>JAEEGL010185432.1_pt1 | contig 175156 bp, 124 predicted proteins | sample 9134231 | NCBI WGS metagenome assembly JAEEGL01 (sample SAMN16246548, study PRJNA631951) | gut metagenome | biome: gut microbiome; feature: rumen; material: fiber-attached | host: Bos | place: Iran: Karaj | collected 2018-10 | reverse complement strand
GGAGGATACGCACGAACACCTCGTCGGCACCCTCGTAACTCAGCTTCGTACGCTTCCAGTTGCGCTTGATGAGCGAGTAGTCGACATCACCCAACTTCGTCCAGTTCTCACCGTCGGCGGATACCTCGATCTGCATCGTAGGAATCTGACCGTCATTACCATTGCCGGCATAGACAATCACGTCGAATGGAGCCTGATATTTAGCTGTCGTCTCAAGGCTTGCATTGAAAGGACCATCACTCGGTTGTTTGCCGAAGGTGACAGCATTCGGTGTGATGCCGATGGAGTCGTTCACACCCACCATATCCTCTACTGAGTCGGGATTACGCATCGAGGTGTCGCCGATATTGTAACCGAGGTTAAGGCTCTCCCATGTCATCACCTGACCGATGGACTTCAAGATCCAGCCATTGGCCTCATAGGTCTCTGGCTCAAAGGCATTGTAGATCGTGGAGTCGTTGCCCTCTTCTGTCTTGATGATTTCCTTGACAGACTCGGTGTTGTAATATGTACCGGCGTTCTTTCCCCAAGTGAAGAAATAGTTGGCATTGATGATCTCACCGGCATCATTGGTCTGCTGACCCTTGCCTTTCCAGTCATCAGCATTAGCATCGAAGTGAGCGACTACATCCCAACGGATGTTGGTGTTGTCGATACCGTCGACACCCACGAACTTGCTGGTCATGTCGGAAGTGAGATAGTCGCCACCACTTGCAAAAGCATAGATGGTGGTTGGAGTGGTGATTTCCACAGGCTCGCTGTAGATCTTTGACTCTGTCTCGGTAGTCGTACTGCGGAAGCTGTAGTAAACTGTCGTTCCCTCTGTTGCGCCAGAGAGTGTCACGACTGACTTACCAGCCTCACGAGCCACGTTGATGACCGGAGTAGCGGCTTTTGTGGCGATAGTCACCTGAGCCTCAGCAATCTCACTGTCAAGATAGCCATCTCCCACGCCGAAAGCCTTAACAGTCACTGGACTGGTGACAGCGAACGGTACGGTGTAGCGGTTGCTCTCTCTGGTAGGTGTAGAACCATCCGTGGTGTAATAGATATCCGTCGAGTTGGCAGCAGAGATTGTCACCATGGTCTGTCCGTCGAGTTTTTCCTGACGGATGATTGGGGTGCTCACATTGATCACGTTGTTTTTGGTAGCAGCCACAGCAGCCAATGCCTGCACGGGCAGGTTGACGATAGCACTCTCTGATGCGACGAGCATATCCTCAAGAGTGAGCGGCAGCAACATATAAGCGTTACGTGTCTTGTTGTGCATGTGCATGGCCACTACGTCGCCTGCTGTAGCCAGCACAGCATCATTAGCGAAGTAGTCACCCAGTTCCACACCGGTGATGCCACCCTCATTGAGCAGTTCGAGACCGCTTTCAATGTCCAAGCCCTCAAAAGCAGCATTAGAAGGATCTTTGATTGTCAGCACATTGACATCCGTCTTCACGGCCTTTCCATATCCCAAAGCCTCATAGAGATTGGGGTTCAGGTTGAGCACAGGAACATAAGCGATCACCTGCTTGATCACGGGCAGACAAGCATTGTCGGCAGCGATGGTAGGACTGATGACGATGGCATCAAAGGCCTGCAGTTCCTCGGCAGAGGGAATGGCAGCCGCCACATCGATATCGGTCACAGCAAAACGGCTGTCACCGCTGATGAAAGCGTAGGCATAATCATCCGCATTATTGGCATTGAAGAGGTAACCGATCTTCTTGGCATCCTCCACTTGTGGAGAATCACCATCACCCACTATGATGTAATAAATATGGCATCCGTTGGTGTTGTAAATCTGGATGTCATAAGTACCGTCATCATTTGGTGTGTCGGGTGCATCAGTGGGCACCAGCCATTCCTGATCGGTATAGGCAGTCGGGGCAGCCACACTGTTGCCCTGCGGGTCTAAGAGTTGCGTGCCAGAGGTACCGAAACCGATATAGAGGTTCACACCACGGGCATCCGTCACCTTATGCGACTCCACACCCATCTTGATCACTGTTCCGGGAGCCACGTGCGGGATGACGAAATAGTTTTTCTTCGAACCGCCAAACCAGAGGTAAGAGGCTCCCTTGTAAGGACCGAAACTGCTAGAGGGATCCGGACCCGGGTAGTCAACTGCTATGGCCAGTGAGCGGTCGGTGGTATTGGTGTAGAGCAGCCCTTCCAATTCTGCGATGGGCTCTCCATTGGCCTGGATTGTGGCACCCTCGGATGTACCTTGGTGGGTCACCTCCCAGAAGCAGTTATCCTTGGAGGCAGCGGTAGGTTCCGTGGCATCTTTCTTCTCCACGTCAGACCAGGCGCCCGTGGAAGGCCCCTTTGCCGACTCCGCCTTCAGATTCTCCACCGTACGGGCACTCCATTTGGTGAAGTCCCACGACTTACGGTAGGTCTGCTGCGCACTTGCACACAAGGTGACAGCGAGCAGCATGCTAAGAGTAAAGATTTTTTTCATAAGTACAGGTATTAATGAATAATAAAAGATAAGATGTATTTCATTGACGAATTCAATTCATAGGAAATTACAGATCATAAGGCACCCAATAGCCCCCTTCCATGATGCGTTGTCTCACGGTGGCAGCCAAACCTTCATCCTCATACTTGCTGCAGATGCGGTCGGCAGCGATCGACGGATCAGCATATCTCACCACCATTCTGTTGATCATGGGATAGACCTTCCCTTCGGCGGCAAATTCCAACATCGACTCATCGAGCAGTGCCATGTCGTTGAATCGGATGGTGCCCAATTCACCCAGTTCATGGGTGTTGTCCTTCACGGGACGCACCTGAAGTCCGGTGAAGCATCCACGGATACCCAGCGACGGGTATTTGCGTGTGCCCCAGTTGGCTGTTCCGGTCCAGTCGCACTTGGTCGGATCAACCGTACTGGCGAACCCCTCCCATTCCGGCATATCAGGTCTGAAGCAATCATCTTGCTCACCCGCCTTTACACCGGTGTTGAGTACGGCATTCAAGGCAATAAACCGTTTGAGATGGTTGAGCGCCTCACAAAGCATCATGTGATATTGGGTGGCCCTGTAGATATAGATATGGCAGTCGTCCTGATAAGCGTTGACACGGGCAGAACTACCCACCGGACGGTATTTTGCGATATAACTCTTACCGCCAGATTGCCCGAAGAGGCATTTGTATCGGGTATCGTTGGTGGCAGCGCCAGGATTGAGTTCTTTGCTGAGAAACAGTTCCTGTGCCTTGGCAGAGGGGCGGAGCAGATACTGGTTGGGATACTCGTTGGAGAAGTGCTTCAGCAATGTATTGGTCTGGTTGTTGGTATAGTCATAGATAATCGCCGACACAGCCTCGTAAGGATAGGGTTGGCTGTTGTTCCAAATCGGTGAATAGTGACCAGGTGTAGCCGCAGACGGCAACCAATAGACATTTGAACCAGGATCAGAAGTGACATTGATCTGCTTTCCCAAAGCCTCGAGCAGGACATCAGCCGCCGTTTTATAGCAGGTCGTGGCATCCTGTTTCTGCGCATCCATGAGAGCACCCTTCCACAGGCACAACTCTGCATAGAGTCCTGCATATGCCGGCACCATATAATTCCATTTACGGTATTGGCTGTTGGACAAACTCACGGTATGTGTAGGATCCAGCCACTCATACCAGTCGATCTCCAACTTTGTCGACACGCCCTCATAGCCCGTATCCATCAGTTGGATACACTTGTCGATTAGTTCGGGCAACTGCAGCAACTGGAACCTGCTGTCGTTTTTGATGTCAGTCACCTTGGTGATGGGGTCATCAAACCACATCGCCTTCCCATAAATCTCGGCCATCGTCTTATACGCCCACACCTTGGTGCGCACAGCGGAGGCTACCAGCGACTGCCACGCATCATGGTCGACATTAGGCAATGACTTATAGTCACTCATATTCGACAAATAGTCGTTGCAGGCAATGATGACCTCATAATAGCCCTGCGGATTGGCATAAGCGTTGTTTTGCAAGTTCTGGTCGTAGTTGTTGAGAGCGATCAGCTCATTGCTCGACTCATCCGTCGGTTCTATCAGGTTGCCTCGGGTCTCTGTCAGGAGAATTTCCTTATCACCGATGGCCTGCATCTTGGTCATGATGCCCAGGAAACCGGTATACATCTCCGTATTTGAAGTGAAGCCTTCATCCCCCTTGAACTCATCGTCGGTCTCCGGATCCCAAAAGTCGGAGCAAGCAGTGAAAGCCACCAGTCCTGCCATGAGGCATATCGTACGCACACATTGATATATCGTTTTCATATCCTTGATTATTCTTTCGTTGTTGTTGGTCATAACATTAGAATCTGAGGTTGACACCAAATTTCACGGAGCGTGGAGCAGTAGCCTTGGCATAATCGACACCCATCATGAGCGGGCTGTAGGAATAAGAGAACTCAGGATCTGCACCCAGATAATCGGTGATGCAAAGCAGGTTCTGCCCTGTCACGAAAAGCGTACCACCCTGGATGAAATTCCACAAGGGTTTGTCCCACTTGTAACTGAAGGTGACATCACGGAGTTTGATATAACTGGCATCCTCAATCCAACGGCTGCTGAAGGCATTGTTGCCCACTCTGTCGTTGTATCTGGCACGAGGCATATCGGTCTGCTGTCCTTCCATCGACCAGCGGCGGTTGACGGAAGTGGCCTGGTTGGCGAAATCGCTCGACGACTCTGTGATGCGTCTGACGGCGTTATAGGCATCATTACCCACGGAGTAAGCGAAAGTGAGGTCGAGGGCGAAGTTCTTGTATTCGAAACGGGTGAAGAAAGACCCGAAGAAATCCGGTGTCGCCGAACCAATGATCTCGCGGTCGTCGCTGTCGATGACATGATCACCATTTCTATCAAAATATGACACGTCACCGGCGGCGAAAGCCTGTCCGTTGGCAGAGAGTCCAGCCTTCTCAGCCTCTGCTGTGGTAGTGAAGACGCCCTGCGCGCGCAATCCGTAGAAAGCATAGGGATCCTCTCCCACCCTTGTGATCACTTGCGCATTGTCGGTGAGCGTAGAGACGATTTCCGTCATCGATCCTAAGGAGTTGACCTTATTGTTCAACGTGGTCAGCATTCCACCAATGGTCCATTTGAAATCAGGCGTATAAATGGGAGAGAAAGAGAGTGACAACTCAAGTCCTTTGGATTCCATCTCAGCCTCATTGTTGTAATAAGCGCTTGATCCGAGGATGGGAGACCTGTCACCGGAGATGAGCACGTCGGTCGCCTTCGTGTTGTAATACTGCAATCCGAAGTTGACGCGGTGATGCAAGAAAGACGTCTCGAAGCCCACATTGATCGTGCGGTCTTTCTCCGCCTTGAGATTGGTGCTCGGCACATTGGCTCTGACGATGCCAGAGATGGTCTGGTAGGGATTGGAAGTGTAGTAATATTTGCCAAACTTGGAGGAGAAACGGCTGTTTCCCGTCAATGCGATATTGGCAAACACATTGAGTTGGTCAATCCATGACACCTGGTTGATCACCGGAAGGGTCTTGGCCATGAAAGTCACATCGGCAGCAGGATAGAAAGTCAACCTTGTTGCATCCTTTCCAACGGAAGACGCGCCATCGAAAGCTCCTGTCAGTCCTACCTTCACGAGATTGCGGAAATTCCAGTCGACATGAGCATAGAGATTCATCCAGTTCCATTTGTTGTTATATCCGGAGAAATACTTGCCCAACTTCTGAGCATCGCCGAGTGTCTGATAGAAGTCATTGTTGGAATTTCGTCCGAAACCGGCATCATATTCATAGGATGTCGTGACGACCTGCCATCCGGCGGTGGCATTAAAGTGATGGTCGTTGCCCACATTCCATTTGTATGCTCCATTAAGATGATAGAACATATTGAAGGTGTGGTTGGTTCCCACACGGATGGTGTTATTGGCCTCACCATACTGGTCGAAAAGCGGCACTATGTCGAAGTTATTGATACCAGGAATAAAGGCCTCCTCCTGGTTGTAATTGTAATACATACCCACGATGCCGTTGAGTGTGAGATTTCTGAACGGTGTATAGATGAGTTGTATTTTGGTGTTCATATCATACTGTCTGTTTTTGCCAGTCATCGTATTGACGAGCGACACAGGGTTACTCACGATGAAATCAGTATTCTGAATAGCACCAAACCAATAGCTGGCGTAACTGCCGATGAGATTGCCGTACATATCACTCTGATAAGGGCTCAGCAGCGGGGAACGGCGATAGGCAGCCAACAAAGGATTGGTCTCGATGGAGAGTCCCTGTTCCTGATATTGTCCTTTCAGATAGGAAGTGTTGATGTTGGCCCTTATCTCCAGTTGTTTGCTGACAAGCACCGATGCATTGATCTGTGCATTGTAGCGGTCGCTGTTGGTATTTTTCAACGTCCCCTGATCCCCCATGTATCCCAGAGAGATATTATACTTGGCGATATTATCACCACCCTCCACTCTGAATAGATAATCCATCGTGGTACTGTTGCGGTAGATCTCATCCTGCCAGTCGGTATCATACTGATAGAGATACGACTTGTTGGCATTAGGGTCGCTGAGGAAATTGAAATCTCCGAAGAAAGCCTCCATATTGGGATAATATGTCAAGGCGATATCACTCAGATAGTTCTTATATTCAGAGGAATTCATCAGCGGGATGCGCTTGGAATTCCAGTTGACACCAGCAATGGCAGAGAATGAGATGCGCGTGTTCATGTTGGTGGAACTGGCCTGGTCGGTCTCAATCATGATGACGCCATTGGCACCCATGGAGCCATAGGCAGCCGCCTCAGCCCCCTTGAGGACGGTGATGTTGCGGATATCAAGGTTGTTGAGTCCTTGAAACAGTGACCTCGAATAACCACTGATGATGTGGCTGAGGTTAGCATCAGGCATATAAGGAACCCCGTTGATGACGATGAGCGGAGAGTTGTCGGCCACTAAAGTGCGCACGCCCCGCAATTGCATCATCGCGCCCTCACCGGTCATACCGCTCTTGTTGACCACCTGCAGTCCTGGGATTTCCCCCTTGAGCGTCTGATCAATGGACAGGGCTCCAAGGGCGAAGTCCTTACGGTTAACATTCGACATACTGGCCAACGTATGGTCACCCTCTGTCGTGGCGAAAGGTGTCACGAAGGTCTCATTGTAACGGCTCTTGTCGTTCTCAACCAGATAGACCTTCAGGTCTTTCTGCTCATTGTCATAGATAATGACCTGCTTCTGAAAATATCCATCATGCCATACGGTGATGGAGTTGCCGACAGTTACCCCACTGATGGTGAACATTCCGTCGGTCCCGGTACGCACGGCCTTGCAGTCGGGACTTGAGATGACGGCATCGACGACGGGTTGTCCTGTCGAGGAGTAAACATGTCCGCTGAGTTGCTGTGCGCATGCCACAGCCACAAACATCACGGGCAAGGCCAAGCACAAAAACAATTTCTTCATATCATTGTTCATATTGTGGTATGCTTAAGGATTAATAGTTGTTGGTCGTGGGTCTCAGACACCAGTGGTGGAATTTGACATTGGTCTTTCCTGCCCAGTTGCCACAATTGATACGGATGACAATCTGCACAGGTGAGCCATCTCCTTTGACATCAGGGATGACCAGTTCGTCCATGATTTTCCCTCCGTCAGTATCATAGTTGGCAGCCTTGCTGTTGCCGCCTACCTCACGCACATAGGTAGCATCGTAACCCTCGGGATGAGTATTGGAAAGCGTAGTGCCACGATCGTAATGGAACTCCGTGGAAGTGCCGAAGGAGATGGGTTGTGTCTTGGCGATCTCTACGCCATCGATGAGTACGGAGATAACCAGGTCGAGTCCCAGGTTCTGCACTGCCCCCATGGCAAAGCGGTAAGCCCCTGGAGGAAACAGCCATGGTCTGACGCTGCCATCATCATTGAGTTTGATCGGTGTGAAATCGAGTTGGAACCCATCAGCATCAGCCACCTCAGAAGGTTTGTCAAACCTGATGATCCGGTTTTCATGTAAGGGCCACACACCTGGTAGCGGTGACCATGCGCCCACCTCCGTGTTGCACTCCTTGAAATTCAAGTTGGCACGCTTAAAATAGCGTTCCTTCTCTTCGTCGGTGCAATTCTCAAAATAGTAGAAATAATCCTTGAGCCGGTACATCAACAAGTTGTTGGGCAGGTGGAGTTGGCTCACCTTGTATACGATACCGTTGGACAGTTCGATGGGATAGCTGGTATCTACCCGTTGGACATTGGTGCGCCACTGGGTACTGAAGATACTCTTGAGATCCTGCTCCTCAGTGGTCTGTATCTGTTCGGCTGTATACCGGCGGTTGAAGAACGAGGATTTGAGGATCCAGTCCTTCATAATACTGTCGCTTCGCTCCATCTCCCATGCATCCAACCGCTGATGTGCATCATCGAGCGCCGCATTGATCACAGCGTTTGACGGCAGCAGCATGGTGGCCGTGAGCGATTCTGAGTTCATATCGAAATTGACGGCCTCAAAGAAGGTGTTGCGGTAGATAAACACAGAGTCGTAGACCGTATTTCCCTGATCGTTGATACCGATAGCCTTACTGTTGATGCGGTCGAACTCTTTTCCTCCCGAAGCCAGCACCATCTCGCGGAAGATGGAATAGTCGTCGGGCAAGTCGTTGATGAAGTCGTAGAGCGACGTTGGCGTCTGTATCATGTCGGAGATGACATAGACATAGCCGGTGGAAGTTTTGACCACCTCTTTGACAGCGCCGTTGTTGAAGAAGATATGGTCGATGATATTGCCTTCCTTCCCAGCCTCGTCAATACTGACGTTGACATATTTACCATGCCACATCATGAGCCGGGTGCCATCCTCCAGGTTGGCTGGAGAGATGGAGATATCACTGACATGAGAACGAGTGACGAAGTCCTCTTTCTCAGCAGGAGTGCTGAAATGGTCGTTGGTGACGACGAGCAGGGTGCTCAACTGAGCCTTTTTATTCAACTCATCGTAAATGCCCAACTTCTGGAACAGTCCATCCATGTCTGACAGGTCACTGCGGCTTTTGATATACTCTTGCGACGACATCTCCACAATTTTCAGTTCGTTGTTGGTGATGTTGGAGTCGGGATTGGCATAGTGGTCGTCATCGTTGAGATTTGAACATGCCACTGCCACGCATGCGGCAAGAAGCCAAAGGCCATATTGTCTGATGGTTTTCATATCTATATGCATTTTTTAGTCGACTGGAATGAACTTGATGCAATCAAACTGCAAACTAAAGTTTCCATTGGTACTGGCAGCAGGGTCGAGCACAATGAAACTGAACTGATGAGAGGACGTCTCCGGGAATTCTATTTCCTCATAGAGGGTACTGGTGTAAACACCCGGCAGAGCGCTGGTGACCTTGGTATAAGGAGCACTGAAAGTGGTGTACTCTTCTTTTTCATCGAATGTCATTTTGAGCAAGCCGCCATTTCCGTCGGTCTGTTGCCTCATGAAGTTGTTGCCTGTCATGAAGATGATGGTCAGTTCTACTCTATATTTTCCTCTGACGATGGTCGGCGTGCGCATGGACACCTTACCCATGTAACCGAGATTGAAGACGATACGGTCAAGGTTGTTGGCGTCCTTCATGTTGCTGCGGCAGGTCACATAGTCGATATCACTGTAATTGCGGTTTTTGGTTCCTGCCTCTCCCATCTCATATTCGAAGCAAGCAGCATTGGCCACTCTGTAGCGCTGTTCAGAAGAGGTGGGCTCCGACGGCTGATAGTATTCAGGATCGACGAGGTTTTTGATTTCCGTGTAGTCGGCGAGATCCCAGAGCACAGCGGTCTGTTCCGGTTCCCATACGGGCAACCATGCGTCAAGTTCATGGACATACCCGTTTTTCGAGAGGACATTGGAAGCGGAAGGGATAAACTTCGCTGATACGCCGGCACTGTTGAGCACATATCTGTCGGCTTCCTGTGTCGCCAGACTGTCGTAGGTGACCGTAAAGACCTGGTTGAGCGATGAAGAACTCCAGATGCGTGTCACGTCCGACCCCATCATGGCGCCCAACTCAGCCGTCGTATATTGGTTGGCCAGGATATGATATCCCACATACTTCCTCAACAAGGAGTCTTCTGGCAGTCCCAACTTATCCTCAGCCTTGAGTTGAGCCTTGAGCTGTTGGAGCGACCCGATGCCGGCTTTTGAGAAGGTGGCATCCGACACATTGAGCAAGGTGAAATAATAGTGGGTGATCACCTTCTCCTTGTTCTGGTTGATGGTGGTGTCGAGCACCGTACTGAGTTTGTTGCTCCATCCTGTTTCCCTCAAGGCTTCCGCCATGATGTTGGACTTTCCACCCAGTGCCACTCTGTCGTAGACCGTCTCCACAAGAGGTGTCATCGCCCTTGACAAGACATATATTTTACCATTGAAGGCACTGAGTCCCATCTCAATGACCCGTCCCTCACCATTGAGAAGCGCCTCACCCGCATTGACGGAGTCAATCTGGATAGAGATGACATCACCATTGAGGTTCTGCACGGACTTCTTCTGTACGAAAGATTCCGGGAGTATAGAGTCCTTGACGGTGTGATAGAGCACGAACTGTCGGGCATACTCTTTGGACAACTGCTCGAGGCTGTCGACTCCACGTCGTTTGTAGAACTCACGCATGGCCTCATCGTTGGGAACAAAAGCGGTGAAACTCGTTCCTGACGATGACTGGTTGAGCGCATTAAACATATTCGAATAATTGAGCAACTTCACATACTCGCCATATCCCTCTTGCTCTGTCAGGAAAGAAGCGATGGGTGAAGAGAGCGATGTGGCATAGGTCTGATCCTTGAAAGGATCGGTGTTGATGTCGAACACATCCTTGTCACAAGCGGTGAAGGTCATGGCCACGATCACCACAAAAACGGTATTGCGTATCAGAAATAAATATTTCATATTTCAGTTCCTTTCCTTACTTAGTAGATGAGTAATACGGGTTTTGCACGAGCAGTTTGTTGTGCTCTATATCAGCCTGCGGAATCGGCATATACCATGCATTGGGGTCTTGAAGCACCGACATGACCCATTGCTGATTGGTTGTCTGGTTGCCCTCAATAACCTTGCTGATAAACTGAGTCTTATACTTTCCACCGGCAATTCTTCCGAGCCAAAGCAGATCATACCACCGTTTTCCCTCCGCCATCAGCTCCAGTTCTTTCTGATTGAGGATTTCCTCGAGCAGCGTGATCTCGTCGAGTTGGGAGATTTGCGTGGCAGCGTCGGCAGCCGTGATGTCGATATCCTTGAAATTACCAAGAGCTGCACGATGGCGGATCTTGTTGATCAGTCCTACGGCCTCAGACCAACTGCCCTGTCCTTTCATGGTAAGTGCCTGCGCCTTCATGAGCATCACCTCCGCCACGCGATAGATGATGAAGTTGGCATCTTGATGGGCTCGAGCGCCACCAGTGATGTCGGGCACATCTGTGCCATAATACTTCCAGATGAGATAGGAGTTGGAGGAAGCCCATGCCGCCACCTGTCCGTTGTCAGGCACATAGGTCGCCATCAGCATACGTCCCATCCGTCCGTCCTCTGTCATACCGGCATCCTTAAGCGCCTGCGTCTCTTGTTTCATCAACTCTGTAGCCCTGTTGGTGGGTTTGAGCGGTGATGTGACTGTGAGTGTGAAGAGAGAGTTGAAATTGTTGGTCTGGTTTTGTGAGTAGTCCCAGTTGAGTTCAAAAATAGACTCGTTGCTATTACCGGGATAGAACATGGTGTACCAGTCATTGGTATTGGTCATGAACACCGGTCGGAAGGCATCGGTAGCATTGAGGATCAGGTTGCAATATTCGATGCACTGGTCATAGTCCTCACTCCAGAGACAAGCATCCGCCATCAGTGCGTAGAGCGCCCATTTGGTGGCCCTGCCCTTGGTGGCCCAGTCTTCCTCAAAGGTACCTTTTGCGGCTCCAGTGGCAAGTGCTGTCTTCACATCCTCCTTAATCTGTGCGATAATTTCATTCTCCGATGACTTCGCCAGATCAAAACTGGCATTGTCGTTGACGTAGGCCTGCATGACCAATGGCACCTCCTTGAAATTCTTCACCAACAGCAGATAGCAATATGCCCTGAGGAAATATGCCTCTGCCAGATGGGAGTTGCGGATGGCATCATAATAGGTGTCATCATCTACTGATGGCGCATACATGATGACCGAGTTGGCCATTCCTATTACCTTATATATATTAGACCAGTCGCAAAGCGAGTGCGTCGGTGTCATATTGAAGTCCTGCAACTTGGAGTCGCTGCTGCTGAGCGCATAGATGGAACCACCGCGAAGTTCTCCCCACTTAATGAAGTTGGGCACACATTGCCGCATGTAGTAATAACCCGATGCGATGACAGCCTCCACGTCTTCTTTCGACTTCCAATAATCATCGGTGACCTGTTCGTTGTTGGGCAGCACGTCGAGCCAATCATTACACGAAGTAGTGGTGAACAGCACTGCTCCCAACATGAAAATCGATATGATATGATTTTTCATTTTCTTCAAGATTAAAAGTCAAGATTAATACCGATAGCAAATCTCTTGGAGACCGGCGTCGTCGCATTGTCTCTCACCAGGCTGGTGGCCGACGGCATCGACACCTCAGGATCTTGTCCCTTGTAACTGGTCCAAGTAAACAGGTCGTAGCCAGTGGCAAAGACATTGAGCTTGGTAATGCCCCATTTCTTCAGCCACTTTTTGGGTAAGTTGTAACTTAAAGAGAGCGTTTTGAGTCGGATGAAAGAAGCATCCTCCACAAACCGGTCGCTTCCGAGGTAGTTGTAGCCCATTCCATAGAGCGCGCGTGGGATATCGGTCTGATCACCCTCAGCCCTCCACCGATGAAGCACTGCCGTGCTCTGATTGTTCTTTCCATACATATTCTCAAGAGAGATACGTGCACCATTGATGACCTTCTGACCATACCGTCCATAGAAGAAGGTGGTGAGCGTGAGGTCTTTCCATCTTATCTGGAAACCGCCACCGCCAAAGAATTTCGGATTGGAGTTGCCCAGATAGACGATGTCGTTCTCATTGATGACACCATCGTGGTTGATATCCTCATACATGGCATCACCCGGATAGGTCTGCACCGTACCGTTTTTCATGGTGATGACATTGCCTTGCCAGTCATACATCACGTTGCCGTTTTCGTCTCTTGCGTAGGTCTGTTCCGTATTCTGGTATACACCGAGATAACGATAGCCATAGAAGGAACCGACGGGCGCATTCTCTACGATGCGCAAGGCATAATTACCATTTCCGAAGGAATAATTGTCCATCACCCATGTGCTAGGTAGTTCAAGCACTTTATTGACATTGCGGCTGATGTTGGCATTGGCGGATACGGTCCAGTCCTTATTGCGCAAGATGGTGTACTCGAACCGAAGTTCCACACCTTTATTGCTCATCTTACCAGAATTGATGTACTTCACGGAGCCGTAACCGGTGGAAGCGGGCAGTTTGGTATCCTTGAGCAACATGTCACTCGTCTTTTTGTCGTAGTAGTCGAAGGTCACCGTGAGTCGGTTGAAGAGCCTCAGGTCAACACCCAAGTCAAATTCACGGGTGGTTTCCCATTTGAGGTTGTCGAGCTGCATGCGGTCGGGTGTGATGGCCGGCATGTTCATATATTGTCCGAGACTCTTGTAGGCACCGAGATAGATGGATGCTCCTGAGGGTGATGTGCCCGACCATCCATAGCCGAACCTGATCTTTCCCTCATTGAACCATTTCTTGAAACTGTCGCTCCAGAAATGCTCCTGCTCAATATTCCAAGAAGCACCAAAAGCGGGGAAGGTGCCCCAGCGTTTCTCCTTACCCATCGTGGAGTTACCCTCATGGTTGATGGTTCCGCGGATCACATAACGGTTATCATAGGAATAGACCGCCTGTCCGATCATGGAGATGGATCTGCGCTCAGAGTTGCCTGAGCCCGACGAAGCCACCACACTACCCACGACAGGATCGCTCAGGTTGGCTGATGCATTGCCGTAGGTGCTGCTGCTGTAACTGAAACTCTGGTTGTCGGAAGTCTTGACGAGAGCCGTGGCGATGATCTTGTGCTTCTCTGCAATAGACCCGTTATAGATCAGTTTGTTTTCTGTCTGCAGGGCGAAGGCGTCCGTTGTGGCATCCACACTTCTGTTGGCAAAACTGCTGGTCCAAAGCACTCCGGTAGCCACTTGCGGCAGGAACTGTCTGTTTTTGGTCGTACGCATGTTCATTGACACCCATCCCTGATATTGCAGATGGAAAGGAAAGTCATATTGCAGCGTGATGGTCATCTTCTCATCGCGCTGTGTGGTCTTGTTGTATCCCTCGTTGACCATGGCCAGCGGGTTGTAGTTGGATGAACTGATACTGCTGCCCGTACTGGTAAACGACCCTTGGAAGTCTTCATCACGTGAGAAATAGACATCCGTAGGTTGTTTGGTGTTGTCATCAATCCAATAGGGACTCATATTGGGCATTTTCTGCATGGCGATGCTGCGCACGGAAGAAAGCGCATTGGCATCCTTGTTGGTGTTGGAGAACGAGAAGTCGGTACGCACACGCAGACGGTCGCTGAAGTTATAGGTGATCTTCATTCCCGCAGAGAGTCTCTGCACGCCTGTTCCCCTGGTAGTACCTTGCTCATCATAATAACCCAGATTGAGTTTATAGACCGCTTTCTCACCACCACCCGTCATGGAGAAGTTGTTGTCGGTGATGATGGCATCCTGTTTGACGGTTTCGAGCCAATCCGTATTCACATTGTACTCATCATAATAGCGGAAGTTAGGATCATAATTGAGTTCAGCATTGTTGAACAGCATATTCATCTCGTTGCTGGCACTATTAATACCTTTCGCATTAGCCGCATTCCAGATGGCATCCTGCATAAGAGACACATACTGCGGTCCGTCGAGCAATGGGATGCTTTCCGGCTCACGTTTCATGGTGAACTTCGATGAGAACGAGAATCTGGTTTTTCCCATTGTTCCTCTCTTGGTGTTGATAAGCAGCACACCATTGGCACCTTTCGTACCGTAGATGGCCGTTGCAGAGGCATCTTTCAGCACCTCGATACTCTCGATATTGGCAGGAGAGATATTGAGCAATGCGCCGAAATCCTCCTCATTGGCCGTAGAGAAATTGAAGTCATCAGTGATGTCGACATCCTGCGGCACGCCATCAATAACGATGAGTGGTTCGTTGGATGCGCTGAGCGAACTGGTACCACGTATGCGGATACTACTCTTCGCACCAGGATCACCTCCAAGGTTAATATCAAGACCGGCAATCTGTCCTTGCAGAGCCTCCTCAACCGAAGTGACTGGCGATGTCTCGACAATGGCAGACATATCGATTTTCTGCACCGAGGAAGTCTGTTCCAATCGTGAGATACCCATTCCATCGCGTCCGCCTCTGGCTCCAGTGACGACCACTTCCTGCAAGACAGCCTCACTCTCGAGTGAGAAATCAATCTGCGTCTGTCCTGTATAATTCACCGTTTTAGGTTTCATACCGATATAGGTAGCCCTGACCTTGATGTTCTTTGCGTCAGCAGGCACCTGCAGCACATAATTACCGTCAATGTCGGTGACAGCACCTTTGATATATCGGTTCTGGCTGTTGACAAGCACCACGTTTGCCCCAATGATGGGATCTTCGGTTCCATTCTCAAGTTTCTCTGTCACCTGTCCAGTGATGACCTTCTCCTGTGCCATCATGCTCACCGAGCACAACAGCATGATGATGAACATGAACAATTGTTTAATCTTCTTCATGGCAATCAGTATTATTGTAAGATACCATCAATGAACTGCATGCCACCATCGGAGAAAGAGAATGGCAAGCAATAATACTTCTGGCTGACACCCACCATTTTGTCTTCGGCGAATCCAGCGTAGATACGTCCACCGTTCTCGCTGATGACCATTTCCTCATTACCCATCGTGCGGAACTTACCTTTGCAGGAAGATCCTGGATACGGATAACTGGTAATGGTATTCATGAGCGATGACACGAAGTAGTTGCGTAAATAGTTGGCCAGCAGCGTCTTGTTGGATGCCGAGACATTTCCGCTAAGGGTATAGTCATCGGCGACGGTGAGAGAAGAGCATCCCGGTATTTCTGCGATATGCTCCTTGATGGCTCCATTGGTCGGCACGAAAACGATATAGCGTGTATCGTCGCTGGTGATGGTAGGCATACCGCCATTCTGCACAAGTCCTGCTTTCTGCAGCAGTTGTGAGAAGAGGTAATACTCATAGTTCTTGTCATTACCGACAGCCAGTCTGTGGGTAAGTCCATCTCCAGAGGCCTCTGCGAAGAGCATCGGATAGTCGTAGGCATATGACTTACCGTTGCTCCATTGTCCTGTGCCGGCAGCACCGTTTTTGATCTCGCGGAACCCTACAAAAGGATCCTCTTTGTAGTCAGGACTCAACTGTTGGTTGAAAAGAGCGCTGGTGGTAATTTTGCCATCATGCAGAAACCAGTAGTTGAAGGCGGTATTGGTCTCCACGACTTGTGTACCCGTGGTGCTCAACTCACCGATATTCGATGCGGTGTGCATATTGACAATACTCCGTGCCTGACCAGAACCCATATTGGCGAAATTGCCATCCACATCACTGTAGACTTCCAGGTTGCGCCCCTGGGTGGTAGTGTTGAGCCTCATCTGCGGCTCATTGCGGTTGAACTGCTGGTTACTGGGCATCAAGGTGACAAACTGCGACTTGTCGGATGCGAGCGATAGCACCAATTCACTCTTGTCGAGCGCATACATGAAGCACTGATACGTCGTGTCGCAGAATGCGGGACCGACAACAGAAGAGAAGATGGCGGGCGCATCCATATTGTTCATACCATAGATGATACCATTCTCACAGAAGAGACGGTCGTCGACAGCATCGGTATTGATGAGCACCGGGGTCCCCAGAGAAGTCTGCACCCTACCCTGGTTGATTTCCTCCGGGAATACCGGATCCGTAGTCTCTGCAAACGACTGCATGATGAAATAGCGGAGAATCAGCGGATCGAGATCGCTGAGAGAATGATATCCACCCTCGGGTTTCCAGACACCTTTGAAGAACTGGTCGATGGCCTTGTTGGAGGGTGCGAAGATCGTATAACCCACTCTCTCGAGTTGGTTCACCATCCTGTAATTGGTCACCGGCCATTCCAAAGCGATATTAGGCAGAGAGCCGTGGGTCATGGTATAGACCACCTTTCCCAATGTGTTGCTGGTTTCCTGATCGGCTTCGGTGAACTCCGCATATTGGTCGTAGAGTCCGATAAAATCACTGTAGTTGGCATTGGCTTTCAATGTCTTGTAGATGGTCTCCATAGGACTGATCACCTGGTTGACATGATAAAGATAGCCATTGTCGGTGACGACAGAAGCCTGATCGGTGACGCTGGCATTGGCGACATTGAAGCCATTGCTTCCTCCAGTCCATTGGCTGCCGGGGAAGAAATACTCGTAGTTGGCCTTGGCATCGATGCCCAAAGTACCAAACATCTGATGACTGAACACAGGGAGGTAACGCTCATAATGATAAACGGTGACGGTGGTATCGACCCCGTTGAGTTTTCCTCGCATCAGTTCCATGTCATCAGCACTCCGAGTGCGGTGTTTGAAATACAATCCTGCCCCATTTTGCTTCTGCTCCTCTGTAGCCCCGTCGCCCTCATCTGGACGGAAGTTGAGCATTTTTGCCCAATCATAGGCATAATACATCAAATGGAACCCGACAGTTTTTTTCAGTTGTGCGGGATCTTTTGCAAACATGTCCTCCACGGATGTGTATCCTTTCTGTTGTAAGAAACTCTGCCACGCCCCATCGTTGGGAGCCATGACAGTGAGGATACTTTGTCCATTGACTATCGGCTGGTAGCCTGTCAGTTCAATGGCCTTTAGGAACATGGAATAATCCCCTTCGCTCTCAAGCACTTGCCATGCATTACCCTTCAGCCAACTTGGCGGGGCATAATGGTCGTCATCGGCAATATCCCTACACGAGACGACACACATACATGCAATCATCATGCTGAGCACAGTCAGAAGTGATTTGTTAGTTGTCATTTAGGTTAAATTATGAAGTTGTAATTTTAAGCAGTTTGGGTCACCACCTTCGTGGCAACGGTGTCTCATGAGTATTTGGATGCAAAAATAATAAAAAAAACAATAAAAATAAAAAAGTGGTAGAATTATCTTTTTCTACCACCATATTTTTATGGTCAATTATCAAATAATGAATAGTCCTCACACAAATCACCCCTCACACATCCGCATGAGGATCATATATAATCTATATTTAATATATTATGATTAGCCTGCGTAAAGCATTGATTAGCCTGCGTAAGATCTGTGATCAGTCAGCGTAATAGGCTGCCCAACAGACAAGATCTTCCCTGACATAGCCCACTTTTCCCTTGATTTTGATCTTATACCAATTTTTGTATTTTCCTATGCAAGGGAAAGAGTTTTCTGGGTAATCTTTTGCACTGTCGGCCTCTGTAATGGTGGCGACCACTGCCGTGCGTGTGGAGGCACCCTTCCTCACATTGATATTTCCTGTCACGCCATCAGCTCTGACGATAAAGCCTTTACCATTCTCAGGTGACCATACCTCTACCCGGTAACCTTTCTTAGGAACTTCCTCCTCCCAATCAAGCGGATTGGCGATATAGGTAGTGGCGGTCTGACGAACATACCTTCCCACTAATTGTCCATCTTTGGACACAACCACCTTGAGACCATTATCATTTTGGGCATTCACAGCCAGCATACTCCAAAGAGCGATAAAACAAAAGAATAATCTTTTCATCTTAACATTGATTTTTTATGTATTCCAAGGGACAAATACCCCGATATGCTTGCAAAGATAATTGTTTTTCTTGGATGGTGCAAATAAATTATATATCTTTGCCATCTACAACAATCCGTTCCACATTTATGAGAAGAATTATCCTGATCCTGGCCGCTGCCATGGCAACGACATGCGCCATCGCCAATCCTATAGATATCCAACGAGCAAAAACGATCGCTCAAGACTACGCCATCGCCGGACAAGGTGTCACCCTACACACCTCTGCCAAGAGCCGCCGGGCAAACAGCCTGTCGGCACCCTATTATATCTTCAGCCGAGGCGAAGACCAAGGCTATGTGATCGTGGCAGGTGACGACTGCATCCCCACCATTATCGGTTTCACGGATCATGGCGACTTTGACGAAAGCAAGGAAGCCCCACAGCTGCTGGGACTGCTCAACCACTATGCTGAGATGGTGGAGAAGATGCAAGCAGAAGGCCGCAACACCCCCTACCATGACTCATCTGCCAGCCGAGCCAACGCACCTGGCATCGCCCGCAGCCGGGAGAATGTCCCCACCCTTCTCACCACCCATTGGAAACAAGACTCACCCTATAATGATATGGTTCCGCTGCTCAAAGACGGCAATCGTGCCGCCGCAGGATGCGTAGCCATCGCTGGCGGTCAAGTGTTCTACTACTGGCGCAGGGAGATGCCATCCAAGTTGCCGGCCACCACACCGACCTATGGTCATGGCGATGTGCCTGTGACAGAAGACTATGTCATCCAGAAAGGGACACCTCTGAAATGGAATCTGATGTGCAACTCCTACAGCGACCAGCCCCAAGAGTACCGTCAGGCCGTGGCCACCTTCACCGCAGCTATCGGCATGCAGACGTGGATGAGTTATGGAGCGGCATCAGGAGCCTATATCTGGGATCTCCCCTTCGCACTTTACGGTCTCAACAGTCAACGGGCAGACAAAGCCAGCGGACATACCGACGCCACATGGTCTGCCCTGATTTACACCGATCTGCTCAAAGGCCATCCCATCATATATTCCGGATATGACACCAACGTGGAAGGACATGCCATCGTCATAGACGGCTATCGTGCCAATGGCGACCTTTTCCATTTCAACTACGGATGGGGCGGACAAAGCGACGGCTACTACACGGTGTATGAGAGCGGCGACAACAATATCTACTACAGCAGCACGCCAACCGTGATGTATGACATCTACCCGCTCCACCAGCACATGGAAGCCACCGTCCAGTTGCCGGGAAAAATCTACGCCAACGTGAGCAATGAAATCGGGGTGCGTGTGACCAACCTTTCCACTACTCCCGCTTCCGGCATCTACCTCTTTGCCAATACAACCGGGAAAAAGCCTAGCAGCCTGACTTCTGCCTGTGCCTCAGATACGGAAAGCGCCATAGACACCGACGAGACCATTGACCTTACGCTGACAGCCATGCCCACTTCCACCACACCGTGGTATTTTTACGTGACCGATGGTGAATTGAAAGTGCTCGATACCAAGATGGTCATCCCACAACCATCTAATGCCAACTTAAGGCTCAAAAACATGAGCATCCAAGGCAGCAGTGACAAAGAACGTCATGGCGAAACCGATTTCACCGTGGTCTACAATACCCGCGCATCCGCTATCGCCCAACTTCAAAACACTGGCCATACGGGGTATTGTGGGGAGATGACCATCACCATCGAGAAATCAGAAGATGAAGGAGCAACCTGGCAAAAGGTCGGTGAAAAGACAGGAGATATCGACATCAAGGCCCATGACACTTCGACTGCCAACATTCTGATCACCAACTCCACATCGACACCCATCAAGAGTGACCAACTATACCGGATAAAAGCCAATGCGCCACTCTCCTCAGAAGGTGATTCCCTACATCTCGATGATAACGAAGACCTGTTTTGCTATTTTATCCTGAAGAAAGCAGACCTGAAAGTGGAAAGTTTCGAGGACGGCATCCTCACCCTCATAGGGCACTGGGACCCTACCCGATTCAACAGTTCTGCCGTGGCTCTTAAGGATGCCTATGCCTCCGTCACGGTATACGATCTGAGGAAAGTGAGCAGTGTAGGATCCATAGAACCCCTCGGCATCAATCCCAATGCGCTTTATTATGTCGCCGATGACTCTTTTGGCAGTGGGGTAAATGTGGTGAAAGACGGCCATTGCGAGCATCTATCACTGACCCAAGGTCATGATTTCGCCCCATTAGATGCTTTTCACATCAGCACCTCCACACTCACACTCACCGGCAAACCCTGTAAGTGGAGCGTCATCACCACCCCCGTCACGGTCACCGTGCCTGACGGCATCATCGCCCGCAGCATCGACGGACATACCTCTACAGGCATCACCAACAAGACCACGGACGTGACCGTCATGGAGGCAGGGCATACTTATCTGATCATGACCACAGATAACAAGAGACAGCAGTTGGCAGGAGAAGACTGTGAAGTGCCTGCCTCGCCTGTCGCCAATACCGATTCGGCATTTATCGGCACCTATACATCCATCATGCTGCCTGATGGGGCGATGATGCTCAATGACAACGAAAACCAGTCATTCAACTATTCCTACGAGCAAAGCGTCATCGGTGCGCTCAGCGGATATTTTAAAGCCGATGACATCAATCGCCTGTTTTTCGCCAATTCCAACACGACACTCGACCCAGCATATCTGGTGCTGGCACAGAGCATCCGCTCAGCACGAAAGACGCTTGACAGGCATCGCGACATTGTGTCTGAAGAAGCGTATCAGTCCTTCCTTACTGCCATCGAAGCAGCAGAACATGAATTCACCCATCGCAGCGGCAGCCAACTCACCACGTCGTCAAAAATCAAGAACTGCGCGGCAGAACTTGATGCGCTCGGCATCGACTACACCCGACAGATCGTGGATGTAGGCTATGCAGAGGTTGACTTCTCCTCCTACATCACCAATCCCTCTTTTGAGGTAAAATCCACCGTGGGATGGACTCTTACCCAACCACTCAACACCGCTGTATCCAGCAATACCGCAGCAAAAGTATGCTCCAACTCCTCCCTCACCTATTTCTCCGTTGGTGCCGATGGTGGCTATCTGCTCAACAATACCTATAACTACACCAACAATGACGGTCAGAAAGGAACCATGGGAGTGGGTATCTCACAAGTGGTGAGCGGTTTGCTCCCTGGTTATTACCGTCTGTCGGCCATGGTCACATCGGATGAGGGCAACACCATCACGGTCTTTGCCGGCGACTCCACGACAACGGTGACAGCCCACGAATTTGGGAAGCACTACCTGCAAGAAGCCGTTGTAGACCAGGTAGCCGTCGAAGCATCCGAAGGTGAGGAAACCGGCACGCTGACCATCGGCATCCGACCTGGACAATGGTATAAAGCCGACCACTTCAGACTGACCTACGTGGGATCACCAGGCAGCAACCATCAGACAGACGGCATCCTCACCATACCTGCCACGACACCCCCCACTGTTCGAGGTATCTACACACTTCAGGGACAACGCATAGAGCGTGCCAACACCCCTGGCATCTACATCATTGACGGCAAAAAAGTGATTATCAGAAAATAAAAGGATCCACAAGCCCAAGCTGTCAACCGAAAAATCTGCCGCAAGGGTTGTCGAAATCAATAATTATTGCTACTTTTGCCGCACCATTGAAAAAAGAGAAAACAGCTGAATAATTTAACGACATGAAGATTATCATTACAGGTGCATGCGCAGTATCGGCAAGAAGTGTTTGCCGTTCACTACGTTTGAGCAAGAAATTTGAAGGTGCAGAACTCATCGGTTGGGATATGGCCACCACCCTATATAGTTTATATGAAAAACTGTTCGACCGCATCTACAAAGTGCCGAGAGTCGATGCTCCTCATTACCGTAAGATCGTAGAGAGCATTTTGGAGAAGGAGAAACCAGATGCTGTGATTGTTGTTCCTGAGGTGGAAGTGCTTTATTGGTCGGAGCATCCGTTTGACGTGCCCCACATCGTTCCTCCTGCTGACTTCTGCCGCTTAGCCATCAGCAAAAAGAAAGTGTTTGAAGCGCTCGGCCCCTATGGTCTGGTGCCGGAGAGTTATGAGGTGAAAAAATCCGATATTCTCAAAGACGACTACGAGTCTCCGCTTGGATACCCTGTCTGGATCAGAGATGCCTCTGCCGGCACCGCCTCTGGAAAAGGTTCCTTCAAGGCTGAGAATCTGTTGGAACTGCAAGCATGGGCCAATATCAACACCGGGATTGACGAATTCCAGTTGTCGCAATATCTGCCAGGCGGCAACTACGGTGTTTTCATGCTTTTCGACAAAGGTGTATTAAGGAAAGTGGCTCTGGCAGAGCGAATTGAATATATCATGGCAAAAGTGGCTGTCTCGGGCATCACCGGCAACACCTGCAAAGGTCGTCTGCTCAATGATGAGACCATCAAGGGCACCGCATTGAAAGCCATGGACATCATCTGCAAGAAGACTGGATCGGTGATCAGCGGTCTCTGTGTCATCGACATGAAAGCAGATGCCGAAGGCAAGCCTTATGTGACCGAGATCAACATCAGGCATGTGGCTTACAGCTCGATGTTTGCCGTGGCAGGATTCAACATCGCCGAGGCCCAATTGCTGTTAATCCTTGGCCGTGGCGATGAGATAGAAGGTGAAGTGGAAAAGATTTTCCCCAAGAACAACCTCATGCTGAGGGATGTGGACGGCCTCCCCATTTTTGTGGAAGACTATCACCCGATAGAAGAAGGCGAATGCATGTAAATCTGTATGTTCTCATCTCTTGACATCCACTCATTAGAAAACATCATGGGCTATCTTAAGAGTGTGCCTTATGATGTGAACCGCAAAAGTCTGTATTCTGCGCCAGATCTTTATGCAGGTTATATTCCAGAAAAAACTGAGAGTTTCAACGGTTGCCTTGACAGTAAGATTTACCAACATTATCTCGCTACGGGCGAACATGCAAAGACCATAGAAGAGTCATTGGCACGTACCTTACATGACCACGGCATCCACAATGCCCTTGACCATTTTTTCAACGAGCACGATCATCGTTGTTGTGTAGGCATCATGGGTGGCCATGCCTTGCAGAGAACCGATAAGATGTTTGATGAGATTACCCGACTGAGCAAGCAGCTCACAGAAATGGGATATGTGATGCTCAGCGGTGGAGGTCCTGGCGCCATGGAAGCTACTCACTTAGGCGCTTGGATGGCAGGACATACCACAGAGGAAATGGAGGATGCACTCAGCACCCTATCGGTGGCACCCTCATTCAAAGACGAAGGATGGCTAAGGTCGGCTTTCGAAGTGATGAGAAAATATCCCCAAAGACATTATGTCAGTTTAGGTATTCCCACCTGGCTTTACGGTCATGAGCCATCAACTCCCTTTGCCACTCATATAGCCAAATTCTTTGAGAACAGCATCCGTGAGGACAACATCCTGACTTTGGCTTTTGGAGGTATCATCTACACCCCTGGGAGTGCAGGTACGATGCAAGAGATTTTTCAGGACGCCGTTCAGAACCACTATCTGTCATTTGGTTTTGCAAGTCCGATGATTTTTCTTGGCGAATCATTCTGGACAAAGGAAATGCCCGTCTATCCTTTACTTGAAGGATTAATGGCAGCAGGTAAGTACAAAAACTTGTTGCTGACACTGACAGACGATCCCAATGTGGTGATAGACGAATTGCAGAAATTTAGAAATGACGCTCAAAAATAACTTGATAAAAGCTAACTAACCATTGGGGAACAGCAGACAGATGAGCTAACTTGCAAATCGACAAACTCGTCTTGTGTCATAATCAAAATATATTGAAGAATGATTGGAAAAACGATTTATATTAATGACTTGAATAAACTATTTTCATGATACTGTCTGCAATACAAGGTCTATAATGACTTGGTTCATAATAATTGTGATAATCAGCAGTAATATTATTTACTCCAGAAAAATCGTATACATTATTCTCACCAAATATCTCACATAACAATTTTACATCATCAGGATGAAGTTTTACCTGATCATATAAAGGGCTGATAATAATCTTGAAGCAAGTCTTATGTTTTGATAAAATAGCAGACATTGCCAACAAACTATTTCGCTTTTCTTCATCTGCCAATACAGGTGAATGTATGGATGGTGTTTGCTGATTATTAAACTCTTTTATTCGATTATTATTATAATAAATACCGCATTTTATTAAACTATCTTGATAACCACTAGGTTCTTCATTTGAAATAGGATCATAATATTTATAATTTATTCCTTTAGATAAATAATTATCCATATAAGGTTTATGTTTACCCGTAAATTTATAATCACACCAAGCAAATAAAAATTTCAATTTAATCCACTGAGAAAAATGGTCTTTATGAAACTGAAACCAATTTTTTTTATCTAAAGCAGGAGGCATCACAAACAAAGCACCGTGTTGTTCTAAGTTACCCAAAAGAATATGATCAACAACAAAAAGTGCATTTCTAATGTTTTCGCCATAACTATCTATCAGTCTTAATTTATAATACAAGCCATTTATTGAGCCACCTGATTCGGAAAAATGGTAACACCTACTATCAGAAGGAATATGTTTTTTCCAATCCTCAATTCTATAATAGAGACTACGTGAATTCCCAAAAATAAAAGAATCATAGTGGTATTTGCTTCTTTTATTAATATAATTCATGGTAGAGACATAGTTTCTATTAACTGAAGGCACCATATCACAGATGACATGGTAATTATCATAATGTTTGATAACTTTAAAAGGATCATAATAAATGTAGCTCATAATTAACACAAAAAATGGAATCATGAACAACAAACAATATTTTATAAAACGTGTCATATTCTAGAATTGGAAATAAATGAAGGTCTGTCCAGAGCCTGCAAATAGAGAAATGATTATAATGATAAAATAGTAGATACCCCATCTGACTAATCGATATCTAAACAGTTTCATATTGGGAAACTGTAATGCATGTTGTTTATCTCTTTGTAACCATTCAACTGCAAGCAACAAAAAACCATAAATCAAGAATTTAACTCCATAAATGCTGGAAGTATCAAAGAAAGGATTTGCTAACATCGATGAAAAATAATCGAATGCCTGCCCCATGTTTTCCGCACGGAAAAGAATCCAGCCTAGCACAGCAAGAATGAATGTAAGTATGAGTTGTAATGTCTCTTTAATATTTGGCAAGAACCGACCAAAAGCTACAACATGCTGATATTTTGTGTTGATGCCGAAAATATTGTAGATGGCTAAAAGTGTAGCATGAAACAGTCCCCAGCATACGAATGTCCAGTTGGCGCCATGCCACAAACCGCTGACACCCCAAACAATATAGACATTACGAATGATTTTCCATTTATCGCATCTACTGCCACCTAACGGGAAATAGATGTAGTCACGAAACCATGTGGTCAATGAAATATGCCACCGACGCCAAAATTCAGGGATGCTTCGTGAGAAATATGGGAAGTTAAAGTTGCGCATCAAATTGAAGCCAAACAATCGTGAGCAGCCAATGGCAATATCAGAATAACCAGAGAAATCACAGTAAATCTGAAAAGTGAAGAGTACGCCAAGAATAAATAATGAAATACCCGACAAGTCTTGAAATTGGTTCCAATGTAAATTAACTACTGCGGCACAATTGTCCGCAACAACAAGTTTTTTGAGAAAGCCCCATAACATCTGTCTCATGCCATCAATAGCTTTCGAATAGTCAAAAGAACGAGCACGTTGAAACTGAGGCAATAGGTTTGTCGCTCGTTCAATAGGTCCTGCAACTAATTGGGGAAAGAAACAAATAAATGCAAAGAATTCTATGATGTCATGCGTAGCAGAAATTTTTTTCTGATACACATCAATTGTATAGCTGAGCGCTTGAAAGGTATAAAAACTGATACCTACAGGGAGAATTATTTTGAGCGTTACCCAATCCAATTGATACCCCAAAGACAAGAACAATGCCTCTATGTTCTCCATAAAGAAATTGTAATATTTGAAGATACAGAGTATCAATAGGTTAAGAGCAATGTTTGACGCACTCACGATCTTTTGAGCCCGCCGGTTGCCCTCATAATGCTCTATTAACAGTCCACTTAAATAACTGCAAAATGATGTGATCGCAATGAGGAAAAGAAAACGCCAGTCCCACCATCCATAAAACACATAACTAGCAACAACAATAAGTAAATTTTGCCATCGCCGGGATTTGAAGACAAACCAATAGCATAAAAAAACTATAGGTAAAAAGATCAAAAACTCAAAAGAATTGAAAAGCATATGATAAAATAATAATCAAGCAGATAAAAAGAAACAAGCAAAGAATTTCAGATACTAATATTCAATATATCCTCTTTCTTCTGAAGATGCAAAATTAGGCATAATATATTGACATCACAAAAAAACATTCCATTTTTTAATTAAAGAGTCCCAAATTAGCCAGCAGAAACAGATTCTTTTCTTTTATTATCCAAAAACATCTGTTTTTTCGGCAATGTTTCGTAACTTTGCAAATTGGTAGAAAAAAGGCCCAAAATTTGGAAGTCCAAAACCAATCATTTGGTAGAAAAATGCCAGATAATTTGGTTGGAAAAGACCAATGATTTGGAATAAAAAGGCTCAATGATTTGGTATAAAAAGGCCCGATAATTTGGAATAAAACACCCAAAAATATGGAATTAGCAAGCAAGTACACTCCGCAAGAGGTGGAGTCGAAATGGTATCAGTATTGGCTTGACCACAAGCTGTTCAGTTCGAAACCCGATGGCCGCGAGCCATATACGATAGTGATCCCGCCACCAAACGTGACGGGTGTGCTCCACATGGGACACATGCTCAACAACACCATCCAGGATATTTTAGTGCGCCGCGCACGCATGAAAGGCAAGAACGCCTGTTGGGTGCCCGGCACCGACCATGCTTCCATCGCTACAGAAGCCAAGGTGGTGAAGAAATTGGCAGGCGAAGGTATCCGGAAGATGGACCTGACACGAGATGAATTTCTCAAGCATGCCTGGGACTGGACCCATGAGCATGGAGGCATCATCCTGAAACAATTACGCCGGCTGGGTGCCAGTTGTGACTGGGACCGGACAGCATTCACCATGGATGAGACCCGCAGCAAGAGCGTGATCAAGGTTTTCGTCGACCTCTACAACAAAGGTCTTATCTACCGCGGTCTCCGCATGGTGAACTGGGATCCCAAAGCACTGACGGCGCTCTCCACAGAAGAAGTGGTTTACAAAGAAGAGCAAAGCCATCTGTATTATCTGAAATACTATGTCGCTGGCGATGTGGAGATCGGAGACGAGAAAGCCCTCCTTGAAGCAGGCAACATCATTCACCGTGATGCCAAAGGCTATTATGCGGTGGTGGCTACCACACGTCCGGAGACCATCATGGGCGACACCGCCATGTGTATCAATCCTAAAGACCCGAAGAACCAGTGGTTGCGTGGCAGACAAGTGATCGTTCCTCTGGTGAACCGTGTGATACCTGTCATCGAAGACCGCTATGTCGACATTGAATTTGGTACCGGCTGTCTGAAGGTGACCCCCGCCCACGACACCAATGACTATATGTTGGGCAAGACCCACCAATTGGAGACCATCGACATCTTCAATGCCGACGGCACAGTGTCGGAAGCCTCTCCTCTCTATGTGGGCATGGACCGTTTCGACTGCCGCAAACAGATCGTGGTCGACCTGCAAGCTGCCGGACTGATGGAACGTATGGAAGACTATACCAACAAGGTGGGCTATTCTGAGCGCAATCCCGACACAGCCATCGAACCCCGTCTGTCACTGCAATGGTTCCTCAGCATGAAGCATTTTGCTGACATCGCCCTTCCACCAGTGATGAGCGGAGAGATGCAGTTCTATCCTGCCAAATACAAGAACACCTATAAAAACTGGTTGGAGAATATCCAAGACTGGTGCATCTCCCGACAGTTGTGGTGGGGACACCGCATCCCAGCCTATTATTATAATGATGCTGACGATTTCGTGGTGGCTGAGAATGCGGAGGAAGCCCTCAAACTAGCCCGTGAGAAGAGCGGCAACGCCCAGTTGCAACTCAGCGATCTGCGCCAAGACGAGGATGCCCTCGACACCTGGTTCTCATCATGGTTATGGCCAGTCTCACTCTTCGATGGCATCAACCGTCCAGGGAATGAGGAGATCAAGTATTACTATCCGACGAGTGACCTGGTAACGGCTCCCGACATCATCTTTTTCTGGGTGGCCCGCATGATTATGGCCGGTGAGGAATACATGGGCACCTATCCTTTCAAGAATGTCTATTTCACAGGTATCGTGCGCGACAAATTGGGCCGCAAGATGTCGAAGAGTCTCGGCAATTCTCCCGACCCGCTGAAACTCATCGACCAGTATGGAGCAGATGGCGTGCGCATGGGTATGATGCTGTCGGCCCCTGCCGGCAACGACATTCTCTTCGATGAGACTCTTTGTGAACAAGGCCGCAATTTCAACAACAAGATATGGAATGCTTTCCGTCTGGTGAAAGGCCTGGAAGTGGCTGATATTCCCCAGCCCGACGAGTGCCGCATCGCCACAGAATGGTTTGAGGCCAAACTGCGCCAGACCAACGCCGAACTGGATGATCTGTTTGAGAAATACCGTATCTCTGAGGCGCTGATGGCTGTCTACCGCCTGTTCTGGGACGAGTTCTCCAGTTGGTATCTGGAGATGGTGAAACCAGCCTACGGATCACCAATGGACCGGACGACCATGGAGAAGACCCTCCGCTATTTCGACACATTGCTGAAGATGCTTCACCCCTTTATGCCGTTCATCACTGAAGAACTGTGGCAACACCTCTATGACCGTAAGGAGGGCGAGAGCATCATGATAGAGCAATTGGAAGTGGAAAGTCCGAAAGCCGAAGACAATGCATTAATCGCCCAGATCGAACGGGTGAAACAAGTGGTGACAGGTGTGCGCATGGTACGCAACCAGAAGGTGCTCCCGCAAAAAGAACAGGTCGAACTGCTTGTCGTATCGACCGACAGTTACCAGCCCTACTCTTCTGTCATCACCAAGATGGCCAATCTGAGCGCATTCACCATCGCCGAGTCGAAACCCGCTGATGCCTCACAATTCATGGTGGGCACAGATGAGTTTGCTGTTCCATTGGGCAATAAGATCGATGTGGCAGCAGAAATAGAGAAGCAAGAGGCCCAATTGAAATATCAGGAAGGATTCCTTGCCGGTGTGGAGAAGAAATTGGCCAACGAACGTTTTGTGGCCAACGCACCCGAGGCTGTTGTAGCCTTGGAGCGCAAGAAGCGCAGTGACTCCTTGGAGAAGATCTCAGCACTCCGCGCATCCATCGAGGAGTTGCGCAAGAAGCTCTGATTCTACGCACAAATAAAACAGACAGCCAACAATATCATGATGAAGCGCGCCCACCACTCAACCATGCTGTGGCATGCCGCACTGGCCATCATCATCGTATTGTTGGCTGTCTTGGTGTGGGCGTCCTTCTTTATGATCCGCATCTCGCTCTGCGACCTCAGTGGCAAGGATGTTGCCAAGAGGGAAATGCTCTTGCGTGAGGAGGCGCCAGAAGTGTCGGCATGGCTTGACAGTCTGCGCTCCACGGGTGTGATGCGTGACACCTTCCGCACCACTGCCGACGGTCGCCGTCTGCATGCCGTCTACATGGCTGCGAAAGATTCCACGGTCCGCACGATGATCGTGGTGCATGGCTACACCTGCAATGCCATCTCCACGATGAAAATCGCAAGGATGTTTCGTGACCGGCTTGGTCTCAATCTCTTTATCCCTGAACTGCATGGTCATGGCCTAAGCGACGGTGACGAAGTGCAGATGGGATGGAAAGATGCCGATGATGTCATCGATTGGGTGCCCGTAGTCAAATCGCTCTTCTGTGACAGCAGCGACGTGCGCATCGCCGTCCAAGGCGTATCCATGGGTGCCGCCACCATCATGAATATGTCGGGCAAGGAATCAATCCCCCAGATCAAGTGCTATATCGAAGACTGTGGCTACACGAGTGTATGGGATGAGTTTGCCAGTGAACTGAAAAACCGCTATGGTTTGCCACCCTTTCCCCTCATGTATACCACCAGCCTGCTGTGCAAATGGCGTTACGGATGGTCTTTCGGCGAGGCTGCCCCACTGAAGATGGTGAGCCGTTGCGACAAACCGATGCTGTTTATCCATGGCGACAACGATGACTTCGTCCCCTCATGGATGGTCCATCCGCTTTATGAGGCCAAGCACGGAAAGAAATCGATCTGGATCACCAAAGGCACAGACCATGGTCATTCCTTCCGCGACTACCCTGAAGAGTATGAGCGCCGCGTACGCACGTTCCTCGAATCCTCCGGCATGTAGGAAAGTTCTATTTTTCTCCCAAAAACGTCTATTAAAACAAATACCATTATGAAAAGAGCCGTTCTGTTCACCATCTTTCTATCAAGCATCTTCATGGCCAAAGGCCAGAACCTGCAAAAAGGCACTTATGGTTATCTCTACTGCCACATGAGCGACAGAGGAGAATATACAGCATATGCCGTGAGCCGTGACGGTTACCATTATGAAGACTTGAACAACGGCGACGCCATATTCAATCCAGAAGAACATGCGCGCATCGAGGGCGGCACCCGTGATGCCTACATCACCCGCACGCACGACGGCAAGGGTTACCTGATGGTCACCACCGACATGTGCGTGCGCAAATCAAAGATATGGGACAATTATGGTATTGACCTGCTCCGCAGCAAAGATCTGGTGCACTGGAAGTCGGTGACATTTGACTTCCGCAAAGGAGCCTCCATTTTCTGCGACCCCACATCACCCGACCCCTATCGTGACTACAGTACCATCAACCGTGTCTGGGCGCCCCAGATCTTTTGGGATCCCGACTACACCTGGAGTGACGGGAAACGAGGCGGCTACATGATTTATTACTCCCTATGGAACCGCGCAGAAGAAGCCTACGACCGCATGTATTATTCCTACGCCGACGAACAATTCACCCGTCTGACGAAGCCCCGCCTGCTCTTTGACTGGGGCTATGCGACAATCGATGCCGATATCAACTACCTTCCATCAGACGGCAAATACCACATGCTCATCAAGAAAGAAGGTGGAAAGCCTGGCATCTATACAGCCACTGCAGAGCATCTGACAGGTCCATGGGGTGAACCTGTGGAGAATGATTATGTGAGTTTCGAGGGGAAAAAGAAATGCGAAGGATCGTCAGCCTTCCAACTGATCGGCGACAACACCTGGCGTGTGGCCTATATCGAGTATTCTTCCAAACCCAAGCATTACCGCATCTGCAAAGCCGACGAATATCTGCGCAACTTCAACTCCCCTGTTGACATTGAGGGAGTGACAGGTCCTCAGCATGGTTCTTTCATGCGCATCACCAAAAAGGAATACAAACGTCTGAAAAAGGCATTCCCCAACAAATAGGGCATTCGTCGCAAGCCGGCGTCATTCATAATCATCGATGACGAGATTGACGAAATCCACCATGGGTTTGGCCACCTTGAAGACCCGTTCCATCTCATCCAACCATCGGTCGCCCTCAAAGAAGTCATCAGCGACCTTGTGCCAGCAGCAATAATCCTTCATTCTCAGATAGGCGATCTGCTCATAGTCACGCGGGAATCCTGCCGGCGACGTCTTGAGCATCGTGAGTCCGAATCCTTTCTGTTGCTGCTCCATCTGGCCACCAGGTTTTCCGAAAAGGCGTAAGAATTGAGGATTGGCCACACAGCGGAGCCATTCCTCCGTGTTGGCCATGATCTCATTGCGGCACGCCGTGAGGATGTTGGTCGGCAACCAATAATTACCACATGCCAACATACAATTGCCTGGTTCGAGATGGATATAATATCCCCCATGAAACGACTTCTTTCCACGGGCGCAGATATACGCTCCCAAATGCGTCTTATAGGGAGATTTGTCGGGTGAGAAACGAGTGTCACGATAGAAACGATAGGTGGTGTCTTTCACTGTGACATGGGCGATGGAAGGATCAAATCCGGTAATTCTGAGGATGGCTTTTTCCACCCCCCGTTCGAAATCATCCCTCGCAGCCAGATACATGTCCCGATGGTCCTGAAACCACCCACGTTCATTATGTGCCTGAATATCACGCAGAAAAGAAAGGATAAGATGGGTATTCATGGTTGATATCACTTTGGTCTTTCGATCAGTTTAGGACAAAACGACTCAAAGGGACAATGGTCGCAATGAGGCGCTCTGCTTGTACAGATATATCTGCCGTGGAGCAACAGCCAGTGATGAGCCCTCGGAATATCGTCGGTAGGGATATGCTTCATCAACTGCTGTTCCACTTTCACTGGTGTTTTGGCATCCCTGGAGACCAGGCCGAGGCGGTGGCTTACCCGGAAGACATGGGTATCAACCGCCATGGTAGGTTTTCCAAAGGCCACGGCCTGCACGACGTTGGCCGTCTTGCGCCCCACCCCGGGCAGTTTGACAAGCGCTTCAGCCTCACAAGGCACCTCACCATGGAAATCCGTCATGAGCATTCTCGCCATATCTACCAGATGCCGTGCCTTGGAATTGGGATAGGAAACACTCTTCACATCCTCGAGCACCTCGGCTTCTGTTGCCTTCGCCATTGTCTGCGCGTCAGGGAAATGCCGGAAAAGTGTCGGTGTCACTTCGTTTACCCTTTTATCAGTGCACTGAGCGCTCAAGATAGTGGCCACGAGCAATTGGAAAGGAGAGTCAAACTGCAGTTCTGTGGTGACTACCGGTTGCTGCTGACGGAAATAGTCAAGCAGAAACTCATAACGTTGTTGTCGTGTCATCAGATAAAACAGGCGGACCATAGGCCCGCCCTACAAATAGTAATACAATGCGTTATTTCTTTTTGGTTTCTTCAACTGGCTTTGACTTATAAGCCTTGTTGAGTCCGGCGATGACCTCTGCAGTCACATCCAAAGCCTTGTCACCATAGAGGATATTGTCACCCTGTTTGGTGAGGATGAGCGAGAATTTCTTATCCTTGTTGTACTTTGCGATGAAATGCTCGATACTGTCATGAAGAGCCTTGTTGAACTTCTCTGTCTCCGACTGCAGTTCAGCTGCCAGGCGGTCACGGGTAGCCACATACTGCTCCTGCTGGCGCTGGATGGCAGCCTGCTGGCTCTCAAATTCAGACTGGCTGGAGAATCCGTTGTTCTGAGCCTTGTGCTGGAAATTTCTGGCAGCAGCCTCCAGGTTTTTCTCCTGAGTAGCCAGCGCACTCTGAATGTTGTTTCCCCTCTTCTCCAGGATTTTTGAATAGTCCTTACAGAAATTGTACTGAGTCATGATGGAGTCTACCTCCACAAAAGCGATTTTAATGCCGTCGGCAGCCACGGTCTGTGCAGCAGCAGGTTTCTCGTCCATTTTGTTGGAATCATTGCAAGCACTCATTGCCAAAGTGGCACAAGCGGCAACGGCCATTGTCTTAAAAAGATTTTTTTTGTTCATTATGATTGATTTATATGATGTTCACGTCTTTCTTTTACTACATTTCTTCTTTTTCGCTGTTCCCTGTCCTGGTCGAGCACGCAGTGTATCCCTCTCTCTTTCATCGCCTCGCTGTCGTGGATATGCATCGATGAGAAACTCGATCCTCTCTTAAAGATGACCTTCACGCACAACAATATGGCTGCAATAGCAATAATTAACACGCTAAGGATGAGAATATCGGTCATTTTTCCTATCTTTGCATGAGATAAGCAATCGCACTGCATGAAAAACAAATGATTTCATTGTTTTGCGTCCGATTTGCGGTTTTGCGTCAAATTTCGCCACTGAATTGAACCGGCCAGTCAGGATCCAATCTGAATAGGTGATGTTTTCAGCGTTGCAAAGGTAATATAAACCATTCTAATTACAAAAAATAAAGCACAAGTTTTAACAAATAAACATATAGCACCCATATCGACAACTATAAAATCAACAAAAAGAAATGAACAATCAACAATTGTCCCCCAAATGTGTGTTTGATCAGTTTGCTAAGATCAACACCATTCCCCGTCCTTCAAAACATGAAGAGAAAATGATCGACTACCTGTTGGATTTCGGTCGCAGTCACGGTCTTCCCACCAAAGTCGATGAGACAGGCAACGTGCTCATCAGCAAGCCCGCCACCCCTGGCTACGAGGATCTTACTCCTGTGGTAATCCAGAGCCACATGGATATGGTCTGCGACAAATTGGTCGACGTGGATATCGATTTCACCAAGGATCCCATCGAGACCTATATAGATGGTGAATGGATGACCGCCAAAGGCACGACATTAGGCGCCGACGACGGTATCGGCTGTGCGATGGAACTGGCCTTGCTCGACAGTGACGATATCGAGCACGGTCCGATCGAGTGTCTGTTCACCCGTGACGAAGAGACGGGTCTCACCGGTGCATTTGGTTTGCAGGCAGGGTTTATGAACGGCGACATGCTGATCAATCTTGATTCAGAAGACGAAGGACAAATCTTCGTGTCATGCGCAGGTGGTATCACCACACACGGTCATTTCCGCTTTGTCCGCGAGAAAGCCCCGGCAGGCATGTTCTTCATGAAGATCTCCCTCAAGGGATTGGTAGGTGGCCACTCCGGTGATGACATCAACAAGAAACGCGCCAATGCCATCAAGATACTCTCCCGCTTCCTTTATTCGATGAATGAGCAATTCGGCATCCGTCTGGCCCAGTTCAATTCCGGTAAAATGCACAACGCCATCCCTCGCGACGGTATCACTATCTTCGCTGTCCCCTTCGAGAAGAAAGAAGAGGTACGTGCCGCATGGAATGTGTTTGCCAATGATGTGGAAGAGGAATACCATGTGACCGACACTTCGATGCAGTTCAGCATGGAGAGTGTGGAAGCAGAGGATGTGCTTCCTGAGGACGTCTCCACCCGTCTTATCCGTATGCTTCAAGCCCTCGACAATGGCGTGTTCTCGATGTGCCAGGATGAAGAACTGGCATGGTTGGTGGAAACCAGCAGCAATGTGGCCAGTGTCCAGTCATCAGCTGATGATGTGACGGTTGTCGCCAGCCAGCGTTCGAACGTGATGAGCAATCTGCGCAACATGGCCAACACGGTGAAAGCACAATTCCAATTGGCAGGTGCCGAAGTGGAACAAGGTGACGGTTATCCCGCATGGAAGATGAATCCCAACAGCGAGTTGACCAAGATTGTGGTAGAAACCTACAAGAAACTGTTCAACAAGGAGCCGAAGGTGCTGGGTATTCACGCAGGTCTTGAATGCGGTCTTTTCTCTGAGCGCTATCCTCACATGGATATGGTGTCATTTGGTCCTACCCTGCGCGGTGTCCACTCTCCTGACGAACGTCTGTTGATCCCCACGGTGCAGATGGTATGGGATCATCTGTTAGAGATTCTCAAGAATATCCCGAAAAAGTAACGGGTCAGCCGTTGTTTTCCGGCTGAATCACGGCTTCACAAGAGAGGCCACCAAAAAGAATCCCCGGCAAATAGTATCACTACTGTTGCCGGGGTTTTTACCTTATTAAAACTACCTATTGAATAGTATTTAATCTGTATAAATGCTGATTAGTTCAGGGGTTGAAATCTCCCCATCGCTTAGGGGAGTTTTTCTTCGTATTCCTTTGTGCAGGGTGTGACAGCCAGGAATTCATCAGACATAAGTCCACCATAGATGTTCACATCAGGGTGTTCCGCTGTCCTCAACCGACTGAGAGGTTGTATTTTTCATGAGCATCATGAAAAGGATACCTATCCTTATCCTCAAGTCACCTTCCGTTGTGATTCCATCACAACAGGCAACCATCTTCGGATAATTTGTTGCAAATATAATCATTTTTTTTGTAGAATGCAATTACAAACTAAAAAACAATGCGAAAATATCGCATATTTAGTAAAAATAACATATCTTTGTAAAATAAAAGTATCTTTTTCAGTCTTTTATGCCTTTTCTATTCTATTTGTTCTTGCGATATAAGCCATCACAAGTATCGCAAGTGCATCTGTATTCATTCGGTTTGCCTTATCACTTACTAAAAGTTGAGCACATTTCGTGAACCCATCATATATAAATAAATAAGGTAAATGATGCCTTATGGGAAAAACGTCTGTCAGATGACCTGAAACGGCAGGAAGAAGGATATATAGAATATAAAGGCAAGAAAATGACATTACATTTTTAGAATAGTTGTTTTGGCATACTTTTTGCATATTGTTTGCCGTAAAGAAGAATCAACAACAACCAAATAAAATACTGAACATATGCAAAAAGGAAACATTGGAGTGACGACCGAAAACATTTTTCCCGTCATCAAGAAGTTTTTGTACAGCGACCATGAGATTTTCCTCAGAGAGATGGTGTCGAATGCAGTCGATGCCACACAGAAGTTGAAAACCCTTGCCGAGCGCGGTGAATTCAAGGGCGATTTGGGCGACCTTACCGTCCGGATACAAGCAGATGCCGATAAAGGAACACTGACCATCAGCGACCGTGGCATCGGCATGACCGCAGAAGAGATCGACAAGTATATCAACCAGATTGCCTTCTCAGGTGTGACCGACTTCCTTGACAAATATAAGGACAATGCCAATGCGATTATCGGGCATTTCGGACTCGGCTTCTATAGCGCCTTCATGGTGAGCAAGAAAGTGGAGATCGTGACACGCAGTTATCAGGACGATGCCCAAGCAGTGAAATGGAGTTGCGACGGCAGTCCGGCTTATGAGATTGATGAGACCGACAAGAGCGACAGAGGAAGCGACATCATCCTTTATCTCAGTGATGACTGCAAAGAATTCTTGGAGAAGCAGCGTATCCAGGAACTGCTCAACAAGTATTGCAAATTCATGTCTGTGCCCATTGCCTTTGGAAAGAAAACAGAATGGAAGGACGGCAAACAGGTAGATACAGAGGAAGACAACATCATCAACGACTCGGAGCCGATGTGGACAAAAGCCCCCAGTTCACTCACTGATGAAGACTACAAGACTTTCTACCGCAAACTCTATCCGATGCAGGATGAGCCCCTTTTCTGGATTCACCTCAACGTCGACTTCCCTTTCAACTTGACAGGTATTCTCTATTTCCCCCGTATCAAGTCAAACATCGACCTGCAGCGCAACAAGATACAACTTTATTGCAACCAAGTGTTTGTCACCGATCAGGTGGAAGGTATCGTACCTGAATTCCTTACCCTTCTCCATGGTGTGATCGACTCCCCAGACATCCCGCTCAACGTGAGCCGTTCCTATCTGCAGAGCGATGCCAATGTCAAGAAGATCTCCACCTATATCACCAAGAAGGTGGCCGACAGGTTGAACAGCATTTTCAAGGACAACCGCAAGGAGTATGAAGAGAAATGGGATGACCTGAAGATCTTCATCCATTACGGCATGCTGTCGCAAGAAGACTTCTACGACCGCGCCAAAGATTTCACCTTGGTGAAAGACACAGAGGGCAAGCGCTACACCTTGGAGGAGTACCGTACGCTTATCAAGGACAACCAGACCGACAAAGACGACACGCTGGTCTATCTCTATGCCAGCAACATCGAAGACCAATACACCTATATCGAGGCTGCCAAGGAGAAAGGTTACAACGTGCTGCTGCTTGACGGTGATCTTGACATGCCACTGGTGGGACTCTTGGAACAGAAACTGGAAAAGAGCCGTTTCACCCGTGTCGATGCCGATATCATCGAGCGCCTCATCGTGAAGGAAGACCAGAAAGAAAACACGTTGACCGAGGCACAGACCGACCAGTTGTCGCAAGCCTTCCGCTCACAGATACCCTCTATCGAGAAGGCTAATTTCTATGTGGAGGTGCAGTCACTTGGTGCCGAGAGCCAGCCAGTGCTCATCACCCAAAGTGAGTATATGCGCCGTATGAAGGACATGAGCCGTTACCAGAGCGGCATGGCTTTCTATGGTCAGATGCCAGATTCCTACTCCATGGTACTCAACAGTGATCATCCGCTCATCCAGCGGGTACTCGATGAAGAGGCCACCCAATGTGCCGACAGTCTGAAGCCTATCCTTGCCGACATCAAGGGGCTGGAGGCCCGCTTGGCCGTCCTCCGTCAAGAACAAGGCAAGAAGAAGGCAGAAGAGGTGACACAGGAAGAGAAAGACGACGTGTCGAACACCCAAAAATCTATCGACGAGCAAAAAGAGAAGAAGAACCAGATCATTGCAGACTATGCCAAAGAAAGTGATGTCATCCATCAACTGATCGACCTGGCCTTGCTCCAGAACGGCATGTTGAAAGGCGCTGGACTGGCTGCCTTCCTGAAACGTTCCGTCGACCTGATCAAATAAGTCTGATCATTCTTTTGTACAGATAATCGATAAAGGTCCTTAAGGTCAAAATGACTTTAAGGACTTTTTGATGATATCCATCTGTGTGGCCTCAACATCATCCCATACAATTTTTCAAAAATGTATCCGTTATAAAAGAGAAATACAACCGCTCTTAAAAAATAACATAATACCATAAATGAAACGTCTGTTTGAGGTCTGCGCCGGCAATCTGGAAAGTGCAATAGAAGCCGTTAGGGGTGGAGCGACACGTATCGAACTCTGTTCGGCTTTGTCTTTGGATGGACTAACGCCCTCTTTGGGGATGCTTAAAACCGTCAGGGAAATCGCTCCACATCTCATCATCCATGTGCTCATCAGGCCTCGCGAAGGCAATTTTGTCTATCAGGAGAAAGAAGTGGAGGTCATGGAACGAGACATCACCGCTGCCATCCCCTATGCCGACGGTATTGTCTGCGGTGCCCTCCTGCCCAATGGCGACATTGACCTGTCGACCATGAGACGACTCATCCAGGCATCCTCTGGTCTTCCCGTCACCTTCCACCGCGCATTTGATGTCTGCCGTGAACCCCTCACGGCCTTAGAACAGATCATCGAACTCGGTTGTCACCGTCTGCTCACCTCCGGCCAACAGTCCACCGCCTTTGAAGGCATCCCCTTTCTGCGCAGACTTCAAGAACAATCTGCCGGCCGTCTGATCATCATGCCTGGCAGTGGTGTCAATGAAAACAACGCCCGGCAGATCATCCAACAGACAGGTGTCACCGAAATCCACGGGTCAGCGACAGATGCGACGGGCATCACTTGTCATGAGAAAGTCAGGAGAATCTGCGATGCCATCACGTTCTGAGCAGCACACCTGATCACCTATTTAAAATCATTTGATCTGACGGATCACCTTGAGCAATTGCTCCCCTAGATGGATGGTATAGCCTTGTTGCACAAAGACCACGCGGTTGAAAGAGTCGTATATGAGGAAAAGAGGCAACGAAGACGATGAGAGATGCATCTGTTCACGGATCTCGGCAAGGCATTTTCCGTCAACATCTATCCCCCACTCCACGGTAGACGGCAGCGCGGAGAACTCCTTGAAACTGAAACGGCGGCTATCCTCCTCCCGTTCAAACAACAGGATCATTTTTCGACCCCATCTCTCAAAATCCTCCTTATAGGCACCGATATCTTTCAAGGCATGATTGGTAGGTTCATGGTTGGGTGCGACCAGCCCGATAATATTATATCCTCTTCCTGTCGTACTCAACAGGGATTTTGGGGAAGCTGGTTGTGACAGAGGCAAGTACTTGTTTTCCGCATTGAAAGACCCGATGACCTCTATGGCCTCCTCATCCATCCGCAGGGTGAGGGCAGCTTTTTTCGACGGAGAATGCGGAGCGACAGCGATTCGCTCCAAGTGAGCCTTCACGCGACCGTCAGCCAACCGTATTCCCGTGGTCAACAAGAATTCCCCTCCATTCTCGGGGACATCTATGTTTACCCCCTCCCTGAAATGGTTTTTCCAGGTGGCGTCTTCTGGAAAAGTGAGCAGATGCGTCAAGCCCTTCTCTATTTTGCTCAACGTGAAAAGGACATAATACTTTGGATCGTCATGATGCTTTATGGGTTGATAATCCAACACCAGTTTTACGGATTGTGCCCTCTTCCCCCGCTGATGCTCATCAAAGTCCACATCATGCCATCTGTTGTGCTCGTAGTATTGCAGCTGTCCGTCCACTTCATTGATACGGGCAGGTATGCCCAGACTACGCGCCACCGACACGAAGAAAATACTTCTTCCCAATTCATCCGTCACACGCCGGTGGAACACACTCATGGGGCGCATCCGCAACAGTTGCGGATTATGTTCATGGTCTATGGTGATCTGTTGTCTACACCATTGTATCAACTCTGCCGGACTCGCTATCACTCCCTGAAAAACCTTTCGGAAAAAAGCCTTGTAAGGAGTGAGCCACTCATTCTCAACCCGTGGATTGAGCACATATCTGGCATAGAGATCTGTAGTGTCGGTTTGGGTCACCTCATTGTCCTTCAACACCTCCAACGAGATGTCACGCAAGTCTTTTTCAGAAATGACTTTCAGCAATTTCTCAGCCATCAGCCGATTACCAGTCTGCTCAAGGAAAGTGCTGATCACCTGATGATTACCCCGCCATGCCTCCACCGGCATCGTTTGTTCGTAAGCACGGCGTATGCTGTCCTCCATCGCCAATCTGCGGTCGTTTTCCGCACGCTGCTCAGGAGAGACAGAAGGGGCTTTCCTGCTGACAGGAGGAGGCACCATGTCAAAATCCATTTTTTCAGGAATAGGTTGGTCATTCAAGACCATAGTCACATTCTGATCTTTTCCGAAACTCACCTTCCTGATCGCAGTCTTTCCCTCCTTCGTCACCCACAACAACATGTCTCCATGCCCCGCTGTCAGTCGTGCGATGCCGTCAGCATCGGTCATTTTCCGAGCCACCGTATAGAATTCCGCATAATTATACAATTTAAACTCCACGGAAGCATCTTTCACGGCTTTGCCATCGGTATCCGTCACATGGACACAGAGGATAGCAGCAGGCGCATAGTTGTCAATCACATTGATTTCCGTATAACACGGAGTACGGCTCATCACCTCTTCTGGTCCGTCATAATCACCGAAAACCTTGGTATGCATCAACATCCCTCTTGATGCGCTCTCATTGAACCATCCCAAATTGAGCACAGGCTCCGGTTCACAGGCACCGAGGAAAAACCATTGTCCATCGGCCCAAGCCTCCACCCACGCATGGTTGTCATCGGTATGCGCCCACCGAGGAGTATACACCTGCCGGGCGGGGATAGCCACAGCCCGTAGAGCCGCCACCAGCAAGGTGCTTTCCTCCCCACATCTGCCATACGCCGTTTTGACCGTCGCCAACGGACTACTCGTTCGTGCGTCACTAGGTCGATAGGTCACCCTTTCATGGCACCAGTGATTCACCTCCAGAATAGCCTCCTGCATCGACATTCCCCTCAGCCGGTCTCTCAACTGACCGAAAAACACCTCACGGCTATTGTCCAGGTTCTCATTGTTGACTCTCACCGGCAAGACGAAATGTCTGAATTCCCGTTCTGGAATCCGCTCGCCCCAAGGCATCTCGCGACGAGCCTCAAGCGCCATCTCCACCTGATGCCTGAAGAAAGTCTGATCATAGTCACACTGGTCGGGCAACGGCATATAGCGGTAGAGAAACGCCAAATACTCATCGACATACATTGCTGCCGGTGATGCAAGCGTCATCACCGGAACCCATACCAACAAGACTGCCAGCACACGGCAGCAGCCATCAATCACCCGTCTCATCATCATTGATAATCGTATCCGCAAATATACAAAAAAATCAGCACGACAAAGGGATTCATATCCAATTCTTCATAAAAAACTACCTGTACATGCACCTTCTTTTCATTTTTTTATCTATATTTGCCACAACTTTGCAACACATTACAAATCCATCACAATGAAAAAACTTTCTCAAATGATGTCCTTGGCTTTCGCCATGACCGTTTTATTATCCACAAGTGTATTCCAAAAAGGAAATGCCACCGGCATAACTCAAGAACAGGCAGCAGAGGACTCCGTCTATTCGAATGCGAGCGACGGCTTTCTGAATGTTCGCAGTCAGCCCTCCCCTAAAGGGACTATCATAGGACAACTCTTCACGGGTGGTTCGGGCGCACTTTACCTCGGGAAAAAAGGCAATTGGTATGAGATCCGGTTCAACGGCAATACCGGTTATGTGAACAGCCGTTTTGCCAGTTTTCGCCGTACGGGCATCCCTGGCGACCGCAACAGAATGGTCTACATGGTGGTGATGGGCAGTTATGAGCATCTTGACGAAGCCAAGAAAGCGGCCGAGGCTGTGATGCAGGACTGGCTTCCTCATGTAGTCTATAAAGGAACATCAAATGGCAAGACAGTTTACCGCATGTGCGTGAGTTGTTATTATTCCCGGCAACGTGCGGAAGGGCATATCAAGGAACTGAAACCCATGATTCCGGGTATGGATTTTTGGGTGTGGGAGTCAAAAGGCATGCCGGAATGTGTCTATTGTCCTAAAGGTCTCAGCGATGAGACATTCGATTCACCCCTTACTCCCCAACGATAACCACGGAAATGCGTATCAAGACCACACTGGCTATAGCCCTGACAGTCTGCCAAATGGCTGTAGCCCAAAATGGCCCCACCATGGGATGGAGTTCATGGAATACCTATGGGGTGAACATCAACGAGCAGCTCATTAAGCGGCAGGCTGATGCCATGGTGTCAAAAGGTCTGAAAGATGTGGGGTTCGACCACATCAACATAGACGACGGTTTTTTTGGCGGGCGCAACAGTGAGACCGGCGAACTGCTGATCCACCCCACCCGATTCCCCAATGGTCTGAAGGTGGTGGCCGACTACATCCACGCCAAAGGTCTGAAAGCCGGTATTTACAGCGATGCCGGCTGCAATACTTGCGGCAACTACTACAATGGAGACAAACTGAGTGTGAACGTAGGGTTTTATCACTACGACCAGCATGATGCCGACTTCTATTTCAACGAATGCGGTTTCGACTTCATCAAGGTAGACTTCTGCGGTGGTGACGCCCCACAAAACAGTCAGCGCCTGGCACTAGACCCTCAAGAACGTTATACCGCCATCAGCCAGGCGATCAAGAACACCGGGCGTGAGGATGTAAGACTGAACGTCTGCCGATGGAATTACCCTGGCACCTGGGTACATGATATCGCATTCTCCTGGCGCACTACCCACGACATCAATGACAGTTGGGGCTCGGTGAAAGGCATATTGGCAGAAAACCTTTTCATGTCGGCCTATTGCTATGACGGTCATTACAACGATATGGACATGCTGGAGGTAGGCCGGTCGATGACGCTGGAGGAAGACAAGACCCATTTTGGCATGTGGTGTATCATGTCATCCCCCCTGCTCATCGGTTGCGACCTGAGCAACATCAAGCCAGCAACCCTTGCGCTGTTGAAGAACCAAGAACTCATCACCCTCAACCAGGATCCGCTCCGTCTGCAAGCCTATATCGTCGGTCTTGTCAATGGTTGCCATATCCTCGTGAAAGATATCGAGACGCTTTACGGCACACGCCGTGCCTTTGCAGTATACAACCCCAACGACACCCAGCGCAAGGCGAAGGTGACCTTCTCCGACCTTGACTTGGGAGGTGCCGTCACCCTGCGCGATGTCTTTATGAAAGAAGATATCGGCACCTTTGACACAGATTACGAAGTGACTGTGCCAGCCCATGGCACCCGCATCTACATCGCCGAAGGTGAGCGACGTCTGGAGCGCTGCCTTTATGAGGCCGAGACAGCCTATATCAGTGATTACCAAGAACTGAAAAACAACCAATCTGAGCGCACGGGGATCTACGAATCATCCAGCAACTGTTCGGCTGGTTACAAGGCAGGCTGGTTGGGATGCAGCGAACAAAACGACCTTCAGTGGCGCAATGTCTACAGCATGGAAGGTGGAGACTATACCCTTGAGATCGCCTATATCTCCGGCGAGAACCGCAACATCACCATCAGCGTGAACGGCAAGAAGGTACAGACCACCAGTTTCAACTCCGGCGACTGGCAGAAGACAGCCAAGAAAAACGTCACCATCCATTTGGAAAAAGGCAATAACATCATCCGTTTCTCCAACGCCTCCTCCTGGATGCCCGACATTGACTATATCCACCTCACCCCTTTATCAACAGCCATCAGAACGATTACCCGTCAACCCACCTCCGAATCCCCTGTTTATGATCTTCAGGGGAGGAAAATATCAGGTAAGCCCACCAACAACGGCATCTATATCGAAGGTGGCAACAAGGTGATCAGACACAGATAATGACCATCAACCCATTTACCATCCACATGAGAAGCATTCTATTATCCACATTCCTTCTAAGCGCCATGGCCCTCAGTTCACAGACCATCACCTATCCGACAACCCCCAAAGACAACACCGTGGACGACTATTTCGGTGTGAAAGTGGCAGACCCCTACCGTTGGCTGGAGAATGACACCAGCGCCCAGACCACAGCATGGGTGGAGAAAGAGAACGCCATCACTGAGGCCTACCTTCAGTCTATTCCACAGCGTGGCCGCCTGCTGAAGCGTCTCCGCGAGGTGGCCAATTATGAGAAAGTGGGTGTTCCCTCCTATCACCATGGCAAATGGTATTTTTACAAAAACGACGGTCTGCAGAATCAGAGTGTGATGTATGTAATGGATGAACTGGGTGGAACACCTCGTGTGTTCTTTGACCCCAACCAACTGAGCGCTGACGGAACTGTGGCACTCAAAGGCATCTATTTCTCGCATAACGGCCGTTATGCGGCCTACTGCATCTCTCGCAGTGGTTCCGACTGGCAAGAATTCTATGTGATAGACGTAGAGACCGGACGGCAGCTGGATGACCATGTGAAATGGGCAAAATTTTCTGGTGCGGCTTGGCAAGGCGACGGCTTTTATTACAGTGCCTACGACTCCCCCCAACAAGGCAAGGAATTCTCCAACGTGAACGAAGGTCACAAAGTGTATTATCATCGGATCGGCACCTCACAAAGCGACGACCAGTTGATCTTCATGAATCCAATGTATCCGCAACGTTTCTATACGGTGAGCACCAATGAGGAAGAGACGATGCTCTTTCTCTTTGAGAGCGGAGCCGGCAATGGCAACAACCTGTTTGTGCGCGATCTCCGCATCCCAGGTTCTCAGTTCATCCAGATGACCAACGACATGGACTTCACCTACGTTCCGGTGGAGACCATCGGTGAGTCGATCTACCTGATGACCAACCACCAAGCCCCGAAATCCAAAGTGATGATGGCCGACCTTCGTTCGCCTGGCATCACGCAGTGGCACACCTTGATTGGTGAGGACAATGATGTGCTCGAGAGTGCCGACATCATCGATCACCATCTGATACTCTCTTACAGCAAAGATGCCTCCACGCATGCCTACGTCTATAGCATGGACGGGAAACGCCTGCATGAGGTATCCTTGCCCTCCGTAGGCAGTGCCTCCTTCGGCGGTAAGAAAGACCGCAAGGAATGTTTCTATTCCTTCAGTTCATTTACCGTTCCAGGCACCATCTACCGCTATGACCCCCTCAAAAATGAAAGTCAGGTTTACTATGCTCCCAAGGTCGGTTTCAAGTTGGATGACTATGTGAGTGAGCAGGTGTTTTTTGAGAGTAAGGACGGCACACGCATCCCCATGTTCCTAACCTATAAAAAGGGATTGAAGCGCAACGGGAAGAATCCAGTGTTGCTCTATGGATATGGTGGATTCAACATCGGATTGAGTCCGTCGTTCTCAGCCATGCGCATACCCTTCCTCGAGAAAGGCGGTATCTATGCGATGGTCAACCTCCGTGGCGGCAGCGAGTATGGCGAGGAATGGCATCTTGCCGGGACGAAGATGCGCAAGCAAAACGTCTTTGATGATTTCATCTCCGCCACAGAGTGGCTGATTGCCCAGCGTTACACCAACCGTGAGAAAACAGCCATCCAAGGCGGTTCCAATGGCGGTCTTCTGGTAGGTGCCTGTATGACGCAGCGCCCTGACCTGTTTCGTGTGGCAGTTCCTCAGGTCGGTGTGATGGATATGCTGCGTTACCACCGGTTTACCATCGGTTGGAACTGGGCACCCGATTATGGCACCAGTGAAGACAGTCGTGAGATGTTTGAATACCTCCTCGGTTACTCACCCCTCCACAACCTTCGTCCAGGAGTCAGTTATCCCGCCACCCTCGTGACCACCGCCGATCATGACGACCGTGTGGTGCCGGCCCACTCATTCAAGTTTGCCGCCACCCTTCAAGCTTGCAACGCCGGTCCACACCCCACCCTTATCCGCATCGACTCCAAGGCTGGTCATGGCAGTGGCAAACCGATGAGCAAGGTATTGGAAGAACAAGCCGACATCTACGGTTTCATCATGTATCATCTGGGAATGAAATGATTGTCCTTTGCCGTCCCAAAACAACAGGGGCAGCACTATCACCATTTACAAACGGGATAGAGTCAAGAACATGGCTCTATCCCGTTTGTAAATGGTGATTTAAATGGGGTGATGAATGCAGTCGAGGCGATAACACACCTTATAATAAGGAGGAATCCGAATCAGAATCTGGTTCAAACCACACACTATTCGATTTAGGACGTGGAATATCACCTTCGTCAAAAGTGCTTTCGTTGTCCATCGGATCATCATAACCTTCTGTGTCGCTGATGATCATGGTCTCCATGAATTCATCATTATTAACAACGGGAAAATTGATGGCTGGCTGAATATATTTCTTCATAATTCTTAAGATTTTGATGATTTATTTGATGACAACTTTCTTTCCATTGACGACATAGATACCTTTACGCAACTGATTGGCATTGATACGCATACCAGAGAGATTGTAGATAGCGCCGGCATCAGTGATCGCTGCACGCTCTACCATATTGATGCCCGTCTCCTCACCGAATGAGAGGGAGATGCCCGCGCTTGTTGCCGTAGACAGTCGCAGGTAGGCTTGGTGAGCTTTCAGAGTGGCAGAAACACCCCTAGTCCCTTGCTGCCAGTAGAAGCCAACTTCATCAATATTCTTTTGAGCATTCTTCCATGAGAGAACATAGAAGTAATCGGTTTCTGAAGTGAATGTGCCACCAGTCTCTGTACCGGTCAATTCGCTGAGGTACACATTGTCAGACTCTGTATGGTCAAGCACCTCAAAGTCATAGGTGCCAGCATCGCCCTTGATCATCACAGCCAATCCTGCAGGAATAATCTTGTCGCTCACCTCATTGAGTACCAATTCCATGCCACCGGCAGTGGTTTCACTTTCTTTCAGTGAAGCGGTGTAAACAGTGACATTCTCAGGAGCCTTCAGAATCTTTGACTCATAGTAAAGCGTAGCGAAAGTAGAATTTGTGATGGTCACAGGAATTGTCATCACGATGGGTGTCAGTGCGAAAGACTCCTGTATGCTACCTTCTGAGAAATCAAATTCATGGGTAGAGACCACCAGGTCCTCATATCCATAAGCAGTGATGGTGGCAGTATAAGTCAGTGTTTTCTGAATCACATCGATGTTGTATTGTCCATCAGCATTAGTGGTAGCGGTGTATTCGATATCCTCAGCCTCGTTGCGGATAGTGACGGTAGCCCCCTCGATGGGTTCGTTGGTCACGTTGTCTGTCACGACACCAGAGAGCGTAATAGGCTCCACGTCTAATGCCAGATGAATGGCTGGTAGATCCTTAGCATAACGATTCCCGGTTAAGGTCCTGTCGTTGTCATTCCAATAAGTGTAGCACCATATTCCTGTGACATCTGCTTTCTCGAATGTGACAGATTTATAATTCTGAGTGGTTTTGCCCTCTGGATTGATGGAGCGTACAACAAGGCGCAGGTTGCTGATACCGTCATATACCAATGGTTCTGGGAAGTTGACCACAATGAAATCTTCCTCTTTACCATAGTCCCCTTTCTTTTCCCAAGAAGTGAGCTGATTTTCAATGACGGCTTTCATACCTGAAGTATTGTAAAGTTCAGCTGCGACCTCAGGTTGCTTGGCATCGCCAGTCCATTCGTAAAAGATACTCAGGTTGGTCTCCACTTCTTTATCAGAAGTACAGTATCCTTTCCATGTGATGGAGCTGATCTTATCCCCTTTCTTCAGTCCAAGCATCTCACCAGTATAGAGCGATACGCTCTCACTATTGCAATAATTTAGATTAAGAGGAGTGTTGATTGAATAGCCTTTTACTGTTGTTCCGGCTTCTGCCAATAATTCCTCTTTGACAATCTCTATGTTCACAATCTCAGTAGCGATAAGGGCATCTCCGCTCGCCACTTCAATATATGCTGGCAATAAGCCAACAGTGTGTGGCTTGAAGGTGAAGGAAAGGGTGGCGTAGTTTTTCTCATCAAAGTTGTTGTAATTGCCACTGATGTCAGCAACAGGCATGTTCACCTTATTGTTTGTGGCAACTGCCTCACCATCTACATAAAGCGTAGCGGTATAGTTGCCAGCGACCTCCATATTCGGTCCGATATTGCTTACAGAGATCGTGGCTGTATAGTCGGTGTTCTGTGTTCCCTTGGCAGGAATGTCGGATTTGATAAGGAACAGGTTGTGTGCATGTCCTTCAGCATACACCAGACCGTAGATATTGTCAATCTTGGCTTTGGTCAATTTGAAACCGAGATACCAGTCGCCTGCTTCAGGAATTTCTGCCGTATAGGTCGTCCATTTGGATTCGGATGAGATATTAGAGATTGTCTGGATGGTCGTCCAGTTTTGTCTGTCTTTGGAAATCATCACTTCCACTTTGCTCCCGCTGTAGGCAGTATATTTAGCGTCGAATGTGATTTTCTCTCCTGCGGTGGCAGTCATCAGAGGCGTGATAAACAATGGATTGCCACTTGCATCTTGCAGATAATAATTCTTGGCGGCTCCAGAGCCTTCCGTACTGATATAGACATTGCCCCTCACAGATCCTGCCGGATAAGCGGAATTGCCTGCGCCGTCGTCAAAGGTGATCAGATTCTTTGATGGATCAAGCACAGTTCCTGTAACGGCTTTTGAATAAGTCGCTTCAGCACCATCCTTATCTACATAGACCACTACTACGTTTCCAGAGAAAACACCCTGCGTTGTGGCAGGAAGCGTGATTGTAAATGATTTGAACGCTTTGGGGGCTACCGTAAATTCACCGGAGAGATTTACGGTGAATCCCTCTGGCACGGTGATGGATTTTACCTGAAGTGGAGCGATACCGTCATTGTAAATCTCGTAAGTCTTAGAAACCTCCTCTGTCACCATGCCAAAAGCGATGTCGCCATAGAGACTGGAGGTACTGGTAGATCCACCCTCACGGAAGACAAACTTAGGAACGTATGGAGTATAAGCAGACTGGGCACGTTGCACCACACTTCCTGATACGTTCTCTTTCAAGTCCATGTTGAAGTAAGTATAGCTGTTGGGCCATATGGTGGGAGCCAATTCTACAGATACCTCAAACTCATCCGATGTCTCTTGAGGAGCCAAAGCCTGTGGTATAGCCGCCGTAACGTAAACCACATTGGTCTTTCTGTTGAAAATAGAAATCGTGTAGTCATCCTCACCTTGAGTTAATGACACATCACCTAAATTGGTCACCTTCACCATGTATTTTACAAGCACATTGCCATTTTCCAGCTGATCCCAATAAATGGTACCTGTGGTGGCAGATGGTACAGCAGAAGTGATGGCCAGCTTGCGCTCTTTCTCTATGACAGCACTTTCTGCTGTGAAGTTGTCCAGATAGACGTATTGTGCACGGATACCGATTCGTGTGGCAGCAGACAACTCAATCTGGGCGGTCACATAACCGTTTAAATTGATCTCAGCTTCATGTTGGTCCGCATCAAGTAGCTGTGCAGTGATTTTCTCCCCGTATTCTGTTCCTTTCTCATTCACTTGATAGAATTCAATGTAAGAAGGATTAGAGGTGGTTGCACTGATGCTGCCTTTGACTTGTATGGTCACTTTACCTGATACCTTGGGAGTCACCAACATGTCATAAACGACTTTGCCATCAGAACCGTAACTGCCCCCTGATGCATATTGCCGGTAGGCAAGCAGAGCTCCGCTTTCTCCTACACCGGTAGTAGAAGAATAAGAATAGCTCATGTACCTGAAATCACCATCGTCATCATAATAGTCAGCAATGTGTTTCCAGTCTTTGGCGACAGCAAACTGATGGTCTGATGTCTTGATTACTTGATTGAAATCAACAGCATAATTATTAACTGTCTCACCAGCCCGGGCACTTGTATAGCCTATCAGTGCCAGCAGCGTTAATAATAATAAGGTAGCTTTTTTCATAAGCGCATATATATATTTAACAAATTTATCACAAAGATATGATATTTATTCAAATTGTGCAATTTTCAAGGCGTTATTCTGTTTTTTCCTTTCATAAAAAAAGGATTTCGCTCTATTTTCCGTTCTTTTTGACATTATAGGCACCATGATGCCTTGTTTGCAACCAGGTTGCAAAAGATATGTCCTACCTTTGCATCCGAAAACCAATTATAGAGGCATTATGGCACATCATCATCCCCACGACAAGACCATCAATCAACCACACGATCATCACGAGGAATGCTGTTCGCATGAGCATCATCACGAACATGAGCACCATCATGACGGTGATCTGAAACACTCCATCATCATCATCCTAATGACAGCCGTGTTGCTGGCATTGGCCATCATCATCGAACACACGTGTGACCTGAGCAAGTGGCAACTCCTGTTGGTCTATCTTGTACCCTATTTGCTGGCGGGTCATGAGACTTTAAAAGAAGCGGCAGAAGGTATTGCTCATGGTGAACTATTCAACGAGCATTTTCTGATGGCTGTCGCCACTATCGGTGCGCTCTGCATCGGTTTCCTGCCAGAAGCGGAGACAGAATATGCCGAAGCGGTATTCGTCATGCTCTTTTTCCAGATAGGTGAATTGTTTGAAGGCTACGCAGAGGGAAAGAGCCGTGACAGCATCGCCCACCTGATGGACATCCGTCCCGACAGCGCCCATGTGGTGCGTGATGAAAAAGAAGAAGAGGTAAGACCTGAAGACGTGACGGTCGGAGAGACGATCCTCATCCTTCCAGGCGAGAAAGTACCGCTCGACGGCGTCATCATGGAAGGCAGCACCAGCCTCAACACGGTGGCACTGACAGGTGAGAGCATGCCGCGCGAGGTAGCCGTGGGCGACGAGATCATCTCTGGGTGCGTCAACCTGACCGGAATGGTGAAAGTCCGCACCACCAAACCTTTCGGTGAGAGCACCGTGTCAAAAATCATCCGCTTAGTGGAACATGCCAGCGAGAAGAAGTCGAAAAGTGAGACGTTCATCAGCCGGTTTGCCAAAGTCTATACCCCTATTGTCATCTTTGCGGCCATCGCGGTGGCAATCATCCCTCCCCTATTGTCAGGATCATTCATCAGCACGTTTGCTGTATGGCTCAACCGTGCGCTGACATTCCTGGTCATCTCATGTCCATGCGCACTGGTCATCAGCGTTCCACTCACCTTTTTTGGCGGCATTGGTGGCGCCTCACGGCATGGCATTCTCATCAAAGGATCCAACTACATGGACACCTTAGCTAAAGTGGGAATCATCGTATTCGACAAGACCGGTACACTGACCCACGGCCAGTTTGCTGTAGAGGCAGTGCATCCGGAGACCTGCGACGAACGGGAGTTGCTGCACCTGGCAGCCCATGTGGAACATTTCTCCAACCACCCCATAGGCGCCGCCCTTCGTGATGCGTTTCCTGAAGAAGCCACCGATGGCTGCCAAGTGAGCGAGGTGAAAGAAGTGGCCGGCCATGGTATCCGGGCACGTGTGGGCAACGACCTGGTGAGTGTGGGCAACACGAAGATGATGGACAGCATCGGTGCACGTTGGCGCCCCTGCCATCATGCAGGCACCATTATCCATGTCGCCATCAACGGCATCTATGCCGGCCACATCGTCATCAACGACAAAATCAAGGAAGACAGTGCCGAAGCCATCAACAGTCTGCACCAACTTGGCGTAGAACGGACCGTGATGCTCACGGGCGACAAACAGGCCGTCGGCGAGAAGGTGGCCCAACAGGTCAAAGTCAGCGAATATCATGCGGAACTGCTTCCCACCGACAAGGTGGCGCATGTGGAACAATTACTGGCAGAAAAACCAGCCGGCAGCACTTTGGCTTTCGTGGGTGACGGCATCAATGATGCTCCCGTACTAGCCAGGGCCGACATAGGTATCGCCATGGGCGGTCTGGGCAGCGATGCGGCCGTCGAGGCAGCCGACGTGGTGCTGATGGACGACAAACCATCAAAGATTCCCATGGCCATCACCATTGCCCGGCACACCATCTCTATAGCCCGTCAGAATGTCGTCTTTGCCATCGGCGTCAAGATCCTTGTCCTTCTGCTTGCTGTCGTGGGACTGGCTCCCATGTGGATGGCCGTCTTCGCAGATGTCGGTGTCACCGTGCTCGCTGTACTGAATGCGATGCGGGCTCTCAAGATTTAAGGAACGACAGAAAAACATTTGTTTTTTTATCTATTTTTGCCCTATTTCGGACAGTTTTTGAACGTATGATGTTCAATTGTCCGAAATAGGGTTTTCTGTCCGAACCTTTTCATCCATTATTTCGGAAAAACGATTGTGGGGTGTAAAAGCCTCTATAACTTTGCATCAGAAAACAACACCAAGGGTCTCGGAAACGATGACACGAGGAACAAAAAAAGAAAAAACAACATAAATAATAACAAATAGAATCAAATGAAGATGAAAACCAAAGGTAATTTTTTCAAGAGTGTGCTCGCTATCTGCTGTGGGCTGATTGTTTGTGGAAGTTTCGCATCCTGCGACAAAGATGACAGTAACTTCGAAATTTCACATGAGACGGTAGACACCAGAGAACTGGCCTCAGCAGAGATAACATATAAGGTGAGCCTTGGCAAGTATGAACTCGCAGTCGATGATGTTGAGGTGAGTTATTTGGACAAGGATGGCAAAGAGCATACACTGACGATGACCGACAACGAGTGGACGATGAAGTATAACCTGACTTCTGCTGATAAACCTGTGAATTTCGAACTGAGAGTGAAACCCACAAGGAAGGCAAACCTTAAGCTCGACGCCGATACCAAATACGAGGTAGGTGTCATCTCAAAAATCATCGTCAAGGTGAAGAACAAGGCTGGCCGTATGATTTGCGACTGTGATGGTCTAGGTCTCGACTATGCTGATTTCCATAGCTTCTCGGGCGAACAGCTCATGAACGAATGGAGCTCCACTGTCACAGGATGGTTTGATGACTTGACCAACACCAGCAAGAAGACTGTCGAGGTCTATCCCAACAAGATTATCTACAACAAGATGACCCAGAAATACTGGTGATCATGAATTAGGGGTATAGTATGTTGCGTTGACAACGCAACAAACAGAACGAAGCCAGCCCTCGCCCGCAATAGATGCAGGCGAGGGCTATCTTCTGAGGCGAGGACTACACTTTGCGGGCGAGGACACCCACGCTAAAGGGCTGCCTTGCTTCTAAGTGGGCAAGCGGCATGACCAAGCAGCATGACTTAGCGGGCATAATTGTAAACAAAAGTTAAAATCAAAGGATTGTCATAAAAAAATGGGCGAAAAATTTGGAGCGTATTCTGAAATCATATACTTTTGCAGTGTACTATTAGAGTAGTACACTAATATACTCGATTTATTAACAATTTAAACAAATAAAATTATGGAAACGATCATCACCATTTTCACCGTTCTGAGCATGTTTATGAACCTGTCACAAAGCACCGACAGCCAGTATTTCTACAATGCCGACATAGAGGACGGCATCGTCAAGACCATGTATGTTTACGATTACAATGGCGAAGGACTCACTCCGAAACTCGCCTGCCACTACACTTATGACCTGCAAGGCCGACTGATAGAGAAAGAGGTATGCCGCTGGGATATGTGGACCAAGGAATATTGTCCTGACTACAAGATGGAGTTGAACTACCACCTGAATGGCTACGACCTGACCCGCAGCGACTGGAACAAGAAAGAGCAAGATTGGACCCCCTCGAAAGACAAGGCCATCTACCACATTGAAAACGAACAACTGCTCTCGGTCAGCACCATCCACCGTGATATTTTTGGCAACTATGAGACCAACCAGCTGCACATCATCAATTCCATGGACAGCCATCTGCTTGCCCGTCAATAACATCCATATCATATTTTCTCACCATCCTCAAAAAGAATCACATCATGATAGACGTCAATAATATTCACTTCAGATATGCTGGCTCAAAAGAAGACATCTTCAAAGATTTCAGCCTGCAGTTGAACGAGAACAACATCTATGGGCTGCTTGGTAAGAACGGCACAGGCAAGAGCACCCTACTTTATCTGATCGCCGGCCTGCTCCACCCGAAATCGGGCACCGTCAACTACAACGGCATCGACACCAGGAAGCGGCGCCCTGAGACCCTCCAAGAATTGTTCATCGTGCCCGAGGAATTTGATCTTCCAGCCATGTCGCTCGAAGAATATGTACGCATCAACGAACCATTCTATCCCCGTTTCAGCCGTGAGGTGCTGAAAAGAAGTCTGGAAGACTTCGACCTGCCTACGACCATCAACCTTCAAGCCCTTTCCATGGGACAGAAGAAAAAGGTTTTCATGAGTATTGCCCTGGCAGCCGGCACCCGTCTGTTGCTGATGGATGAGCCAACCAACGGACTCGACATTCCGTCAAAAGTACAATTTCGCCGTGCCGTAGCCAACAATATGAGCGACGACCGCACCCTGATCATCTCCACACACCAGGTGCATGACGTAGAGTCGCTGCTCGACCACATTCTCATACTAAGCCGCAGCCGTCTGCTACTCAATGCCTCTGTGAGTGACATCTGCGACCGTTATAGTTTCGAGTACCGCACACCTGGCGAAGCCACTGACGACGTGTTATATAGTGAGCCCACCGTTCAAGGCAACGCCGTGATTTCCCATCGAAAAGAAGGCATGCCCGAGACGCCTCTCAACCTGGAGTTGCTGTTCAATGCCGTGACCTTAGGAAAAGTAGAGCAATAGAAAACGATCAAAAGAAAAGCCATGAGCAATTCATTCAACATGCACCGCATCTTACAGTTGGCACGATGGAGTATCCGCAACGATCGGCCCTACCATCGTAAGACATTCGCCAGCACTTGCGCAGTCATGACCATCATCTTTCAGATACCCAACCTTCAATCCCTTTTGCATGCTCAATCTGTCCCTACGAACGGAATGGCAATGGCTGCCTCTATAGCGACCTTCATCACCGTATTGGTAGTGGGCGGTTCTTATATGTTCTACTCCTTTTCCGACCGTCGTGATGGTTTTCGTGACCTGTTGCTGATTCCCGCAAGCAATTTGGAGAAATTCCTGGTCCGTTATCTGGGTTGCTTTCTCCTTATGATGCTGATCACTATTTCAGCCAATTTGATCGCTGATGCCTTGCAATACCTCATCGGCATACTCATCCAGCGCGAGAACGTGGGATCTGTGGTCTATGATTGTTGGTGTTTCTTCAAAGGACAGATGGCAGACGTAGATATTCATTCGGTCATCATTGAGGGTAAAGTCTTCAATTATCCTCCATTGGGAATACTTCTGTTATGCATCTGGATACATTCACTCTATATGTTAGGTGCCAACTTCTTCCGTTATTTCAAATACAGTTGGGTGTTCACCACCATCATTCTTGTAGCGTTGTTGTTGGTTTTCTCCTATCTGACCCCTTCATCCTATCATTTTGGAAGGATGCTGCATCAGGCTCTTGACAACACTTTCATCAGATGCCTTCTGCTTGTGCTGAGTGTGGCCAATGTGCTCCTGTCATACCGGCTCTTCTGCAAAAATCAACTGATCGGCAAATACTTCAACTGGATCTAAAACCGACTGCAAAATGGAAAATTTCAATATCAAAAGATTCTGCCACACCTTCCGCTGGCTTTTCAGAGATCGCCGCAACTATCTGATAACATACGGATTAGGATTGGCCTTAGTATTGCTGATCATCGAAGTGCTTTTCACACACATCAGCATCAACAAGATTCAGACCACAGAGTTGTATTCCATGGTTGTGAACGGATTATTTGGCTTCTGCGCCACGGTCAGCTGGATTGCTATCCTCTTCTGCATGGGCAATCTCTTTTCCTTCATCAAAAACAAACAAAAAAGGATTGCCTTTCTCACGCTTCCCGCGACCAACTTTGAGCGCTGGCTCTCTGCATTGTTGATGGTTGTAGTGGTATGTCCACTCTTCATCACCGTGGCGTTATTCTTGGCCGACACCCTTCGCATGGTGATTTTCGCCCTCTTCGGATATGAATGGTATAGTTGTGTTAAGCCCCTTTTCACAAGTTTCTTTTCACATGACATCAACTGGCATTTTATTAAAAGTCAACTGTTTGAGTTTTCCATCCTAAGCTGGATATGCTCTATCTATGTGCTTGGTGGAACCTGGTTCAAGAAACGCCCATTCAGCATTATCACTTTCATCATGTTCGCATTGCTCTTGATGCTGGCCTTCATCATTTACAATCTCAATAAGCAAGGCCTGCACCTCAACACCGAACTCCGTGAAACCATCATTGGTCTGATCGCCATCGGATGCGCCCTCTTCAGCGTTCTCAACATCTGGTTGAGTTATCGAATCTTCAAACGTTTTCAGATCATCACCTCTAAATGGACCAACGTATGATATTTACCAACGATAAAGCAATCTATATCCAAATGGCTGACCGCCTGTGTGATGAGATCATCTCTGGTCAGTATGAGGAAGACAGCCGTATACCAAGTGTCCGAGAATATGCTGTATTGTTGCAGGTCAACACCAACACAGCTATGAAGGCCTACGACCAATTGGCACGTGACGAGATCATTTACAACAAGCGAGGACTGGGCTACTTCGTGAAATCAGGCGCAAAAGAGAAAATCATCACTGTGCGCCGGAAGGATTTTATGGAGCAGCAACTGCCGGAACTATTCCGCAACATGCGGCTGCTGGGCATCAGTTTCGATGACATCAGATCTGCCTGGGACAAGCAAAAATGATCCGCTACAGGCGAAATTTTAGGAATGCAAGGCAAAAACTTCCCGTTTTGCTTTGCATTCTGTTTGTTTATCCTTATCTTTACACCCTATCTACAACTACTACTCAAAAAATCATCACTTCTACTGAATCAAAATGAACAAGAAGATCTTATTTTGTGCTCTATTGCTGTCATGCGTGCTGACCTCTCATGCTGGAGATTACGCCACACTCTATCGTCAACTGCCTGTAGCATTGACAGAACCCATAGCTCCAACCATTCCCGACAACCGGGTATCCCTGACAGATTTCGGAGGATGTGGTGATGGAGTGACCCTCAATACGGAAGCCTTTGAGAAAGCCATCAAAGCGCTGTCGGCGAAAGGCGGCGGTCATCTGGTGGTGCCAGCCGGCATCTATGTGACGGGCATCATCCAACTCAAGGACAACATTGACCTGCACCTTGAGCGCCATGCCATGATCCTCGCCTCATCAGAACGGTCGCTCTTCATCAAGACCGATTCAAAGACAGGAAAAAAAGAATCCAAAGCCACCCCACTGATCAGTGCGAGCAAACGCCACGATATCAGCATCACTGGTGAAGGCACCATCGACGGCAACGGCGAATGGTGGCGTGCCGTGAAACGCGGCAAGGTGAGCGACGACGAATGGAAAGTATTCCGCGAGATGGGCGGTACGGTGGCCGATGACGGAAAACTATGGTATCCCTTCAATCTGAAGAACGACAACAATCTGGCCGAGACCTATGAAGAACAGGAAAAGATGCGCGCACACCTGATCAGATTCTCTGACTGCGAGCGTGTGATGGTGAAGGGTGTGACCGTGCAGAACGCGCCCAAATTCCACCTTGTACCACAAAGTTGCCACCAGGTGATTTTCGACGACGTCACCGTGCGCTGTCCGTGGAATGCACAAAACGGCGACGGGATCGACCTGATGCAATGCAGCGATGTATTGGTCACCGGCTGTCATCTGGATGTGGGCGATGACGGTATTTGTCTGAAAGGAGGCGTGGGACAAGCGAGTCTTGTAAAAGGCCCTTGTGAGAATATCCTCATCACCGACAATGTGGTCAATCATGCCCATGGCGGTTTTGTCATCGGTTCAGAATTCTCTGCCGGCATCAACCGTATCGTGGTGCTGCGCAACACCTTCTCCGGCACCGACACCGGTCTTCGCTTCAAGAGCGGAGCCGGCCGCGGAGGGACGACGAGCCAGATCTTCATCTCCGATATCTACATGAGCGACATCAAGGGTGAAGCCATCTCTTTTGAGACCACCTATGCCGACCGCCCTGCAGGCAGCAAAGAGGTCAGTGCTCCGAAGGGAACAGATTTTCTCCCCCACTTCACTGATATCCACATCAGCCATGTTATCTGCCGAGATACCCGCACAGCAATCTCAGCACATGGCAATCTGGACATGATACACGACATTTATCTTGACGACTGTACGTTCTTCTATACCAAGAAAGGGTTGGACATCGACGACGCTGCCATGCTGAAAATGGGAAAAGTCAATTTCCACACCTACGGCAAGCCCTGAGAGGTCCCTATTCCCAGCGGTCAGGCTGGCGCACGCCCCACCATCCGATCCATTTGTTGAGGTCTATTTTCGAATAATCCTCGGGTGCTATGCGGACAGTGGTGTTCACGTTCTCCTTACCCAACAAGAATCTATCAATATATGCCTCCACCTCAGGATACTGCTCCTTGGGCAGTTGACAATGTCCATGACCAGCTACGATGGAATATCCCACCCGGTCAGCGATGCCAAACTGCTCCCATACCTTGATAGCCCCATTCATTGAGACATAAGCAGAAGGATCCGCCAACCATTTGTAGTCAGGATTGCCCAACATCAACAAGGCTCTCGGACAGACCATGGCCGCCAGTTCGTGATGATCATGTGGCAGATATGACACCTGTTCGTCATGATATTGTTCTTTCAAGCTTTCCATGAACCAATTGTAGTCGGTCTTGTCGAGATTTTCCACCGCCTCGGCACCCGGCTGCACATTGATCCACCGTGAATAGCGCCATGCGGCCGCTCCTCCGCCACCAGGTTCCTGGGCTATGGTCAGTGCGACACGCTCATCAAAAGCACCACAGAACAAAGCCATCTTTCCGGCATAGGAGCATCCCGTCACTCCGATATGAGCCATATCGATCTTCGTCACTTCCGGTCCCAGTTGCTGCAGACCATCAAGCAATCGGCTGAGTCCCCATGCCCATTCGCTATAGGCACCATTGTTTTTCAGTTCGGGATACAGGCGATCAAAGGCATAATTGCCCCGACCGGCAGGTTTTCCAAACTGACTATAGTTGTTGACCTGACGCTCTGAAAAAGTCATGGTAGCAATGGGCCGTGATTTGAAGATGTCGGCAGGCAATGATATATGGCTCGTACCGATCATCAGCGGATAAGGAGCGACACCCTGAGAAGGATAATGGATGAGCGCACTCAGTTTCAACTGTTGTCCATTGACCGTGACCGTCACCTTCAGCGTATCACCATCCATCTGTGCCTTGACAGCCGACGGGTCGACGACAGGCTTTGTTCCTATCTCATAATGCTGGATCTCCTTGGCAATCTCACCACGTCGGCGCGACCAATCAGCAAACTTCTTCACACGCCCTTTTCCGTCAGACCACTCTAATGGATCAGGAAGCGGATCAACCCTTTTGGCTTCTGTTTTGGAAGGCAATATCGGTTGGACTTTGGCGCCCGTATTCTCCACTTGATAGACGAGGGGGATCTTGGTCACCTTCTTCGATTTTTTCATTCTCTTTTGCTTCACTTCAGATCGAGAACTGTTGTCTGAAAGCACATCATTGGCCGGCAGCAACGTCTGTCGTGCATTGGTTGTGGGGATGCCGACAGCAAATCCCATCAACAACATCAAAAAAAGTCTTTTCATCGTTTAAAAATGTGATTATATTTCTTTATTCTTTTCAATCAGAAGAGGAAAAACCGCCTGCTCATGGTCTTTCGGCCAAGAGCACTGTGACCAGTTCTTTGTTCAGTCTTTCGACATCATACATGGGAGAGCCATCAGCATGTCGTGCCTCTATATCATCCAGGATCTCTTTCAGTTGTTGTTTGCCCAACCGGTCGAGCACCCCCCGTGTAAGCGGCTGGTCAAGCACAATGGACCATGGTCCCTTGTCAAAACGGAGCGGTCCCCGGATTCTCTTGAGAAAGAACAGTTTTCCGAATGCAGGATATGTGGGACAGCCGAATGCGGCTTCGATTTCCTCCACCTGCAAACCTTGCATGACAAAGCGCACCTTCCAGACAGAAGATCCCGACACGCCACCAGAGCTGCGCAGGATACGCCCAGCCCCCCATTTCATCACGTCAGAGACCTCCATATGATCGGTATATAATTTGCAATCAAACTGTATTTTGCCAGTGGGGTCACCATAATAAGACTCTCCAAGTTGCAAACTGACAGGACCGAAAACAGAATATCCCTTCTCATTCTCATAAACGCCTCTAAAAATGTCACTATGAGCATCGAGCATTTCCGCACCGACAGTGTTTTTATTCTTCGCCCTCACATAGACATCCACCAGTTGGTGACTGTCTGGATCTCTCGTCACCAGGATCTCGCGCCCCGTCAATTTCCACCTGCTGACCTCTTTGTTTTTAATTCCCGCCAGACGGTCAATGTCACCATAATAGTAACCATTGTGCCAAATGGCAGCCTTTGGAACGGGGAGTTCCAATTCTTGCATCGGTTCGATTCGCAACAAAGAGTCGCTGATTTCCCGGAGATATCTCGCGATTGACTCCATGCCATAATTGGCAATATACCCCTTCATTCGTAGGGTGTCGCCACTATCGAAGATAGCCGTGAAATAATGCGTCTGTCCGATTCCCACTTCACCATTGAGCCACTTCACCTCGCCTCTGAGGTCACGCGACTTCATCGAACTGGCGATGATGTCGCGGATGTGGTGAATCACCGTAGTATCGCCATAGACCGTGAAGCTGTCTCTGTCGGCATAATAGTCATAAGTGGAAATGGCCACCCGCTGATTGTCCTGAAGCACCGCCCTTGCAAATGAACCTACAAAACTCCCTTTTTGATATGTGGTGTAATAATCAAAGAGCGTCAGTTCACCTTTCGGCATCACCCCCTGCGCACAGACATGACAACAAGGCAATGACAACACTATAAGTGCAAAGATTGTATAGAAAGCCTTCATCTGCATATCCTCCAAGATGATCTATGCCTCGAAAGGCTATTTGACATTCTTGCAACGATCCGTGTAAAACTGGCGGAAGTCAGACCATTTATAATAAGGTGCCTGGTCGGTAGGAACAGGCAGTGTGGCCTCCTCACCATTGAGCAGACATTTCAATAGGATATCGCTGCCTTTCTTTCCACGATAGAATACCAGCTGGATGTTGGATGCCTTGCAGGTTTCCCAGTTCTGATAACAGTTTTTCACCTCGTATGGGTCTTCCGGATCAATATCAGCTCCATTGATACCCATCAGGACGGTCAAGGGCCCTAAGCAGGTGTCATGACCGAACCGCAAGTCGGCAATATGGTCGCTTGTCCCATCCAGCACGGCATCAGCCTTCTTGATGATATCCTCGAGAATGGGAATCATCTGATATTGCGGTGAGAACACCCATGAATAGGAACCGAGGTTGGAGGACTCCCATTGCTGCGCCAGCTCCTCATCGCTGAGGATATTTCCCATCATCCCCTCGTGACCTATGCTGGGCAAAGAGGTATACAGGTTGATCAGATCGCTGCCGATACGCTCCACATTACCCGGTAATCCTTCGGTACTCACAAAGACCCGTGAAACGATGTTTTCCCTTAGATGATCCTCATGTTTAAATTGGTCGCGGTTTTTCTCAAAGCGAGGTTTTGTTCTCGGGTACTGATGTTTCACTGGATTTTGCCTGTCTGTGGGTACAACGCCATCGAGTGTGAACCGTGACGACTGTTCACGTATCTCTATTTTCGGATTACACTGCACCAATTCCTGGCAGAAAGCCGCCATACTGATCACACATCGCCCTTGCAGAGAAGAGATCGCCAGCACGTTGCCTCCCTTTTTGAAGACATTAGGGAAGCGGTTATACATATTCCGTGCGATGCGCTGGTGCTGCTCCCACCCCAACTGGCTCAGTTCTGTCACACCGGTCATGAGTTCTTGTTTGGCAGCCTTGAATTTTCGGCAGAAAGCCTCACCTTCGGCTGTGAGAAGATGCTTTTCCCTTGCAGCCCCCAACAGCGTGTCCAGATCCTTATACAACTGATCTGTCCAGTAGTACCGGGAGCCATGTCGGGCATAATGACTGATATAGAAGGGTTTGTAGCCACGAGGAGCCTTGGTCAGTTGAGCCGTCTCCATCGGATAAGGATAGTCGTTGCCGTAGGCTTTTCTCGGATCGGCCTTCAGCCGGTCGAGTATGGCATTGTTTTGCCCCCAAACTGTTAAGGTGGAGAGCACAACGAGAAGAGTGAGAAAGATTTTTTTCATGGATGTGTAGTTGATAATAGTCATAAAAAGATGAATAGCAGAAACGCCATCACACCTGCAAATGCAAAGTTAATAAAAATCCTTGAAAAAACAATCAACAAATTCTCATTACAAATGGTTGTGCGACGTTTTTTGGCAAAAACGTCGCACAACAAGCGCTATTTTACGCATCTTTACAGAAGCTCAACCTCATTAGCCTCACTTCTGGTGCTCTTTCATATAGTCACGCGGTGACATGCCATAGACATTCTTAAACATGGTGGAGAAAGATCCAGCGTTAGAGAAGCCACAAGCATAGACCACCTCGGTGATGTTCATATTCTGACTCGACAGCAATTTGGCAGCCTGTTTCAGACGCAGGTTACGGATAAAGTCATGAGGTGTCTGTCCGGTGAGTTCCTTCATCTTACGATGGAGATGCACACGACTGATTCCTACCTGTTGTGCGATCATATCGACACTGAGGTCGGGGTTGTTGAGATGCTTGTTGATGGTATCCATCACCCTCTCCAGGAGTTTCTGGTCTGGCGATTTCATCTTCACTTCCTCCACCTGCTCCTGCAACGGCTGTGTCTTCTCATACTTCAGCCTAAGCAACTGATGCGAGTTGATCAGATTGACCATCGTCCTGCGGAGGATATCCATATTGAACGGTTTGACGATGTAGGCGTCGGCACCAGTCTCCAGTCCTTCCAGTTTGTCCTCATCACGGTTTTTAGCTGTCAGCAAGATAATCGGCAGATGATTCGTGCTGGGATTCGTCTTGAGTTGGGTACAGAGCGCGTTGCCATCCATCTCCGGCATCATAATATCGGAAATCACGATATCAGGCATGGAACGATAGATCTCCGCCAATCCTTCCCGACCGTTGATACAGGTCTTCACATCATAATCCTTTCCCAGTTCCATCTTGAGGAATTCGCGGATTTCATCATCATCTTCCACCACGACGACATGTCTTCTGCCGCCCTTGCGTTTCTCGACCTTCGTCTCCGTCGGCATGGGCATATGAAGTTCCTCGGTATCAAATACCGTGGTCTCTTCCTCTTCAACTTCCGTCACCATCTCCTCTGGTTTGAGATGCGCATTTCCAAGCGGAATACTCACGATAAACTCGCACCCCTGTTCCAAATTGTGAGCCTCGATATTTCCGTAATGGAGTTCCACCAGCGAACGGGTAAGGTCGAGCCCGATACCTGTTCCCACATTACGGTCGTTGATACCCGATTCACTCTGATAGAAGCGTTCGAAGATCTTATCGAGTTTTTCTTCAGGTATTTTCTCCCCATTGTCGCTGATGGTGATGGTTGCATTTTGAGCATCGTGTGTAACCTGGATATCGATTTTACCACCAGCAGGTGTGAATTTGAACGCATTGGAAAGGATATTGACGATGATCTTGTCGAAATTTCTCCTGTCAATCCATACTGGCAGGTTGTCTGTATCCTGCTCGTAGGTCAGTTGTATCTGTTTGGCATTGGCCTGATGTTCAAACAAGGTATAGATATCTTTGACGAAAGCGATGAGGTCGGTCTGTTGCATCCGCATCTGCATCATGCCCTTATCGATTTTCCTGAGGTCCATCATCTGGTTGATCAGGTGCAGGATACGTTCTGCATTTCGCTTGATAATCTCATATACGCCCCTTCTCTGCGGATCATTGTCACTCTTCATCAGCGAAAGCAATGGGGTGACGATCAATGTCATAGGAGTGCGTATCTCATGACTGATATTCATGAAGAACCGCAACTTGGCATCAGCCATTTCCTCGGCATGAATATGTTCCTGCAGTTGCATTCTTTCCTTCTCTTTCCGTCTTCTCTGTCGCAAATAATACCAAATGCCCGCGGCCAACATCAGAAGATAGAGAAGGTAGGCCACATACGTGCGATACCAAGGTGAGCGGATGACCACGGTGAAATGCCGCTCTGGCGTGGCGACATTGTTGCGTTCTGCCACCACGCTGAAATGATAGGTGCCAGGCGACAGATGGCTGAAAGTGATCTCGTTGGCACCTTGTTGCAATCTCACCCAGGGTTCGTTGTTGATGCGATAACGGTAAGTGATATGCTCAGGATTGTCATAGGTAAGCGTGGACAACTGCAAGGCAAATGAGTTGTCATCGCTGCTCAGCCGGAATTTGTCGGATGCGATGACCACCGTGTCTGTGATATGGAAGAATCCAGATTTGGAGGACTGTGTCACAGGTTCTCCGTTGACAGAGAAGCCCGTCAACCTCACCTCAGCCTTCCATTCTATCAGTTTGATGTCAGCCGGAGAGAACCATGTGATACCACCCATGCCACCAAAGAGCATATCCCCATTAGGTGACACCCACGAGGCGCCATCACTAAACTCATTGCTCTGCAATCCGTTGTCGACGAAATAAGAATTGGCTTTTCCTGTTTTGGGATATAGACAGCAGAGTCCGTGGTCGGTAGCCACCCACAAACGTCCTTGTTTATCTTGTTCAATCGAAGAGATGCCATTGTCTGCCAAACCGCTGCTCATATCAAGATGGGTCATCTCCCGCTTTTTGATATTATACTTGAAAAGGCCATCATTGGTGCCCACATACAGATGCCCGTCATATTCACGAGCGATACGGGTAGGCGTGCCATATATCAGACAGTTGCTGCCAAAAGTGGATGTCCAGTTCTCGGTTTGTATATCCAATGCACAGACACCCATGGTCGTAGCGAGATAGACCCGTTTGCCATCAGGCGACAATGACAACTGCGAGATATAGTCATTGACAAGACTGTTCATCTTTCTGTCCACATCAGCATTGGCGACCATCGTATAAGCCTTCACCTGCCCAGATGACAGTTCATAGCGCAACAGTCCATTTCCCATGGTAGCCATCCACAGATACCCTTTGGGGTCGGAAGCCATATCAAAGACGCTCAGCGTGGGGTTTGACAGTAACGGCTGATGGTGAAAGGCCAGTCCATGCGGGTCAATCCATCCGCATCCCTCCTTGTAGGATCCGACCCATATTTTGCCGTTCACATCTTCGGCCAAACTGAGAATACTGCTGGGGAAATTCTCTTTGAAATGCTTCACAAGCCGATTGTATCCATCCAGGCAATAGAGGCCGTCTTTATCTGTTCCGATCCATTGATACCCGTTCGACCCTACCAATACACTCGTCACACAAGCCTGTCCGATAATATTCCGGGAGCCCAATTTGAACCCCATATACCCAAAAGGCATCACCTTTCCGGGTTGCATGAAGATACCTTTTTGCAACAAGCCGAGCCAGACATTGCCATTTCTGTCCTCCACGATGGAATATACCTTACTTTTACTTAGATCGACCTCACTACTAAAGTAAGGATTGTCCACGATATTTCCTGTCGCAGGGTAATAGATGGCCATACCTTCTCCATCATATCCCACCATAAGTTCTCCATGGCTGTTGACATACAACTCTGATACGGCCTTATTACCTGTGGCCTCTATATGTTGAAAATCCGTGCCATCGAAACGGAAGAGTCCCCCATTGGTCGTACCCACGTAAATGCCTCCTGAAGGACCGATTTTCACTTCGCTGACATTATTACGGAACTGGTCAGTATCGAAATATTTCTTGATTTTTTTCCCATCGTAGCAAACCAGGCCCTGGGTCTCAGTAGCCATCCAGAGATTGCCTTTCTTGTCCTCATCAATGCTAATGACCGACAGCAGGTCACCCAAAGCCCCGTTCATCTGTTTAGCCTCTGTCTTGCCATTCATCTTCATGATACCATGACCCGAAGTACCGACAAGGACATCACCATTATTTCTCTCTATCAGACAGGTGACATAACAGGGCATGACATGTCCTTGCAGGTCTTGTGTCTTCACATCATGGAAAGCCTCACCGTCGAAAGTCTGAAAATGCCCATACATACCGACATAAAACAGTCCTTGCCTGTCTTGCATGATGCAATTGACAGAATTGCTGGCCATTCCCAGATTCTGCTTACGTTCTTTTTTGAGGATATGAAACTGATAACCGTCATATCTGTTGAGTCCGTTGCGTGTCGCTACCCAGATAAAGCCATCACGATCCAAATAAACTTGATTAGTAAAACTACTTGATATTTGCTGATCAGCATCAAACAGTTTTCCCATTTGCGCATATCCGCTCACAGCAAACAATACCAATAAAAACAGTATTAGAACTTTACGAGGCATAGTTTATCAAGTTGTATGTTGTAACAAATACTTGGCAAAAGTAACACATATTGCCGACTTAGCCAAATAGTCGTTACAAAAAAAAACGTTTATGTTACTAAAATATTTGAAAAATCCTTATATACAGATTAAATTTGCAAAAAATTTCAAGCGAGATGTTATTTTAGGTTAGTATTACAATATGGTTTTTAGCAGTTAGTTGTTAGTTATTTTTGTCTTTATCAAATGATGTCTATACGGGTCGGCACGCTAGCGTGGGAACGACAGAGCGGGCCGGCCAAGGCATCCTTCCAAAAGAGACCTCATATTAGTTTACAGCATATAACCCTCACAACATATAGAGAGAAACCTAGCTTATTATCAACTATTCATTACTCATCTGTTAACACATCAACATCTTAACTCTCAATATCGAAACTTTGGTGGACATGATCTCATACCCACCATTATCGCATTGTCCATAAAGTTAAAGGACAGTTTTTAGAACTTTACATGATGATGAGACTGGGCTCGTGAGGAGTCCAGTCTCATGCATTTATGATGACATTCTAGGATGACTTATGATGAGATTCCTCTTGCATAGGTCAATGTACATTCATTGTTGATGATATATGTTGTATTAATACATCAGAGAAAGCAGGAAATTGAAATAAATAACAAATAATATGCAACAATTTCTCATATTTTAATGCTATATTATTTATAATTTTGTAACCAGTTAATTATCATTACTTATTATCAATTAAACATCAACTTAAGAATGAAAAGATCATTAATGGCATCCTTTTTTCATCTGATGCCAAGTCACCATTCTGGTATGGCAAGAATGGTGTCAGCAGTCCTGCTGCTGTTGCTATCATTTTCTAAATCATCTGCGGCCACAGATCCCAATTTTTACATTTTCCTTTGTTTCGGTCAGTCAAACATGGAAGGTGCTGCCCGTCCCGAGGCACAGGATCTGGCCAGCCCAGGCCCCCGTTTTTTGCTGATGCCCGCTGTCGATGATCCCCAACGTGGTCGCAAGATGGGCGAATGGTGTGAGGCCACAGCTCCTCTTTGCCGCCCGAATACGGGTCTGACACCCGCCGACTGGTTTGGTCGCACTTTGGTCGCCTCACTGCCACAAAACATCCGTATCGGTGTGATTCATGTGGCTATCGGCGGCATCAAAATTGAGGGTTTCATGCCCAGCGAGATTGAAAAATACGTGAAAAACGAGGCGCCCAATTGGATGAAAGGCATGTTGGAAGCCTACGGCAATAATCCTTACGAGCGTCTTGTCACCCTGGCCAAGAAAGCCCAGAAAGACGGTGTCATCAAGGGTATCCTGATGCATCAAGGCGAGTCGAACACCGGTGACCCTGAATGGGCCAAGAAAGTGCAGAAAGTATATGACAGTCTGCTTGGCGATCTGAAACTGAAACCAGAGGAGGTGAACCTTTATGTGGGTGGTGTCGTGCAAGCCAACGGACAAGGTGTCTGCATAGGCTGCAACAAGCAAATTAACGAACTTCCCCAGACCATCCATACCTGCCAGGTCATCTCTTCCGACGGTTGCACCAATGGCCCTGACCGCCTGCACTTCGACGCTGCCGGCTACCGCGAGTTGGGTTGCCGTTATGGCGAGGCCGTGGCACGCTTCTTGGGCTATGAGCCTAAGCGTCCGATAATGGAGGTACAGAAAGCCATTGAGGTGCCAGCCGATGCTGTCATCGCTTCGACCACCGTTCCCGGTAACGAGTTCCCAAAGATCGACTCCCAGCGCCGTGGTTACTTCCGCATAGAGGCTCCTGAAGCCAATAAGGTGGTACTCGATATCTGCAATAAGAAATATGACATGCAACCCGACGGCAAAGGCGGCTGGATGGCCGTCACCGATCCGCTGGTGGTGGGTTTCCACTATTATTTCATGAACATCAATGGTGTCAACTTCATCGATCCATCCACAGAGACCTTCTTTGGCTGCAACCGTGAGGCTGGCGGCATCGAGGTGCCCGAGGGACCAGAAGGCGACTACTACCGTCCGCAACAAGGCATCCCTCACGGACAAGTGCGCAGCATCTATTATTATGCCAACTCTTCAAAAGAGTGGCGCCATGCCATGGTCTATACTCCAGCCGAATATGAGAAAGGCAAGAAGAAATATCCTGTCCTCTACCTGCAGCATGGCATGGGTGAAGACGAGACAGGATGGTCGAAACAAGGCAACATGCAGCATATCATGGACAACGCTATCGCCAAAGGCGAGGCTGTGCCGATGATTGTCGTCATGGAGAGTGGTGACATCAAGGCTCCCTTCGGCCGCGGCCAAAGTTTCAACGACTATGGAGCCAGTTTCTACCCTATCTTGCTCAATGACCTCATTCCTTATATCGACGCCAATTTCCGCACCAAAAGCGACCGTGAAAACCGTGCCATGGCCGGCCTCTCATGGGGTGGTCACCAGACATTTGATGTCGTCCTCACACATCTTGACAAATTCGCATGGATGGGTACGTTCAGCGGCGCCATCTTTGGCCTCGACGTGAAGACCGCCTATGACGGTGTGTTCAAAAATGCCGAGGAGTTCAACAAGAAGATCCACTATTTCTACATGAACTGTGGCAGTGAGGAAAACTTCGGCACAGAAAACATGACGAAGAGTCTCAAAGAACTGGGCATCAACGTGGTCTTCTCTGAGTCGAAAGGCACGGCACACGAGTGGCTCACCTGGCGCCGTGGATTACATGAATTTATCCCCCATCTGTTTAAGAAATAACCCTTTACAATATGAAAAGACAAAACATTCTTGCCCTTGCCATGCTATTATGCATGAGCAGCACATCTACTTGGGCACAAGGCCTAAAAGACGCGTACAAGAACTATTTCATGATTGGTGTTGCCGTCAACCAACGTAATGTGACCAACGCCGAACAGCAGGCTCTCATCAAACAAGAATTCAACAGCATCACTTGCGAGAACGACATGAAACCCGAGCCCACAGAACCCCGTGAGGGTCAATTTAATTGGGAGAATGCCGACCGCATCGCCAACTTCTGCCGTCAGAACGGCATCAAACTGCGTGGTCACTGTCTGATGTGGCACTCTCAGATTGGCCGTTGGATGACTGAGGACAATCCCACAAAGGAAGTCTTCTATGCCCGCATGAAAAACCATATCCAGGCCATCGTCAGCCGCTATAAGGATGTGGTGTATGCCTGGGATGTGGTGAACGAGGCCATGACCGATGACAAGAATGCCGAGGATCCCTACCGCCAGTCAGTGATGTACAAACTCTGCGGCGACGAATTTATCGCCAAAGCATTCCAGTATGCCCGTGAAGCAGACCCGAAAGCACTTCTTTTCTACAACGACTACAACGAATGCGATCCTGTGAAGAGCAAGCGCATTTACAACATGGTAAAGAAAATGAAGGATGCTGGTGTGCCCATCGACGGTATCGGTATGCAAGGCCACTACAACATCTACGGTCCGACAGAGAAAGAGGTGGATGACGCCATTACCCTCTACAAGACGATTGTCAATCACATCCATGTGACAGAACTCGACATCCGTGTCAACGAGGAGATGGGTGGAGCCTTGCAGTTCAGCCGTGAAGGTGTAGCTGTGAGCGACTCCATCAAGCAGCACCTTGCCGACCAGTATGCCCGTGTCTTCAACGTTTTCCGCAAGCACAAGGACGTGGTGGATTGCGTGACCTTCTGGAACCTCAGCGACCGCGACTCATGGCTGGGTGCCCGCAACTATCCCCTCCCCTTCGACGAGAACTACAAACCTAAGTTGGCTTACGACTATATCAAGTCGATGAAGCAGGCTGCATGGGAAATGCCTAAGAAACCCGCCCGCCGTCCCGGTCAGGGTGGTCCTGGTGGTCAGAGAGGCCGCCGTGGTGGTTTCGGTGGTCCCCAGCGCCCACCATTTAACCCCAACCTCGCCTTCCCCGAGCAGCCAGGTGTGAAAGAGGACTTCGTGCCTTCTTCAATGAACCAGCCTGGCCAGCAATATCCTCAGGTCAACTCTCAAGGTTATGCCCGCTTCCGCGTGGAGGCTCCTGACGCTAAGGAAGTCACCGTCAGCCTCGGTCTTGGCGGACGTGGCGGCACAAAACTGAAGAAGACCTACGACGGCTCATGGGTAGGCACGACGGAAGGTCCGATGGACGAAGGTTTCCACTATTATCACCTGTCTGTTGACGGCGGTACATTCAACGACCCCGGCACCTGCAACTATTATGGTTCCACACGTTGGGAAAGCGGTATAGAGATTCCAGCCCATGACCGTGAGTTCTACGCCATGCGCCAGAATATCGAACACGGAAACGTGCAACAAGTGCTCTTCCCCTCACCGAGCACCAACAGTGTCCGCCGTGCTTTCGTCTACACCCCGCCGACCTATGGTAAAAACAAGAAAGAGAAATATCCTGTGCTCTACCTGCAACACGGTTGGGGTGAGGATGAGACAGCCTGGAGCACCCAAGGGCACGCCAACCTGATCATGGACAACCTGATTGCCGACGGAAAGATCAAGCCATTCATCATCGTGATGACCTACGGCATGACCAACGACATCCAATTTGGCGGTCTGCAGCAGTTCACAGCCAAGGAGTTTGAGACTGTATTGGTGGATGAGTTGATACCTTATATCGACAGCCACTTCCAGACATACGGTGACAAAGCCCACCGCGCCATGGCAGGTCTGTCGATGGGCGGTATGGAAACCAAGACCATCACCCTCCGCCGTCCTGAGGTGTTTGCCTACTATGGTCTTCTCAGCGGTGGCCAGTATGCCCCCTCCGACATCAAGGACAAGAAGCAGGTGAAGATGATTTTCCAGAGTTGTGGCAGCAAAGAGCAACCCGATGCCATCAAGTCTTCGGTAGAGGCACTGAAAGCCGCAGGTTTCAACGCTCACGGATACATCTCCGAGGGCACCGCACATGAGTTCCTCACCTGGCGCCGCAGCCTTTATCAGATGGCTCAATTGCTCTTCAAATAAGTAGAAAACTATCAGCAATAAGATGAGCCATGAGCACATGACTCATCACAAAAATTACGAGATAAAAAGAGATGGTCAGTGAATGCTGACCATCTCTTTTTATCTTGCTCGTGGCGGCTGTCTGGATGCTCCTCGGGAGATCAGGCCTCGCATACTACCTGCTCCTCAACGCCATCATCATCCAGCTGGTCATCAGCAAAGTGAATGACTGAGAGAGCATAGTCAGATCTGTAGCAATAAGAAGAGGATGCTCCTTTTGAGAAGCATCCTCTTCTTGTAAATTGTATAAATATGATGCCGATAGCGGATGAGAATCAGATGGGGTATCCATCTACCTAGCATCCATCGCGCAATCACTATCGATCATAGTCTATCACTATCGATCATAATTAATGATTGCGGAAATTCCATTTTGAGTTGTCGCTGTTGAAGTCGTAGACCTCCAAAGTGGGCGTACTGTCACCTATGGAATAGAGCACATACTTCGTATTGACCCCTTCACGACCGGGAATGCTCTTAGGAAGGATACGGAATGTGCCGTCGATCAACTGCTCTATTCTCCAGAGCTGTTCGGGAGCACCAGTGAACTCCGGAACAGTGGTCACTTCCAACTGTTGTGTGGCAGCGAGCGCACGCTGCGTGCCCTCAATGGTGATTTTGAAATATGGGCCACCCAGATAACCGCCAGCCTCATCAACAGGTGTCACGGTCCATCTCTGATGTGGACGGAACATATAATCACCTATTCTTGCGGGTATCTCTCCAGCAGGCCAGGTGTTGATCACATCCGACAGTTGCTGATTGGCAATCGGTTTGACAGGTGTGTTGGGATCTGCTCTCCACCAACCCTGCCGGTCCTGATTCATACGCACGAAATCCACAGCCAGTTCCAAGGCATAGCCTCTTCTCTCCGACTCAATCTCGAAAGTGCCCCCCTTGAAACGGTCGCCTGCCACAGGCCATCCGTTTTTCCATAACAACGGACGGATGCCCAGCACACTTCTACCACTCTTCTCGAAATCAGCCTCATAGTGGCACGACATCACTTCTACGCCCTCATCAATGATGGTACGTCCGAAATGACCCGGTCCTACGACACGGTCGCCGGCAGCGATAACCATTTTGCCACCACCAGCCTTCATGTCACGACCCACATTGTCGAGATATGGTCCGGTGACGGTTCTTGACCGTCCCACCACGATATTGTAGGTGGAATTTACACCGTCGCAGCATGTGCCATGCGTACCAAGCAGATAATACCATCCGTCGCGATAGATCAGATCAGTGGCCTCACAGTCGATAGCGATATCGAGAGGCACGTTGCCGTCCACTCTTTTACCTGTCTGCGGGTCGATCTCAATCATACGGATATTGCCGAAATAAGTACCATACGACACCCACAGTCTTCCCGTTGTGGGATCCAGCAAGAGGCTGGGGTCGATGGCGTCGTTGTCCTCCAGTCCATCAGAAGATGCCACTTCTATGGCTTCTGAATATTTGAAGTCGGGTGATTTAGGATCAAGGGTTTTGTTCCACATGGTCAGTATTCGTCCGTTGTGGCCGCCACCCAGTCCACCGCCGGTGGCACCATAGATGACGAGGTATCGGTCTCCGATCTTCAGCACGTCGGGAGCCGCACCTCCACCAGGTCGCTCTGCGCCCCCCTTCCATGACCATCCGTCCTCAGAGATCAGTCCGCCTCCACCAGTACCGAAGGTATAGTATTTCCCATCACATTCAGCAATGGTTGAAGGGTCGTGAATATAAGGCTGTCCTACCTGTGCTAATGTGGCCTGTGAGAAAGCCACTGCCACTGCCGTAGCAGCAAAAGTCAGGAAATGATGCATTGTTTTCATATCTCAATTGGTTTATTTGTCATTGATGGTGATATTGGTTACAGGACTGCCCTTCTCATCAAGGAATCTGACGCAGAAATCGCTCATGCCCGGTCCATTGATGATGGCGCCCCGAAGGATATTGCGCCCCTTCTTCAGTGTCAGACGCCCGGAGGCCGCGTCATCTTTCACCATTCGCCGGTCACCAGAAAGCATCAGTACCTCTTCTCCGTTGAGCCACCATTGAGAAGCCGAATTGGATCCTACGGCCAATCTGACATTCTCGATGTCCTCAGGCGCATCGATAATGGTTGTGGCGAGGAAGAGCACGCCATAGACCTGCTTTTTGAGTTCTTCAGCCAACCTGAAAAGTTTCACGTTGTAATTGGCACTCTCCACAGCGTGCCACTGCAAGGTCTGTTTTCCCACTTTCACTTTCTGCCCGTTTTTGGGAAGTTGGGTGAACTGTCCTTTATAATATTCCTGACCGAGGTTCTCACGCAAGTAAGAATCGGTGAAAACCGTGTTGCTCCTGTTGGGTTTGTCGATAGGCTCCAGCACAAGCCAATGGCGGATAAATCCCTGCTCATCGGGACGCGATGCGACGCCTGAAGTATAGTCAAAATATTTCGGACGGTTTTTGAACTGTATCCAATCGATGCTCACGGGAGCGCCCTCACAAGTGATATAGAGGTTGGCCACACCTTTTGGCAGATTGTCGAGCATAGCGGTGATGGCTGTCCACCGTCCGCTCATGTCGATGGTTCTCTGTCCCATCTGTCTCTTGCAGACAATGTCCGACTTGGCGATGATTTTACCTTTAGGTCCATTCTCCCTGATGACAATGGTTGAATTGTCTTCAGCCTTGACACTGGCTGTCAGGTAAGCATTGCCCAAGCTCCCGAAGTCCACGTCGTCGTACCTCAGCCAACTGCCTTTTCCAGGCAATCTCACCTCCCATCCTCTGAAGGTGTCAAGGGTGTCAAGCAACTGCGCTGTCACGCCACTGCTGGCCTCACTGTATCTGTCGACATCAATTCTTGCTGTCGCATCTGTGATGCCCACTCCATGCAATGTGGGGAAGATTTCTTTGATGGTGCCGTCAGCATTGAAGGTGACTTTGTCGATTCGTGCACTGCGGCGCTTGTCCATGCTGGGTGAATAGTCGTTGTGGTGATAGAAGAGATACCACTGGCCATTGAATTCCACGAAGGAATGATGGTTGGTCCAGCATCCTGTAGGAGATTCAGCCATGAAAATGCCTTTAAACTCAAACGGTCCGAGAGGATTGTCCGACATGGCGTAAGCCAAAGTCTCTGTGCCGTTTTCCTTTCTCACCCAGGGGAATGTGAGATAATATTTGCCATTTCTCTTGAAAGCGAAGGGTCCTTCCTTAAAACCTTCCGGCAGTCCTTCCATGACTTTCGACTGTCCGGCAAGCTGACGCATGTTGTCTTGGAGTTGTGCGCCTCTGATGCCCATTCCCGACCAGTAGATGTATTGTTTGCCGTCATCATCCATCAGCACGCATGGATCGATGCCGTTGACGCCAGGAATCGGCTCTTTCTCGCATATAAAAGGCCCCTCTGGTCTGTCAGCCACAGCCACACCGATGGCAAATCCCCTTTGACCACCATTGGGAGCGGAGGGGAAATAGAAGTAATACTTTCCATTCTTGCAGACACAGTCGGGTGCCCACATGGAATAGGAATCGGGTCTAACCCATGGAACCTTGTTTTGAGTGACGATGACCCCGTGGTCTTTCCAGTCAACAAGATTGTCCGATGAGAACACATGATAGTCGGCCATGCAGAACCAGTCTTGCCGCTGTCCCGGAGGTGCTGGGATGTCGTGCGAGGGATAGAGATAGACCTTGCCATCAAACACACGTGCAGTGGGATCGGCAGTGAACTGCCCTGCAATGATGGGATTCTTGGCCGATGTCTTCGACACGGCCGGCCGCTGTGCCCAAATGGTGGCGGGCACCCCCATCATCAGTAGTAAAGATAACGTTTTTATGTTCATGATTTTAAAACATGGATGATAGGGCAAAAATACAACTTTTTTTACAAAAGGAGTAAATAAAAAATAACAGGGCGTTTATGATAATGTAACATGAGGCGATGATGCTACAAATGATGAAAATAGTGATACAAAATGAGGTCGCCCTAATAGGACGACCTCATTTTAACAGGGAACTCAAAAATCCCTAGTCTGACTCACTTTGCCAAACATTCTTGACTTTAATCTGTTGGTCATTTGCTTGATCAAAAGGATTGACGTTATCCAGTTGATCGCCTTCACCATCACCATCATACATGCTGATGGGTTCATCCAGTAAATTCTCTGATGAGATGTCTTTTAACCCAATGACAGGTTTTACATAAGTGTCCATAATTTTTTAAGTTTTTATTTAACAATAAATGTCCTTCCGTTTTGAATATAGATGCCCTTGACAACCTGGCTGCCGTTCACACGGATACCGGTAAGGGTATATATCGCACCATTGTCGCTCTTCACCTGTTGTGCTGTCTCAATACCCGTAGATTCATCAAACAGAATCATATAACCAGCTCCTTGACTTGCTGGCAGGCAGAGATATGCCTTGTTGGGCTCACTTCCATTGGTGTGTCCATCAGGTGAGAACCAAAAGAAGCCCAGTCTCTTCTCCCCATTGACGGTGGAGCGAGATAATTTATAAAAATAGAAATCGTCGTTGTCAGCCTGTTTTTCCGTTGCCTCATCATATCCTCTGAGCAGATTGTCTGCAATAGGTGTCTCAGTGCTTTCCACTATCTCAGCATCGTAAGCCTTCTGTTCACCGAGCAAGATGATGGGAGAGGCAGCAGGCACCACATCACCGGCTTCATAGACAAAGTCGACGACAGCCTTCTGGCCTTCAGCAGCCTTGACGATACCACCTTTCACTCCCTCAGGCATCTTAAACGCCTTCTGGCTGTTGAAGTAAGTGGCATATCCTTCTGAATCCTTGATCTCAAAGGCGATGGTCTCTATGACCGGCTCTTCCACAACGGCTCCGTCACCAGTGATGTAGACCACATCAAGACCCATGGTATTGGAACCACCCTGAGCCAGATAGATGGTGGTATTCTCAGTCAGTGTGAACTCACCGGAAGTCAGTTCCTGGATGTTGACCGTAGTACAGTGGAGGTCGGCCACTTCTGTCTCCCCTGCCTTGAAGATCCAATGGCTGTCAGGACTCTTGCTGGCATCATAGATGGTTGCCACAATTTTATAGGTACCCGGTGTGAGTGTGGCGATAGCCACGTCACCATCTTTCGGGAAGCCAGAGGAAGAATTGGAACTGCGGATGCCCGTATTGGCAGAGTTGCAGATAGTCATCCCCTTGATGTCCTCTCCCTCACTGAGGAAGACCACATTGTTGATGTCAAGTGCTGTGTAATCTACAAATTCCTGTTGGTTGTCGCTGGCAAGTGTGAAGTAGTAATTGTATTCCTTACTGATAGCATCTTTTCTGTAGAGGATACCATCTTTCGTATTGTATCTGCGATAAGGGCTCGTCACTTTAGCCGACTCATAGTTGGTTCCGCCAGTGGTACGGAAGACGATATCCCCCGCCCTCTCTGTGACGAAATAGTTGAAATTATTGGCTTGACGGAACACCACCGTGATGACTGTGCTGCCATCTTCGGCGATAGGATTGTCTGCCGCATCATCATGATCATAGAGATAATAGGTATCCTCCACCTTGATATTGGCCTTGTCGGCACCCGTCAGAGCGACGATATTGCCAGCGATGCCATTATAGGTGACGGCGTTTTTCAGTTCGTTGCCATCAGTATCCACATATTTCACGGTATAGGAAGCCACCACCTGTTCCTTGTTGGGTTTATAGACGGAGATGCGCTTGATGTATCCAGCACTCTTTGAACCGCAGAATCCCACATAAGCATCTTTTTCGCCAGTGATGGTGCAGATATAGGATTTTTTATCATCACTCTGAATAAAAGAGAAGGGGCCGTCGGGATTACTACCTCCATTTATCAATGTCATCACTTTGGAAGCATCTTGTGTGCACTCGAAAATCACCAGCCAACCGGTAGTGAGGTCATCACCATAGACTGCACCAGAACGTGATGCATTGTAGGAATACAACCCTTTTCCGGAAAGGTTCTGCCAACCTTTTGTGCCACTACCTCTAACAGCCTGAAAAGCGACCCAACCCACAGCATCCTCTGGAGCGGTAGCAGGGAAAATAGCCTGCTGTTTAGCATTACCTGTCTCATAAGCCGTTATCTTCAATGCAGTTGAAGAGATGGCCACATCCACGTCGCCACCCCATTCCACTGATCTGACCAAGGTATAATCGTTCAGATCCGGATCAGCGGAAACATTCGTCGTAACTCCAAGCAGCATAGCTACCAGAAGCATCATTGTTTTAGTAAAAGTCCTCATAAGTTTCGTTTTGATAAATTGTAGTCGTTATTGTTGTTCAATCGTTTTTCTATCTTTTTTAGACCTTTTGAACGCTAAAATTAAATAAAAATGAGCAACCGCAGATGGAATATTATAAAATTTAAACAATTTTTCACATTTCAACCTCCCAAATAGCCCATTTTCTTCGACAAGATACCCAAAACAGCCACATAAGCCGTGCTCCATGCCGCCTGGAAATTGAATCCTCCTGTGACGCCATCAATGTCAAGCACCTCGCCTGCGAAGAAGAGCCCAGGGCGCAGCCGGCTCTCCATCGTAGTGGGTTGGACACCTTGCAAAGCGACTCCTCCACAAGTGACGAACTCATCTCTAAAAGGAGCCCTACCACTGATGTTGATGGTGTCATTGACCAGGGTATTGGTCAGTTGATTAAGCCCTTTTTTACCGATATCCGCCCATCGCAAGTTCGTCTGTTCACCCAGCGTTTTTTCACCAAGTGTTTTTCCCACGAGGTAGTGCCAAAGTCGTTGTGGTAGTCCGACAGGACAGTGGTTGACCAGCAATTTCTGCCGGTGCAAGACAGCGGCACCAGCCAATACCTCTCTGACATCGTTCTCTCTCAGCCCGGTCCAATTCACATGAAGAATGGTCTTGTAATGACAGTCATACAGATATCTTGCCGCATGACTCGACAGTTTCAGAATAGCCGGTCCGCTAAGTCCCCAATGGGTGACGAGCAAGGGTCCAGAGGCATGCCATTTGGCACCTTCTATCTGCACGATGGTATTCTCGACAACAGTCCCCATCAACTGTTTCAATGATGCATCTGCGATGCTGAGTGAGAAGAGCGACGGCACAGGTTCCACGATAGGATGCCCCAAGTCCTGTAGCCACGACAGATTGCTGCCGCGCAGTGAACCTCCAGTGGTCACGGCTACGAAATCATAGTCGATGACCTCCTCCATGGAACGGATGGGGTGATGAAGGTGGATGCGGATACCATGTTGATGAGTCAGGCGCATCATACAGTCGATGATAGCCTTTGAATCCTGGGCTGCGGGAAAGACACAATGATCATCCTGTATGGTCAGTGGCACGCCATGCCGCTCAAACCAGGCAAAGGCGTCACGGTAATCAAAAACATTGAAAAGCCGCTTCATCAGTCGATGCCCCCGTGGATAGACGGTTTTCAAATCGGTCACCCCCTCAAAGGTGTTGGTGCAGTTGCATCGTCCGCCCCCCGAGACAGCCACCTTCGCCAATACCTGATTGGCGCGCTCAAAGAGGTCTACTTCCATTTCCGGACATTGTTCTTTGAGGTTGATAGCCAGAAAAAATCCGGCTGCTCCTCCACCGATCACAGCAGTCTTACTCATAAGAAACGACGTTTTTTACTTTCTTTGTCAAGAAACATTCAAAATCTCGAAACAAATATAGCATTTTTTGACTGATTCTGCGTCATATCGGCAAAAAAAGACAGATTTCACGATTTTATTTCTCAAATTCATTTTTTTATACTATCTTCGCTACGTCAATATATAGGCAACCGATGAGGAGAACATTTTTGCCCATATTTGACATGCCACACTCAAGATATACCTAATATATAAAACATTATATACTATATTATGGAGAAGAAAATTGTTTTGGTTACAGGAGCGACAAGCGGTATAGGCGAGGCTTGCGCCCGCAGATTTGCCCAAGGAGGGTATGATGTCATCATCACAGGACGCCAGCAGCAACGGCTACAGGAAGTGAAAGAAACCATTCAGCAGATGGGAGCCGAGGTTTGTGTGCTTCAATATGACGTGCGCGACAGGAACGCCTGCCAGCAGGCCGTCGACTCACTGACAGGGAAATGGAGACAGGTGGATGTGCTCATCAACAACGCCGGACTGGCATTGGGACAGGAGAAAGAATACATGGGTGACATGGACGAATGGGACACCATGATCGACACCAACATCAAGGGATTGCTCACCATGACACGGCTCATCGTCCCGATGATGGTGGAGCGCCAACAAGGTCATGTCATCAATATCGGCAGTGTGGCCGGTGATGCAGCCTATGCCGGCGGCAATGTCTATTGCGCCACAAAGGCGGCCGTGAAAGCCATCACCGACGGTTTGCGCATAGACGTGGCACACACGCCCCTGCGTGTAACCAACATCAAGCCCGGACTTGTGGAGACCAATTTCAGTATCACCCGTTTTCATGGCGACAAGGAACGTGCCAACAAGGTCTATCAAGGCGTCAAACCGCTCTGCGGCGACGACATCGCCGACGTGGCATTCTTCGCCGCATCTGCCCCCAGTCATGTGCAGATAGCCGAAGTCCTTGTCTTGGCCACTCATCAGGCCAGTCCGACCATCGTGCATCGTGAAAGCTGATTTTTGTGAAAATGATTGTGGAAAAAAGTAAAGAATTGCAACCCTAAAATAGTATGAAGAAAATCATCTGGATACTGGCTGCAGTGCTGATGTGTGGTGCAACGAGAGCACAGACTGACAATACGGCAGTCGGCAGGAAAAAGGTGGCCATCGTACTCAGTGGTGGCGGTGCAAAAGGTATGGCGCACATTGGTGTGCTGAAAGTGTTGGAAAAGGCGGGCATTCCCGTCGATATCGTTACCGGCACATCGATGGGCAGTATCATCGGCGGCCTTTACGCCATCGGCTACAACGCCAACTCCCTCGACTCGATGGTGCGTGTGCAGGACTGGGGTTATGTCATCACCGACAAGGAAGACCTGCGTCGCCAGAGTCTCAGTGACCGACAGAAGCAGAACACCTACTTTTTCTCCACCGGATTGACCATCGGCAAGCGCGACATGAATGCCGGCGGCTTCATCAAAGGCAAGAATTTGGCAGAACTGTTTCAGCAGTTATGCACAGGCTACACCGACTCACTCGACTTCACCCGTGACCTTCGCATCCCGTTTGCCTGTGTGGCGACGAACATCATCGACAACAGCGAGGTGGACTTCCACAGCGGACGACTGCCCCAGGCCATGCGCGCCTCAATGGCCATCCCCGCCGCCTTCTCGCCGGTGAGGATAGGCAGTAAGGTGCTGGTGGATGGTGGTCTGAAGAACAACTACCCGGCAGACATCGCCCGCGAGATGGGTGCCGACATCATTATCGGCGTCACCGTGCAGGGCGCCCCGAAAGTGGCAGAGGACATGGGTGGTACGATGAGCATCCTCAGCCAGATCATCGATGTGAACTGTAAGAACAAGTATGACGAGAACCTCGCCATCACCGACCTCCACCTGCAAGTAGATACCAAAGGCTATGGTTCGGCCAGTTTCTCTCAGGCCGCCATCGACACGTTGATCCGTCGCGGCGAAGAGTTGGCCATGCGCCATTGGGACGACATCATTGCCCTGAAACAGCGCATCGGCATCGACGAATCGTTCCACCCCCACATCTTACAACCGCTACGCCCAAAGGTGATGACCGAGAAACAGCGCGTCTTGAGCTATACCTTTGAGAACATGACACCGCAGGCCGAGCGGTTTCTCCGCCAAAAATTCCACCTGAACAAGAAAGAAGGTCACGATAGTATTGACGCCAAACTGGAGCAAGCGCTCACCACGTCGATGCGCGTCGATCTATTCTATCAGACAGCGGAATGCCAACTGGTGCCAGATGGCGATGCCGTGCACGTCATCCTCTCTGCAGGCAACCGCAAATCGGTACAGTTACATGCCGGCATGAGATATGATAACGAGGAATATGCTGCCGTACAGTTGGGGCTCGACATCCCGTTCAAGACAGCCATCCCAGTGAATACTGATATCACGTTGAGGTTGGGTAAGCGCCTGAAGACACGAGCCGAACTGACCATCCACCCGCGTAGCTTCACCCGCCCAACGCTCTCTTATGAGTTCAGTCGCAACGACGTAGACATCTATATGAAAGGAGACTTGGCCTACACGATCCTTTACAATCAGTTTCAAGGAGAGTTTATCCCCATCAACTTCAATATGAAGAACTTTAATCTCCAATTCGGGCTACGCTGGGATTTCATGCACTACCGCAACAAGCTCGGATCGGAAGATTCACCTCGGGTGACGCTCAAAAATGAGCACTTCATCAGTTACCGTGCCCGACTGAACTACAACAGCGAGGACAACTGGTACTTCCCCACCCGCGGTACGCGTTTCAATGCAGAGTATGCGTATGTGACCAACAACTTCGCCGAACTAAACGAGCGAGGAGCCGATGGAACCCTACTTGACAAGAGGACAGGTATGAGCGATGTGAGTGCCGACTGGCGCTTCTCCTTCACTTTCGGCGAACGTTTCACGCTTCAGCCCATGCTCTATGGCCGATTGCTTTTCGGTTCGTTCATCCCCCCTGTTTTCGGCAATACCGTGGGCAGTGAATGGTTCGGCCACTATGTAGAGCAACAGATGCCCTTCGCCGGCATCGGCAACATGGAGTATGTCGACCACCACATTGTGGCCGCCCAGTTGCAGGCACAACAGCGCATCAGCACCAACAACTACATATTGCTCAGTGTGGCTGGCGCTCAGCAGGCCAACCAGGTCAAGGACCTTTTGGACAGCCGAACCATAATCGGTGTCCAAGCCGCCTATTACTACAACACCATGTTCGGTCCTGTCGGTGCGGCCTTTGGCTACAGCAACCACACCAAGAAGGCATACTTCTTCCTGAATCTCGGATATGAGTTCTAATGTGAGCATAGTGTTATCATCATGTGCATGATGTTTGGAGAAGAATACAAATAAAAATAATTAAATAGGTTTAATGTTTTAACAATGAGCAAGACAAGAAAGATAAGGACAACGATGGCACGCGCGATGTCGCTCGTGCTATTAGTGCTTTTGTCAATGAACAGCTATGCCCAAAGGGTGCTGACGCTCGACAGTTGCCGGTCGATGGCACTGAGGAACAATAAACAAATGAGCGTGGCAAAGGTGAAGCAAGAGGTGAATGCCGACCTTCAGAAGTCGGCCCGCACCAAGAATCTGCCACGCGTCAACGCCTTGGGTGGATACATGTGGATGAGCAGGGAAATCTCGATACTCAATGACGACAAGAAAGACGCACTTAATAACCTTGGTACGAACACGGCATCGAGTCTGGCAAACACCTTTGGAACCCTCGCCTCACAGTTACCCACAGCAGCGCAGGCGAAAATAGCCCAGGATATGGCTCAGTTTGTAGGTGTTCTCGATCAAACGGGTCAAGGGCTGGTAAACGCCCTGCGGACAGACACACGCAACATGTTTGCCGGAGCAGTGATGGTGACACAACCAGTGTATATGGGTGGAGCCATCGAGGCAGGCAACAAGATCGCGGACATCAACGTGGAGATGGCTGCCAATTCGCTGGAAATGAATCGGCAGAACACATTATATAAAATAGACCAAGCCTACTGGCAGGTGGTGTCGCTACGGCATAAGCAGATGCTGGCCGAGAGTTTTGTGACATTGGTGCGCAAACTGAAAAGCGATGTGCAGAAGATGATTGACCAGGGCGTAGCCACGAAAGGCGACGGTCTGAGCGTCAGCGTCAGGGTGAACGAAGCCGAGATGGCTCTGACACAGATCTCTGACGGTCTGGAACTATCGAAGATGCTGCTGTGCCAGTTGTGCGGATTGCCAGAAGATGAGCAAATCAAGTTGGCAGACGAGGACGCCAAGTCCATCGAAGGTATAGGGATTGTGTCAGAAGCAGAGAATGCCCAGGTGGCGATGGCCAACCGTCCTGAACTGAAGGTGCTGCAAAATACCGTCGACCTCAGCATGCAGACTACCAATTTACTGAAGGCAGGGAATCGGCCGCAAGTGCTGGTGACGGGTGGATATGTCTTCAGCAATCCGAATACCTTCAATGGGTTTGAAAAAAAGTTTGGCGGATTCTTCAACTTAGGCGTCATGTTTCGTGTACCCATCTGGAACTGGGGCGACGTCAAATACAAGGTGAACGCCTCGAAGGGTGCCACTGTGATCGCCAATTTGGAGTTGGATGACGCCCGTGAACTGATCAACCTGCAAGTGAGACAGAGCAACTTCAAGGTGAAGGAAGCCCAGAAGAAGCTCACGATGGCACTGTCCAACGTAGCCAATGCCGATGAGAACCTGCGTATGGCGAATCTCGCCTTCAAGGAGGGAACCGCCTCTTACACCACCGTCATGGAAGCCCAGACGGCATGGAACCAAGCACAGACCCAGAAAATCGATGCTGAAATCGGTGTGAAACTCTCGCAGGTGGAATTGCAAAAAGCCCTCGGTACCCTCCATTAAAACTTCATATCGAGATATCATATATCGTTTGATCGAAATATCAACATCTCGGCACATCAAAAAAAGAAAACAACAACGAAATAACGGATACTATTATGTCAGACAAAGCAAAAAAACAGCACACCAATATCCTGCTGGCCATCCTCGGTTTCTCAGCAGTAGTGTTAATCGTGGCACTCATCGGTTTCCTGACTTTGGGCCGTGACCCTGAAATCATCCAAGGAGAAATGGAAGTAGAGGAATACCGCGTGTCGGGCAAGGTGCCCGGACGTATTCTCCAACTTCGGGCAAAGGAAGGCGATATGGTGAGAGCCGGCGACACGCTGGCCATCATCGAGGCCCCGGAGGTGGAGGCCAAGATGGCGCAGGCACGGAGTGCAGTCGATGCCGCCTCAGCCCTGGAGCAGATGGCACAAAACGGAGCCCGCAAGGAGCAGGTGCAAGCCGCTTTCCAACTGCTGCAACAAGCCAAGGCCGGACTGGAGATCGCCGAAAAGTCATACAACCGCATGAAGGTGCTCTTCGAAGAAGAAGTGATCAGCGCTCAAAAATTCGATGAGGCCGAGGCGTTGTACAAGTCATCCCAAGCTCAGGTGAAGGCCGCACAGAGCCAGTATGACATGGCCCTGAACGGAGTCCGCGCCGAGGAGCGCCGTGCCGCATCAGCCACCGTCGGCCAGGCCCGTGGCGCCGTGCAGGAAGTGAGGAGCTATATGCGTGAGACCGTCCAAGTGGCTCAGATGGCAGGCGAGGTGACCGATGTCTATCCGAAAGTGGGTGAACTTGTCGGTACCGGCACCCCCATCATGTCCATCGCCATGATGGACGATATGTGGGCCACTTTCAACATCCGCGAGGACCAGTTGAAGGGAGTGCAGGTAGACACCGAAATCACGGTAGAGATCCCCGCACTTGAGAAAGAGACGAAAATGAAAGTCTACCACATGAAAGACAAGGGTTCGTTTGCTGTATGGAAAGCCACGAAGGCCAGCGGGCAATACGACCAAAAGACGTTTGAGGTGAAGGCACGCCCCACGGAGAAGATAGAGGGCGTCCGTCCTGGCATGTCGGTCATCTTGAAGAAGTGATTTGCCAATGAAATATCTTTCTCAAATCGGATGCATCATGCTGCGCGAGATCAACATCATCGTGCGGAAGAACCATATTTATGGCTTCTGCATGTTTGTGTTTCCGCTGTTGGTTGTGCTGTTCTTCACCACGATGCTCGACGAGGGATTGCCACAGGACCTGCCGATCGGGGTAGTGGACCACGACAACAGTGCCACGTCGCGCGGCCTCATCCGCAATCTCGATGCCATGCAGAATTCCCGCGTGGTGTATCATTTCGCGTCGCCTACCGAAGCCCGCAATGCCATGCAGGAAGGCAAAGTGTTCGCCTACCTCTACATCCCGAAGGGCACAGCATCGAAACTCTTGGCAGGTAGACAGCCAAAAATATCGTACTACTACACGATGACGTGTATGACTGCCGGTTCGATGGTATCGAAGGATTTGAAGACCATCGGTATGCTTGGCTCAGCGGCAGTAGGGCAAGCTATGCTCAGTGCGAAGGGAGCCACGCCAGGACAAATCAAGGCTGCGCTTCAGCCCGTGACCATTGACGCCCACATGATAGCCAACCCCGAAGGCAGCTATAATTATACGTTGACCACCGTCTTTGTACCCGGCATCCTCATGCTGTTTATGGCACTGCTATCGGCCTATGCCCTCGGCATGGAACTGAAGTTCGACACGGGCAAGGAATGGCTTTCGCTTGCCGGCGGCAACATCTTTGTGGCCATCCTCGGCAAATACCTTATTCACGCGCTGGCTTTCCTCCTTGTGATAACCATCTACCAATATTATGTCTTCGACGTGCTTCATTTCCCACAGCTCGGTGGTGTATGGAGTCTGGTGCGGCTTAGTCTATTGCAGGTAGCCTCCTCTCTTGGCTTCGGCATTTTTGCCTTCGGCCTGATGCCTTCATTACGTATGTCGATGAGTATCAGTTCTTTGTGGTTTGTGCTCAGTATCTCGATGTGCGGTTCTGCATTCCCTGTCGCAGGCATGGACCCGCCCCTGCAGGCCATGTCGTGGCTGTTCCCCCTGCGCCACTACTGGATGATCTACCAGGCGACGGTACTTAATGGTTTCCCCGTCATAGATGTATGGTTCCATCTTGTGGCACTCGTGGCCTTCACGCTGCTGCCTTGGTTTGTACTTAGTAAAGTAAAAAACGCACTGCTCAACTATGTCTATATTCCGTAAATACAAGGAGCACCTGAGCGACGTGCTCTATATCTGGCGTCAGGAGATACTGCAAGTCTTCAAGGATGAAGGCGTGCTGATGTTCTTGGTCGTCGTGCCGCTGGGTTATCCGCTGCTCTACTCGTGGATTTACAACAACGAGGCACTGCACGAGACCCCTGTGGCCGTCGTTAATCAGTCACATTCCGTGCTTTCTCGCCAATTTATCAACGACTGCGACGCTACGCCCGACGTACAAGTGAAATACTACGCCCAAGACCTCGACGAGGCCCGCTCGCTCATCAGCCGTCAACTCGTCAGGGGCATCTATCTCATCCCGTCGGATTTCGCCACCCGTATCAGTCGTGGAGAACAAGGTGTCATCAGTGTCTATTGCGACATGTCGCTCATGCTTGCCTACAAAGCCGTCTATCAGACTGCCATGGTGGAGGCAGCTCGTCTTGGTGCTGGCATAAAAATCAAAAAAGCCGGCAACTTCATCAAGCGAGAGGACGCCATCACCGCCCAGCCACTCGCCGTCAGTGATGTGGCGATGTTTAACCCTTCAGGCGGTTATGGCTCCTGTGTCTTGCCGGCCGTGCTCATGCTTCTCCTACAGCAGGCCATGGCCCTCGGTATCGGCATGGCAGCCGGTACTGCCCGCGAGCGTCATCGCAACGGTCAGCTCATCCCCGATGACGACCCTCACTTCCGAGGAGCCTATACCATCGTCATGGGCAAGGCCATGTGCTACGCCATGACAGGTACGGTGGCAGCTGCCTACCTCTCGATGGCAGTTCCAGCGATGTTCTCTTTCCCGCAGTTGGCCAGTGGCAAGACCCTTTTTCTGATGCTGCTGCCCTACACCATCGCCTGCATTTTCTTCGGCATGACCGTATCCTGCCTCGTGCGCTACCGTGAGAACGTGATGCTCTTGATGGTCTTCGTCTCCGTGCCGCTGCTCTTCCTGACGGGCGTGTCATGGCCGCAGTCCAACATCCCCAGCTATTGGCAGGGCGTGTCGTGGCTCTTCCCCAGCACCTTCGGTGTCCGCGCTTTTATCCGTGTCAACTCCATGGGAGCCTCCATCAACCAGATTCTCCCTGAGATACGCATCTTATGGATTCAGGCAGCCGCCTATCTCGGGATGGTCTGCATCGTCTACCGGTATCAGTTCTATCTGGCGAGGAAACATGAAAACGATTAGGTCTGGAGTGAAGCCAAGATAATCACCCAATCGCCCTCTCACGCTTAATGTTTTGCGTAAGAGGGCGATTGCTTGTTCCTTTTAGGGAATTTGTCCTGCAAAAACTACTTTGGACTACAGTTCTGCCTTGATTGCGTCGATGAGCGCCTGATATTCCTCATCGGAGAGATATACTTTGCCCGGATTCATCTGGAATGTGCCTCCATAGTCGGGACCATCGACGTATTTGGGAGCAAGATGAAAATGGAGGTGGCTCAGTTTGTCGCTATAGGCGCCATAATTTATCTTTTCTGGATGGAAAGCTTTTTGCATGGCGCGTGTCACTTGGGCCACGTCGGCCATGAAAGCGTTGCGCTCCTCATCCGACAGTTCATTGAGGTCGTTGACATGTCCGTTGTAGGCCACTAAACAACGGCCACGGTAGGTTTGCTCCTTGAAAAGGAAAGCACGCGAGACACGCAGTTCGGCAAACTGTATCATCAGGTTGTGAAGTGTCTCATTGTTGGTGCAGTAAAGGCATTCTGCTGGATTGCTGTACATAGTAGGTAATTTTTGTTTGTTTGTTGATAGAAAGAGAGACAAAGGTAGTGATAATTTGCGGTTTCCGAAAACAAAAAGCCAAAAATATGAAGAAAGGAACGTTTATCCTCACATGAAGATGGCTGTTTGACAGATTATTCGTATCTTTGCCACACCAAGATGCAAGAGCATTCTTTTTGCCGACATGCCTCAACCCGAATAACCATTTTTTACACATAGACATGAAAAAGCCTATCCTTCTATTCATTCTCTCTATCATGACCATCACCGTGATGGCCCAACAGCACAAGCTATGGTATAGCCAACCGGCAAAGACATGGTTGGAAGCCCTTCCCATAGGCAATTCCATTCTCGGAGCCATGGTCTATGGCGGTGTCGAGACCGAGGAAATCCAACTGAACGAGGAAACTTTCTGGAGCGGTTCACCCCACGACAACAACTCCAAAGAGTCGCTTGCCCATCTGCAGGAAGTCCGCGACCTGATCTACGCCGGCAAAGAAGACCAAGCCCACCAGTTGCTCGACCGCTACTTTGTGAAAGGACCACACGGCATGCGCTTTCTCCCCTTAGGCAGTCTGAAATTTGATTTCGGGCACAAAGGAACAACGGATTATGTACGCACACTCAACCTGGGTGATGCGACGGCGACGACAACCTATACCTGCAACGGCGTAAAGTATGAGCGTACTGTCTTCGCCTCACAGACCGACAGTGTGATCATCATCCACATCAAAGCAAGCCAAAAAGGGAAACTGACCTTTGGCCTCTCTTACCAAAGCCAGTTGCCTGCCGAGGTGAAAACCTCCCACCGCAGCCAATGTTCCCTGACCCAAGGCAAGAATATCGAAGGCGCACAACTGTTGGCCACCATTCAGGGAGTAGAACAAGAAGGCGTGCCATCAGGACTGACAGCAGAATGTATCGCAGACATACGCGCCGATGGCCAGATACGCTTCGAGCAGACATCCCTCCAGGTGGCCGATGCTACAGAGGTGACCATCTATCTGTCGGCCGCCACCAACTACGTGAATTATCACAATGTGAATGGAAATGCCCATGCGAAGAACAAAAACCGGCTTGATCAAGCCGAGACGATGCTGTTTCCGGCATTGCTGAGCCGTCATGTAAAAAAATACCGTGATCAGTATGACCGCGTGACACTCACGCTGCCGAAATCAGAAGCATCAGCCTGGGAAACCGACAAGCGACTGGCAGCTTTTGCCGAAGGCAATGACATGGACATGGTTTCGCTGATGATGCAGTATGGCCGATACTTGCTGATCTCCTCGTCGCAGCCCGGTGGCCAGCCTGCCAACCTTCAAGGTGTGTGGAATGACAAGATGAATGCGCCATGGGACTCGAAGTACACCATCAACATCAACGCAGAGATGAACTACTGGCCAGCCCTCATCGGTCATCTGGCCGAGACCCAGCAACCCCTTTTCTCCATGATCCGCGATCTGAGTGAGACCGGTGCTAAGACAGCCCGTGAGATGTATGACTGCAACGGTTGGGTGGCCCATCACAATACCGACCTGTGGCGTATCGCAGGTCCTGTGGACGGCACGACATGGGGTATGTTCCCGACAGGTGGAGCCTGGCTAACCACACATCTTTGGCAGCACTATCTCTTCACCGGCGACAAACAGTTTCTGGCAGACTATTATCCTGTGATGAAAGGAGCCGCAGACTTCCTTCTGGATTACATGCAGGCATACCCGGCCAATGGCGAGGTGAAACATGCCGCCGGCTGGCTCGTCACCGTCCCGACCGTCTCACCGGAGCATGGTCCGATGGGCAAGCGCACGACCGTCACAGCCGGTTCGACGATGGACAACCAGATCGTCTTTGATGTCTTGTCCAACGTGCTTCATGCCATGGATGCGCTCGGGAAAACCGACGAGGCCTACAAGCAACGCTTGCGTAAGGCGATCTCACAACTGCCACCGATGCAGATAGGCCGTCACGGACAGTTGCAGGAATGGCTCATCGACGGTGATGACCCGAAAGACGAGCACCGCCACATCTCCCACCTCTATGGACTATATCCCTCCAACCAGATATCACCCTTCAGCCATCCGGAACTGTTCACCGCCGCCGCCAACACGCTACATCAACGAGGTGACATGGCCACCGGCTGGAGCCTCGGATGGAAGATCAATTTCTGGGCACGTATGCTCGACGGCAACCATGCCTTCAAGATTATCAAAAACATGCTCCATATCCTGCCCGATGACAGGTCGATGAGAAACTATCCTGACGGAAGAACCTACCCCAACCTCTTCGATGCCCATCCCCCCTTCCAGATTGACGGCAACTTCGGTTGTGCCGCCGGTGTCTGCGAGATGCTCTTACAAAGCCATGACAATGCCGTGCACCTCTTGCCAGCCCTTCCCGACACTTGGAGCAACGGCCAGGTAAGCGGATTGCTCGCACGTGGAGGTTTCGTGGTTGATGAACAATGGGAAAACGGACAACTGGTCAAGGCCAAGATCAGCTCCACCATCGGAGGCACGCTGCGCCTGCGCTCCTATGTCCCCCTCAAAGGCAAAGGCCTCACCGCAGCCAAGGGTGCTTGCACCAATCCATTGCTCCAAGGTGCAGAGATCAAGCGCCCGCTGAAGTCGGGAGAACTGAAAAACTTCACTTCCAACAATGTCCCCAAAGTCTATGAATACGACTTGGAGACTTCCGCTGGAAAGACCTACAACATCAAGGCTGCCCGCTGATAGATTCAATCTGCATCTTAAACAGATTGACACACCCCGTATCTTCAGCAAAACAAAAGATACCCCTCCTGCCACATGAATGTTTTCATATGAAACCATTCATGTGGTTTTTTGTTTTCCATACTTCTTTTTAAAGCATAATATTAAAAATTCTTAAATACTATCATATTTTTGGTACTATGTATTGCAAGGTATTCTATTATTATCTATATTTGCAACGTCGATAGGATGCAGGCCTCTTCCTCCGACATCATTTAAACAACAAGAATATGAATATAGACAACGCCAAATCACAAATGAGGAAAGGGATGCTCGAATATTGTGTCCTACTCCTGTTGCGCCGGCAGCCCTCCTATGCCAATGACATCATCAAGCAGTTGAAGGAAGCCGACCTGATTGTGGTGGAAGGAACTCTTTATCCACTCCTGACCCGTCTGAAGAACGACGGTCTGCTCAGTTATGAGTGGCAGGAGTCATTGCAAGGTCCTCCCCGAAAATACTACGCTCTCAGCAATGAGGGAGCAGCAGCTCTCACCGCCATGGACGAAACTTGGGGTTCACTCATCCGCACCGTGGAGAAGTTAAAATATTATTGACATCACATTGCATCAACGACTATTATGAAAAAGAATATATCAGTGAACATTTTCGGTACCCTCTACCCTATCGATGAGGATGCCTATGAACTTCTCCAGCAGTATAACAAGAACATGCGGTTATACTACAGCCACAGGGAAGGTGGAGAAGAGATTGCCGACGACGTGGAACACCGTGTGGCAGAATTGCTCAGCGAGTTGCGCTCACAGGGTGTGGAAGCCATCACAATCGAACACGTGAAGACCATCATCGACCGCATCGGTGATCCACAGCAGATGGACAGCGAAGACGGCAACACCAGCAACAGCGAAGAATTTTCCAATTCTTACGGAGCCGATCTTGGCGGCAACGACCTGGGAAGCGGCCCGACCAACACATCTTACTATACATCAGGCCAATCCACAAAAAAACTCTTCCGCGACACAGAAGACAAGGTGCTTGGCGGTGTCATATCAGGTGTGAGCCATTATTTTGGGTTAAAAGACCCCTTGCTCCTGCGCGTGCTGATGGTATTCCTCCTCTTAATGTCATTCACCACGATAGCCTTTATCTATGTGGTGGCATGGATTCTCATCCCTGAGGCGATCACACCTGAAGACCGCCTCAGGATGTATGGCAAGCCCGTGTCGGCCAAAGCCATCAATGAAGAACTGATGCGGGGTGTGAACAGTGCCAACCAATTTGTAAATAACCCTCAAAACCGCGACACGGCAAGAGGTTGTCTCTCTGCCATCGTCAAATTTTTCGCCTTCTGCATCGGCGCTTTCGTCATATTCATCCTCGGTAGTTTGCTGCTGGCTCTCTTTGCCGCCGTCATCGGTTTGTCGATCGCAGCGATAGCAGGCGACTTCAGTTTCATCCATATTGGAGGGATGAGATGGGAGATCTTCGAAATCATCAACAGCATGCCTAAATGGCTTGTGTTATGCGGCATTATATGTACACTGATTGTTATCGGTCTTCCTCTTTACGGAGCCATCCGTCTGCTCACCCACAGCAAGTCGACCGACCCAAGTATGTCGACCACAACCAAGGTAAGCCTGATTGCCGTCTGGGTGATCAGCCTGTTTGTCCTTCTTACCGCATTAGGAAAAGCCGGCATCAACATCCACAAAACAGTCCAAGACATCTATAAGAAAGAAAAAACGCACGATGGGATTTATCTCAGCGGAAATGGATGGAAGGTGCTCAACAGCATGGGATGGAAGGTGGAAAGTCTCAGCGGTGTGGACGAGGACGTCTGCGAATGGGGACTGCTGCCCAACGGCTATCATGATGAATACCTCGCCTTGGAAGCCGAAAACAACCCGAACGACATGGAATACGACTTTCGCCAGCATCGTGACCTTGACCCAGGTACCTACAAAATCGACGGTTATGTGAAAGCCGACGGTGAAGGCAACTCACTCTATGTCATCACAGGCAACGACACCATCAAGGTGAAGATACCTCCCTACTCCATCACGGACATGAACAGCCAAAAGGCACCAGAAGACAGCAATGCGACAGAAGAGGTGTATATCGACAGCAACGACGGTCGACGCATGTGGACTCATGTGGAGAGCACTTTTGAGGTAAAGAAACCCGGCACCGTAATGTTTGGCATCAGCAACAAAAAAGGCCTCAGCAACACTCCATGGAGCAGCCGTAAGGTGAAGATCGCTGATGTGAGGATTGGCAGCATCTGATCAGAAAAAGTGTCAAAACCGATATAACCGATATGAAAACTGGAAAGGTCGGAATGGCAACAAAAATGGACGGGAAAAGATTTTTTGAAAAAACATCCTTAAAAATTTGGATGGAATAAAAAATAGCATTACCTTTGCAACCGCATTTGAGCGAAAATGCTTCGGTAATGCACCGTAAAGGAAGTTTGGGTGAGTGGCTGAAACCAGCAGTTTGCTAAACTGCCGTACGGGTTACCGTACCGGGGGTTCGAATCCCCCAGCTTCCGCACGGGATTCGAATAAACAAAAAGGTGGATTCATCTAATGGTTAGGATACAAGATTCTCAATCTTGGCATAGGGGTTCGATTCCCCTATCCACTACAAGAAACGCCCTGTAAATCGATGATTTACAGGGCGCTTTCTTTGTTTTTAAGAGTACTAATCTTTGGATTGATCATTAATTTTAATAATTCCCACATCTTCACAGTGAAGATGTGGGGATGTTAGAGCATCATGGTTGCCCATGCTGTATATATTGTAGTAAGTTTATCTGCGGGCACCTCCGAAAGAACCTCTGGGAGCATTGTTGCCACCATTGCTATTGATGGCCACGTTGCCGGAAGGACGGCCGCCGAAAGTGCGGCTGGGAGTAGTGGCCGACCCGCTGCGATGGCTGTTGCCGAAGCCGCCACCCATCGAGGGGGTGTGGGAGCCATTACCCGTCATGGGACGGTTGCCGCCATTTACCGAAGGATTGTGGTTGCCGTTGCCATTGTGGTTCCAGTTTCCACTATTGTGGTTGCCTTTGCCATGATGGTTCCAGTTGCCGTTGTTATTGTGATTGCCATGCCCCATCGGAGGGTTGTGACCATGTCCTTTGGGAGGATTGGGCTTGTCAAAGTGATGTCCGCTGTAGAAGCTGCCGCCTCTATGGCTATGGCCACCCTTAAAGGTCACGAACACTGCGGGACGATGGTAGAACATCCGACCCATGGCGTAACGGGTGTAGATGCTGAATGTCCAGCCACCAGTGCCCCAGATGACGGGACGATAGAACCACTCGCTGGCCATGTAGCGGTCGTATTGCCATGTGCTGAGCACATAGCGCAGGTCGCGGTTACGGACCTCCCACCAAAATCCGAAAACATCGGCGCGGGTATCTACGTTGAGCAGGTAATCGAGGTTGATCTCATACACTGCCTCATATTGTGTTGCTGTCAGTCCGAGCTCGTAGGCCATCTTGTCAGAGATGAAGAGGGCCTCGTTGCGTGCGGTGTTGTACGGCATTGCTGCGGCGGAGATGACCATCGTCATCATCATCACCAAGGTAAAGATCTTCTTCATAGTTGTATCGTTTTGATGGTTGAACTTCTATTGTTTTATCTCTCTCTTTGTACTGCAAAAGTAGTGCTAAAAACACGTCTTAGAAAGGGATTATGCCTAAAGTGAAAGGGTGGTTTCCCTCTCATTTGATAGGAAAACCACCCTTTCTGGGGGGATTTATATACACATAAGGTTACTTCCGCATCATCCTCATCCCCTACGTGCTCACCGATCACCACAATCTGCAGTTAGTAATTCTTGAGGATTTCACGGGCTTTCTCTCGTCTTTTGGCCTTTGAGCTTTTCTTGAGAAAGAGTTTTCCGATAGCTTTTCCAATGAGGCCGAAGAGGTTGCCACCACTGGCAGGGTCAATGGCAAGCAGTTGCGCGTCTGTCTTATTGAGCACCACCATCTTGTTGATGCGGTCTGCAAGTCCATCATCCTTTCCTTTTCCGAAGACCACCACCTCACGCATGCCCATATCTTTTGACACGAGAAAAATCGTGTCACACACCTCGTTGAGATGCAGCAGCCGACTCTCATAATTGAGATGCGAGAGCATCAGACTCTTGCAGGTGTCGGGCACAGAGAAATAGCCCAATGAGTCGGATACATCGACCCCGGCACTGCTGCGTACGCTCACACTGCTGATGGGTTGGTAGGTCTCCACATCGCAAACGACCAACCGCCGCTGTGCTGCCACAGCAACAGACAGTAACATCAAAGATATGAGAAGGATGATACGATTCATTAGGGACAAAAGTAATTGTTTTCACAAGACGTGCAAAACTTTTTTACCCTAATTAAGCTCTATTAGCACACCTTTGCAGAGCTTAATTAAATATAACTATTTGAAAGAAATAGACAAGAAATATGTTTTCCTATCGAAATTTTTTTATTTTTGCATCAACAATCATTTCTGGAGTCATCGTCAATGAAGAAAACAACCATTCTCGCCGCCATAGCTATCTTTTTGTTGGCATTGGTTGTCAACATCGGCTTTCTGCCATTGTTGTTATTGCCTTTCATCGTCCTCGCAGTCAATTATCTCTTCAACCGGAATGAAAACAATCCGGTGATACAGGAGATGAAAGGCAGGTCGTTCAGCAGTGTGGAAGAGGTGGAACTGGCGTATGGGAAACCCGACAGTGTGGTGGTACTCAATGCGACGAAAGCGAATGAGATTTCTGACATCGTGATGTCATATCCTGAACGTGGTATCCTCGTGGTGGCCGGCAGGGAGATTCCCATCAACGACATTACGGGCATCTCGCCAAAAAACCTGGCGATCATACCCTATGTCGTTGACGAGTGTGCGGTGGTCATCAACACGAAGAATCCCGTCTCACCGATCATTCATCTCCGTGTGGGATACGATATGGGATATGCCCAGGAAGTTGCTGGCCAGATATATGATATTCTGAAACGCACGGAGGCAACAGACCTGAAGTAATCCCATCGTCTAAAGCACGAGACGAAGAAGTTAAAAAATCATTCAATAAGCGACCCTCTTCTCCTCTCCGATGATATTGACACCATGCTGGGGATGACTGAGGCGCTGTCCCTGGAGGTTGTAAATGCCCTTTGAGCTGCCATTGTCTGACTGTCTGATTTCTCCGACGGCATCAGGCTCGTCAGTAATGGCCTCGTATTCACTCATTGCCTCGGCAAAGCGCGCAGTAAGATCTGCCAGACGATAAAGACCATCACTGTTTGTGGTGAGTCCGTTCACGGTGACGGGCAGCACCATAGGAGGCACATCAAGTGAGAGCAATGTGCGCCCCTGCAACTGGTCAACAGCCTGATAGACCAGATTCACAGCCACATATTCTTCCGCTCCATCACTCCATTTCTCAAACACGAGTTTTGACCCGATAGGCGTATGCAGTTCGAGGGCGTCCACCGTCTCAGGGAATACGAAACCCAGTGCGGCACCAATACTGGCGAGATTGGAGTCATGGCCGCAGAGGAACATGAACTTGCGGTCCTGACACTGCAATTCCTCACAGATACGGCTCACCAGCGGGTAGGCCAGGTTGACAGCGGCTGAATGTGAGGTGAAGAGCAGTCCATCGTAGACTTCCTTGACACCACAGATGGCACGCCACTGCTCTCTTGTCAGCGGATGGCCGAAAGCCGTCATGCTCTCCGTCTCATAGCACTGCAACACCATTGCGTCGGCCACGCTATTGGCCAAGGTATAGCCACCACTCATCTTAGGCTCACTGCCCTTCTCAATCTTGAACTGCGTGTCATCAAACCAGAAATGGGTAGTGTCGCCCTGCAATGCGGCAGGTGAATGCGCCATATCGAGCACCTCCTCCATCAGTTGGAGCGTCGCTTTTTGAGCATTCATCCACACCTGGGGACCACCATGCAAGTTTTGCATCTCGCTGAGCACTTGCTGACGGTAAGTACTGTTCATTTTCGTGAACTGTGGTGTAAAGACGGGATCCATCTTGTCCTCCTCGTACTTATGGATAATCTCTACGTTGGCGAAAGGAAGGAAACCGGCCGAGAAATATTTGGCTGTTGAGAAAGTGCGCTGCCGGGAGTTGGCGTAGAATAGCACCTCCTCACCCACTGGGCGGTAATTGTCGGGCAGCAGCCCCTCACTGACCACCCATTTGCGGAAAAACTGTCCCATCTCGGTCTCCAATACACCTCCCCGCAATGACAGCTGACTGCCTGGCGATGTCCACTGAAACCAGTTATGTGGTGTGACACGCATATAGGCAGCACCGCCCGACGACAGTGGTGAACGGATGTTATGGCGGCTCATCACCACCACTTCTTTCAATTGATACTTCGCATGGAAATCATCTGAGCGTTTTGTCTGTGCCTGTGCGCTCACTCCGCATAGTGCCATTAAGACGACCACTATGCTGATCATATTGTTTTTCATCTTTTTTTTGCTTTATCATATTATAATTAGGTATATCATAGGAGATCCATCAGAACCGTAGTTTTTTACACTATCTGATGGTCACCTCTGTCGCTCCATAACCATACTCCTGGAAAGAAGCATCCTGGAAAGTGTATTTTTTATATCGGTATCTTAGTTCGTGAATGACGGCCTGTCTCAGCACGCCCTCGCCTTTCCCATGAATAAACACCACTTTTAGTCCTTTCTTGTTGCGGTGTTCATCCAGCGTCCTCCTCACGAGGTCAATCTGATAATTGAGGATGTCGCCAGCCGACATACCCGCTGTCGTCTCAAGAATCTCAGAGGCATGGAGGTCGACCACCACGATATTATCCTGTTGCCTTCGGACAACACTTTTTCCACGGCTCTGCGCATCCTCGTAACGACGCACATAACTGCGATTGTCGGTACCGCCGCTCTTATCCTTACGGGCTGGCTCTTTCTCACCATACATGTGTTGCTTGAGTTGTTTCGCATCCACCACCAGCGGGCGCAGGGGCACATCATTTTCTATGATGGTAATGATGAGCGCCGGAGTCTCAAAAAAATCGTTCTCGACGAAGGTGTGGAGTTTATAGAATTTCACCGGATCGATGCGGAACTGCACATCGACAGGAGGTTTCAGGAGAAATCGCTTATCGCGCTTATAGGCGACCAGTTGGATACACGCCTTCTCCATATCATTGAGATCCTCATGACCAAATTCCTCGATAAACAATTTGGTGTTGGGTTCCACCTCTGCGGAGAACTTCATCCTCCAACTGTTGCCCTCGGCCTGAAGATAGGTAAAACGAAGGTAGTAATTGCTGTCGTTGACGAAGAAAGTCTCGAAATTGGTTGTCGTCATGCTTTTGATGTCGATAGGCACAAAAGCAAGGTATGCCGACAGCGCATCCCCGCCTTTTCGCTCTTCCACGGGAGCCTTAAAGGTGATGGGACGGTCGGCCGGGTCATCATCCTCCACGACCTTGGATGCCGTTTTCTTCTCCGGCAAATATCCTGGCACCGCCGATGTATGAACCTTCGCAATATTGTAATCGTCGGTCTCGACCACCACCACATCATTGATCTGGGTAGGAATCTGAAAGCCGTCCTCATCCTCCACGAGAATGATATTCTTACCTTGAAAGCCAGCGACACGTCCGCCGCCGGTCTCACTCAGAAATCTCACTTTATCGCCTATCTTTACCATATCATAGGATTTTTATAAGATGTAGATAATAACCATTAAGGAATGAGCAAGGAACTGTCGCCATAACTTAAGAAACGGAAATCATGGCTGAGGGCATAGTCATAGATACGATGCCAGTCACCATGCACAAAAGCGCTCACGAGCAACAGCAACGTGCTCTGAGGTTGATGGAAATTAGTGACCAGCTGATTGACCACCTTATATTCATAACCGGGAGCGATAATGATCTGCGTGGCAGCGTGGAGGGATGAGAGGTCATAGCGTTCGAGGTATCTCAGAAGAGCCTCAAGCGCCTTGTCGCATGCGACAGCAGGAGGATTGTCGTAGGGTTCCCACTGGGTCACCTGGAGCGGTTCATCCTCTCCGAAATCCCGTTCGCACATTCTCGCACCGAGGTAATATAAGCTCTCAAGTGTGCGTACGCTTGTCGTCCCGACGGCCACCACATGCCCCTGATGGCTCAGAAGCCGTTGAATGGTGGACCGCTGCACACAGAACTGTTCGGAATGCATCTCATGCCCCTCGATTTCCTCACTCTTCACCGGGCGGAAGGTGCCTGCTCCCACATGCAATGTAAGTTCCTCACGGATGATGCCTTTGGCATCAATCCGCCGCAACACCTCGTCGGTGAAATGCAGTCCTGCCGTCGGTGCCGCCACACTGCCTTTGATTTTTGAATAGACGGTCTGGTAGGTCGTCTTGTCACTCTCCTCTGATGCCCTGTTGAGATACGGAGGGATGGGCAGTTCACCCACCACATCGAGAATCTCAGAGAAAGTGATGTCAGGACAGTCCCATTCCAGCACCACCCGCTGTCCGGTGCGCATCTCGCCCACCCTGCTCGCTGTCAGGGTGACCTGTTTCCCGTCCACCTCGATGGTTCGCGAGAGCGGTTCCCCTTTCCATTTCTTCAGGTTGCCCACCAGGCAGCACCACTCACAACGTCTGTTCTCTAGAAACATTACCTGATAGTCAGCAGGTGCCACCGGTTCCAAGAGAAAGACCTCGATGAGCGCGCCAGTCGCCTTACGGAAGTGAATGCGCGCCATGATCACCTTGGTGTTGTTGAATACCATCAGTGACCCTTCCGACAAGTAATCGGGCAAGGCAGCGAAGGTATCCTCCGACACCTCCCCACTGCGGTAGACGAGCAGTTTCGACGCATCGCGCCGGGCCAGTGGAAACTTGGCGATCCTGCTATCGGGCAATGGATAATTGTAATCGCTGATTCTGATCTGTTTTGTATTGGTCTTCATGTTGATGTCAAAAAAAAGAATAATCAGTGCATGGTGAGTGAGATGATGATGGCCAAGATATAGGTAGCCACCAGCACACATGCCACCACATCGATATCTGACAGGCTATAGCCAGATGCGGTATATTGCGATGAGATGAAACGTTGATGGAGGGAAAGACGCTTACTCACCAAACGGAATAACATATATACCAACGTCCCCACCAGTGCCCCGTAAGCCAGTCCGACGAGGATATCGGAAGGATAATGCATGGCCAGATAGAGGCGTGTGTAGCAATTGAGCAGAGACCAGGTGACCATGAGCCATGAGAACACCTTGTTTCTCACCAGCAGACAGAAAAACATGGTGATGCCGAAAGTGTTGGAGGCATGGGCAGAGAAGAAACTATAGTCGAGCGACCTATGCCCGTTGACCACATGGACCACATACATCCACTCGGGATCATTGCATGGACGAGGACGGGCCACTGCAGGTTTCACCAGTCCCTCGGTGACAAACTCTGTGAGGAAAAGACATAATGCGCTGCAAGCCACAATCAGACCGATCTGTGCCATCGTCTCATTGTTTTTCACCACGAGATAGAGCAAAGCAATATACAATGGTATCCACATCACCCCCGAGGTAAGGGTGAGCATGAGCGTGTCGAAGAACAAGTTGTGATGATCATTAAACACGCTTAGAATCTGCCTGTCAATCTCTGTGACGGTTTGCAGGTCCATGCTCCACGTATACTTGAAATGCTAAATATTCTCAATCTTATCGCTGGTGACCCATCCCTCTCTTCCGTCGGCCACATGTATCTCACTCCAACCCTTGATGGAACTGTCGGTGATGTCGACCTTTGTACCCTCGTGCAACACAAACGAAGTCTCTGAATTATCGGCGGGCGACTTCTTGATGTTGACCGAAGAGGAGATGATGATCGCCCCCGACCTGTTCTCAAGCATCCGTTTCTGCTGATAGGCAAACAAGTTGGACAGCAGGAAGATGACCAAGAAGATCACGGCACCGAAGAAACCGATCTTCCGCAGGACAATACTGTCGGCAAAGAGGTAAAGCAACAGCAACACCAGAACAAGGGAGATGCTCACCACGGCCAGATAAGCCCATCTGTCGACACTGGTGAGCAGCACCATCGACTTATACCATCCGAAGAAGAACATCTCAGACTCCGGTACGATCTTATCGATGGTTTTAGACCTGGCAAACTGCAGATTAAACTGGATGTCCTCATCACCTGGCGAGAGCATGTGCGCCCGTTCATAGTTGAGGATGGCCCGTGTGATATTATCCGTGCGGAAATAGGCGTTACCCAGGTTGAAGTAGATCTGCGGACTGACACCCTGCTTGAGCAAAGCCTCATAGTCGGTGATGGCCTGTTGGTAATTGCCCTTGAGATATTCCTCATCCGCATTTTCCTTGGTGGCGGCAGATGCCGTGAGCGGCAGGATCAGCAGCAGCAACCACAACGCAGTCGCCGAAGTATGGTTTTTGCCATGTTTTCTGGCTTTCATCGTATTCTCTATTTGCATGATGGCAGTCATGGCTGCCTCAAAGGTTTTATTCATATTACCCTTGGCATCGCCTGGAGCATAACGCTCAAACTCACATTCGTCGAGTGCGCCGATGAGTTTGTCGACCGTGTCCTGATCGACACCGTGCTGTGCGAGTCGCTCACTCACATTATCACGTGACAGTTGTTCCTCCGGCATATTGAGTTTGTCGCTCACATATCCCCACAAGGCTTTGAGCACCTCATCATAGAACAGGCCGTTTTCTCCTTTGAGCATGAGTCTATTGGCCGTGCGCAGTCGCTTGGTGGCCACCTTGTTGGCATTCTTGGCTTTCATCTTGATGATGTTGGCGTTGTCGATGGCGCGTTTGTGGAAGATCGCCAGCAATGCGAGGAAGATGATCAGCGGCACGATGATCCATACCCAATAAGCTGTCGACTCATAGAAGAACTCACCAGCCTTGTGCAAGTCGGCATCACCTTTCTTGATGGGGCGGATATCCTTATCCTTCATGTCGGTGAAGTCGCTGACGGTCGCATTGCCGTCACCGGGAGCCACGGAGATTGTGAAAGGCTGTGTGCTGATGGTTTTGTAGCCGTTGATGCCCGTATCATAATATACCATATCAATGGCAGGAATGGTATACTCGCCGGGATTTTTGGGAACAGCGATAAAGTCGTACACCATATTGCCCTCCACCCCATTGGCCGTGAGTTTGGTCTTGTCGGTGACTTCAGGATCATATTTGTCAAAATCTTTCGGCAGTTGCAGTTCGGGTTGCTTAATGAGTTTCAGGTTGCCTGTTCCTCCCACCACGACTCTTATCTTGACAGGGTCGCCCGCTTTGACCTTATCGTTCTCCAGTTGTGCTGAGACATTAAACTTACCCACACCTCCAGAGAAGTTGGCAGGCCGTTTGGGCAGAGAGTCCACCTGTATGGTCAGTCCGGGAGCCTCGATGTCGCGTTTCACCTCGACATATCCCGACCCACCATTGAAGAAGGCCTCGAAAGGATCGACATTGCGGTTTTCCTGCACGACGATGCCTTTGAACGTGATGCTGGGAATCTCCAGTCTTCCCGTCATCTGGGGATACATCACATACTGGCTCCAGGTGACGCACTTATAGTTGCGCCCGTTGACGTTCTCTACATGAAAACTTTTCTGCTGTGGCAGTTCCACCTCTTGTGTATGGAAACCCGTCAAGTCGGGCATTTTTCCATTGAGTTGTGTCAGTTCTACAAGCGTATACACCTTATAGGTCAGCAAGACCGGTTCTTGCTCATGCACACGTGTCTTATTGGCACTCACCCTGATGAAGAGGTCGTTGTTGGTGATGGGAGACCCAGCCTGCCGCATTTTCGGCCTTTGGTCTTCCTCCTTATGGAACGTCGTGCCCGAGGGAGCGTTGTTACCTCCTGACACGGTCACCTTGACCGCCTCGGAGGAAATGGTCTGTCCCCCCACGGTGATATGTGCCGGTGGGATGGTGAACGTACCGTTTTTCGTCCCCATGAGCATATAGGTATAAGTGGTGGTCGACGAACTGCTGGTGTGGCCGTTGACCATGCTGTAACTCTGCTGTTGCGACATACTTGGTCCGTAGACCACATCAAAGGCATCGGGGATTTTTCCGAGTTGCAGGCGTCCGTCCACATCCGTCGTGTTGACGGTGTATTCCAGCCTGAAGGTCTCGCCGGCGGCGACCCTCGACGGCACATGGACGACGAGCCGTTGTCCCCAGGTGGCGCAAGCCACCCATATCCAAATCCATAATAATGCGTATCTTTTCATTGTCGTCATGTCGTTTCAATTACCAGTTTTTCTTGAGTGCCTTCCTTCGCGGTTGCTGCATGGCTTTCTGCAGTCTGTCCTGCGTCCGTTTTTCGTCTTGGATGGCAGCATTGAGCAACTGTTGTGCATTCTCCTTGCTCATCTGCTGAGGTTGCGGGTTCGACTGGTCTTGATTCTGGTCTTTGTCCTTATTTTGATCTTGGTTCTTGTTCTGATCCTTATTTTGGTCTTTGTTCTGATCCTTGTTCTGATCTTTTTTCTGATCCTTATTCTGGTCTTTGTTGTCCTTATTGTTCTGCTGGTTTTGCTTCTGGTCCTGTTGCTGCTGCTGTTGCTGTCGTTTGCAGAGCACGAGATTGTAGCGCGTCATGTCATCATGAGGATTGTTGCGCAGGGCTTCCTTGTAAGCCTCGATGGCCTGGCCGTAGTTTTGCGATGACTGCATGACCACCCCAATATTGTGATAGGCCATGGCCTTTCTCACCTTGTTGGTCTCCGCTCTTCCGGCCTGTTCAAACTGCTCCACAGCCATCGAGTCCTGTCCTTGCTGCAGGAGCGCACATCCGAGATTGTAGATGGCCTGGGTGTTGTTCTCATTGATGGTGAGCGCTTTCTTATATTCCACCTCAGCATCGGCATAGGCACCTTTTCTGAACAGTTTGTTGCCCATCCGCACATGCTGTCTGTCGGTTTGTGCGAAACCATTAGCGGCGAAGACCATCGCCACCAGCATCAGCGAAAAGAATCTCAGTTTTTGCATGATCAACTATTTATATCCGCTTTTTTGTTTCTGTTGAAAAGTCTCACATTGGCAAGGAGGGGGTTTTTCCTTTCCAGTAACAATGCCTCAATGATGAGCAGGAGCAGCACGATAATGCCCACCGCCTGGAATTGCTCGTCATACTCGCTGTAGATAATGGTCTCCGACTCACCTTTCTGCATCTTGGTGATCTCGTCGTCAAGGCGCTCCTGCGCGGCACTGGTATTATCGACATGGATATAGGTGCCGCTACCAGCCTCAGCGATCTCCTGACACATTTTCTCGTTGAGTCGTGTGATGACCGTCTCGCCGGCATTGTCGGTGAGATAATGTCCGTCGGCCGTCGGGATGGTGGATCCCTTGGCTGTTCCCACGCCAAGGATAAAGACCCGGATGCCCTTTTCCTTGGCAGCCTGTGCCATCTCGAGGGCCTTGCCTTCGTGGTCCTCACCATCGGTGATGAGGATGATGGCCTTGCCCGCCTTCTCGTCGGGTGTGAAACTGAGCATGGCGAGATTGATGGCGGCCGCGATATCAGTTCCCTGAGAAGCGATGAGCGAAGGAGAGATGCTATGCATAAACATCTTTGCCGACACATAATCACTGGTGATAGGCAGTTGCACAAAGGCATCTCCGGCAAAAACGATCAGTCCCACTTTGTCATTGATAAACTGGTCGACCATATTCTCCACGAGCAGTTTGCTCTTGGCCAGACGTGAGGGCACGACATCAGTACCCAGCATAGAGTTGGAGATATCCATACAGATGATGGCCTCGATGCCCTGTCGTTTCTCCCGGCTGATATGTGAGCCCAACTGCGGTCGGGCAAGCATCACAATGAGCAGAGCGAGTGCTGCCGTGAGCAACCAGAATTTCACCTTGTGTCTGTATTTCGACACTCCCTCCATCATGTCGTTGACGAGTTGCGGATAACCAAACTTTTTGATGCGCCGTGCTCTTTTCTTGTCAAACCAGTATCTGATAGCCACCAGCACCGGGATGACCAGCAAGAGATAGAGGAAGATAGGATTTTCAAATCTGAACATAATTGCAAGCGTTTATGGAATACGACGGAAGACAGATATGCGCAAGAGGATCTCCAGCAACAAGGCGACGATGGCCGCCAGGGCGAAAGGCTGATATCCCTCATAGCGCTTACTGAACTTCTTCACATCGAGTTTCGTCTTTTCAAGTTTATCGATGTCTTGATATATTTTCTTGAGTTCTTCCTTATTGGTGGCACGGTAGAAGTTGCCGTTGGTGGTGGCAGCGATGTCACGCAGCGTCTTGGTGTCGATCTCCACCGCCATGTTGATATACTGGATGGTTCCTCCCACGGTCATGGGATAGCGCGCCACCTTATTGGTGCCCACAGCGATGGTGTAGACCCTAATACCGAAACTCTTGGCGATGGCGGCAGCGGTCATGGGCGAGATATCTCCCATGTTATTGCTGCCATCGGTGAGCAGGATGACCACCTTGCTCTTGGCCTTACTGTCTTTGAGTCTGCTGACGGCATTGGCAAGTCCCATGCCGATGGCTGTACCGTCCTCGATGAGTCCGCGGGCAGCGATATCCGTGCGGACATTGAGCAACAAGTTGATGAGCGACTGGTGATCGACAGTCATGGGGCATTGTGTGAAAGCCTCACCGGCGAAAATGTTGAGTCCGATGTTGTCGTCGGGTCTGCCGGCGATGAACTCTGCCGCCACATCCTTTGCGGCTTCCAGTCTGTTGGGCTGGAGGTCTTCGGCAAGCATACTTGTCGACACGTCCATCGCAAGCATAATATCGATACCCTCCACGGTGCGCTCTCCCCATGAGTTATGCGTCTGCGGTCTGGCCAGCACACAGACAAGCATGACGAACGCAAACGACCTGAGCAACATGGGCAGGTGGATAAGCCTCACCCTCCAACTCTTTGGGGCGAATTGGTAAGGGAAGGTGTCGCTCATGCGCATGGTCGGCTCGCTCTTTCTCCTATAGAGGAAATACCACAGCACATAGGGTATCAGGAGGAGCAGCAGCAAGAAATATTCTTTATTGGCGAATTCCATTTCAGTGATTCTTTTTCAGTTGTCTCAGAAGGCCATCAGATAAACCTGCCACAGCACATAGATGAGCATGGCGACGGCAGCGATACTACCCACTGAGAGGAGTGTGATGAGCACGATACGTGAACGCTTGGTGCGCTTCTCACTTTCAGAGAGATCTGGCTTGATTTTCTCGATGGTGGGCATATCCTCCTTTTTCGTCGACTCGATGAACTCGATGACGCTGACCATGTTTTGGTCACGCTCATTCATCAAGGCGGAATACTTGGCAAACTTCACCAGGTCGGCTATCTCGAGCAGTTGGCGGAGTTCATCAAACTTCGTCTGGTCCTCCTCCATTTTCAACCTGTCGATGATCTCACCACTTGTCATCTCCATGGCCTGGAAGCCGAAGCGCTCCTCCAGATAGACACGCAACGTATCGGTAAGACGGGTATAATAATCCTTCTGGTCTTCCGACTCCTTGGCATTGTCGGCCTTGATGCGCTGTATCTCCATCATGGCCTTTTGGTGAGGCAGCAGTTTGCGGATGATGCGGATTCTGGAGATGACCGGTTTGTTGTCGCGTAACCTGATGAACAGATAGTAGAGCAATGCCAGCAAGAACACCAGCGCCACGCTCATCCAGAATGCCGGACTCCAGTCACTCCACAAGAAGGGATTGTCCTGCACCTCCTTGGCGGGGAAGATCTGATTGGGGTGCAAGGTATCCACCTCGATGGTGAGCACCTTGAGTGCCAGGTTTTTACCCGCATATTCCTTGCCATCAACCTTCACCTTCATCGGTGGGAGGTAATAGAGTGTGTCATCGAATGACGTGATGGTATATTGTCTTGACACTTTCACGAGCCCATCGTCAAGATGTATGGTGTCAGCATCACTTGCCTCCAGCACCTCCACTCCGGGTGTGAGTTGCTCAGTGTATTTGTATTCAGGAAACAGTACCTGTTGTCCATCCTTCATCGTGACGCCGACCGTGAGATGTGCCTGCTCTCCGATAAAGATCTGCAAAGAGTCGAGCACAGTCTCCACTTTCACCTGAGCCATGGAGGGCATCATGAAGAAAGCGCACAGGATTACTGTAAGGAATTTTCTCATTTTTCAAACATTCAATTAAGTCCTCATGTCGAAGAGCATCTTGAGCGATTTGACGAAATCATCGCTGGTAGATATCGACACGTTGTCGACATTGCTTTTTGTGAACACCTGCTTCAGTTGTGCCTGCCGGTTAAGCCAATAGGCGTTGTGTGCATGGCGCAGTCGCTTGCTGCTGGTATCGATGATCATCTCATGTCCTGTCTCTGCGTCCCTGATGCGCATCAGTCCCACGTCGGGCAGCATTTTTGCCCTTTGGTCGTAGACCTGGATGGCCACCACGTCGTGTTTCTGGTTGGCGATGGTCAGTTGGTTCTGAAAATCGCTTCTGACGAAGAAATCACTGAGCAGGAAAGCCGTGCAATGGCGTTTCATCACCCTGGTGAGGAATTCCACAGCCATCCCCACATTGGTGCGCAGGCTTTGGGGTTTGAAGTCGAGCATCTCGCGGATGATATAGAGAATATGCTTTCTGCCTTTTTTGGGCGGAATATATTTCTCTATCTGGTCGGAGAAGAAGATGACCCCGATTTTGTCGTTGTTCTGGATGGCACTGAAAGCGAGTGTGGCGGCGATCTCTGCCACCATGTCACGCTTTGTCTGTCTCACAGTACCGAAATCAAGCGAGCCGCTGACATCAACCAAGAGCATGACGGTGAGTTCGCGCTCCTCCTCGAACACCTTGACGAAAGGCCGGTGGAAGCGTGCCGTCACATTCCAGTCGATATCCCGCACGTCGTCGCCATATTGGTATTCCCTGACCTCCGAGAAGACCATACCCCTGCCCTTGAAAGCAGAGTGATATTGGCCTGCGAAGATATTCTGGCTCAGGCGGCGAGTCCGAATTTCTATCTGGCGGACTTTTTTCAGCAACTCTGATGTCTCCATCAAGGCACCTCCACTTTGTTGATGATACGGCTGACGATCTCCTCGCTTCTGACATTGCTGGCCTCAGCCTCGTAGGTCAGTCCGATGCGGTGACGGAGCACGTCGTGAGCGATGGCTTTCACATCCTCTGGCACCACGAATCCTCTGCGCTTGATGAAGGCATAGGCTCTGGCAGCCTTTGCGAGGTTGATGCTGGCACGTGGCGAACCACCAAAACTGATGAGGTCGCGCAGGTCGGCCATCTGGTACCTGTCGGGATATCTTGTGGCGAATACGATGTCGGCGATATACTGTTCGATTTTCTCGTCAATATAGACTTGTCTGACCACTTCGCGGGCAGCGAGGATCTCGTTGGCTGTAGTGACTGGTGTGACCTCCGGCAGACTGCTATGGAGGTTCTCACGGATAATGAGTTTCTCCTCCTGCAGCGTAGGATAATCGATGACCGCCTTGAGCATGAAACGGTCGACCTGTGCCTCTGGCAACTGGTATGTGCCCTCTTGCTCGATGGGGTTTTGCGTAGCCATGACGAGGAAGGGGTTAGGCAGGGGGAACGTATTGTCGCCAATGGTCACCTGATGCTCCTGCATGGCCTCGAGCAAAGCACTCTGCACTTTTGCCGGTGCGCGGTTGATCTCGTCGGCCAATACGAAGTTGGCGAAGACCGGTCCTTTCTTCACTTGGAATTTCTCTTCCTTCTGGGAATAGATCATGGTGCCGATCACGTCGGCCGGCAACAGGTCAGGGGTGAACTGTATGCGGCTGTATTTGGCATCGATGAGTTGTGCGAGGGTCTTGATGGCCAAAGTCTTGGCCAGTCCGGGCACACCTTCGAGCAGGATATGACCATCGCTGAGAAGACCGATGAGAAGAGAGTCGACAAGATGTTTCTGTCCCACGATAACGCGATCCATTCCCATGGTGAGATTGGAAACGAAAGCGCTTTGTTGTTCAATCCGCATGTTCAATTCGCGGATGTCAAATGAATCTGCCATTTTTATCTGTATTATGAGTTATTTTCAATATGATAACGTATGTCGAAAAAAATCAACGCAAAAGTACAACAATCCCAGTAGATGGGCGAAAATATCCATCTAAATAATATTAAAAAAGATTCCTAAAACTTATATTTTAAGAATCTTTTGAATTTCGCGGGGCCACTGGAGCCGTTCTTTGTCAAAATTTTTATAAAATCACTCGATCGGCAATGGTTTTTCCAGATGTTGGTTGATATATGCGAGAAAACCCTGCAAGGCTCTGAAAGTAGCCTGTGAAAGGTTGAGATCTCTTCCTTTATCCTCATTGAGCATGAGTGTCTCCACATTATCCTTGCTGCCGTAGGCCAACCAGATGGTGCCGACGGGGATTTCCTTTGTCCCGCCTCCAGGCCCTGCAATTCCGGTGGCAGCGATCGCATAGTCGACATTGAGCGTCTCACACGCCCCTTTGACCATGGCCACGGCCACCTCCTCACAAACGGCCGTTTTCTCCTCGAGGAGTTGGTGATCCACATGCAGTAACCGTTCCTTCACCTCATTGGTATACGACACGATGGCGCCTTTGAAATATTCGGAAGCGCCCGGTGTTGAGATGATGGCCTCTGCGATTCTTCCACCGGTACAACTTTCAGCCGTTCCGAGTGTCTTTCCCGACTCATAGAGCAGCGTCTGTATCTCGCGGCTCAGCACTTTTTTTTCCAATTCCATAGTTTTACTTTTGAGCGTTGAATAATCTGTTTCTGACACGGTAAACGGATGTCCTACCGTGATTATTTGAATGTCACCTTCGAAAATGCCGGCGCATCGATGTCACAGAACACCCCATCAAGATACTTGTAATAACCTGTGATGGCGATCATCGCCGCATTGTCGGTGGTATAACTGAATTTCGGTATATAAATCTTCCACTTATATCTTCTGGCATGGTCATGGAAGGCATTTCTCAGTCCGTTGTTGGCCGACACCCCTCCAGCCAAGGCGACATGCTTGATGCCGGTCTCCTTGACCGCCAGACGTAGTTTTTTCATTAGGATATCGACAATGGTGAACTCCAGGCTTGCCGCCAGGTCTTCCTTATGGTGCTCGACAAAATCAGGATCGTCTTTGATCCAGTCGCGCAGGTTGTAGAGAAAAGACGTCTTCAACCCGCTGAAACTATAGTCGAAGCCCGGAATATGAGGTTCGGAGAACTTATAAGCATGAGGATTTCCCTGTCGGGCAAGCCGGTCGATGATCGGTCCGCCCGGGTATCCCAGTCCCATCACCTTAGAGCACTTGTCGATCGCCTCACCCGCCGCATCGTCGATGGTTTGACCGATCACTTCCATATCGTTGTAGGCGTTCACCTTGACGATCTGAGAGTTGCCTCCACTGACGAGCAGACACAGGAAGGGCATCGGTGGCGCCGAGGCATCGGCCTCATCCTCTTTGATGAAATGCGCCATGACATGTCCTTGCAGGTGGTTGACGTCGACGAGCGGGATGCCCAGAGAGCGCGCGAGTCCTTTGGCAAAACTCACACCGACGAGGAGCGACCCCATCAATCCGGGTCCGCGTGTGAAGGCTATGGCCGAGAGCATCTCACGTTGAATACCAGCCCTTTTGATAGCCTGGTCGACAACAGGCACCACATTTTGCTGATGTGCCCTGGAAGCCAGTTCCGGCACCACCCCTCCATAATCACGGTGTACATCCTGGGATGCCGTGACGTTGCTCAACAACACGCCATTACGGATAACAGCCGCCGAAGTGTCGTCGCAACTGCTCTCTATACCAAGGATATAGATGTCGTTGTGTGATGATGCCATAGTCAATAGGTCAATATTTCCACGCCATGCTCCGTCATGACGAACGTGTGTTCCCACTGAGCGCTGGGAAGTTCATCATCGGAGATCACTTCCCATCCATATTCATCCTCCTCATCGACAAAGACACGCCACGTACCCATGTTGATCATCGGTTCGATGGTGAACACCATTCCAGGCACGAGCAGCATGCCTTCCCCCTTGTGGCCGAAATGCGGCACGTCGGGCAACTCATGGAATTTCAGGCCCACGCCATGTCCACAGAGATCGCGCACCACCCCATAGTGGTATTTCTTCGCATGTTTCTCGATGGCATGCCCTATATCACCCACAAAGCAGTAAGGTTTGGCCGCCTCAGCACCGATCTCCAGGCACTCCTTGGCGACCCTGACCAGTTGTTCTTTCTCTGGAGAGGTCTTTCCGATGATGAACATACGTGAGGCATCGGCATAAAAACCGTCGAGGATCGTGGTGAAATCCACGTTGATGATGTCTCCTTCCACCAAGATATCCTCCGCCTTGGGTATGCCGTGACAAACCACCTCATTGATGCTTGTGCACACACTTTTGGGGAAGCCCTCGTAACCGAGGCAAGCGGGAGTGGCTCCATGGCTGGTGCAGTAGTCGTAACAGATCTGGTCGATCTCGAGTGTGCTCATGCCCGCATGAATCTGTCTTGCCACCTCATCAAGTACTGCCGTGTTGATAACGCCGCTTCTTCTGATTCCCTCGATTTCCTCTGGCGTGAGGATCAGGTCACGCGAGGGAACTTCTCTGCCTTTGTTCTCCCAATACATCACTTTCTTGTCGAGTTCTGTGATGGGTTCGCCTGGAAGCAGATGCCATCTCTTTTTTCTCTTTGATACCATAACAGACAATTTTGGAATGATCATCTTGTTGTCAATGCCGACTCTGGATGCAGGTCATATGCCTGCCGACGCAGGTGGTTGATTATCTCACGTGTCCAGTCTGCCCCATTCTCGGGACAATAGGTATTGAAGCCCAACTCACTGGCAGCAGCCACATTTCGCGGTCCGTCGTCGACGAACAATGTCTCGGATGGGGCGATCTGTTCTTCCATCAGCACATGGCGGAAGAAAGCCTGATCGGGTTTCATCACCCCCACCCGATAACTCACATATACGCTATCAAAATAGTCTTCTACCGCATGTCCATGACCGTCAAACTGTGGACTGGAAGCCCATTGCATCATGAAGGGATTGGTGTTGGAGAGCAAGATGAGCCTGTAGCCCGCCTTCCTCAGGTTTCTCAATGCCTGGAGGTTGCGCTCGGGCAGTTCCTTCCGGTAGGCTAGCCATGCATGGAGACACTCCTCATGCGCGAGTTTTCTACCGCATAAATCTCCCAATCTCCCGATGAAATCTTCAGCAGACAGGTGGCCCAATTCCAGTTCCCCGAAGATGCCCCCCTGTGTATATGGGTTAAGGATCGTGTCGGCATTTTTCAAGCCCAATCGGGCAAATTCTCTGACGGCATTCTGATGGTCGAGCGTGACGATCACCCCGCCGAAATCGAAAACTATATTTTTTATCTGATTCATGTATTCTCATTATATTACGGCTCATCGAAGAGATGAGGTTTTCTCTCCCTGGCCTCCTTGATAGACAGCAACGGTTGCTGGTTGCCGTTATATTCCTCCTGCATCTGCCTGTAATCGGCATGCAGCTTTTGGGTATAAGCCTCCCGCTGCTGACTGTCGAGCAGTTGCGAAGCAGCGATGACATTTTGTGCCGCATCTTTCATCCACACCACCGGTCCGCCATAGACGGGAGCGATTTTCAGCGCCACATGCAGTTGACTGGTGGTGGCACCTCCTATCATGATCGGGATGTCGAGTCCAGCTTTCCGCAATTCTGTGGCCACGTTGACCATCTCCTCAAGACTGGGTGTGATGAGACCGCTCAAACCGATCAGGTCCACATTCTCTTCCAAAGCCTTTTTCACGATCTGGCTGGCAGGGACCATGACTCCCATGTCGATGACTTCGTAATTGTTGCAGGCCATCACCACGGAGACAATATTTTTTCCGATATCGTGCACATCACCTTTCACGGTGGCGAGCAGTATTTTTCCTGCCTTGGTCTCCTTGCCTTGCCGCTGCCTCTGGATATGCGGCTGGAGATATGCCACCGCCTGTTTCATGGTGCGCGCCGTCTTGACCACCTGTGGAAGAAACATTTTTCCTGATCCGAACAACTGTCCCACGAGATTCATGCCGGCCATCAATGGACCCTCAATGATGTCGACCGCACGTGGGAAGACAGCCAGTGCTTCCTCCAGGTCCTGAGGCAGGTAATCTCCGATACCCTTTCTCAGCGCGTAGGTCAGTCGTTCTTCCAACGGCAGTTGGCGCCACTGCTCCTCTGTCACCGCTTGTTGCACGGTTTTTCCTCCTGCTGCCGCCTTCTGTTCCTCCTCCTGCTGTTTGATATCTGCCGCCAGTTGTACGAGTCGTGAAGTGGCATCCTCCCTCCGCCACAAGATGGCATCCTCGATGATATCGAGTTGCGAGGCAGGGATATCGTTGTAAGTGACCTTTGCCGCCGGGTTGACGATGCCGAAATCCATGCCCTGCCGGATGGCATGGTAAAGGAAGACAGCATGCATGGCCTCACGGATATAGTTGTTGCCCCGGAAGGCAAAAGAGAGGTTGCTCACGCCACCGCTGACATGTGCTCCCTTGAGATGCTGGCGTATCCAGGCACACGACTTGATGAAGTCGGCTGCGTATGCGTTATGCTCATCGATTCCGGTGGCGATGGCCAGCACATTCGGATCGATGATGATGTCGGAAGGGTTGAATCCCACGACATCGACCAGCAAGGAATAGGCTCTTGCCGCAATCTCCGTGCGCCGCTCAAACGAGGTGGCCTGTCCTTGTTCATCAAAGCACATGACCACGACCGCAGCCCCATAGCGCCGGACGAGCCGCGCCCGCTCGATGAACCGTTGCTCGCCCTCTTTCAGAGAGATGGAGTTGACGATGGATTTTCCCTGCACACACTTCAGTGCAGCCTCGATGACCTCCCATTTGGAAGAGTCGATCATTACCGGCACCCTTGCGATATCCGGTTCGGAAGCGATGATATTGAGGAAGGTGGTCATCTCATGTTGTGCGTCAAGCAATCCGTCATCCATATTGATGTCGATGACAAGGGCACCATCGGCCACCTGTTTCCGGGCGATACTCACCGCCTCGTCGTATTTTTTCTCATTGATCAACCGCAGGAATTTGCGTGAGCCGGCCACGTTGCACCGCTCACCCACATTGACGAACCCGATTTGTGGGGTGACGGTGAGCGGTTCCAGTCCGCTCAGACGCATATCATCGCATGGTGGTGCAGGCACACGTGGACGCTTGCCTCTGGCCACTTCCGCGAAACTGCGGATAAAATGCTCATCGGTGCCGCAACATCCGCCGATGAGGTTGACAAGTCCCTCATCGATGAGATTCTCCATCAATGGTGTCATGGTCTCTGCTGTCTCATCATAAAGTCCCAGTGAATTAGGCAGTCCTGCGTTGGGATATGCCGACACCAGACATGAGGCTTTGGAAGACAGTTCCTTGAGGAACGGCTTCATTTGCGTGGCACCAAAAGAGCAGTTGAGTCCTACGGAAAAGATATCGTAGCTGCTGATGCTTGCCAAAAAAGCATCGAGCGTCTGTCCGCTGAGGGTACGTCCTGCAAGGTCGCTGATGGTCACTGAGAGCATGATGGGCAGCGTGCGCCCCATTTTCTCCATGGCCTGCATGACCGCATCAATAGCAGCCTTCGCATTGAGCGTATCAAAGATGGTCTCAATGAGGAAAAGGTCTACCCCACCCTCGATGAGTGCCATCGCCTGTTCGTGATACGCCTCACAGAGTTGGTCGTAAGTGATGGCTCTTGCTCCCGGGTCAGTCACATCAGGACTCATGGAACAAGATTTGTTGGTGGGTCCCATCGACCCGGCCACAAATCTAGGCCAATCGGGTGTGGCATAACTATCGGCAGCCTTGCGGGCTAGTTTTGCTCCTTCGAGCGCCAGCTGTCTGCTGAAATGCTCCAACTGGTAGTCGGCCTGTGATATTCGTTGCGAACTGAATGTATTGGTGGAAATAATGTCGGCACCCGCCTCCAGGTATTTGCAATGAATCTCATGGATGACATCTGGCCGGGTGATGTTGAGCACGTCATTGTTGCCCATCATCACCACAGGTAATTGGCGAAACATATATCCATGAAAATCTGACTCAGCGAGATGAAACTGCTGAATCCTGGTACCCATTGCTCCATCCATGATGAGGATGCGTTGCTTGGCAATCTCCTGAATGGTCATCTTATCTGAAACAATCAATAAATTTTTCTTGCTCTGTCCATCTCACGCCGGTCTTCCTTCTCTTTAAGCGTCTGTCGCTTGTCATACATTTTCTTTCCTCTTGCCAGAGCGATATCCATCTTTGCCAATCCTTTCTCATTGAGGAAGACGAGGATGGGGATGATGGTGAAGCCGGGTTGCTTGGTGGCCTCCTGCAGTTTTCTGATCTCTCTTCTGTTGAGGAGGAGTTTCCGGTCGCGCTTCAACTCATGGTTGCTGAAAGATCCATAAAAATAGGGTGAGATGCTCATTCCCTTGACCCACATCTCACCATTGATGATGGTGCAATAGGTATCGGTGAGGGATGCCTTACCCATCCTGATCGACTTGATCTCGGTGCCTGTCAGCACGATACCAGCCGTGTAAGTCTCGACGAGGAAATACTCAAACGAGGCTTTCTTGTTTTTTATCTGTACAGGACTCTTTTTCCTGAGAAGTTGCTCTTCTTTGTTCATAATCTTTACCAAATTGCGGGAGGCATGGGGGGTGTCTTCTCACCGACGGGGATGGTTATGCGGTCACCACCCGTGCCAGGTTGTCGATGTGCTCATCGACGTATGTGGCGACGGCAGCAGTCCAATCTTCCTCGTTCTCCACGAACTCATCATCGTAGTCATCAAACTGGGGCAATGTCTCATAGAGCGCCATGAATTCCTCATCGGTGTAGTCGCGCTCGATCACCTCATGGTGATGTGTGTAGAGTTTATGCACTTTGTTGAGCAAACTCGAGAGTTCTCCCAATCCCCAGTTTCGCATCATGCGTGAGAATGGATTTTTGAAGATGAAGGCTCCGTAGCCATCGTGGATAAGCAACACGAATCCTCCGTCCATCACCTCATCACGCAGGATGACGTATGCCAGGAGTGTCACCTGATCGGCATTGAGCTGTTGCATGTTGTCGGCATTGAGTTCACCTCCGATGGCTTTGTAGATGGCTTTCACAAAGACATCGATGAAGGCATCCATTCCTTCTCCTGCCGCCTTGATGAGTTCATTCTCATTGACAATCACCTCTTTTTTCATACCTGCAAAATGACATTTTCGGTTTGCAAAGTTACAACAAAAAAAACAATCGTGGATAAAAGAAGATGAAAAACGTCATCATTGAAAGAAAAAAAGGTGGTTGCAGAGAATGAAAATCAAGAATATTTGATTAAATTTGCAGCGTTGAAGCAGCATCAGACTGCTTTTGACCAACATTGATGACATTTTTTCAGATCCAATTATTTTTTAATTTTATTATTTAAAGGATATGACTTATTCCAATGAAGTCAACAACATGTGTGTTGTTGCGAAAGGTCCTCACCATGGACCAGCCCCCATTCCAGAGGAGGGCAAATGGATTCAGGCCAAGGAGATCAAAGACATCTCCGGCTATACTCATGGCATTGGATGGTGCGCTCCCCAACAGGGTACCTGCAAGTTGTCGCTCAACATCAAGGAAGGCATCATCGAAGAGTGCCTCGTGGAGACTATCGGTTGCACCGGTATGACCCATTCCGCCGCCATGGCTTCTGAGATTCTTCCTGGCAAGACCATTCTTGAGGCCTTGAACACCGACCTGGTGTGTGACGCCATCAACACTGCAATGCGCGAGTTGTTCCTGCAAGTGGTCTACGGCCGCACACAGAGCGCCTTCTCAGAGGACGGTCTGGTGATTGGTGCCGGTCTGGAGGATTTGGGTAAAGGTCTTCGCAGCCAGACAGGTACGCTTTATGGCACAAAGGCCAAAGGCACCCGCTATCTGGAGTTGACCGAGGGCTACATCACCAAGATGTTCCTTGACGCTGACTCACAAGTCTGCGGTTATGAGTATGTGCACCTGGGCAAGATGATGGAAGCCATCAAGAGCGGTATGGATGCCAATGAGGCTGTGAAGAAATTCACGGGCCGCTATGGTCGCACCACCGCTGAGCAGGGTGTTGTGAAAACGATTGACCCACGTAAAGAATAAGGAGGAATCAACTATGATAAGAGAAGTAAAGTTTGAGAGTCAGGAGCGCCGCATCAATCAGGTGATTGCCGCTCTGAATGCCAATGGCATCCAGTCGATTGAGGAAGCCAACCAGATTTGCGAGGCTGCTGGTGTAGACCCCTATCAGATCTGTGAGGACACCCAAGGCATCTGCTTTGAGAATGCCAAATGGGCTTATGTCTGCGGTGCTGCCATCGCTATCAAAAAAGGTGTGAAGAATGCCGCAGAGGCTGCAGAGGCCATCGGCATCGGCCTGCAAAGTTTCTGTATTCCCGGTTCTGTGGCTGATGACCGCAAGGTGGGTATTGGTCATGGTAACCTGGCTGCCCGTCTGCTGCGTGAGGAGACCGAGTGCTTCGCCTTCCTGGCTGGCCACGAGTCGTTCGCCGCTGCCGAGGGTGCCATCAAGATTGCAGAGATGGCCAACAAGGTGCGTAAAAAGCCACTCCGCACCATCCTCAATGGTCTTGGCAAAGACGCTGCCATGATCATCAGCCGTATCAATGGTTTCACATACGTTCAGACCAAGTTTGACTACTACACTGGCGAGTTGAAGATCGTGCAGGAGAAGCCTTATAGCGATGGTCCCCGTGCCAAAGTGAAATGCTATGGTGCCGACGACGTGCGTGAGGGTGTCGCCATCCTCTGGCATGAGAACGTCGATGTATCCATCACCGGTAACTCCACCAACCCCACCCGTTTCCAGCACCCAGTGGCAGGAACCTACAAGAAAGAGCGCGTGCTGGCAGGCAAGCCCTATTTCTCAGTAGCTTCCGGTGGTGGTACTGGCCGCACACTTCATCCCGACAACATGGCTGCCGGCCCTGCCTCCTACGGTATGACCGACACCCTCGGCCGCATGCACAGCGACGCCCAGTTTGCTGGTTCATCGTCAGTGCCTGCCCACGTTGAGATGATGGGCTTCCTCGGTATGGGCAACAACCCGATGGTAGGTGCCACCGTGGCTGTAGCCGTGACTGTCGACATGGCACTCAACAAGAAGTAAGCATCAAGCAAAAAGACTTCTTATTTATAGATTATCCCCCTGACCGCCTGGTCAGGGGGATATTTTTTAGATGGGATGCTGACAGAACTCGTGCCGGAGAGTTTATCTCATCAGCTTGCGGGTTGTGTCGCTCTTGCTGGTCTTGATGCGGATGGTATAGACACCTCCGTCATAGGCGCTCAGTGGCAGCACCACTTCCTGTCCGCTTTTCAGCGTCGAGTAATGCCGCTTGTCCACCATCCGACCCTGTATGTCGTAGATGTAGATGTCGGTCTGAGGCTCGTTGTTGTTGAACAGGATACGCCATTCGCCCTGCTGTTTCTGCAGGCTGACGGGCTCCGTGGAACCGTTCAGCGTCTGGATATGGGTGCCCTGCTTCAGTTTCAGCACCTCCTTCAGTCCGCAGTAGGCATCAAACTTACCATAGCCCCAGTGACGTGATCAACCGTCGCTATCGAAGGTGTTCGCTTCGGCATTGCTGCTGGTATATTTGGTATATTCGTCCTTGCGGGCCGTCTTGATGATGATTTCTTCTATCTAGGCGGTGGTCAGTTGCGGATAAGCCTCTTTCCACAAGGCAATGCAACCAGACACCACCGGCGTAGACATCGATGTGCCGTGATAGGCGCCATAGTAGTTGTTCATGCCGTCGCGCACCACGTTGCTGACGATGTATTTTTCATATCTGCCGTCTTTGGCACCCGGTTGTTTGGGCTTCTGCTCGTTCATCGACGAAATGAGGTAAGTGCCTGGAGCTGTGATGGTGGGTTTCTTCAGCTTGCTGTTCAACGAGGGGCCGCGTGACGAACTTGAGTTCAGATAGCCGACTAGGTAATTTTGAGAATAGTCCATAGGGGTGTCGGGCGTAGCTAAACGGGGGTATATATTGCGTGTCACGTAGTTGCCCACCATGATGGGCATCTCGCCCACCTCGTTGATACTGGGGTTGTTGTCGCCACCAATGGTGGTGGGGCCGACAGTTCCAAGGCTCATGTTGATGACGCACGGCTGATTCTGTTCTTGGGCATATTGGGCAATCGTCCTGACATCTTCCAATATTTCTGCATTATAAAAGAAGTGGAAATACCCACTATGTCGGCCTCTGTCGCAATGCCGTAGTAGTCGTTCTCGCTGATGCGTGACCCGGCGGCCGTACCTGCCACGTGGGTGCCATGTCCGTCGCCGCCAGCCCAGAGGTCCTCGCCGTCAGGGATCGTTGTGGTGCGTTCTGTCTTGGGCTGTGTGTTGTCGGGGTAGTTCCTTCGCTCCCATATCCACTTGAAGCGTGACGTGCCATCATCTTTTTTAAAGGCAATGTGGTTCCACTTCAATCCCCCGTCGATAATGCCAACCAGCACACCTTTGCCTGTAAATGGCGTTTCTAATTCTATGTTGTTGTGAATCTTGCTGGCGCCGGTTTCCACGCGGGCCAGGTCGTTGTTCGGCTGTTGTTTGTCGACACCTTCCAGACAGGTCACCAGTTCGTTGGTCTCCAAGGTCTCGATGTAGCTGACGTGCACCTGTGTAGTCAGCAGTTCGTCACCCAGCACGTTGACATAGTAACCGTCGGCTTTGATGGCATCTGCCACTTGCTCAGGTTGAGTGGTATGAACGAAGACAGATAAAAAGGGTTCTGTCTTGCTGGCCACACGATGGGGGGCACTGGCCGTTACCTGACGTATCTGCAAGTCCAGCGATGCGCTGATTTTCTGCGATTGTGCCATAACTGTCATGGTCACAACGCTGGCACAGACGATGATAAAAAACTTTTTCATTGTTCCAGATGTCCTCATGATAGTTTCTATGTTTTTCGTAATCAGTTGTTTCTAAGCCAACGAAAAGACGCAGCAAAGGTAATCAAAATTTGGATTTTATAAAACATTTTATATATGACTATTTCCTCTATTATTAGCTAAACCAGAAAAAACGATACGGTTCTAATGATATGTCACAACATAGAGGGGAGATTCTCCTATTTGAAACAATTATGTGGCGGGTGGATGATGATAGGAATGGACATCAAGAAAACCTTTCATCACACAAAATGCACCATTCATCACTCCCACAGGTCATTTCATCAAAATGTGGCTTTTGAGAAAATACCGTCAATTATATTTTATTATATTTGCTATGCGTAAAATATTGTTTTACCACAAAAACACTACATTTTGCAACAAATCATCAAAAAATCACAAATGATATGAAGAACATCACCATCCTACTCACCATCCTTGCGCTCTGCTCAACCACCATTGCCAAGGCCGATGACATCTTCATCCCAACAGATGACGAGCATCCCTTTGACCTTACGAAAGGCGAAGTCACAAGCAGCAGCACAAGAGACCACTTCATAAACAACGGCATACAGTATTTGTATGACGGCGACAATATTGTCTTCACCTTGCAAAATACGCAGGATGCAGACTACTATAACATGCTGATGGAAGCCAGCAATGGCTCCGGCACCGGTTCCATTGACTTCGACCTCCGCAAGCAGGACGGCACTTTGGTGACCAACACGCACTTCGACATAGAGAATAAAGGTTGGAACACCCCTGTCACCTACACACTCCAGCCCAAGGCGATGACAAAGGGCAAATACACCCTGACACTCACCTTCCACCAAACAACGAACAAAAGTTGGGAGGCGGCACGAATCTATAGCATCGCTTTCAAAAAGCCGCAAGACCTGAAACTAGGAGACACCCTGCCCATCGTCAACGCAGAGTTCGACGACGGCCTCAATGGTTGGACCCGCACGGGGTCAGGCAGCAACGGCACAAACAACATCGGCGGCAACAAAAGCGTACTGGCCCATTTCAACTCCGGAACGGGCCAGATGTCGCAGACCATCTACAACCTACCCAACGGCCTCTATCTGCTACGCCTGAATGCCTACGACAGTGCACGTGACTGGGACGGAACAAGCGTTCCCGACCAGGACACCTACGTATTCCTGAACGAACGCATGGTTCCCATGAAGACCGCATACGATGAAACCGTAGGCTACCGCAACATCTACCGCTGGTACGATGGACGTACCAACAACTCCTATCGTGTCACGGAAGACAGCAGATGGCTACCCACCCATCAGGTGGATTGGAACGAAGCCTTAGCCATGACCGAACGGTTTTACGAGAACTGTGCAATCGTGGCTGTCAATGACGGCAAGGCCTCCTTTGGATGGATGAAGACAGGCAACCGAAGCGTCCGCATCGCCTACGACCACGCCACTCTGACCTATCTCGCCAAGAGCACCGACCTACAGGCATACGCACGTACATTAAATATTAACAGCAGCGAGCCGCTGACCATCGAACGTGCCCTTTGCACCAACCATCTTCGTGAGCGCCTTTCCACATTGCAACAAGCCGTACGAACAGAGTTGGCTGCCAAACGCGCACACGCCCCACAAGCCATTGCTGAAGCCAACGCCACCATCAGCACCGATATGGCTCACGCTTCCGACTTGGAGTTAATTGATGCCATCCTCCACACGGAGCATCTCTTGCAGAGACTGAAACTACCGTTCCACGACATCACCCTCACTGAGCCGGGCACACTGGCCGGCCAGATTGCCACCCATGGCATACAAGCCAACGACACCGTTGCGCTGAAACTGAGTGGCACGCTGGATGACGAAGACTTCAAAACGCTGAAAACGCTCAACAACCTCATGGAAGTGGACCTCAGCGCAACTGCAATCATTGAATTGCCCAAAGAACAATTCAGCAACAAAAAACTGTTGACATGGGTCACACTTCCTCAGCAGTTGCTAACCATCGGCGTCAGCACGTTCTATGGTTGTTCGAGCCTGCGCGACATGCACTTGCCTGCCACGCTGCGCACCATTGACACCTGGGCATTCTTTGGCTGCATCAGTCTTGACCATGCCGTCATTCCCGAAAACGTGACGACGGGGACGGTCGTCTATGGAGAAGCGGGCATCCGCACCATCGTGCTGCCTGCCTCGATGAGGACAGTGCCTTACAGACTTTGCAATAAGTGTTATGACCTCTTTGACATCCAATTCAACGGCCAGGTTGTCATCGAACAAGAAGCATTCAACAGCTGCAACAACCTCAAGAAACTCAACGTGCCCGAGGGGGTGGAGTTCCTGATGAGCGACTGTTTCGGCAGATGTACCAACTTGACCCATGTCACCCTGCCAAGCACACTCAAGTATGTTTCAGCACCTCTCAGCAACTGCAACAACTTGGAAGAGGTGACCTGCCTCACCCTCGCTCCTCCTTACCCCAACAACGCGGCAGTCACTAGCAAGGGAGGCATCACACTGCGTGTGCCACAACAGGCGGTGGATGAATATCAGAATGCAGCCAGATGGAGCGATTTCAACGTCAAGGGGACCGACCTTTACCCACTCCTACTCAGTATCAACTCGCCATTGACAATTGATGCATCGGCCAACTGGCCTTCCGGTTACAAACCCGACCTGAACATGAGCCTGCTTGTGAACTACTGGGGAGGGCGCGTGAGCAGTGTCACCACTCGTGGCACACTGACCAACGACGGCCAGTCGATGCTCTCCACCAATCGTCTGACGCAGATGTACAACTTTTACGACTGCCGCGATTATGGCTATGCCGACAAAATGCAATTCTTCACCTCGCTCATCAACAACGGACAGATGCGCGCCGACCAGATAACCATCGACCTTCGCTTCTCTCCAGGCAGATGGGAAAACATCTCTTTCCCCTTCGATGTTAAAATCAGCGATATCGATGTTTTGTTCAACGGTCAGCAGGTTTCTCTGGCCGACGCGCCTTTGGCCATCTACGGTTACGACGCCGCCAAACGAGCCGAGGGCAAACTCGATGAGGCGTGGGTGCGCATGACCGCCGACAGCACACTCCATGCCGGGCAGGGGTACATCTGGCAGACGGCGCTCAACGGCTATCATGCCCAACTTGAAATTCCTGAGAGCCAGTTTCTGATACACGCTGTGCAGAACGCCAACAAACCGCTTTTCTTCCGCAACGCTGATGTTGAGGTAAAACTTCAGAAACACTATTCCGAGTTCGCTCACAACCGCTCGTGGAACTTCATCGGCAACCCCTATCCCTCCTTCTTCGACATCCGCTACATGGAAACCACAGCACCCATCATCGTATGGGACTACACCGGCGCCAACGAAAAATACACCGCCTACTCACCCCTCGACGACCCATACGTCCTGCATCCGGGACAGGCCTTCTTCATCCAGCACCCGCTCGACCAGGAGACTGTCATCTTCCAGCATGAGGGCCGCCAGCACGACCTCACCGTCAGGGAAGAGGCGGGAACTAGCCACAACTTCTTCCGAATTCCTGCCCGTCCCAGGGAAGTCTATAACCTATTGCTTTTCAAAGAGGCGGAAGAGACAGGCAATACCGAACCCACAGGACTCGCCCAGAACCTCGACCGAGCCCGCTTCGTCATCAACGAGGCTGCCTCTCTCGACTACGAGCCTGGGTGTGACGCCAGCAAGTTTACGAGCCTTGAAGCCACTGCCGCACACCTCTACACCATCCGCGACGGTGTCCGCTACGCCATCGACGAGCGCCCCTTTGCCGACGGCGTCGTGCGACTTGGCCTGCAAATCGGCTTCGACGGTACCTACACCATCCGTCTCGCCACGACACAGCACAACGGCACGCAGGATGATGCCAACGCTGTCATTCTCATCGACCATGAAACGGGCATGGAAACCAATCTCACTACAGGCTCCTACACCTTCCATGCCTTTGCCGGCACCCACAACACCCGTTTCACCATTCACATCGGGGAAGTCAATGCCGTTCCGTCTGTTGTCGATGAAGAACAACAAAACGCCAAACAGCTCTATGACCTTCAAGGCCGACGTGCCAACAACAAGCAGAAGGGTATCTACATACAAGACAACAAAAAGGTACTGGTAAAATAAACTGAAAACTTAGCAACCATGAAACGAATCGTCCAACTCATTGCGCTGCTGCTCTGCCAGTTAGCCGCCTCCGCCCAAAGCAGGGAAACAACATATACGCTGTCTTTCCAGTCAAGACCCGAGGGAAGCTGCAACATGAACTATCGCATCGACGGCGGCAAGTCCCAAGCCTACAACAACACCGAAAAACCCCAGATTGTCGCTGGCCAGAAAGTGAAACTCGAACTCCAAGAGGCGGTAGGCTGCATGTTCGACCACCTGCTCAGTGCCGATACCATCATGGACAGCCAACGAGAATATGTCTCATCATTTGGCGGGTATCATCCAACCACTGAGTTCGTCATGCCCGCACACGATGTCAGCATCACTGCCGTGAACACCTTCGACCCTGAGTTGCCCGAACACCCCGGTGAGAGTGGATGGGACCCCGAGACGGGTGCCCTCGTCATCATATCATTCACCCCGGGCTCCCTGGAAGAGGCCATCAATACAGCCATCACCGATAAAAACGGCAAGAAAACAGGTGAGGTGAGACGCCTCACCGTGGTAGGGAAGGCAAAGATAAACGACCTGTCATACACCAGAAACCTCAAAAGCCTTGAATACCTCGACTTCAGTCGCACCTACGACATCAATGAAGTATGGAGTGGTACGTTCACCAACAACACCACGCTGAAGACCGTCCTGCTGCCTGCTTCCATCACGGTGATTGGCCAAATGGCCTTTGAGGGGTTCTCGGCTTTGGAGAGCTTCACCTGCTTTGCCACCACACCGCCCCTTCTGAACCTTTATGGCGGGAAATCTCCTTTCAACGGGTGCGCAACCAACCTCGTCGTCTATGTGCCCGCTGAGTCGCTGCCGCTCTATGCCGAGGCCGAAGGATGGAAAGACATGGAACTGATGCCCATCACACAAGGCGTCCATGCGCTGACCGTCAACATGCCCGTTGGTGCCAACATGCAGCAATACAAGGATATGTTCCTGGAACTGGCCAACACGAAGACCGGCCAGACTCGCCGCTATGTACTGACCAACCGCACGCAGTACACCTTCACCAACCTCATCGAGGGGAGCCAATATAATGTTTATTTGAAAAACGCACGAGAGGCTACCCTCGGCAGCATCCTCGCCATCGATATCGAAAAGAGCGACGTGAAGGTCACTTTCATCGGTCTGGAGCAGCCACGTGGCATCACGCTACGCCTCCTTTTACCCGACGGCTCGCCTGTCGATGATGACGATTTTTCCATTACCTGGACTGATGCCACCGGCAACTTCATCGCCAACGGAAACATCATCAGCGGTCAGATGGAAGGAGCACGCATCATCGCCCACGTCAAACTTGGCGAGGCCCTCGGTACACAGTACTTGCAACCCGCCGACACCCTGTTCTCCGTAGGCCAAAACTCCACCTTGACCATTGCTCTCGCCCCTCTGCCACAGGCAACGTTCAGCGGCACTGTCACGGCATCTGCTACAGGCGAACCCATCCGCGAAGCCAACATCGCCGTGACTCAACTGCTCAACGCACTCTATCCCATGACGCACTACACCACCACCGACAACGATGGCCACTGGACGTTAAGCGCCTATGACATGCCTGCCGCCATCGTGGCCCAGGTCAACGGCTACATGCCGCAGCAAATCTCCCACAACCCCTCACAAGGAAGGGTGATTAACCTCGCTTTGGATGAGTTGACGGGTACTTCCATACTCCTCAAATTCAGTTACATTCCTGCTGTCCGTCCAGGCGAGGAGCCCGACACCGATGCTACTTTCAATGGTCTTGACAATATGGACTACACCGTCTACGACGAGACGCATGCCAAAGACCTTTCGGCTGATGTCGTGGCAGAAACAGGCAGGTTGGTGCTGCAAGGCCATGACTTGGCACAGGGCACCAAACTGCGCATCACCGCCACCAGTCCCACCCAACTCTTCATGCCCGTCGATGCCACAACCACCGTCGATGCCGATGGCAACGCCACTGCCAGACTGAAACTGACGCAGCTGGGACAGTTGAGAGCTTCATTTGCACAGACCGACAACAGCGATGTGGTGGGCATGCTCTACGACGCCGACGGACTGTTGAAGGGCACTTTCTACTACGATATGGCAAAGCTGAACATCATCGATATCCCCGATGGTTCCTACACCCTCGTCACCATGGGCGAGAGCCGCATGTTCAATGGAGTGAACAGTCTCAATGCCCTGACAGAAATGCACTTGGAGGAAAACCGCGACTACATCAAGAACGTGGTCGACATCCACAGCGGACGCATCGACAGCCTGCACAATGAGCGTGTGCCCATGCTCGACGAGACCGTCTTCAACTACACCACGGAGAACACGCACTTCACGGCCAACAAGACGAGTATCACCGTGGGCAACTTTGTCACACTGCGCACACAGTTGGACTTCAAAGCCGGTGTCACGCCTCAAGATGTGCAACTCATTTTCGACCTACCCGAAGGATGCTCACTCGTGGAAGGTTCCGTCATGGCAGGCAACAGTCTGGCACAGTACGAGACCGACGACCACCGCGTGACGGTGCCGCTCAACAGCGTCTCCGATATCGTGCGCTTCTGTGTCATGCCCACTGAGGAGGGGCATTACCAGCCTACAGCCACCGTCAGTTTCAACAATGGCCGCCACGTGGTTCAACCTCTTGGCTCGGTGACTTTCATCGCCGGGGCACTGAGCATCAACGTGCCCGAACGGGTGTCACGCGGCAGGGTGCCGGTCAGCGGCACCGCCATTGCCGGCTCCAAGGTGGATATCTATGGCGATGGACTGCTCATCGGACATACTGAGGCCGGTCCCGACGGCAGTTGGTCCATGCGTTGTAGTTTGAACGGGGCCTACAACTTGTCGGAGCATGCGGTGTATGCCGTCATCACCACGACCGATGGCATCAACTTGCGGACCGGAACAGCCACCGTCATCGTCAGCCATGGCGCCGTCACACCTGTTGTCCACGCACAGCCAAGCGGCATGAATTATGAGATAGAGTGGGACTTCCGCGACTTCACCGTCACTCCGAGACACTGCGCCTGGCCCTTGGGACCCGGCATCTTGCCCTTCACGTTCAAGGTGGACTTCTACAACGAGGACAACGTGATGGTCAACGACCCCAAGCTCATCTCCGAAGTCACGCTTTATGTGCAGCTCAGCGACGACAGCTATGTCGTTCTGAAAGCTCCCTACAATGAGCAGAACCGCAAGTGGACTGCCCAGGCCGACTTCAGCATCGATGCCTCGCCCAAAAATGTCTTTGTGGATTTCTTGCAGGATGTGACCATCAAGGCCGACCGAGAGGAACTGGACCAGATGCGGGCCGACTTGGCGTCATCGCGCGAAGAGGCACGATTGATGGCGAAGGAAGTCTACGACCTGTCTGAAAAAGACATTGTGATCGACGAGCAGCCCCTCTTCGACGAGCTTCAACAGCTGCTCGCCACTGCGAATGCCGATGAAGCCTCGTGGACACGCATCAACGAACTGATTGACTTGTTGACGGATGACATCAACGAGACACCGTCAGAACCCGCCAACCCACAGGAGATTGACGCCACCATTGCCAAATTCGACGAATGGAATAGCCAGTGGCGTGACAGAATGCTCTCATTGCTCTCCTATGCCAATTCGACCGATACCATCGCCCGAACGTTTAACGAAGAGGAAGAGTGCCAGTATGATGTTCCGATAGGGAACGGCTCGGTGCACTGCTCTTCGAAAAAACTGGCCAACGTCAATGAGCAGGCTCTACTCGAAGAGGGTTACCGCAAGACGGACATGACCGACGGCACCGTCATCTATATGCTGAGGACCGACGACAAGGAAAGCTATATCGACACCCGAACCCACATGCAGTACTCATTTGAGTGGCAGGGGAGGGCAGCCGCAAAAAAATTAAGCCGGCGATTGAACCCAGTGGAAATAGACAACATCTTCGACATGGTGGAAAAGGCGAGGTTCGACTCTCTCCATAGCGAAGTGCTGTATACCATCGTTCGCGAATACCCGATGTCTGAGGCAAAGATTGCGACTGAGGTTTACTTGGGAAAGGTCCTGAATCTATGTCGGCAACTGGCTGTCAGCACCAACAACCTCTATATCAGTGGGCTGGAGACTATCAAAAAGCAGATATACCCCATCTACTTTAATGAGATAGACAGTTTTGAACAGACCATCAAATACTACAATGATGAGGTTATCCCCAAGCGGAAGAAAGACTTGGATAAGATACGTAAAAAACCTTATTACCCTGGAAAACCTTATGACGTAAATGCTGCCTCGGCAAAGCTGAATGAAGCCAAGGATAAGCTGAAATATTTTGAGTCACAGAAAAAGCAGACAGAAAATATCAAGAGATACCTTGCCGCCGTCTTGAGCAAACTGCCCAACAATCTGGATAATGCCAGAAAGGAGGCTTGGGTTTACAATGAAGCGTTGGATATGGCAAATACACCGATTGGCATGCTCTATTGGTTATATTGGAGCTATTTTGAAACCACGGCCGTGCGCGATGACCTTGAAGGATGGCAAGAAACCTACAATGCCATCAAGGCAAAGATACCTTGCAAAGGAAATGAGGATGAGGCCCTGGCCATTTTCGCCCAAACAGTAAGCGGTATCGTTGGCAATGGCAAACCAGAAGCACATGATGTGTGGTTTGTTGCTTCCCATGTGTCTCTGGCCGGTTATAATGAGTTCAATAAAGTTGTCGACGGATACATTCCCCACACGTCAGTAGCGCTGTCGTGGTTTGTCAACACATGGGCGGCAGATAATAGTAATTTTGAACAAAGTGTGCCCGCCCAGTTTATCAGCGTTGCTGGCGGTTTCCCCCAACTCTATTATGCCAGCCAACAGTCGCAGCTGAGCAGGTCGAAAAACGAGCGAAAGAGACTCGACGCACGTATCAGGAAACTGAAGTGCAAGGAGCCCGATCCAAAACCAGAAACCGAAGTGACCAAACCTGTGAAGCCCGGTACTGATGGGAACTTTAGTATCAGGTTTAGCCCCTTCTTCGCCATCGACTTCTACCACGACCCCTCGGGCTACGTCTATGAGGCCGTCAATTCCAACCGATTGGAGGGCGTCCTCGCCACTTGTTACTACAAGGAAACCAAGGAAGACATGTACGGCGATTTGCACGATGACATCATCCTATGGAATGCAGAGGAGTACGCGCAAGAGAACCCGCTCTTCACCGACTCCGAGGGCATGTATCGCTGGGATGTGCCGCAGGGCCTCTGGCAGGTGAAGTATGAGAAGGAGGGTTATGAGACCACCTACTCGGAATGGTTGCCCGTGCCACCGCCACAACTGGAGGTGAACATCGGCATGACGCAGTTGCGCCAGCCCGCCGTGCAGCATGTCAAGGCCTGCACCGAAGGCATCGACATCACTTTCGACAAGTACATGCGTCCAAAGACGCTGAACACCGCGAACATTCTCGTGACCAAAGGCGGACAGACCGTTGGTGGAAGGATCGAACTGCTCAACTCCGACAACGGCTATGAGACGCCCGACTCGGCGTATGCCTCGAAGCTGCGTTTCATCCCTGCTCAACCGTTTAATGTCAACGACAAGGTTCAACTGACTGTGCGCCGACAGGTGGAAAGCTATGCAGGCCTGCAGATGGAGCAGGACTTCACCCAGCAGTTCGACGTGGAGCAGCGCATAGAAGGCATCATTGTTGACAGTCTGATCTACTTGTCGGAAGGCAATGAGCAGGCACTCGTCGTTAAAGCCATTCCCGCTGAGGCTGCGAAGGGCAAACAACTGAAGGTAACCTCGCTCGCCACCGATGTGGTGACCGTCAGCAACGACGCACTGACCCTCGATCAGAACGGCCAGGCACAACTGACGCTGACCGCAGCCAGTCTTGGTTCGGGTGCCGTCAGACTGACACTGGCTGACGATGACGAGCTATCTGCCACGACAATGGTCATCGTGCGCGACCCCGCCATGATGTTTGTCTTCGCTCCGAAAGCCTCACGCATGAGCGGCACAGAGATCTATCGGGGTTCACAGATCAAACTGTCCAGTGCCACCGCTGGTGCCACCATTCTTTACACGCTTGACGGCTCATGCCCCTGCGACCTACAGTCGGCCAGCGTATTCACCTACACTAGTCCTATCCTGGCCACAGGCACCGAACTCGTCATCCGCGCCATGGCCGTGGCCAACGGCATGGCCGAGAGCGATGTGGTGGAGTTCCGCTACAAGGTCATTGACAACATCGTGGGCATCGAGCCCATTCACGATACACAAACCTTCAACCGCACTCCTACGGCTTACTACCGTATAGACGGGCGACGGGTGGATAAACTCCAGCGTGGTCTGAACATCATTCGCTATCCAGACGGAACAGTACGCAAGGTCTTCGTTAAGTAATGAGTAAAAGAAGTAAAGAGTACGTAAACGAGGGTGTGTCAGATTGAAGTGACGCACCCTCTTTGGTGTTATCTTGCCATCCGTGGGTTAAATGAAGGTTATCTTGTCACATTCGATTTCTTTAAAGACAAGCAATACGCTGATCCACAATGGACAGAATGAAACGGCTTACGAATCTTTGAAGTGATAGTATGACTGATGACAAGAAACAAAGGAATCCTACACCCTGTTGACAGGAAGGCCTTCAATAAAGGCTTTCAGGTTGGCGGCAGCCGTCTTGAGGAGGCGTTGTCTCGCTTCGATGGTTGCCCATGCGATATGGGGCGTGATAAATGCGTTGGGAGCATGCAATAGCGGACAGTCGATGGAAGGCGGTTCCTTCCCCAGCACATCGGCCCCGTAGGCAGCGACATGACCCTCATGAAGGGCTTTGGCTACATCGTGCTCATTGACGAGCGGCCCACGTCCTGTATTGATGATGATGACACCCTTTTTCATCTTCCTGATGGTCTCCTCCCTGATGATTTCCCTTGTCTCTGCCGTCAGCGGACAATGAAGAGAGATGATGTCGGAAACCGCCAACAGTCCGTCGAGCGTGGTCTTCCTTACCCCAACAGGCAATGACGAAGGATCTTTACTGGTCAGAGCGAACACATTCATACCGAAATCATTGGCAATGCGTGCTACCCTCGAACCGATATTTCCCAATCCGATGATACCAAGTGTCATGCCTGCCACCTCATGCAAAGGTGTGTCCCAATAACAGAAATCAGGATGGTGGCTCCACCGTCCCTCGGTATTTTGGCGTGCATAGTAGTCTATACGGTTGGTGATGTTGAGAATATGGGCAAAGGTCATCTGTGCCACACTCTCGGTGCTGTAGGCAGGGATATTGGTCACGATAATCCCCCGCCGGTGCGCCTCCTCGATATCCACCACATTATAACCAGTGGCCAGCACGCCGATGTATCTGAGTCGTGGCAACTGGCTGATGATGTCTTTATCGAGCACCACCTTGTTGGTGAGCAAAGCACCGGCATCGTGCGATCTGTCGATCACCTCCTCAGGAGCAGTGCGGTCGTAAACCGTCAGTTCACCTAATTGTTCGAGTTTCTCCCATGTCAGATCACCAGGATTGACGCTATATCCATCTAAGACCGTAATTTTCATTTTCTATTCTGCTCTTCGTTGTCTCGAAATCTGTCGCCCCAGCATCGGAGCATCTGTTGATAAAGTTTCTCCTCTGAGGGAGAATGCTGTGCATGCCACAGCCGCGTGTTTTGGAGATTGTCGGGCATGAACTGCTGCACGACGAAATGCCCCGGATAGTCGTGAGCATAGCGATAACCGTCGCTATAGCCCAGGTCGGCCATCAGTTGGGTAGGTGCGTTGCGCAAGTGCAACGGCACAGGCTGGTTGCCGGTCTCTCTGACCGTCCGCAGCGCCTCATCAATACCCAGATAGGCAGAGTTGCTTTTAGGACTGGTGGCGAGATATACCGCGGCCTCCGCCAATGGAATGCGTCCTTCCGGCCATCCGATCTTCATCACGGCATCAAAGGCAGCGTTGGCCAACAGCAATGCATTGGGATTGGCCAGGCCGATGTCCTCAGCAGCACTGATGACCAGGCGTCGCGCGATGAACTGTGGGTCCTCCCCACCTTCAATCATCCGTGCCATCCAGTAGAGTGCCGCATCCGGATCACTTCCTCTGATACTTTTGATAAAGGCAGAGATGATGTCGTAATGCATCTCACCACCCTTGTCGTAGGCCAGCGGATTCTGCTGCAAGCGCTCCTCCACGAGTTTGTCGGTCAGCACCACGGTATCTTCTTGGTCGCCGGCATCCACCACGAGTTCCAGTATATTGAGCAATTTTCTGGCATCCCCACCACTATACCGGATGATAGCACCAGTCTGCTCCACCACCACCTTGCGTTTGCTCAGCACAGGGTCTTTCTCCAAAGCCCTGTGCATCAACAGAAGCAGGTCTTCTTTCTCAAGGGGTTTGAGCACATAGACCTGGCATCTTGAAAGCAATGGACGTATCACCTCAAAAGAGGGATTCTCCGTCGTTGCACCGATGAGTGTGACGATGCCTTTCTCCACAGCTCCGAGGAGAGAGTCTTGCTGACTTTTGCTGAAACGATGGATCTCGTCGATGAAGAGGATAGGAGATGCCGCATTGAAAAAGCGGTTTTTCTTGGCCTTCTCTATCACGTCACGCACATCCTTTACACCACTGGTCACCGCACTGAGGGTGTAGAAGGGGGTATCGAGTTTGTTGGCAATGATCTGTGCCAAGGTGGTTTTCCCCACTCCCGGTGGTCCCCATAGGATAAATGAAGAGATCCGTCCTGCCTCGATAATCTTACGCAAGACAGCTCCCTCCCCCACCAGATGTCGCTGACCGATATACTCATCGATCGTCGTGGGCCTCATTCTCTCAGCAAGTGGCTTACCCATCGTTGTTACTGGTTACAAGAATCCGCAGCAGATCATTGTAGAACACCATACGTTCTGACTTCAAAACGAATGGCAAATATAAATAAAAAAAACGACATTTGCAAATTTATTTTCCCACTTGCATCGCATTCATCATTTCCATCCCTTCATCAGCCATTATTAAGGCAGGTTACCTGAATAAAATCGTAGAGGCATATAATAAGAAGCTTTTTCTCCACGAGAAACATCATTGATTGTTTTGTCATGTTGTGAGAATACGTTATCTTTGCCATGATGTTTGAGCATGAAATCGAAGAATATGAGCCCAGATTCCAACATTGATGGCCTCGACAGAAAGAGTAATTTCCGAAGCATCATTGCACCTGATGGTTGTAGCGGCCAAATGGCATGGCTATTATGAATACCTTCATCCCTTCCGGGATGGTGACGGAAGAACAGGCCGTCTGCTTTCTAACTTCATTTTGCTTCGGACAGGTCATCCCCTGTTGATTGTTGAGTTGAAAGACCGGGCTGCGTATATTTCTGCTTTACGGCAAATAAGGGCAGAGGGAACAGATGAACACCTTGTGGCCTTCTTTTTCAAAACAGCAATCGAGCGGATGAAAAATGAGTTAGCTCAGAAAAGGAGAAACACACTACCCCTGATTTTCTTCTGACTGGCAGCTTAGAATGCTGGTGAATGATTATCTATTAGATAACAGCATGTTTCTTTTAAAGAACAGCACTAAAAAGACGATTTCAGAATATCACAGAATTGTCATAACTCATTATTTATCAAATACTTAGATATATCTATCCAATAGACAGATAAAAAATATCACAAAAATTCTTGCAAATAAGAAGGAAAGTATTTACTTTTGCAGCAGACGCAAAAGGAAATGCTATTAACAAATCATTGATGCGTATCACCTTGCTTCAGACCATCATCCTCTGGCAGTAATCCAGAGATGATATCATCTGTTGTCATGTAGCAAACAGTTTTAACCATTCAATATGAGAGTAAAAGACAAGAAAGCACTGACATTGAAAACGCTCAACAAGAGTAATGTGTGGGATCTTCAGGAGAACGATGTTTTCCGTCTGTGGGAAGCCGCAGAGAAAGATGCAGACATCAAGGATAATGCCCGCCATTACCTTGATATTCTCAAGAGTGCGTTTGAGATCGAAGAGTTGAAGGTAGACAAACCGGAAATCATCAAGAAATACGAAGCACGTAGTTATAAGGTAGGGCAACTGCGTATCGATGAGAGTTCGAAATCGAAATGGGCCGTCAAGAAACGCCCCATCCTCCGTGTGACAGACCTGACCTACGAGAATATCCATCATATCACCACCTCGAAATTGCTGGAAGTCATCGACCGCAATTTCGGCGGGGGTTGGGACAGTCTGTCGCAAAGCATACAAGACATCATAGAGAGCGGATTCGACATCAGTACGACCACCCTTCCCAAAGACCGTCTGCGCAAACCAGGCAGCATGTATGAGAAAAAGGTCGCCGACGGATTTGATGTTCTGGAGATTCCCAAGGGTATGTGGGTAGAAGCGATATTCGCCAAGCCCAAACCAGAGATGGAGAAGCCACGGATAAAGACAGAGCCGACACCCGATGATGATGATCCAGACAGAGATGATGAGGACCTGCCCGAGGAGGAGGATACCTATAACAGCGATGACGATGACGACAGCATGTTTGATGAAGACAAACTGACTGAGGAAAGTTATCGCACGACATTTGATACGGATCCCGAAGACCTCAGTCTGGAAGCCGAGGGTATCTCAGACGATTACGAAGACGAATGATGTAAGCTATATAATCAATCATCTCAACAGGCGCACAAGAAGTGTGCCTGTTTTTTATGTATGGCTATCTCCTATTTCCATCGTCGCATTCAGCCTCCTTTTCGGGCTAAAAAAAGGGACTTGTCTCACGACAAGTCCCCTGACATACTTACTAAAACTAAATTAACCACTAAAAAAACTAATCTTTACTATTTTGAATAGCATTGCAAATTTATCAATTAATTGATTAACATCAAAATTGCAAGCCCTTATTTTTCTTGAAATTCAACTATTTCGGTACTTTTAAACAATTATTTAGAAAAAACGAGACCATTAGAAGGTATATCCCACGCTGCAAAGGATCTGATGGCGCTTGTTGCTCACCTTCACCGGACCAGCGACATTGTTCCAATCTTCAAAGTCTTTGTCGATATAGCTCATGAAGGGATAAAAATCACCATCAGTCTTGCTATATTGGTATGCCAGGTCGAAATTGAGTTGTCCATAGCGGAAGCCCAAACCACAGGTGAAACGGTTGGTCGCTTTCCAGTTGGTGAAGTCGGTAGCGGAAGCATAGTAGGAACCGTTGGAATCCAGTGTGCCATCCTTGAAGGCACTACTCTTGTACATGGGCGACACATAATTGTAACCGGCACGGATAGCAATCTCTGGAATGGGTTTCACCTCTGCACCCACCTTCAGGGTGTTGACACCACGAAGAGTGCGCTTGGTATGGTCATTCATCACCCGGTCGGCATGGCTTGACTCATAATTCTCATAATAATAGTAATCGCCATTGTCGTTGATGCGGTTATTCATTGCGCTATAATCAGCAAACTCATAGGTGACGCCAAGAGCCAGATACTGATCAACTGTATAACCGATGTTAGCACCAAATTTCCATGGGGTAAACACCTTATACTTATAGGATTCTTCTGCTGGCACGGTGTAACTGCCATCGCTGACCTCTGTGTAGTTGCTGGAGGTGAGCCTATACCAGATAGGTGTAGAGATGTTGAGTCCCAAGAGCAACGGAGCGTACTCCACTGGCCTGAAGATAACACCTGCCTTTAGACCGACGCCTGTACCGGTGATGTCGCGGCGATCATAGACATTGAGGTAGTCAATATTCTCTGGATTGGGACTGATGGCCTCAGTATGGTCAGACACATGACTGTAGTGAACATCATTAATAGAGGCAGTCAGACCAAGATAGACACGGTCTTTGATATTACCACTGAAAGTGAAGTCATATTCACCCACATATCCCTCATGAGCCCTGTCGAAGAGGTATTCGGTGGCAGGATAATAGTAGGCAACATCTTCACCTGATGCGTAGAAGAGGTTATTGGTATAGATGTCATCAAGTTGGTTGCATGACAAATAGGGTTTGAAGGTATTGAACCCATTATCAGAGACAAACGGGTAGAGGTTCCCATTGGCAAGTTTGACATACGACAGTTTATTCTGTGAAGAATTATTCAATTTATCCGCTGCCGAAAGGATGTAATTGAAGTTTCTGCTCTTATGATAATTAAATGCGAAATTGAAGAACGAGCTATCTCCTGTCCTGTTGGCATAGACAAAACCAGCCTGGTCGAAACTCACGCTATGATCATCACCGTGCTCATAATCTGAAGCATCCTGTTGCATGACCATACCCATAGAGCCTTCCACTTTGCTATGACGGAAGAGTCCGATACCAGCGGGATTCGTAGAAGAAGTAGACAACTCTGCGCCAAGTGCGTCGAGAGCACCGCCGGTCGCCACATAGCGTGCCGTACCATTGAGTTCTTCGGTCACGATTTTGGCATTTTCATAGGTTTCCTGTGCAGCCAAAGGTCCATAGGCCATGACTGCGGCAACGATCATGATGTATTTCGTTTTCATTGTCAGCAAATTTATGATGGTTAAAAAAATATTCTATATGATCAGGTGAGGCTATCTTCTGCCGCCAAAGCCACCAGAGCGTCCACTGCCGCCGCCACTGAAGCCACCGCCACCAGAACGGCTGCCTCCGCCGCCAAAGCTGCCTCCTCCGCCGCCACGACTGCCACCACTGCTGCTATAGGAACCAGAAGAGCTGATGCTGCCGACACTGCTGGAATTGTTGTAGGCAGACCCAGTACTGGGTGCGGAGTAGGTGGGTGAATTACTCACGGAATAAGACCGTGAGGCTGATGCTGAGCGTGTGATGCCTGATGAGCGGTTGGCAGACATGGCAGAAGACCGTGAGCCACCAGACCGTGTGGAGGTGGAGCCTTGATATGAACTACCACCACCAGGAGAGGTCACAGAAGCTCTGCTACCGCCAAAGCCCGGACGGGTATGGTTGGTCATCGACCCAATCAACTGCTCAGTACGGTTAGCCACAGCCTTTTCTGCTACGCTCTTGCCACCAAATGTGCCATGAGAGGCGACAGTATAACCTGTATGATAGTCATTCCGGCCTCTATTGTTGGTCGCATGTGAGGGAGCCCCATGATTGCGAGTACCACTGGTGCCTGTGACATTAGAGGCTAAATAAGTACCACCAGTGTAATAACTGAACAGGCCATATCTGTAATAGGGCAATCCCCAGCAATAATACCATGGATCATACCAGCCCCATCCGAAGCCGTAGTAGCCATACCATCCCCATGTGGGATACCATGAGGCGAACCAGGGATCATACAAGCCATAAGCCCATGGCGAATACCAAGAGGGATAACCATAGAAATGGCTCCAGTATGCTCCACAATAATTGTAGAACCACGGATGATACCACCCATAGAAATCGTCGAAGAATCCCATTCTTGCACTATAGATAAACTCATCGGAGTCATCATAGTTCTTATAGACAAACACGGTATCAGTCTTGGGATAAGTGCCATCACCGGCCTGGAACTCAATGATGTCGTTACCCACCGAGTCTGTACCTACCACCTTAAAGGAACCGCCTGTTTGACGGTTGTACTCATCGACCGACATGTCGAGTGTCTTCACGGGACGGTCAATCTGCTTTTCCGCCTCAGCCTTTTCCTTGGCCTGCTTGTCGACCTTCTTAGGCACAAAATACAGATCATCTTGTGCCATCAGAACCAATGGCAGCAAAGCCATGGCCAATGTTAAGATTAATTGCTTTTTCATATCCCTCTTATTTACTAAATAGGTTATACTTTTTATCTAATGCAAAAATACGACAATAAATCATGCAAAAATAAGGAAAAACCCTAAAGCAAGATAGGTTTTTCCCTATTTTTTATAAATTTGCAAGAAAAAAAGGACTCAAAAACTTCAATATGAAATATTTATCTGCTCATTTTTTACTGAAAGGAGATTCACTTTCTCCGGAAGAGGTACAGACAGCTTACGATATCATCACCGCCCTTGCTGGAGAGGCAGGCTTCGACACCTTTGACCAATCAGACGGACAGTTGACAGGCTATGCGCCTGCTGAGGCATTCGACCAACACACGCTCGACGCGCTACTCTCCGAGTTTCCACTCCCTCAAGTGAATGTGGAATACCATCTTGAGAAAATCGATGATGAAGACTGGAATGCCACATGGGAAGCGACGGGTTTCGATCCGATCGTGATTGAAGGCCGTTGTGTGATTCATGACACGCTGCATAAGAGCCCCACCCAACCCGGCATGATGGACATCCTGATCGACGCCAAGATGGCTTTCGGCACCGGCACACATGAGACGACACAGATGATGGTGAAGCATTTGCTGGATGGAGACCTTCAAGGACGAAGGGTGCTTGACTGCGGTTGCGGAACCGGCATTCTGTCGATCGTCGCCTCAAAAGCAGGAGCCGAAGAAGTGGTGGCCTACGACATTGATGAATGGAGTGTGGAGAACACCCGACACAACGCCACCCTAAACGGTGTGGACAATATTGAGGTGCTCAACGGTGATATTCATGTATTGTCGCACGTGAGTGGCATATTCGACGTTGTCTTGGCCAACATCAACCGCAACGTCCTGTTGTCTGACATGGAAGCGATGAAAGGAATGATGGCAGACGGTGGTCGTCTGCTGCTTAGCGGTTTTTATGAATCCGACGTCGCGTTGCTTCAGGAAACCGCCCGCCGGTTAGATCTCAAGCACGTGACCACCGACATACTTGGCGGATGGGTGTTGCTGTCGTTTAAATCATAGCGACAGAATCCTCTTGTGACATGTTGGCAGGCCAGAAATCCTCCGGTTCCTCCAACATCTCTTTGGTCAGCGTCAGTTTCTCCAAGTCGTAAAAACTGCCGTTGTAGATATCCAGGTCTACAAAGCCTTTGATACCCGGCAACCTGCCCACATCGGTATGTTGCCAAAACTTCCATTTTCCCCCATACTGCATCTCAGAGACATAATAATGAGCGATCCAGTAAGGGTAATCATCGAAGCGTTGGTCGTTGAGATAAGCCTCTTTAAATTTATAATAGGTATAGATAATGGGTTTTGTGTGGTATTTATCTTCTACGAGATGCAACCAGGCGAGAATCTCCATCTGGAATTCCTCCAGTGACATGTTGTCCGGCTTATTTTCCACATCAAGGACAGGAGGCATGTCGCCCACCTCCAATTTCACATTGTCAAGAAAGAACGATGCTTGTTCACGTGCCGTAGACAAAGTGCTCCAGAAATGATAGGCCCCTCTGATGAACCCTGCCTTCCGGGCGTTGCTGAAATTATCGTAAAAATTCTCATCTATATAGTCAGCACCTTCTGTAGCCTTCACCATGACAAATCTGATATAAGTGCGGTCAATCATCGCATTACCCAGTTTTATCCAATCGATCTGTCCTTGATGATGACTGATGTCGATGCCATGAATCTCATACCCCTTTGGATAACTGGGGTCTCCGAAAATGGCCCTCCATCTGAATCCGAAAGGTTCCACCATATAACTATAGACGACCATCACGTAGATAATAGCCAAAAGGGAACCCATTCCCCACCAAACCGTCTTTGGCCACTTTTTCCATGCCGTTAACCATCTATGAACAGCCGACCGTTTATTGGCCGGTGTCTCATGAGATTGTTTTTTTGTTCCCCCTTTTTGATTAGGCATGGTGATATATCATATTCAAAATGAGGGGTGTCTGAAGCGACACGCCCTCATTCATAGTCAATTTCAAAGGCTTATTTCTCGTTCTCGAGAGCCAATGTCATGGTTGTCTTGTCACAGACTTCCGCCGGTCCCCAGTATTGGATTGGACCAGGATAGACATAGCAAGTGTCCTTGGCCCACTTTCCTCTGAGCGACTGGAAAGTCTTGAATGGGTTGCCGTCGAGTTTCACCAACGCTTTTTTGATAACGGGCTTCATCTTACCGTTGCGGCGCTCCATATTCATCATCATGGTGATGGGCACACCGCCGGCTTTCCATTCATCATTGGATGCTGTGGTATTCTTCACGATGGCCATATAGCCAGTCTTGCCATTTGCGATGAGTTGTGCTGCACTGGCGCCCAATGCGTAGCAGTAATCTGCGTCGTAGTTGGAGGGAGCGGCACAGCGGCCCTCATAGCCGAAGAAATGGTGAAGAGTGGCGAATTTGCCTTTGTATTTGCCCTCTTTTGCCCATTTGGCAAGTTGAGCCTCGCACATGTCGGAGAGCAGCTTCTCAGTCTCGATCAGTGATACCTGAACGTTACCATGAGGATCACGGTCGAGAGACAATTGATGAGCCACATTCTCTGGCAGTGTCTCGAAGGTGGCAGCATTCTCTTTGCTCAAGTGAGCGAGTATATATGCACGCTGCTCTTCAGCCTCCAGGTCTTTGTACTCAGCACCGTGCTCAGCCAGCAGGTCGTTGAGCTCGTCAATGAGTCGTCCGATGGCGGGGATAAACTCAATCAGTCCCTCTGGCACCAGCACGACACCGTAGTTGTCACCCTTCTCTGCTCTGATGGCCACAGCCTCGCAGATCTGGTCGACAATGTCGTTGAGGGTCTGGTCTTTGGCCTCCACCTCTTCAGAGATGATACAGATATTGGGTTGGCACTGCAAGGCACACTCCAATGCGATATGGCTGGCAGAGCGTCCCATGAGTTTGATGAAGTGCCAGTATTTGCGTGCGGAGTTGCAGTCACGCTCAATGTTGCCGATCAGTTCAGAATAGGTCTTGGTAGCGGTATCAAAACCGAAACTGGTCTCGATCTGGTCATTCTTCAAGTCGCCGTCGATAGTCTTTGGGCAACCGATCACCTGCACGCCATATTTCTTGGCGGCATAGTACTCAGCGAGCACACAGGCATTCGTGTTGGAGTCATCACCACCGATGATGACGATAGCCTGGATGTCGAGTTGACGGATGATCTCGATACCTTTCTCAAACTGATCCACTTCCTCCAGTTTGGTACGGCCGCTGCCGATCATGTCGAAGCCGCCAGTGTTGCGATAGTTGTCCACATATTCAGCGGTAATCTCCATGTAATTGTGGTCGACCAAGCCACCAGGTCCCATCAGGAATCCATACAGTTTATTCTCTGGATTGAGTTTCTTGACGGTATCAAAGAGACCGCAGATCACATTGTGTCCGCCAGGAGCCTGTCCTCCACTGAGGATAATGCCCACGTTGAACTTCTTGCTGACAGCAACGTCACCGGGTACGAACTCCACGAGCGGCATTCCATACGTATTAGGGAACAACTTTTTGATCTCTTCCTGATTGTCTACGCTTTGTGTAGGTTCTCCTTCTTTTACCTTAACAGCACCCTGAAGGGCTTTCGGCAATTTTGGCAGATAGGCAGCTCTCGCCTCCTGCAATGCACTTTTTTCCATAATCTGATCAATATTGATAATTTTAATGAGTGATTTCTAAACTCGTGCAAAGGTACAAAATAATTCTTTAAAGCGAGCATGTTTTTTTAAGAAATATTGTCGGGAAAAGCATCTGGTCGGATCACTGCGGCGGTTCTAGCGATTCACGACTCAGAAGGGCAAGATTTACCAAGCACCCCTGTATTCTTTGAAACCATGACAAAATGGTTTTTGCCTTTCCCTTCCAAAGCGAGTCATGGCATCACAAGAAAATGGATCACCAGAATGAAATGAACCGTCCCTGCGATCCACCTGCGATCCACAAGAACCGTCCTTGCGATACAAGCCTCACCTGTCCCGTATATTGCTGTAATACAGCAACAAACAGAACGATAGGCCTACAAATGCAAGCGTGGCTAGTTATTTGTTGAGCAGAACTTCATCCACACAAATTATTGAACTATTCATTTTTATCATAAATAAATACTCGAAAAAAGAGAAAAGAAGTATCTTTGCACTCACAATATTGTGACAATTATCACGGATTACGGGAACTGCTCCCGCAATCCTCATTTAGATTAGAAGGGGTGGTACACTTTGGGGTGGTACACTTTGGGGGTGGTACACTTTTCTATTACCATCTACAGACTTTCCGCAAACAAGAAAAAAAGACAATACATACCACATGGGCAGGAACAAATTCTCAGAGAAAGAACTGGAAGAAATCGGCAAACTTCTACGCCAGAAAAATAAGGTCAACCGCGGCAAGCAGAAACTCATCCGCCACCAATTGCGGGTGGATTATGAATTCAACATCTCCGACTTCAACGAACCGGGGAAGGCGTTCGGTGAGGAAGAACTCCTTGAGGCCGTGCGGCGAGGCGCCATCCACGTGCTCGACGATGCCACCATCGCTGCCATGAAGGAAAAGCGTGCTCGCGACAAAGCGAAAGATGAGGCCAAGCGCACGCAAGAGGCGGTGGAGAAAGGAGAGCAGACCGATTGGCAGGAGGCACTCCGGCAATGGGAAGAATGGGAAGAAAAGCAGTAAATTCTTTTTCTCATCGTCATTTTGAAGAGGCATGCGTTGCCGTTGGTGGATCACGAGAATGAAGTGAACCTATGATCCGAAAGAGTTGTCCCCATCATCCGCGCCCATGATAAAAAAAGAAAAAAAACGTCATAAATAGAAAATAAACCACTTGAAGTGTCAATGTTTTGTTTTTTTTTCCTATCTTTGTAGAAAACTCCTTATGTGTGGCAATATACCTTATGCCAGACGATGGAGGTTCATATCTGTTAATAGATTTGTAGTATCATGCCCAACAAAAAAGACTTAAAAAGCACCATCAACAGCATTTGCAGCGACGTGTTCGCAGAATGTGTAGCCATGTCGCTTTACCACAGCAAGGCTGACGAAGAAAATGTGAATGCCCTTTTGGCATCGATTCTCGATGTGCGTGATGACTTTATCAGCCGCATATCCCACCCGGAGCCGGGAATGAAAAAGAAAGAATATTACGATCATCTGGCCAGGTCTTTCACAGAGCAAATCTCTGAAATCATTGACCAGATATCCAATTTGAGTGAATAATCCTCATTATTATGTGGAAGAAATTTTGTCATTGGCTTTTGTACAAGCACATGGGATGGACGAAGAACGTGACCGAGGTCCATCCCGACAAATACATCATTTGCCTGGCCCCACATACCAGTAACTGGGATTTTCTGTTGGGACAGTTGTATTCCGGTGCGGAAGGCTGGAAAATCAATTTCCTCATGAAGAAGGAATGGTTTTTTTGGCCAATGGGATTATTGATGCGTCGACTGGGCGGTATCCCAGTCTACCGGTCAAAGCGCACCAGGATGACCGACAGGCTGGCCGAAGACGCCAAGCAAATGAAAAGTTTCAAACTCTGTATCACACCTGAGGCCACACGCTCACCTAATCCAGATTGGAAATGCGGATTCCTCCATATTGCGAAGAAGGCTGAAATACCTGTGCTACTTTATGCCTTAGATTATGAGCGCAAACTTATCGAGTGTGTGCATACCATCTATCCCAGCGACGATACAGATGGCGACATGAATACCATCAAACAATATTACAAGCCCTTCAAGGGCAAGCATCCGGAGAAATTCACCACAGGAGACTGACCATCCATCCCTCAGCCCGCCCATGATGCGTGAGATGCGCTCACGCCAGTATTAGATTTGGAAATGTAAAAAAGAAGATGAAGATAGCAAGAATCATGACCATGGCTTTGATGACCATCTTATGGTCATTCAATGTCCATGCCCAAGGTGCGGCCGACCGCTCCGCCTTGGAACAATCTCTCAAGAATTATTTCACCAACTACACCACAGCCCCCTCAGGCTTTCAGATGATCAACAGTCTCAACAGTGTGAGGGTGGATGACTCACAACGTATCATAGATATCACCGCACACGAGAATTTCAGCGCTCAGGAGTTTACCCCCCAACTGGTGAAAAACATCTATTCCCAGGTAAAAGATATCCTGCCCAGAGCGTATAAGCACTACGACATCAGAATACGCACCCACGGACAACTCATCGACCAGCTGATCCCCAACCGTCTTCGTGACCATCACGACCAAAGTCGCCAATGGCGCGGCATCGATTATGAGGAAAAGCCCTGGGTCACCAATGTCTCCCGTCCCAATAAGATCACCCGCGGTCTGGAAGGTCGCCATCTGATGATTGCGGCCAGCCATGGCAGATATTATGCCCAGAAGTCAGGCAAATGGATTTTCCAGCGCCCCAACCTGTTTTGCACCACAGAAGATCTCTTCACCCAAACCATCGTTGTGCCTTACCTCATGCCCATGCTGCAAAATGCCGGTGCTGTGGTCTGCACACCGCGTGAGCGTGACTGGCAGAAAAACGAGGTGATCGTCGACAACGACCGTCCAGGCAACAGTTACAAAGAAGCCAACGGTGCCTACTCCTGGACGACTGCCCCCAAACAAGGATTCGCCTACCACACCGGCACCTACACTACAAGAGAGAATCCTTTCAAGTCGGGCACAGCACGTATGGCAGAGAGCAGCACCTCACGCCTGAGCACGATCACCTACCAGCCCACGATACCCGAAGCCGGCCGTTATGCCGTCTACGTCAGTTACCAGACTCTCAGCAACTCTGTGGATGATGCGCAATACACTGTTTGGCACAAGGGTCGCCGCACCGTGTTCAACGTCAACCAACGCATGGGCGGTGGCACATGGGTCTATCTGGGAACCTTTGACTTCGACCGGGGCAACAGTCCATACAACATGGTCGTACTCAGCAATCACAGTAAGAGCAAAGGAGTGGTGACAGCCGATGCCGTACGTTTTGGCGGCGGAATGGGCAACATCGAGCGCAATGGTGTGACCAGCGGTCTTCCACGTTGTCTAGAAGGTGCACGCTACACCGCCCACTGGGCTGGAGCCCCCGATTCTGTCTATGATGTCAACAAGGGCACCAACGACTATAACGACAACCTCAACACCCGTGCCCGCTACAACAACTGGTTGGCTGGCGGCTCACCATTCGTCCCCAACCAGCCAGGCCTTCGTGTACCCATCGAACTGATGCTCTCGGTACATAGCGATGCCGGATATGACAAGACGGGAGGCAACGACATCTATGGCACCTTGGCGATCTGCACCACCGACTTTTATGATGGCAAACTCGCCGCCGGCATCTCCCGCCTCGCCTCCCGCGACCTGGCCGATGCACTCTTCCATAATGTATGGGAAGACATCCGTGCCAAATACGGTAATTGGAAACGGCGGCTCATCTACGACCGCAACTACAACGAGACACGCGTTCCCGCCGTGCCCTCCGCCATCCTCGAGGTGTTGTCACACCAGAATTTCGGTGATATGCGTTACGGACTCGATCCCAACTTCCGTTTCACACTTGCCCGTTCGATTTACAAGACGTTGCTAAGGTACGTCAATGAGATGCACGGAACGAAATACGTCGTGCAGCCCCTTGCCCCCCGCAACTTCCATATCGAACTGACCAACAAGGGGAAAGCCAAACTCTACTGGAATCCCGTGCGTGATCCCCAAGAGTCCACCGCCGACCCCACGGAATATGTGGTGTATACCGCCATTGGAGACCTTGACTTCGACAATGGGACCGTGGTGAAAGGTACCTCTTGCACTGTCAACATCGAGCCCAACACCCTCTACCACTTCAAGGTGACTGCCGCCAATCATGGCGGTGAGAGTTTTCCTACGGAGGTACTCTCTGCCTCTTACGTCCCGTCGGCCAAGAAGACCGTGATGGTGGTCAACGGCTTCCATAGGGTGTCGTCACCCGCCGTCGTGGATTCCGGCGACAAGAAAGGATTCGACATCGACGCAGACCCCGGTGTCACCTATGGTCTCATGGCCGGATGGTCAGGACGCCAGAGAGTGTTCGACAAACGTTTGTTCGGCCGTGAGGGAGAGGGAGCGCTGGGCTATTGTGGTGAAGAAATGGTCGGACAATTCATCGCAGGCAATGACTTCAACTATGTGAGAGAACACGCCACAGCCATCCACAGTGCCCACAAATACAACATCATCAGTTGCAGCAGTGAAGCCTTTGAGGCGGGGAAAGCCAAGACCAGTCATGTGGACTGCGTAGACCTGTTGCTCGGACTGGAAAAGGACGACGGCCATTCGCTGCTTCTCTACAAGACCTTCTCTGAAGAGATGCAGAAGCGTCTCCGCTCCTATGTCCGCGACCATGGCAACCTGCTCGTGAGTGGCTCATACGTGGGCAGCGACATGCGGACAGACAAAGAAAAACGTTTCCTGTCGGATGTTCTGAAACTTCGTTGCGAAGGTATCAGCCGCCACAGCAGCAGTACAGTGCAGGGACTGGGAATGTCGTTCGACACCTGGCATCAACTCAATGCCACCCATTACGCCGCCACATCGTTCGATGTGCTCAATCCCCTGTCTACATCCTATTGTGTGATGCGCTACGCCAACGGTCTCAATGCCGCCGTAGCCTATAGCGGACGCGACTACCGCTCGTTCACCATGGGATTCCCCCTGGAATGTATCAAGGACACCCGCACCCGCAACGCTATCATGCGCGGCATTCTCAATTATCTTATTCCATAAGTCAGAAAAAACATTTAACCATATAACCATCAACCTACTGAAAAAGGAAAAGACATGCATAAGATTCAAGCCAACAGCTCTGGGACAAGGAGTATCGAGGTGAGTGATGATCACCTCTTGACCATCGAGAAATATCATCTGCTCGACAACCTGGTGGACAGCAACGGCATCATCGACGAGAGCGTGCTCGACAAGTTGAAATTCAATATCCGTTCGATGCTCTCCACGGAAGCCGGATCAGACAAATCATTGCTCGACCTCTGTCTCGATGTGATTTACAACAGCAACATGAAGGCCATCGGCCTGACCCATCTCATCGCCCTCTACAAGAAATGGGAAGAGGAACGGCCACAGGAAACCGAGACCGCCGCAGACAGCGAATAAACCGACCAACATGTCGAACCATCGGCTGAGTGACTGGCTCCCCACGACCAAGAAGGAAGTGGAACTGAGAGGATGGGATGAACTCGACGTCATCCTCTTCTCTGGCGACGCCTATATCGACCATCCGTCGTTCGGCGCTGCCGTCATCGGCCGCGCCCTGGAAGCGGCAGGATGGCGTGTGGCCATCGTTCCGCAACCCGACTGGCATGGTGACTACCGCGACTTCAAGAAGTTGGGGCGGCCACGGCTATTCTTCGGTATTGCTCCTGGCTGCATGGACTCCATGGTCAACAAATACACCGCCAACAGACGTCTGCGCTCCGAGGATGCCTACAGTCCTGACGGCCGCCATGACTGCCGTCCGGAATATCCCACGGTGGTTTATACCCACATCCTCAAGCAGCTTTTCCCTGACGTGCCTGTCGTCCTAGGAGGCATAGAAGCATCCATGCGCCGCCTCACCCATTACGACTACTGGCAAGACCGTCTGCGCCGGTGTATCCTATACGACTCGGGTGCCGACCTCATCATCTATGGCATGGGAGAAAAAGGTATCGTTGAACTCTGCGATCTGCTGGCCGCCGGCCATCCCATCTCCGCCATACGCACATTGCCCCAAACCGTGTTTGTGAGCCATCGTGAAGATATTCCGAATGGCATCACCTCCGACGACATTGTGCTCCACAGCCATGAACGTTGTTTGGAAGACAAGAAGGCAGAAGCAGAGAATTACCGGCATATAGAGGAAGAGTCAAACAAGTTGCAAGCGCAGCGCCTCATCCAGCAAACCGGTGAGTTGTTTACCGTGGTCAATCCACCCTATCCTCCGATGACCACCGAGGAGATCGACCAATCGTTTGCCTATCCCTACACCCGCCTGCCCCATCCCAAGTACAAAGGCAAGCGCATACCTGCCTACGAGATGATCAAGCACTCGGTCAACATCCACCGCGGGTGCTTCGGAGGCTGTGCCTTCTGTACCATCAGTGCGCATCAGGGTAAGTTTATCGCATCCAGAAGCAAGGAGAGTATCCTCCGCGAGGTTCGCGAGGTGGCGGCTCTCGATGATTTCAAAGGCTATCTCAGCGATCTGGGAGGACCATCGGCCAATATGTATGCCATGGGAGGAAAAGACAAGACGATCTGTCAAAAATGCAAACGGCCGTCATGCATCCATCCCCGTATATGCCGAAACCTCAACACCGATCTCCGTCCACTGCTCGACATCTATCATGCCGTCGACCAACTCCCCGGCATCAAAAAAAGTTTCATCGGCAGTGGCGTGCGCTATGACCTGCTGCTCCATCAGAGCGGCGATGAGGACATCGACAAGGCAGCCGCCGACTACGCACGGGAACTCATCTGCCACCATGTGAGTGGCCGGTTGAAAGTAGCACCGGAGCATACCAGTGACCAGGTGCTGCAGTATATGCGTAAACCCAGTTTCTCACAGTTTGAGACCTTCAAACGCATCTTTGACGACATCAATCGTAAAGAAGGCCTCCGGCAACAGATCATCCCCTATTTCATCAGCAGCCATCCGGGATGCAGGGAAGAGGATATGGCCCGACTTGCCCTGATCACCAAACGCCTTGATTTCCAGTTGGAACAAGTTCAAGACTTCACCCCTACCCCCATGACCATCAGCACCGAGATGTGGTATACCGGCTATGACCCCTATACGCTGCAACCCGTCTTCAGTGCGAAGACCCCACAGGAGAAACTCGCCCAACGCATGTTTTTCTTCTGGTATCAACCAGAGGAACGTCAGAAGATTGCCAAAGAACTACGACGCCTCGGCATGAGTGACCTGATACCGCTTCTGACGGGCCCTGTAGCTGACAACCGAAGGAAAGACAGCAAAAAGAAAGACCATCAAAGAAAAGACACCCCACGCCAAGCCACCCATGAGCATCCACATCATCGAACGACAACTGACCGGCAAACACAGCAACGAAACGTGCGAGGACGGCATCGTCGTGACAAATAGCCATGTGGCTGTCATCGACGGCAGCACGAGTAAGGCACCTCATCAAATCAGGGATGACATCCGCAACGGCCGTCTCGCCATGTTGCTGGTGAGTGAGGTGCTTGGCGAACTGTCACCGGCAGACTCTTTGGGCGATTTTTGTGATGCCGTCACCCGACGCATCAGAGATGCTTACGATCATTATCACATCAGCGTGGATCGTCTGATCCATCATCCGGAAGAACGGTTGACTGCAAGTGCCGCCATCTACAGCATTCATCATGAGGAAGTGTGGCTGGTAGGTGATTGCCAATGTATAGTCGGAGGCCTCTGCTATGACAATCCAAAACCCGAAGAACACGCTATTGCCCTCAAACGTGCAGCCATCATCCGTCAGATGCTGGACCATGGAGAAGCCACCATCGCATCATTGCAGACCGATGATGTGGCCAGGAAGCAAATCGTCGATGACATCATCGCTACCTGCCATGATCAGAACAAGACTTTTTCGGTGATAGATGGTTTTCCTATTCCTTTGGAAAGGGCCAAAACCATCAAAGTGGAATCTGGAGATGTCATCTTGGCCACTGACGGCTATCCCTACCTTCTTCCTACCCTTGCGGCAAGTGAGCAAGCGCTCTCTCATCTGTTGTCAACCGACCCGCTGCTCTTCCAGACGTATCATGCCACCAAGGGAATGATGGCAGGCAACGTTTCGTTTGATGACAGAGCCTACATACGGTTTCGCGTCAGTAAATGACCAACGTGCGAAACCAGTCAGACAAGACCCCTGCATATTGATTTTGTGAATCCGCCACCAGCAAGATCACCTGTCCTCCATCTGGCAATTTCGGTCCGAGACACATTCCCTCATAATTGGCAAAGGAGAATTCCAACAGTCCGATGGATGTAGTCCATTCTGCCACCAGTGTCTTGGATAATGGAGTTTGAGCAGCGAGTTCCACATCTTCTCTCAACCGATGGCAGGGAGTAGGCCTGACCACATAGATGCGACAGTTGGCCATTGCACCGATTTTCGATTCAGGGATTGCAGCATCTCTTTCCAAGACCAGCAACCGCCCGTCGTCAAGAGCCGTCAACGCACTCACCCCGCAGACAAACGTTTGGGCAGGTACCAACGGATGAACCTCCTCCATCTCATACAGATATTGTCCTTCCAAATGGAGGCTGTCGTCAAAAGCCAACAGGCGCAACCTGTTGCGAACGCCATTGGTGGCCGTGGTCTGTGGTCCATCCCCCGGGAGCGTGCTCTCACTGGTGGTCCAAAAGCGGTGGGTAGCTGACTGATAGGTAAGCGCTTCCATGCCATAGTTTCTTGAGGCGCCCTCAAAGACCTTCGTCAACGGCAGTTGTCGTCCTGTAGGAGTAGCATCCAATCGCAGTTCACGCACCTGATTATGGGTCTCATCGCTGATGAAGAGCGTACTGTCGGGCGCAAACCACGCGATGCCTTCTTGATCCCGACCAGGATCAGTATGCCCCGTAAAGCCAAGATTTTTCACCGAACGGATCATCCCCGTGGAATCGATGTCGATATGGAACGTGAAGAAACCCGGATGCGGACTGTTGTCGCTCACCACCGCATAACGGGCATCACCCAACCAAGTGATGCCGCTATAACCTCCAGCGGGAATCTCTTCAGGAAAGCAAACCTGCTCATGAAGCACGACCTGTGCGCTCAATCCCATGAAGAAACATGCGTGAAAGAACCATGTCAGCAATGTCCTCATCTTGCAATGATTAAGAAGATTGTTCGGAAGATGAAGGATGAATCACCACTTTCACCCGAGAGATGCGACGTTTCTCAACCGCCAGGATTTCAAATGTGTATTTGCCATAAGTGATTTTCTCATTGACAACCGGAAAATCACCTTTCAGTTCAAGCAGCAGGCCAGCCAAAGACTCTGCGTCACCCTCAACGTCGATAAAATCATCATCGATGTCGAGAATCTTGTAGAAATCAGACAACAAGGTCTTTCCCTCGAAAATATAGGTATTCTGATTGATCCTGGTATAGGTTTTCTCCTCCTCGTCATACTCGTCATGGATCTCTCCCACGATCTCCTCCAAGATATCCTCCAGTGTGACCAATCCGCTAGTACCACCAAACTCATCGACGACGATAGCCATGTGGATTTTGTTTTCCTGAAACTCCCTGAGCAAATCGTCTATTTTCTTGGTTTCTGGCACAAAATACGGGGGGCGTATCAGACTCTGCCAGCGGAAAGAAGCCGTCTTGCCGATATGAGGCAGCAGGTCTTTGATGTAGAGCACACCACGGATGTTGTCTATATTCTCTTGATAGACAGGAATACGGCTGTAGTTGTTCTCAACGATGCTTTCGATGACCGTATTGAAATTGTCTTTCATGCAGAGCGAGATAATGTCCTGGCGTGGAGTCATGATTTCCTTGGCCGTCTCATCTCCAAACCGGATGATGCCTTGCAGCATGCTCTGCTCATTCTTGATATCCTCCTTGTCGGTGAGTTCCAGTGCCTGTTCCAGATCGTCCACACTCAACATGTGTGTCTCTTTAGGCATCATCTTACCAGCCAGTGAACCACTGCTCATCAAGATATTTTCCACCGGCCAGAAGAGTTTTCTCAAGACCATGATCCCCCCAGCGGAAAAGCGGCAATACTTGAGCGCATTCTGCCGTGCATAGACTTTCGGCATGATCTCGCCGAAGAGCAGGAGCAAAAAAGTGAGGAGGATGGTGATACACAAGAACTGCAACCAGACGGCTTTTCCAAAATCCACCAGATGTGCAAAGACATAATTACACAACATGATGATCGTGACATTGACCAAGTTGTTGGTAATCAGGATTGTGGCAAGCGTCCGCTCACTGTCTTCCCGCAGAGTCTCCACCTTTTTGTCCGCCCTATTGTGCTCAGGGTCAAGGGCATTGATATCAGAAGGAGACAAGCTGAAGAAAGCGATCTCCGATGCGCTGGCATAACCCGAGAACATCAATAAGATCAAAGCCAGCGACGCAGCGATACACACACCTGCTGTGGGTGCAATCAGATGCACCTCACTCAAGGTCTGTTGTAGAAAACTAATGGTATCCAAAGCAGAAGATTAAAAAAACGAAGGAACCTTAATGGTCCTTCATACCATCTCCTTGAGATGGCGCACCTTGCTGGGGTTTGGGCGAGAGCAATTCCATATTTTCGGCATACACCTCAGCGACAAACCTCCGCACCCCTTTCTGGTCATCATATGTGCGGTATCTCAGTCTTCCTTCGATATAGAGTTTGTCACCCTTGTGGACATATCGCTCAGCAATCTTTGCCAATCCCTTCCATAAGACTATATTATGCCAGTCGGTACGGTCAGGCACTGTCGTGCCGTTGGGTAAAGTATATCCCCGCTCTGTTGTGGCGAGAGGGAAAGTGGCTACCGCCTGATCGGCATCATAATATTTCACCTCAGGATCCCTACCCACATTTCCGATAAGCATTACTTTATTCATACGTTTCCTCCTTTTTAGATAATGAACTCGGCAAGTGAGTTATTTCCACATGCCGAGATACTTGAATTTGAAATTTTTTCCTTTTGCGGAGGGGAACTGGCTTCTGCTGTCGACTCTGTCACGCAGATGTTCCACAATCCGGTTATAACAGTCGATACCCGACAAAGCTTTGCATCGGGCCACGAAATGCGTATCCCTATACTCATGCTTTCCTGTGGCAGGCACCAGGACCACTCTTTTGAAATCAAGAGAACCCTCATACCAGCCTTGCCGCTCCTCATTGAGACGTGTGACGACAGGCATGACGGCCTCTCGCCGCTCGTTCATCTGTGGTGAAGTGCTGGGTCTGAGTGCTTTCTTCTGCTTGAAATCAAGCATGGTAGCAGCCTCTGTCTTGATGATGATAAAATAGACTCTGGGCCTTACTTTATATCTTTTAGGATAATAGACATCGCTGTTGGCATATTCACGGATATCCGCTTCTATCTGGGGTGTCATGCCTATCTCTGGGATAGAACAAAGGAAATCAACAGCCTCGTCGGCATTGTAAACCAATGTCTCCTTGTCAAAGTATCTAATATATAAGTTCATTGATTGGGTTTTTCTATCCTAAAAAAAGAGCGGTAAACGAGACTCGAACTCGCGACCCCGACCTTGGCAAGGTCGTGCTCTACCAACTGAGCTATTACCGCAACGAATAAAAAAATATGGTGAAGAGGAGGAGACTCGAACTCCCACGTCGCAATTGACACTACCCCCTCAAAGTAGCGCGTCTACCAATTCCGCCACCTCTCCATCATGTAAACATCTTGAATAAAAGTGCCCAGAACAGGACTCGAACCTGCACGTATCTCTACACACGCACCTGAAACGTGCGCGTCTACCAATTCCGCCACCTGGGCTTCTGAGAACTCGTCTCACTGGTATTTATTCAAGACATCTGAGCGGTAAACGAGACTCGAACTCGCGACCCCGACCTTGGCAAGGTCGTGCTCTACCAACTGAGCTATTACCGCATACCCTAAAAGGGTGCATTTCTCTAAATGCGGTTGCAAAGGTAAGGTTTTTTTTTCATCCACCAAACTTTTTCCCCGTTTTTTTTCATTATTTTTAAGCAGGTGCTCAAAAGGTACTCAATCCATCCTGTCGCGATAGTCCTCATAGTCAAACTGTCTCAATATCTCACACTGCCCATTCTCCTTCAACAAGGCGATGCCTGGATGAGAGATGCCATTGAACATACAAGTCTTGACAGTCGTGTAGTGTAGCATATCCTCGAAAATGATCTCATCGCCCACCTGCAAAGGTTTGGAAAAGCGCCATGCCCCCATAAAGTCACCCGACAAGCAACTGTTGCCTCCCAGTCGATAAACCCACTCCCCTTCTTCCGGCTTTCCGGCCGCCTCAAGCGGTAGAGAGATAGCCCCCCTGACCTCTGGTTGGTAAGGCATCTCCAGACAGTCGGGCATGTGACAGGTGAAACTGACATTCAGGATTGCCGTCTTAACACCCTGATCCTCAACAATATCGATAACATGAGCTCTCAGGAACCCAGTCTGCCATCCGAAAGCACTTCCTGGTTCCAGAATCACTTTCAGCCACGGATAGCGGTCTTTGAAGCCTTTCAATATCCTCAACAGGCGAGGGATGTCGTAGTCGGCCCGTGTCATGAGATGCCCGCCACCAAAATTGATCCATTTCAACTGACGCATCCAAGGAGAGAAATGCTCCTCAATATGCACGAGCGTACGCTCAAACACATCTGAGCCACTCTCACAATGACAATGACAATGGAAACCATCGATGCCATCGGGCAGACATGTCGGGAGATGGTCGGCACTCACTCCAAACCGGGTGCCGGGAGCACACGGGTTATACAAAGCAGTGCCCACCTCGCTGTAACGGGGGTTGACACGCAACCCGAGACTGATGTGGGGATTCTGCCGGCGCACCCTATCGGCATAGCGAGAGAACTGAGAGAGCGAGTTGAAGGTGAGATGACTGGAACAACGGGCGATTTCATCGATCTCATAATCGGTATAGGCAGGAGAATAGGTATGGGCTGGTGCGCCAAACTCCTCCATAGCGAGGCGTGCCTCATAGAGAGAGCTGGCTGTCGTGGCGTGGATATATTCCCGGAAGATGGGGAAGGTCTTCCACAAGGCATAAGCCTTGAAAGCGAGGATAATCTCCACATCAGCCTCACGGGCTACCTCACTGATGAGCCGCAAATTGGCCCTCAACTTCGACTCTTCCAATATATAAAGCGGTGGTTGCATCATTTGTAAATCTGTTTCAATACATCATTATTATAAAAATAGAAATGCTTCGGCAAAAAGCAGAAATGCTTCGGCAGAAAAGAAAAAAGCATCGGATGAAATGGCAGGAAAACCGATGCGGTGTCTGCGCCGATAGGACGGTGAACTGGACGAGAAAAACAAGAGACAGGATGATTCTGAACATATCTCAAAACTACTTTTGTGGTTTGGCTTCCTTCGCAAACTTAAACAACGAGCGGGGCAGATGGCAGTATCCGTCAGGATTCTTGTCGAGGTAATCCTGATGGTATTCCTCGGCATTGTAGAAATTCACCAAAGGGAGTTTCTCAACAGCCAGTGGCCTCGCATATTGGGCCTGCTCAGCCTGATACACTTCCTCGATGACAGGCTGGTCGCCCTTGTCGGTATAGTAGATGCCGGTACGGTATTGTGAGCCTTTGTCATGCCCCTGCTGATTGACACTCATAGGGTCGATGGCCTTGAAGTACATCTGAAGCAGGAACCGCAAACCAACCTTCTCCGGGTCATAGACCACGTGTACCGTCTCTGCAAAACGAGTCTTGTCGGTACAGACCTCCTCGTAGGTGGGGTTCTCTGTGATGCCGTTGGCATAGCCGACCTCGGTCTCCACGACACCTTCAATCTGCTTGAAATAATGCTCCGTTCCCCAGAAACAGCCACCGGCAAGGTAGATGTCCTTTGTCGAGCGGAGAAGCGACAGGTATTTCCCATACCCCTTCTCCTTCATTTCCGATTCGGGTATGAACCTCAGCGAGGCGCTGTTGATGCAGTAGCGCAAACCGCCCTTGTCCTCGGGACCGTCATCAAACACATGGCCAAGATGGGCATTGCCATAACGGCTCCTTATCTCCGTTCTCACCATCCCGTTGGACAGGTCCTGGTGCGCCGTGACGACCTCGCTGGAGATAGGCTTGCTGAATGCCGGCCAGCCACAGCCCGATTCAAACTTGTCCGTAGAGACGAAAAGCGGTTCCCCCGTGGTGATGTCCACATAAATGCCCGGACGGAACTCACCCACATATTCGTTGGTGAAGGGGCGTTCCGTAGCAGCCTCCTGAGTGACGGCATACTGCTCAGCCGTCAACTGCCGGCGCAGCACATCGTCACTCGGCTTCTCATATTTTTCTGTCACGATCATGGCCGATTTCTCCTGTTCACTTCCTTCCCTTGCCGTGTTGCATCCCGTCAGCAGGAAGGCAAGCACTGCAAGGCTTATACATACACTGTGATACTTCATATACTTATAACCGTTGCAAATATAGTGAAAGCCGAAGACAATACAAAATGAATAACATTCATTTTTATTGGAGAGGCGCATCCTATATTCGGTCGAAGAGCAAATATAGTGAAAGCCGAAGACAATACAAAATGAATACTTTCATTTTTATTGGAGAGGCGCATCCTATATTCGGTCGAAGACCAAATCAGTGAAAGCTGAAGACAATACAAAATGAATACTTTCATTTTTATTGGAGAGGTGCCTCCTATATTCGGTCGAAGGGCAAATTAGCGGGAAGGACACATCATAGAATCAACGTGTGGGGATGATGGTTTTGATATAATTCAATCCCACCAGTCATCGTAGAGCACCCCCTTGTCGTTCACTTTTTCCTTCAGGCGTTTCCAATCAAAAGGAAGATATTCATCATCATCCCAGACGTTAATTAGGATATAGAACCCGTTCTCGTCCATGATGGCATCGATGGTCATCGACTTGCGAGGCTCGTCAATTTCATACATATTCCTGCATGATTCTCCCCTGAACATCCTTGCCAGATTCAGAGGTTGGAAGTATTCGTCGGAATAGATGGTATAGGCTTCTTTGGGATGATCTGCGATATACTGGCGCACGCATTCCATCACTTGATGGAGCATCGTCTTGGCCTTTTCCTCGGAAGTAAATTTATAAACTGTCAGATGGTTGTCGCCTCGACGGCGTACACTTTTCTCAGCCCTTAGATAACTATCAAATTTATGACTATCGTCAAATACATCGACGGTGCTGTCGTGCTGGCAATGTATCTCGTGGCGCTTGATTGTTTTGTCTTTGAACAATGGAAGTATGGCCATATGAAGGGCGTCGACGTCAAAATCCTTGGTGGCATAAAAGGTAGTATCGACAATGGTGTTGACCCTGAGTTCACCAAATCCAATGGGGCCCATACGATTCTTAAGTCCACGGTCAGAATCGGTATAACGGAAATGAACCATCTCGGGCAACTTGCCAGTACCATAGCTGTCATTTTCCAGATACTCAAATTTCTTAGGTATCGGCTCGTTCTCGTAAGGCTTCAGGGCGATGGTGGTGATGATGGTGTCGTGCCCGTTCTGGTGATACTCGTAGCTGTAGCTCTCTGCTGCATCTTGGGCCAGTTCGCTGAGCGTTCTACGAACCACATGAAAAGCTTCTCGCGTCTTACGCCATTCTACACGTATAGCGCTATCGGCCTTTGAATCGAGCGGTTTTTTCATATAATCTATTGTTGGTTCTGGCCCTTCGTTATTAAGTCCAAAGTTGAATTCGTAGCGTTTGCGTAGTCCCTCCTGATTTTTATTGCTGAGGGTGTAGTATTTTACTAAGCCATTAGCCTTCAGATAGGCATAGAGGCTCTCCAACTTGGGGTTGTCCTGAGCGATGCAACCGAGCTGCATTGCTGCGAATATAATTAAAGAAATAATTCGTTTCATATCTGTTACTTGTTTTTATTTGTCGTTTTCTTCGTACATGCTTATCATTCGTTCGCCGCGCATGCGTATCTGGCGAATCTCTTCTTCTGTATTGATGTCCTCCATCTGCGGCTCATCGGCATTGAGACTTGCCAAGAGCAGTTCCATCCGAGTCTCCTCGCTCATCTGAACGAGTTCTTCCTTGGGTTCTTCCTTGACTACTTTCGGAGGTCTTTGAACCTTTGGTTGTTTGGGAATATCAACACTGACGTTTTTCGGCTTGGGCATATCCTTTGCTTGCTGTTTTTCAGGAACAGGAGCCGTTTCTGCTTTCGTGACAAGCAGAGTCTCGTCTGCTGGTTTCTCCAAGATCTTTTTGGGAGGCATCAGGAACATGATGATGAATCCTGCCACGCAGGCAGCTGCCAACCAAGGCCACATCCTGACAATGCGACGAGGGCTTACTTCCCGATGCGCTTTCTCCATCACCTCCTGCTTCAGCGTTTCCGATGCTTTGAACTCGCATTGCGGTTCGAGCAGTTGCTCGATGTCTTCAAAATCGTTCATATTGTTTCTCCTTTCTTTTTCATCATTTGTTGTAAGTGTTGAATGGCGTAGCGGTAGCGTGATTTCGCCGTGGCCTCTGGTATGTCTTGCAGCTCTGCAATCTGCTTGAATGTTAGTTTATCGTAGCACTTTAGTCTTACAATTTCCGACTGTTCCAAAGGAAGTGAATCGAGCAGACGATTGATTCGCATGAATTCCTCGTGAATCTGTAAGTCACTTTTGTCAACGGGCACCTGTTCGGCCATTTCGAGCGGCACCACCCTGAGAGGCTTTCGTCGCAGGTAGTCTATACACGCATTGTTGATGACCCGAATGAGATACTGTTCTACGTGATCCATATTGGTCTTCTCGCGCAATCGCTGGAACACGCTCAGCAGCACCTCCTGCACTACATCCTCGGCATCCTCCCTAATGCCGATGCGCATATAGGCAAAACGGAACAGCCAGTCTTGTCGCTCTTCGACAATCCTTTCCAGTTCCTTCAGCAACTGTTCCGTTTCTTTGTTCATCGTTTACTTCGTTTATGATGTTTAAATAAACCTTTTTCAACGAGGTAGCTCTACATATTGAAACGAAAATATGCCAGAAAAGATTTAGTTGTTCTCCACTTTTTTCACCAAACACATCATTTTTTCTGCCAGCAAAGTTCTGGGACGAGCTAAACGACAAGGTCGAGCAATAAAAAAGTACGCAAATAGACCCTCAGCAAGCACAGTCATGGCGCAAGGCATGGCAAGGAGGGAAAAAAGGAAAGACAACCGAAAAGTATTAACAAAGGGTGTCGGGCTCATCCCGTACACATCCAAATTAATCTAAGTCAAGTATTCCGCTGTTTTGACTTTTTTTTAAAATACTTTGTACAAAAATCAACTATAGTGCTTACCTTTGCAGGCGCAAAACAGGCCATACAAAGTCAGAAATGATGGAACAGCAAGAACAAGGAAACAGGAAATTTCACCATGTCATACCGCTCCAGATACGGTTCAATGATGTTGACAAATTCGGGCATGTGAACAACACCGTCCACTTCCAATTTTACGATACAGCCAAGACGGACTATTTCTCAAGTGTCTGCCATGACGTTGATTGGGAAAATGTGGCCATTGTCGTGGTCAAGATAGAGGCTGAGTTTGTTGCACAGATCAAGGCGGAAAACCACATTGCTGCTAGGACCCGTGTCACGCGGATAGGTAACAAGAGCTTCAACTTGGAACAAGAGGTCTTTGACCTTGACAGCCAGGAATTGAAGAGCCGCTGCATTTCCGTGATGGTGTTGTACGATTTAAAGCTTCATCAGACCATGATATTTCCAGATTCCTGGCGTGAAGACATCACCAACTATGATGGAATTGCCGACAACAAATCCTCTTCAAGAATTAACGTATGACTTCCACGACATATATGAGTCCCTGCTTTCCACATGAGTTGTACGGATCATACATGCTCTATCCAGAAGTATCAATTCTCATAAAATATCCCAATTCTTCTCCCGTGTTCACTCCAACACGGGAGATTTTTTGTATTTTGGCTTCGCCGAAATTACTTCATCTCGGGAAAAGAAAAGAAAGTTCTTTTCTTTTCCGCTCGATTTTCGTAACTTTGCCCTTGCTATCAAACAAACTACAATCAGAACGAAGAGGAGAATAACCTTATAAGAGACAATTGATGCATCCCATCAATGTTCCCAGTCCGGCACCCAACCAAACGATAGCTTTCAGTTCCTTGTCCATCACCTCGTGGATGATCTGTTCGGTCTCATTGACATCCATCTCATTAATCCGCTCACGGACAATTTTGCTGATATCAACGGACGCCAGAATACGGGGTAGATGATCGTTGATCACATTGCGGTAGAGTGACTCCACCCGGTCGGGGGCCTGTTCCAACTGTTCCTCTTTATCCTTGAGAAGCTGGCAGACGGGCATTTTCAAAAACTGCTCTATCTCGTCGCCCAAGAGTTTGGTGACCATGTCACCGCCCTCCCTTTGCAGCATGTCATTGATGTTTTTGCTCAATAGGCGTTCTGCCGGTTCCCGCAGGAGAGAAAGGAATTTTGCCACCAGGTCGCGCCCAAAAAAGCGTGTCGCCATTCCTCCCAGACCGCTGATGCCTGCAAGCAGTTCGGTGATGCCGTCGCCGCCCAGTTTTCTCACGACATGTCCGACCGCCATCTCCGCCACCTGATCACCAACAGACGAATCCGCCAACTTGTTTTTCAACTGCATCGTCAGATCCTTGTTGACATCCTCTACCATGGTATGGATTTCCTGTTCAGAGAGGTAGTGTGCGAAAAACTGCTCCACGGTCTCTGGATTATGCCGTTGTTTCTCCACGAAACGTTCCACTGAAGAACGGATTTTATCAATCATCTCCTCCGACAGGAGATATTTTGACAGCACCTCCTTATTCATCAGGTTTTCGCTGATGGTGTTGCCGATAGCCTCCGCCAACCGTCCCTTCTCCTTGGGTATCAGTCCTGGAGTGAAGGGCACATGCACCCCGAAGACATACTTAGCCTGATGGGGTCTGAACAGCATGCGGATAGCGATGTCGTTGGTGATGTATCCGATCACACCCCCCACTACCGGAGCTAGTAAATAATGAAAATCCCACATAGGCAATCAGCCAAACTTATTCCTCATCCCAGAGGCTATGCTGATTGGCCAATGCCTTTCCGGGTTCAGGCTCAATCGCTTCATCAGAGTAGAGAAGATACATCTCCTTGCTTTTCGTGTCGAATTGCATGAAAAGGTCATTCAGAGAGAATGAGAGAGATCGGATAGTGGGTTGTTGATATATTTTCATGTTGACAGATTATTTAATGACGACTTTTTTACCATGATGGATATATATACCTTTAGAAGGCCTTGTGACCTTGATGCCAGACAACGTATAATAAGAATCATCAGACAACACATTCTTGACGTTAGCGATACCAGAGGGTAAGTCTTCGAAATCAAAGATGACAGCCCCTGCACCATTGGGGTCACCAGGAATATCACCCGATGTGCTGACAGGCAGTTGCAGGTAGGCCATATTGGCAAACAAGAGGTAGGGTTTGGTGAAAGGATAGAAAGCAATACCCTTGGAAGGAACATCATAGAGAAGATAGTTGGTGAAGGCACCGTCAGTGGGTTGGATTGTGATATCTTCTGTGGTTCCTTTCAGCAGGTTGCCTTTACAAGAGGTATGCGAGACAGCGCATGGTATTGTAAATGATCCAGAAGAAGCCACCAACACCAGACCTGTACCGGCAGGAGCATCGTTCACTTGAAGTAGGATCACTTTATGGGTTCCACCTGTCTCATAACGAATGGCGATATAGGCCTTGATGCCACTGACGCTGGAGAAATCAAGATCACGGTCAGAACAATAAGTGCGTATTCCCGCTGCACCGACGGTCAATGTCTCTGACGTCGGTCCGAGGACAAACCAGCCATCCTTCCATTGGAATGTCCCAGCCGTACTCACACCACTTCCGAAGTTGAATCCTGCAGGGGCATAGATGGCGCAAGGTGATGTGGCTGTACCAATGCCATCGCAAGCACCTTTATCATATTTATCCCCCCCTACAGCTAAGTTATTCATTGTCTGTGAGATATAGAGATTTCTCAAGGAAGTGCAATTTCTAAGCATATTGGTGGTATGACTGCCTGAAGCATTACTGAGATCAAAATTACTGAGGTCAAGGGTTTTCAGACTGCTGCAACCATCAAACATAAAAGTAAAATCCTCCACATTCGAAGTAATAAAGTGGCTTACGTCGAGTGTTGTCAAACTGCTGCAATTACGGAACATTTCTTCCATATCCTCACCATTGGAAGTATTGAAACTGCTGATATCCAAACTGGTCAGACTGGTACATTCCTTAAACATTTCTTCGAAATTCACCACATTTGAGGTATTGAAATTGCTCAGATCGAGCGTGGTCAGACTGCTGCAGTTTCGAACCAAATGGGATAAATTTGTCACTTTATTAGTATTAAAACTGCTGACATTTATGGCCGTCAAAGACTTGCATCCGTAAAACAGAAAACTCATATCCGTCACATTTGACGTGTTCATGTATTGCAATCCTTGAATGTCATTGAGATTCTCCATTTGTTCAAACCACTTTCTGATGGATGTAAGATTTACGGCAAAGAATGATGGGTCAAATACCGCTTTAGTTACTTGAGGAGCAATATTATACCAATTTCTACTGGGTTTGTCAGGATGTAGGTATTCAACATCGAAATACAACGATCCGTTACCTCTCGAAAAATACTTATTATCATAATAAAAAGAAAGTGTCCTAGTGCTGTTGTCGAAATACGCATAACTTTCTTTCCTATAGATAGGTGACGTTCCTATTCCGTCAATATGTTTGAAGTCTTGCCACACGTTGGCAGATTGGTATACTGACAGGCTGCCGGACGGCACCCAAAGCCTATATTTCAAGGCACCTTCTAAAGCCGAATAGTCAATAGTTGGCGGAGTGGAAGAGTCCACCAGGAAAGCTGCAAGATGGGAGCAACCATAAAACGCACCTATTCCAATCTCAGTAACGCTGGCTGGAATGGAGATACTATCCAACCCTTCCACCTCCTGGAAAGCCGCATTTCCAATTTTTTGGACTGTATTAGGAATCTGGGTGGTCTTACATCCCACGATTAATGTTGGGGAGCCAGAACGGACATCAATGATGGCGTTACTGCCAGAAGGTGAACTGTAAGCCGGACTACCACCATCCACAGTAATACTGGTGAGATTGGAACATCTTGCAAACGGGCTACATGGCTCAAATCCCCAATCTTTCCTATCCATCTGAATAGATGTCACGGTTTTAGGAATTACGATGGACGTAATTCCTGATCCAGAGAAAGCATTACGGCCAATGGTCTCCAAATTGTCACTCAACGTGATGGAAGTAATATAGTTATACGCAAGAGCCCATTCTCCGATTTCCGTCACAGGCAGGCCGTCAGGTAGCGATGCTGGCAGACCTTTTAGCGTTGAAGGAATAGTGATACTTGCCGGACTGAAATTCCAATCAATTCCGGTTACTTTCCATGCGGTTTTAGCACTGTTAAGTTCGTACTCGATGCCCTGAGCATCTGTATAAGGATAAGCCTTCATCATCATGGGAAATGCCATCATGAGAAGGATAAACGACAACACTTTTTTCATAGATTATTTTTTATAGATGATATTTGTTTTGATCAATATAATGAGATTACAAATATAGAGAAGATTTCCAAACTACCAAAACTTGTTGTGAAAAAAACAAAAATTTTTATGCGCAACATACATGATAAAACCATAATGATGAAGCTTGTTGTACATCATGGACACTGACATTGCACTGTGCACGCATCATCTACCAACGGATACCAATCCTTTCCAACCATTCTTCCGTGAGACGGATATCGTATCGATTGGCCACCGGAGATTCTTCCATCTGGCTGGGCTGAAGGATTTTTCCCAACATGCCCTGCAGCCCTTCCCCGAGGGACTCACGGGCAGCCAACTGTCTGAAAAGATCATCATCGATGACCTTCCATTCATCAAAGCCGATTCCTAACCTTCGGGGTAATGAACGTATCTCACAGACATCTGGGTTAACCACATGGAATACCCTTGGGCCATCATGGCATCCCGACAACCACGTCACAGCAGCAGCTACCTTATCAACGGGAGACAGGTCCACCATCCTTTCGGCCATTGACCGGGGAACAGCCCCGATACGGAAGAAGAGTTGCGTCATGGCATGAAAGGCATTGTTGGCCACTTGTCGCGGCAGCATACCGTCACTCCGCCGCCAAAGATTACCCACACGCATGATCCGTGCATCAAGTCCTTCATTGAGCATCCTCCCCAAGACGATTCTCTCTGCCAAGAACTTGGAATATGAATAAGGGTCGCCAAACACTTGTCGAATATACAAATCGCCTTCTGTCAAGGTATTTCCTTGACCTGTAGTGTCGTAACCGGCCACGCTGACCGTGGAAACCTGCACCAGACGGGCACCAACCTTCAGACAATAACCGGCAAGCGCATCTACCGCCTCCGTATTGATGCGCATGAGCGTCTCGTGAGGTGCGAAATGCCGCACATCGGCCGCACAATTGATCACCTGGCAGATGCCCGAGCGTGGTAAGCGCTGGTAGAATCCTACATCACAGAGGTCGCCGGACATCACACGGCAGCGATGTTCATCGAATGCTGTGCCAAAATAATAATGATAGGTCTCACGCAAACGTATGGCAGCCTCCTCATCGGTGCTTGCTCTCACCACACAACAGACCCTAGCCCCTTTCTCCAGACATTCCTTGAGCACGTGAATGCCCAAAAAGCCTGTGCTTCCTGTCAACAGCACCTCACCCGTGAGGTGTCCACTATCCTCCTTGCCTACACAGTCCTTCAAAGCTAGACGAAGCATCTCATGGATGGCCGTATAATCATAGTCAGCGACACGATAGCCATGAGTATTGTAGGACAACATGATACGGGCCAATGCCCTTGGTGTGGGATGGTCAAACACCCAACCATAGTCGATGGAAAGTCCCGCCTTCTCCGCCTCAGCCACCAACAGCATCGCCTGCAAGGAAGTACCGCCCAAATCAAAGAAATGATCGTTGGCACCCACACGATCCACACCCAGTACCTGTGCGAACAAAGAGGCCAAACGCCGTTCCCACTCATTGGATGGTGGCACATAAGGTCTTTGACCATGATCGAGCGGATCGGGCAAGGCATCCCTCTCGATCTTTCCATGTGCATTGAGCGGCCAATCATCCACCTGTATCAGAAATGCCGGGATGGAATACGACGGACAAGTCTGGCGCAAGGTGTCCATCATCTTCTGAGTATCGAGTGGCGCATCTGCCGTAAAATAGACTGCCAGACATGGATTGGCATGGAGAGAAAGTGCTTTAGCGCAAACCGTGTGCACCCCATCAAGTCGTGCCACGACATGCTCAACCTCCTCTAAGGTGACAGCATAGCCATTGATCTTCACCTGATGGTCGATTCTTCCCCAGAACTCCAACTGGCCATTGTTGTTCCATCTGGCCAGATCACCTGTACGATATATTTTTTCATTGGTGAAGCCACTGGTGACAAACCTCTCGGCAGTAAGTTGAGGCAGATGCCAGTAACCTTGTGCCATCTGTCTTCCACTCAGACAAAGTTCGCCCACTGCCCCTATCGGCAACAGGCGTAAGTCAGCATCGACAACGAATGCCGCACAATTGCTCACGGGTCTTCCTATCGGGATGACATCATCTGGTTGGCAGGGATTACATTCATAAAAAGTGGCATCAACTGTAAATTCCGTAGGGCCATAGGTGTTATAGACACAGCAACCCGTGTCAGGAACATGGGTCATCTTGTCACCACCAAAACAAAGGTATGTCAACTGAGGATGGTGATGCCCATCGAATATCGGAATCATGGCTGTCGTATAGCAGCCACCTGTAATGGCGTGTTCTTCCAAAAAACGGTGGATTGCGGCAGGACTATGCCTTACCGACTCAGGCATGATATACAACGTGCCGCCAACGGTAAGCACCGGAAAGAGGTCTTCCACGGACCCGTCAAAAGCCAAAGAAGAATGGCAGCTGATGCGGCTGTCAGCATCTATCCGCCACTGGTGGACAATGAAATGAATGAGGTTGCACAAGGCGGCATGCGACACCATCACACCCTTGGGATGGCCGGTGGTACCAGAGGTATAAATCATATAGGCCGTGGCGGAAGGAGAGGCACTGTTGAACATCTCTGGCGCGACCTCCTGTTCCTGTTCCTCTAGGGCTTCCATCCCTAAGACAACCGTTGGTCGGGCATCCTCCAAAATCTGTTGCCGGATGGCAGGAGGCCATGTCTGGTCAATAGGAAAATAGGTGGCACCTATTCTCATGGAGGCTAAGACCATCACCATAAAACGACAAGAAGGAACCGCCTCGATACCGACGAAATCGCCGGCCCTTACTCCTGTTTTTCTCATCCATCCGGCCAGGCGGCGGGATTTCCGTTCCAATTCTCCATACGTCAGACAACAGGTTCCATCACTTACCGCCACCTTTTCGGGACGAGCCCTCACTTGTTGTAGAAAGAAGTCGAAAAACGTCTTCTTCTCATCATAAGACAAGTGTTCACCTGCAGATAGCGACATGATGGTATCCCGTTGCTGAGCATCCACGATATCCACCTCACTGATCAGCCTGACAGAGTCGCTCATCATGGAACAGACCGCAGTTCTCACACAGGAGGCGAACATCCTCAGATCCTCTGGAGTATACTGCCCACTGGAGGCCTCCACCCGTATCTCATAATGATGGTCATCACAATAAATCACACAACTCCATCCAGCATTGTCGCCACTGCGGGCGAGTTGGACACCTTTCACACGCATCCCATCCACCTGCAACCACTCACTGATCTGCTCACCCTGGAAGCCGAACAAGACTGCGGGGGAAGAGACATGGTCACGACAGAAATCTGTATAAGGATATGCGGCATGCCGCATAGAAGACAACAACGAGGCACGAAGACCAGAAATCAGATCTGTCACGCCCAGACATTCATCCACCTGACAGATGACAGGCACCGTTCTGACAAACATGCCGTAGGCTTTCCGCAGTGCATGGTTTACCCGTCCGTGATTCATCGTCGCATAGGCCACTTTTGGTTGCCTGCATAGTCTTGAGAGCACCACGTTGAATGCACCCATAAAGAGAAGGTTGCTACTCACCTCATGGTCAGCACACCATTTGTCGACCTGACCACGCCCGACCCAACAAGAAGACGAGATACATCTTGGCACCTCCTTTCCATGAACGGCAGACCCAGGCACGACAGTAAATCTCTCTCCCGAAAACACATTCTCGTAATAGGCTTTTCCTCTCAGATAAGCCGGTGTGTCTTTCTGCCAACTCAATTGTTCCGCATAGGCATACAGGCCATCCTGTTCGTCAGCTAAAGGATTGCCAGCCAGCGCATCCGACAGATCTGACGCATAAAAACAATGGGTAATGGTGAACCCATCTGCGATGATATGATGAAAATCCGACAATAGCCAACAATGACGTTCTGTCTTGATGATCTCAAAACGGCACAGCGGTTGGCCCGACAACAGATCAAACGGACGGACAAACCCATCCTCCATATATTGTGAAGCCTCCTCTTCCTTCATCCTCCTCATTTTGATCCCAATCACCATCTTTGGGTCAGCAAACTGGGTCAGTTGTCCGTCATCATTCCACACCAACCGTGTGCGCAACATAGGCCTGACATCAATGACCTGCCTGAGCGCACGCCCCAGGCGATGCTCATCCATCTCTTGATCAAAAGGGACTGCTGATGGCAGATTATAGGCTGTGGAAGCAGGTTTTCTGCTGCATGCCAACCACACCCCCATCTGTGAAGGAAGTAAAGGAAATGTTTTCACCATGCAAATATACCAAAAAACATCTGATATCTTTGTTGGTATGACAGATTTTTCATAATTTTGCAGTGGCAACGGTATCCCTTCGGATGCCAAGCATTGAAAAAAGAAAGACGATGAAACTTGTGGTCATGACAAGACCCACATTCTTTGTGGAGGAAGACAAGATCCTGGAGGCTCTTTTCGACGAGGGTCTCGATGATCTGCACATCTACAAGCCCGACTCCTCCCCCATCTATGTCGAGCGGCTTCTCTCTCTTCTTCCAGAAAGTACACATCGTCGCATCACCGTTCATGACCATTATTACCTGAAAGATGAGTTCGGACTTGCGGGCATCCATCTAAATGATGCGACGGCAGACCGGCCATCAGGTTATCGCGGCAATTTCAGCCGCTCATGCAACGACCTCTCACTTCTGAAAGAGGCGAAGCGGAAAGCCCGCTACGTCTTCCTACGCAACATCTTCGACAGCATCTCTGAAACCGGGCAGCAAGCCACGTTCAGTGCCGCGGACCTCCAGATGGCCAGCCGACATGGTCTCATCGACAAACATGTCTATGCGCTTGGAGGCGTGTCATTGGATAGTATCCGCCAACTACGTGACCTTGGCTTTGGTGGTGTTGTCGTCTGTGGTGACTTGTGGAACCGTTTCGACATCCACCATGAGACCGACTTCAAACATGTCATCACCCACTTCGGTAAATTAAAATCTGCAATAGGATAGCAATATCAAACGAAAAAAGACTAACAGTAATGATTGACCCAAATTCTTTCATGGTATTCTCGGGCACCAACACGAAATACTTGGCAGAGAAAATCTGCCAAAGCCTCGGTTGCCCATTAGGCAAACTGCAAATCACCCATTTCTCTGACGGAGAATTCTCTGTTTCTTACGAAGAGTCTATCCGTGGACGTGACTTGTTTCTTGTGCAAAGCACATTCCCCAACGCCGACAACTTCATGGAATTACTGCTGATGATTGATGCAGCCAAGCGTGCCTCAGCCCGCACCATCAATGCCGTGATGCCTTACTTCGGATGGGCTCGTCAAGACCGCAAAGACAAGCCCCGTGTGAGCATCGGTGCCAAACTGGTGGCCGATATTCTGAGTGTGGCGGGTGTGGACCGTGTCATCACAATGGACCTGCATGCCGACCAGATTCAAGGATTCTTCGATGTCCCCGTCGACCATCTCTATGCCTCTGGCGTACTCCTGCCCTACCTGCAATCATTGAGGTTGGAAGACATGGTCATCGCCTCTCCTGATGTCGGTGGTTCAAAGCGTGCCAACACCTATGCCAAATACCTGGGTTGTCCATTGGTGCTCTGCAACAAGACACGTGCCCGTGCCAACGTGGTGGACACCATGCAGATCATCGGCGACGTGAAAGACAAGAACGTGGTCATTGTCGATGATATCGTCGATACTGCCGGGACGATCACCAAGGCAGCAGATCTGATGAAGAGTGCCGGAGCCAAGAGTGTACGTGCATGTGCCTCACATTGTGTGATGAGTGGTTCCGCCAATGAGAATGTCGCCAATTCTGCTTTGGAGGAAATCGTGTTCACCGACTCCATTCCTTACAGCAACCGCTGTCCGAAAGTAAAGCAGATCTCCGTGGCCGACATGTTTGCAGAAACCATCAGAAGGGTGATTTCCAACCAAAGCATCAGTTCACAGTATCTGGTATAACTAAAGGCTGAAAGCCAAGAGCGGAAACCAGGGAGCGCTGGCTCCCCACCCGCCATAGATGTTTCAGCAACAGATAGAAAAAATCCTTAAGATCTTTGCGGTCTTAAGGATTTTCTATTTGTGTATCAAATGATTAGAGCCATCTCACATAGCAGAAGTCCTGACGGTGAGGCAATTTGTCATTCTTAGGATACATACGCACACCAGTCTTATAGGTGCCGGCCTTGTCGGGAACGATATGGCACTCAAATGTGTATTCATTCCCCGACTTGTTGACCAATTCAAACTGATGTACCTTGTTGATGCGGTCTTCTCCGTTTTCATCTGTCTTGAGTATCACAAACTCCAAACCGATGGCATCATCAAGACCAGCTTCGTCGATAACAAACTTCACGGTGAAGCCCACGCCAGTCTCGGCAGCCTCAGAAAGATCGCTCTCCCTTGACACGACCTTGATGGCATCCCAACGCTCAGCGACCGTCTCTTTCCAGAAAGCGATCTCCTTGGCCAGTTGATTGTCATTGGCATGCAATTTCTCCGAACGCTCAGCCAGACGGCAATAGAACTTGGAATAATAGTCGTCGAGCTGACGTTTCATAGTATAATGAGGTGCGATGGAAGCGATGGAGTTCTTGATGACCTTGATCCAACCCTCGCTGTATCCCTTCTCATTCTTGTTGTAATAGAGCGGGATGATCTCATTCTCCAGCAAACCATAGATTGTAGCGGCATCAAGCTGATCCTGATAACCCTGGTTCTGATAGGTACGCTTCTCGGTAAGTGCCCATCCGGCACCCTCACGATATCCCTCAAGCCACCATCCGTCGAGCACGGAAAGGTTGACCACACCATTCATCTCAGCCTTCTCTCCCGATGTACCAGAAGCCTCAAGAGGACGGGTCGGTGTATTCATCCAGATATCAACACCCGACACGAGGCGACGGGCAAGACGGAAGTCATAATCCTCAAGGAAGATGATCTTGCCAAGGAACTCTGGCCGCTGGCTGATTTCGAAGATGCGCTTGATAAGTCCCTGTCCGGCACCGTCAGCAGGGTGTGCCTTACCGGAGAAGATAAACTGCACAGGACGCTCAGGATTGTTGACGATCTTGGAAAGTCTATCCAAGTCGGTGAAGAGCAAGTGAGCACGCTTGTAGGTAGCAAAACGACGGCAGAAGCCAATCATCAGGGCGTCGGGATTGATACGCTGCAAGAGTGTGACAACCCTTGAGGGATCACCCTGATTCTTGAGCCATGTCTCACGGAACTTATCACGGATATAAGCCACCAGCTTTTTCTTGAGTGCCATACGGGTGTTCCAGATCTCCTCATCATCCACCTGATGGATAGCGCTCCAGATTTTCTCATTGCTCTGATCGCTCATGAATTTCTTGTCGAAATGACGTGCATAGAGCTGACGCCACTCTGTAGCAGCCCAACTGGGGAAGTGGACACCATTGGTGACATATCCCACATGGTTCTCTTCGGGATAATAGCCAGCCCAAATCGGAGCAAACATCTTCTGGCTAACCCATCCGTGCAGCTTGCTCACGCCATTTACTTCCTGACAAGTATTGCAAGCGAAAATAGACATGCAGAAACGCTCTGAATGGTCATCTGGGTTCTGACGGCCCATACCGATGAACTCATCCCAGGTAATTCCCAACATGGCGGGGTATCCACCCATGTATTTGCCAAACATGTCGGCATCGAAATAGTCGTGACCGGCTGGCACAGGAGTGTGTACGGTATAGAGAGAAGAAGCTCTCACCAGTTCAAGAGCCTGATTGAATGACAATCCCTCGCGCACATAGTCACAAAGACGCTGGAGATTGCAAAGGGCAGCATGTCCCTCGTTGCAATGGTAAATCTGCTTCTTGATGCCCAGTTTCTTGAGGGTGAGCATACCACCGATACCCAGGAGGATTTCCTGCTTCAGGCGGTTCTCCCAATCACCACCATAGAGGGAGTGGGTAATGGGTTTGTCAAACTCAGAGTTCATCTCATTGTCGGTATCGAGAAGATACAGAGCGATGCGTCCTACATTCACACGCCACACATAGGCATGCACCTGATAATTCATGTAAGGAACATCGACCACCAGCTGGTTGCCATCAGCATCCAACTGACGCTCGATAGGAAGCGAGTTGAAGTTTTGTGCCTCATAATTGGCAATCTGCTGTCCATCCATGGAAAGCGACTGCTTGAAATAGCCAAAACGATAGAGGAATCCCACTGCGCACATATCAACATTGCTGTCAGAAGCCTCCTTCAGATAGTCACCGGCGAGCATACCAAGGCCACCGGAATAGATCTTGAGAACCTGATTAAGACCATACTCCATGCTGAAATAAGCCACGGATGGTCTGTTGCTATCAGGCTTCACGTCCATATATTTGCGGAACTTGGCATAGACATCCTTGACCGCTTTCATGATGGTCTTGTCCTTCTCCAATTCCTGCTTTCTCTCATAGCTCAATCTCTCAAGCAAGAGCACGGGATTGTGGCCTACCTCCTCATAGAGATCCTCATCCAGGCTTCTCCAAAGGTCACGGGCCTCATAATTCCACGCCCACCACATGTTGTGGGCTAATTCATCCAGACACTGAAGCTGCTCAGGAAGTCTTGACTTCACCAGCACTTCTTTCCACTGGGGTGCATTGGCATAATCTGCTTTAATTTTCATACTTAATCAATATAATAATGCTTTTAAATTCAATTATTTCATCCGTTCCTCAGCTTTTCTGAGGGCGATGTCATAAGCTTGATAATAATAGGTGATAAATTGGCTCCACAAAGCCTTCTTCGACAATTTGTCGGCATTGCTGCGCGCCTTATTCACCTGTTTGGCATCAAAAGAAGAGAATTCCGCCACGGTGTCCTTGATGGCATCCGCCACCTCAGAGTAGTTGTAATCAGTGCGGTGGATCACTTTCACGCCATCGATGATCTCACTCCTGCCGCCATTCTCTTGATTGGCCCACTGGCCGAAACCAGCCAAATCGGTGGTGATGCAGGGCACCTTGAAAGCCACAGCCTCCAGCGGTGTATATCCCCAAGGCTCATAATAAGATGGATAAATACAGAGGTCATTGCCCAATACGATATCATAATATCCCATATTGAGCACACCATCCTCACCTGTGAGATAGCACGGCATGAAAATGAGTTTGACTTTGTCATCATGACGATTCCACATGTCAAGATATTTCAACATACTCAACACATTGTCATGGCTCATGTTGTGCAACCAGTGCGTGACCAATGGCACTTCGAGCGGCGTATCAAATTTCTTGCCGCTATTCAGGCGCTCGATTAAGTCTTTCCTCGGTTCACCAACCCATCCGGGAACCTCTATAAAGGCGAGAACCGGTTTTTGGAGATCCTTGTCCCTGAGCAATCGGTTCATTGCCTCGATATAGACATCAACACCCTTGTTGCGGAACTCATATCTACCACTGGTCGAGATGATAAGCGTCTGATCATCCAGATCGGTACCCATCAACGCATTGGCCACATCGATGAGTCTTTTTCTGGCCAACCGTCTTTTCTTAGTGAATTCAGCCCCTTTAGGCACAAAATTATTCTCAAAGCCATTGGGCAACACCACGTCTACTGATTTGTCGAGCAATTCAAGGCACTCGCGGGCAGTGATTTCGCTGACAGTTGTAAAACAGTCAACATTTTTCGCAGTCTGCTTTTCAATGGAATGCTTGCTCTGCATATTCAACTCTCCAGCCATTTGGTCACCATTATAGGCAAAAAGATAATCATAGAGAGGTTTGTTGTTGCCAGCAATACTTCTTCCGATACTGGTGGCATGAGTGGTGAAAACGGTACCGATCTGCGGCAGCCGGTGCTTGATATAAAGTAGCCCCAATCCCGTCATCCACTCATTTGCATGGTAGACGACACGCGTTGACTCATTAAGGAAAAAGAGGTAGAAACTTTCCACGACCAGTCCAGCCGCATAAGAAAACATAGACGCCTCGTCATAGTCACCATAAGCATGGAGACTATCTACTTGATAGAGTTCCCACAATCGTCCGTAGATTTCATCTTTCTCTGAAAAATACTTTTGAAAATCCACCAAAATAGCAATAGGTGTGCCAGGAATTTTCCAACGGCCGATTTTCATTTCAAGTCCGCTCTCCAATGCATGTTCTCTCCATTCTGCAAAGAGCTTATCATCTTGTTCGAAATAGGGACATATTTTCTCGTGCCAACAATCAGGTCCTATGAAAATAATGTGGTCGCTCATTGCTTGCTGCAAAGTATTTGCCCTTGTAGACAAAACAGTATAGATGCCACCGACCTTATTGCATACCTCCCAACTAGACTCAAAGATATAGTCGGGCGTCAACAAATCTTTTACCATCTGAAAAAACTAAAATTACGGTTGCAAAGTTACTAAAAAAAAATAAAAAACGTTTCTGTTACACAAGAAATTTCCCTATTGGTAGGATATATTGACAAAATGCATTATCTTTGCTCATACTAGGTACGAAAGAAAGATAAATTATGAAAAAATACATCATCACCCTCTTTTTAGTCATGCTTCCGTGGCTATCACAGGCACAGTCGCTCAAGGGTTATTACTACAATGAAGAATATCAGGTATATCTTCAACTAAGCATAGACAGCATCGACGTGAAGGTGCCTGAACAGGATATCTATGGAGAGATCGCAGGCTATTTTGGTTCCAAGCGTGATGCCCGCCTATGGCTGATCACTGACAGCGAGCGCACCGGTCGACACACCGCGCACATCACGGTGGTCAACGACTACGGAAGTGAAGATTTTGATGCGGAAATCAAAGAGGACGATCAAGGCCAGCTCACTGTGAAACATCTTCATGGGAGCACCTTCAAAATAGTGGTCAACAAGAAATATGTCAAGTTACCGAAGACCCTGATTCTTAAGAAAAAGCAGTAATCAGGAGCGATCAGTTTATCGATAGTCGCCCATCGGTTTGTCTTTCAGACAAATGCATATACAAAAGTAGCGCGCCCGCCGGCTCATGGAGCCTGGCGGGCGCGCTGGATGAAAAAAGGAGGCGGCGACCTACTCTCCCGCATTGCATTGCAGTACCATCGGCGCAGGCGGGCTTAACTTCTCTGTTCGGGATGGG
>JAEEGL011413274.1_pt1 | contig 175518 bp, 153 predicted proteins | sample 9134231 | NCBI WGS metagenome assembly JAEEGL01 (sample SAMN16246548, study PRJNA631951) | gut metagenome | biome: gut microbiome; feature: rumen; material: fiber-attached | host: Bos | place: Iran: Karaj | collected 2018-10 | reverse complement strand
TTACTAGGTTTGGGGTAAACTGAAAAGGGGGACGGGTTGTATAACTAATTTACGGTAAGGAAGTTTTTTATACAACCCTACTTTTTAAAGTGTCTTTGTAAGTTCGGGCGAACTTCCTTAAAAGTCATATCAATAACAAAAAACAGAGATATCTCACCATCAAACTGCAGTTATACCGATATATTGCCTGCCACTCAAAGCACACTAGGCACCGGTTGCACACCCGGTGCCTATTTTATTCCTTTCCCGCTCCAAAACTGATAAAATTAATTAATGGCTTTACGCCGATCCTGGAGGATAAAATGAAAAAGCACATAAAAAACAATGTAAATTGGGTTGGGTTCTTAGATTGGGAACTCAAAAAATTTCACGGGGAAGATTATTCAATTATGCACGGCTCAAGCCAAAACGCATATTTAATTGAGGAAGAAAAAACCGTCTTAATTGATACAATTTGGACACCGCACCGCTTTGATTTTGTTGAAAATTTAAAAAAGGAAATTGACCTTAAAAAAATTGATTTTATTGTCACAAATCATGGGGAATGCGACCATTCCGGCGCGCTCACCGCTTTACTTGAAGAAATACCGAACACCCCCATTTATTGCACCGCCGCTTGCGTTAAAAGTTTGGAAGGGCAATACGGTAAACGCGGTTGGAATTTTAAAGTTGTTAAGACGGGCGACAGCGTGGAAATCGGCAACGGTAAAAAACTTATTTTTGTTGAAATGAAAATGTTGCATTGGCCCGATTCTATGGCAACATATTTAACCGGCGATAATATTTTATTTTCAAATGATGCCTTCGGCCAACATTTTGCCGTCGAAGAATTATTTAATGACAAAGCAAACCAATGCTTACTTTTCCACGAAGCAATAAAATATTTCACAAATATTTTGAACCCTTTTGCCATGCTCGCGGCAAACAAAATTAAGGAAATAAAAAATTTGAATTTGCCGATAGATATTATTGCCCCCTCCCACGGTGCAGTGTGGCGCGATAACCCCATGCAAATTGTTAATTTGTACGAAAAATGGGCAAATGCTTATCAAGAAAATCAAATAACAGTTGTGTATGATACGATGTGGGAAGGCACAACAAAAATTGCGCACCGTATCGCAGAAGAAATACACAAACAAAGCCCGAACACCGTCGTAAAAGTTTTCAGTATTGCAAAGCATGATAAAAATGAAATTATGACTGAGGTTTTTAAATCAAAAGCAATCGCGGTCGGTTCCCCGACGGAAGGCAACGACATGCTTTCAAGCGTTGCCGGTTGGATGGCGTTTTTGAAATCACTTAAATTTAAGAACAAAAAAGCCGCCGCTTTCGGCTGCTACGGGTGGAGCGGAGAATCTGTAAAACTTATTCAAGAAAAGTTAAAAGAATCAGGTTTTACGGTTGTTGACGCGTCCGTTAAATCTTTATGGAACCCGACGGAAGAAACCCTTGCGCAAGTACCTGAAATGGTGAAACAGTTGATCGCGTAATGTTTTGTTAAAATTACGGACATAATTATCCCCCTTGCAAAATTTTCGCAAGGGGGATTTTTAACAAATATTTATTAAAAATATTTATTCGGCACCAAGCCCTAATGATCTGCAAACCGGAGAATAACCGGTGTTTTGATCTTCTACGCATTGAACCTTACCGCTTTGATAAAACTTACGAATCTTATATAAAAATTTCCCGTCTTTTCTATCAGCTTCCACATAAGCATCCGGCCCCATGCCTTTCAAAGTAATTGTAAAATTATTACTTTCAAAAGACGGTACAGAAGCAACCGGTTTGCCATATTTATCAATTAAATTAAGGTCTAACTTATCAAATAATGAAGCATATTGTTTTGTTTTTAAATTATATCTTTGTTGAGAATTAGAAATATTACTTATCAAAGATAACACCTCTGAAGCACGCGCTTTTTCAACAGCCCTAAAATATTGCGGCATAGCAATTGCCGCTAAAATTCCGAATATAAATGGTAATATAAAGCCAAAAATTATAGCTGTTACAAGGCATCCCCATCGGCTTTCAGGAGAATCAACACTGTTATATTTCCAATCGAACTCTTCCTGCGGCATGATAAATAATTTGATTGAGCAAATAAGCGGAATAAGAAACAGTAAATATAATACTGGTATAAATACTGCTATAATGCTAACAATAATACCGGCAATTATCCATATTACTGCTCTTTTAGCACTTCCCAAATAAAATTCATGCGCACCGATTCCCCACAGAAAAAAGCATAAAAGTCCTGCTACTATTTTGCTCTTTTTTTTGGATGTATTAATCCTCTGTTCTTGTTGAAAAAATGGATTATATCCGCAGTGGGGGCAAACTCTTGCTGTATCTGAAAATTCTTTACCACATTCTTTGCATTTTATTAATGCCATAGTATTTTCTCCTTAAAATAATTTGCAAATCTCATTTTAATTTTAGCAAATATAAGTTTTATATGCAAAAACAAAGCACCCTTGCGGGTGCTTTTAATTTCCGGAAGTTTTCTTTACCCCCTCCATGGTGATTGATGTTGTGGCGGTTTAGGCGGTCTCGGCGGACGTGCTGGCTTATGTATATGCCTAGGCCTAATGGGGCGAAATACAATATAATGCGGAGTATGATAACGCGGATATGGCCTTATACTTACATGGTAATTAACATTTTGCCCATGCAAATCAACTTGTTGCCGAACCGGGGTAGCACAGCAAGCAGAAAACATAAAAACACTTGCAAGCAAACCGATATATCTTTTCATAGAAACCTCCTTTGTGTAGGTCCTGTAAATATAACGCTTAATCATAAAAAATTATTGCAAATTTATTTTTAGACAAGGCACAAACTAATTTGATATAATTTAATGTATAGTTTAGTTGGAGAGATGGCCGAGTGGTTGAAGGCGCAGTCCTGGAAAGACTGTATACTCCAAAAGGGTATCGAGGGTTCGAATCCCTCTCTCTCCGACTTTTTTATGTCGTCTTTTTGGCTATTTTTTGTTTTTTCTTCGGCTGCGGATACCTCCGCCCTACGGGCGCGTTAACTCGGTATACCTTGCCTTGATAAAAACAAAAAACACCTCAAAAATACTCGTAAAAAATCTTTTTTTCTCTTAATTTTTACTACCAAAAAAGGCAAAAACCGCGAGCCCCGGGGTGGAGGAAAAATTCGTCAGAATTTTTACCGTAGGGGAATCCCTCTCTCTCCGAAAATTTAAAAGCACCCTTTCGGGTGCTTTTTAAATTCTAAAACAGATTCCTATCAAACTATCTTTCTGCTTCGTATTGTTCTATCGTATCTTGTAATAATTTCCTATATTCTTTTGATTTTTCAGGGATATAAAGACCAGGTGTTGGGTTATCATACAACTCTAATGCTTTTCTGAATATCTCTGCTGCTTTGGCTGTATCACGCGGAGTACCAACACCATCAAAATATAAATCTCCTAACTCAGTTAAAACACCTAAATCTTTTTCCGCCAATTTTTCGGTATAGAAAAAGCATAATTCCGCAATAAATTGTTTTGATCTGCCGACTTCATAATATTCGGTAATAATTTCATATTGGGCTTTTTCATCGCCTTGTTGTGCCCTTTGAATAAGATTAAATCTTTTATCGGAAACGAGATATGTTTTACCGTTAAACTCAACTGTTTTGGTTGGTTTACCCTCTCTATTTCTAGAAATAAAAAACACTAAAACTACCACCACAATAATTAAAATAATCAACTGCATAAATCCTCCTTTTTAAAGTGATACAAATCGGATATACATTACTAAATTTTTTGCAAAGTTTACACAAAATTATACGGGTCCGCTAACACTTTAAGTTCTAACTTTTTCGGCGGTGGGTTTTGGCGTAAAGTTTGTAAAAAACCAGAAAGCATTGCGTCGTTTTTTGATTTAATTAAATAATAACATTGTGCAAAATTTTTGCTCTTTGCACCGCATGCAACAGGGCCTTCAATTTCCATAAAATCGGCGTATGCGGTCTTTAGGGCGTCTTCCACGGCTTTACCGTAAGTGTTTAAATCTTCTTGCTTTTTAGCAGTTAAAATTAAATGCACAAGTTTTGCATATGGCGGGAAATTAAATTCCTTTCTAAACTCAAGTTCTTCTTTGGCAAAAGTCAAATAATTATGCTTTTCCAAAGCCGGGAAATCAAATAAGTTTTTATCTTTAATTTGCACGATTAAACGCGGATTTTGTTCTACCGCAAGCAAAGTTTTTAGTGCATAAAGTGTTTGCGCAAAATGTTCGCCTGCGCGAAAATCTGCCGTTTTTAAAGCAGCACCACCATCTAAAACAGCAGCAAGCGAAATCCTGCATTTTTGGAAATTTGCACGCAAACTTAAAGCAGTACCCACAATAAAATCATAATCGGAAAAATTAATTTTCTTTAAATCAATTTTTGCCAAAGTTTGACTGTCAAGCCGCAAAACTTTTGCTTCTTTAAACAAGTGCTTTAATTCTTCTTCCACCGCTTGTGTACCACCTAAAGTATCCCTGAAAATTTGGTTTTGGCAACGCGGACAAATTTGATTTATGGTTTCTTTTGCACCGCATTTTTTACAAAATAAAATTTCGCCTTTTGCGGTTTTTTGATGGCTTAAAACCGCACCGCATTTTTTGCATTTTGCTAAACTTCCGCAAAATACGCAACTGTAAGCACCGGCAAAACCAAGACGGTTAATGATAAGTAAAGATTGTTTACCTTTATTAAAATTATCTTCCAAAAGCAAAGCAAGTTGCGAGGAAATAAATTTGTTATTTTTAATCGTATATTCAAGCGGTAAAATTTGAACTTTTGAAACAAATTTAGAGTCCTCAAAATTAAACAAAGCAGTATTTTTTAAAGCCTCCAAAGACGGCGCGGAGGAAATTAAAATGATACGCCCCCCCTCAAGTTTTGCACGCTCAAAAAGCACTTCACGTGCATGATAATAAGGTGACCACTCTTCTTGTTTAAAAAGCTTATCTTCTTCATAAAACATTAAACCCAGTTTTAAATTTTTGAAGGGAAGTAATACTGCCGAGCGTGTACCGACAACCACACACGGTTTGCCCTGATAAATTTCTGCTATCGTTTTTTTTCGTATCGGGAGAGGTACTTGTTGATGCCAATGTAAAATATTTCGTTCACCAAGTTTTTGCTTAATTTCCGCAATTAATTTTGAACAGGAAACGACATCCGGCACAAGCACCAAAACTTGACCGCCCGCAGATAAGGTTTTATGTGCGGCAAAAAGGGCAGCTTCCGACGGTGCAAATGATGAACCGTAAAATAAAGTTTTTTGTTGCTTACTCGCAAAATCAAGTGCCTCTTTGATTTTTGGGTTTTGTGTATTTGCGTAAAATAAAGGTAAAACTTCGGGCTTTGCTGTACTAGGTTTTAACAACAATTTCTTTGTCAAAATAGACGGTTTTAAAACACTAAAAACTTCTCCTATGGTATTTGCGTAAGTCTTCGTTAAAAACTCCGCTAATGGCAAAATTGTCGATGGAAAAGGCAATTCCTCCGCCAAACCTAAAATTTCTTTCATTTTAATTTTTGGGTTTAGTGCCGGTTTAGTATCAATTGCGGAAATAAAACCAAGTTTTTCTATATTACCAAAAGGAACTTTTACTTTTGTACCTACTGAAATCTTCCCTTCCAAAGCAGCAGGCAAAATATAATCAAAACTTTTGCTTATTTTGATAAGCGAAACGGAGACCAACATAAACTACCCCTGTTTAACGATAGTTTTAGATACGGGTTTACGGCCCATGGCAGCAAGCAAAATTTTAAGGTCCGCCCAAGCGTCCTTTTTCCAAGCCGGATTTCTTAAAAGTGCAGCGGGGTGAAATGTCGCCAAAATTTTTATCGGTTTTGATGGCGTAGCGTAAGTTAAATTTAAATCGTAAATTTTACCGCGGATGGTGGAAAATGTGGGTGTATCTTTAATCAAACTTCTGCCTGCAACGGAACCGAGTGCCACAATAAAGTCAGGTGAAATTATAGCAATTTGCTCCTCAATATAACGGCGGCATAAAGCGATTTCTTCTTGGTTCGGCGCGCGGTCATTTCCGTGTTTTTCGGGTTCATTGGGGTCTTTCATCGGGTGGCATTTGACCATGTTAGCGATAAAAACTTCCTCGCGTTTAAAACCCATGGCGGCAATAATTTTATCTAAAAGTTGCCCGGCACGGCCAACAAACGGCCTGCCCTGGCGGTCTTCATCAAAACCGGGGCCCTCGCCGATAAACATAAGTTTTGTGTTAATATTACCCTCACCCGGAACGGCTTTAATGCGTGTTTTGCCAAGTTCGCAACGCGTGCACTTTTTTATTTGCTTAGCAAGTTCCTCCAAAGCGGTGGCCTTGTCCTTAATAATTGTTTTTACTTCGGGTGCGGCTTTTTTTGCAGTCTTGGCGACAGTTGTTGTTTTCTTCTTTTCAAGCGGTTTTTTAACGATAAAAAACCCCTCTTCTTCATTCAAGAGGTAGTTTTTTAATTCTTTGGCTAAAGTGCGCGCTTTCATTATAATTTGAGAGGTTCTTTTGCTTTTCTTTCAGCTTCTTTGCGGGCTTCTTCTTCTTCTTTAAGTTGTGCTGCGATGGAAGCTTTAGATTCTTTCAAAACTTGTTGTGCGCTTACGCGACCGCTTAAAATATCATCTAAAGCAACTTTGATGAGTTCCGTATCTTGTTTATGTTTAAATTCTTCACGGCGTTTCAAAACCTTGGTTGCCCAAATGGAAGCAAGCACTACGGCATTGTATTTATCTTCCGTATAATTTGTGATTTCTTCTTCAAAGTTAGTATTATTTTTATTTTCCATTTTACTCTCCTGACTTATTTAACTTTTTAACCAAATCTTTTTGCCTTGCAACTTTTTTGCTCTCGGCTTCAATAATAGCGCGGCAAGTATTAAGGCATTCTTTCAAATCGTCATTGATAACAAGATAGTCATAATTTTTGATTTGCTTTAATTCTTTAAGTGCCGTTTTTAGGCGAACATTTACATTTTGTGTACCGTCACTGCGAGCTGCAATTCTTTTTTTAAGTGTGGCAATGCTCGGAGCAGTTATAAAAATTGTTACGGCATTTTTGTAAATTTTCTTTACGGTTTTTGCACCTTGCACGTCAATAACAAGCAAAGGGCATTTTCCCTTTTTCAGAACACTTTCCAAAGAACTTTTAGGTATTCCGTAATAGTTTACGTGTACTTTGGCCCACTCGAGCATTTGTTTGTTTTTGATTGCCTTTTCAAAATCTTGATTAGACCAAAAAAAGTAATCTCTACCCTTCTTTTCGCCAAGACGTGGCGCGCGCGTAGTTGCCGTTATGACACGGGCAATTTTGTTACTTTTCAAAAGTTCGTTTGCTACTGTTGTTTTGCCGGCGCCTGAAGGGGCGGACAAAATGATTGGAAAACATTCTGCCATATATATATTTTATTATATTTACAGTCAACTTTACAAGAGGGGAACTATTTCCTTAAATTTTTGCGAAAGGATTTAAACGGAAGTTTAGGTTTCTTGCCTTGTAAAATTAAAAATACAATAAGCGGATAAACGCAAAGTAAAATTATTTTGCTTACATAAGATTTATAAGTCGGTAAACACCCAAAATAATTGCCCAAGAGGAATAACACAATAATCAGCAAAACCATCAAAAATATTTTTTTATACTCATAATCAATTTTGTAATTTTTTTGGCCGAAGATAAATAAACAAAGTGCCATCACAAAATAACTTGTAAAAATTGCCCAACCGGCACCCAAAATGCCGATATGCGGAACAAGCAAAATATTTACCAAAATGCTGGTAGCTGCGCCAAGCAAAGTAATCTTCATCAAAACAGTTGTTTTTTTGGTTAGTACAGGTGCTACCATAAAGTTAATGTAGCAACCGTAAAAGAAATATCCGCCTACGACAAGCGGTATAATTTTAAGCCCGCCCCAATAAGCGCGGTTAATTAAATTGAGGCCAAAAATATTTGTTTGAATTATTAGCGGCATCAAAAGTGCAAGCCCCAAAAATACCCAACCTAAAAGAGCAAAAGACCAAGTAAAAATTTCCGCAAAAGTTTGTTTGGCGTTCGGCTCTTTTGCTTCTTGGATAAAAAACGGGCGCCAGGCTTGGTCAAACATTGAAACGATGAGCATCATAAAAATACCGATTTTAAAATTTGCCTGATACACTCCGACATCACCCAAACTTGTTAAATGAGAAAGCAAAGGTTTATCAATAACATTTACCAAAATGCTTGCAAGCCCGGCCGGAATAAAAGGCCAGGAAAAGTTAAACATCTGCTTAAATAAATTTTTATCAAACTTAAAAATAAAACTTTCTTTTACGACTGGAATTAACAAAATTAAAGAAGTTAAGGAAGCCAAAATGCCTGCCGCAAAAACCCCGCGTACACCCCAATTAAAAAATGCCAAAGCGCAAATATTACCACCCACATTTACAATTATTGAAGCACTACGTACAAGCACAAAATGCCATGCACGGTGTTCAAAACGGAGTTTAGCAAAAGGCACAATATTTAAAGCGTCAAAAGCCAAGATAAAAACACAGTATTTAATTAGATACGCATTTTGTTCGCCGATACCTAAAACACCTGCCAAAACCGGGCTTAAAAAATAAATCAAAATTGAAAGTAAAACCGAAGTTCCGCAAACTGCTAAAAAGGGTGTAGAAAAGGTGTCTTTTGTTTTATTATCTTCGGCAAAACGCAAATAGGCTTGGTCCATACCGTACTGATAGATAATGTTAAACAAAGCCATAAAAGCAAAAACAGTAGCAATTACGCCGTAATCTGAGGTTATTAAATAATAAGTGTAAAACGGCACCAAAAAGAAATTTAACATCCTTGCCAAAATGGTGGAAGTACCGTAAATAAGTGTTTCTTTGCCGAGCCGTTTTACTTTACTAGCCATAAATTTTGCCTGATAAAACCATCTAGCAAAGCGGTATTAAACGTTCCAAAATACGTTTAAAACTGCCTTCTATTTTTTTGGTTTCTTTGATAGTGTCTTCATGTGAAATCGGTGTTTTTGAAATACCGCAACCCATATTTACAACCCAAGCAAGGCCGCAAATTTTCATACCAAGTTGTCTTGCGCAAAGAACCTCCGGCACGGTAGACATACCGATAACATCCGCTTTCAAAATTTTAAACATGCGTATTTCTGAAGGTGTTTCAAAGTTCGGACCTGTAACGGCAGCATAAACACCCTCGCCTGCTTTGATCTTTAATTTCTTTGCAATTTGCAAAACAGATTTGCGTAAATCTTTATCATAAGTATCTGTCAAATCAATAAATCTTTTACCGAAGGCCGGGTCATAATTACCGATTAAAGGGTTATGCATCATTAAATTTACATGGTCTTTTAAAACACACAACGAACCTACGGTAAGTTTAGTATTTAATGAACCGACCGCAGCGGAAACAAGCATTGTTTTAGCACCCAAAAAAGAGGCTGTTCTGATTGAAAGGGCCAAATCTTTCATATCATAGCCTTCGTAAAAATGAAAGCGCCCATGCAAAATAACAAGTTTTTTGCCTTTGTAAGTACCAAAAATCAAATTACCCGGATGCCCGGGAATTGTACTATTCAAAAAATGCGGAATTTGTGAATATGGAATAACAATTTTATTTTCAAGTTCGGGGATTGATCCTGCCATACCGCTGCCGGTAATAAGCAAGATTTCGGGTTTAAAATTTTTGGTTTTTTTGTTTAAAAATTTCACGGCTTCTTGTACTTGTTTTAACTGTGTCATAATATCTCCTATATTGTTAAATTGTTTACTGAAAAGGCATTTTCATAATGTTGCAAAACACCGGCTGTTACTGTTATTATATCAAACCTTAAGGCGGTATAGTTGATTTTTGTTTTTTTGATATATGCCGCAGCCGTTAATGTTATACGCCTTTGTTTGGCTTTGTTTACCGCCGCAAGACCGCCTCCGAATAAATTTGTTTTGCGTTGTTTTACTTCCACAAAAATTATCGTGTTTTGTTCATCTTGCACGATAATATCAATTTCCCCCATCTTGCAAGCAAAGTTGCGTTCAAGTATTTTATAGCCCTTTTCTTTTAAATATTGTGTGGCTTGGTCTTCGGCAATATTTCCTTGACGGCGCAAAAAACTGAACATTATTTTGCCCCCGCTTTTGCAAAATTACAGTCGGCAAAAAGGCCGTAAAATTTACTATAAATCGGCTCAAATGTCTTGCGGTGCAAAGGGCAAGGACCGTATTTTTCAATTAAATCTGTATGTAATTTTGTACCGTAACCTTTATGTTCTTCAAATTTATAATTTGGGTAAATTTTGGCACTGATGTCCATAAATTTATCACGGCTGACTTTGGCAATAATGCTGGCAGCGGCAATACATAAAGAAGTACCGTCACCTTTAACTATCGCTTTTTGCGGAACGGTTAAATTGGGGATAGTTTTATTACCGTCAATTAAAACCGAAATATTTTTATTTTTAAATTTTGCAAGGCCGCGACGCATGGCAAGGAAAGTTGCCTGCAAAATATTTAGTTTATCAATTTCTTCCGCACTTGCATAACCTGTGCAATAAATTATCGGAAGTGTTATAAGTTCTTCAAAAATCATTTCCCTTTTTTGCGGTGTTAATTTTTTACTGTCATTTATTTTTGACATTATGGGATGTGTGTAAAGTTCCGACGGAATATAACAAGCGCAAGCGGTTACAGGCCCTGCTAATGGCCCACGGCCGGCTTCATCAATGCCGACAAGCATTTTACCGTTTTGTATCGCAATTTGCGCTTTATCAAAATCAATCAAGGTCATAATTAATAATACCAAAAGTAAATAATCAAATATGGTATTAAAGCAGTTACAGCAGTATATCCTAGTGAAAATATGAAGTGTTTAGTAACTGTTTTCTTGTTATATTCTATTTTTTTAACATGGCAATATATTTTTAAAATGGACATAAAATTTAATAGACAATAAGTTAGTACAAATACAAGCCCTATAAAATCTTTAGCACCCGACGTAACTTGACTAGGCGCATATCGCAGAGACCCAAACAGGAGTCCAAAGAAAATACTTATAAACAAAATTAAAATAAAACTCATGAACAAATTAAACCCAGGTCTAAAAATTGCTTTTTTTCTGAATAGTATTAAACATATTCTAATCAATTCCAAAATAGGGTAAATTATACTCCCAAGAAAATAAATGCCAACAAACATTATTAGAACATATAGAAATTCAAGCATATTGACTCCTTTTTTGATACGATTAACTATAATTATATTTTAACATTTTACACACTTTAGGCAAAATATTGTATTATATAAAGGATAAGGAGACACTATGCCAAAAAGAATCTTACTAAAACTCTCGGGCGAAGCCCTTGCGGCGGAAAAAACACGCGGACTCACCCCTGTGTGCTTAAAAAATATCGCCAACGAAATTAAAAGTGCACTTTCCACAAAATGCCAACTTGCCATAGTTATCGGCGGCGGCAATATTTGGCGCGGTGTGCGTGACGGCGGCGGTATTATTGACCGTATCAATTCAGATAATATGGGCATGCTTGCAACTATTATTAATGCCCTTGCATTACAGTCCGCTTTGGAAGAAATAAATGTCCCCACACGCGTTATGACCGCAATAAATATTGATAAACTTGCCGAACCGTTTATAAGACGCCGTGCAATACGCCACCTTGAAAAAGGCCGTGTTGTAATTTTTGCCGGCGGAACAGGCAGCCCATTCTTTACAACCGATACAGGCGCCGCTTTACGTGCATCCGAAATTAAGGCAGACATCCTTTTAAAAGCAACACAAGTTGACGGCGTTTATGACAGCGACCCACGCAAAAACCCGAAGGCAAAACTTATAACAAAAATTACTTACGCGGATGCGATTAAAAAAGGCCTTGAGTTTATGGACACAGCCGCCTTGGCTTTGTGCCTTGAAAACAAATTGCCGTTAAAAGTTTTTAATTTACATAAAAAAGGAAATATCAAACTTGCCATCAGCGGCAAAAATATTGGAACAACGATATATTAAGAGGTATTATGACAGTAAACGAAATTATAACAAATGCAAAAAACGAAATGGCGGAAGTGCCGCAAAAATTAAAACGCGATCTCGGTTCATTAAGGACAGGCCGCGCAAACCCGCAAATGATTGAACAAGTACGCGTTGATTATTACGGTGTGCCAACCCCGTTAAAACAAATGGCGGTAATCAATGTCTCCGACGCAAGAACTTTGGAAATTCAGCCTTGGGATGCAGGTGCCGTTAAAGATATAGAAAAGGCTTTAAGCCAGGCAGACCTTGGCGCAGCACCAACAACTACGGGCAAAGTTATACGCATTATCTTCCCCCCTATGACGGAAGACAGGCGTAAAACATTAAGCAAAACCGTCGCAAAAATGAGTGAAGACTATAAAGTTGCAGTTCGTAATGAACGCCGCGATGTTTTGGAAAAAATCAAAAAAGCGCAAAAATCAGGTGAAGTTACTGAAGACGATTTGAAACGCTTTGAAACAGATATACAAAAAGCGACCGACGAGGCTATTGCCTTAATCGTCAAAATCGTAGAAGAAAAAGAAAAAGAAATAATGACAATTTAATTTATTTTCTTTTTATGAGAAAACCCCGGCTAAAACCCGGGGTTTTTTAATTTTAAACATTTGCAAGTATTTTCGTGATAATTTTTGCTTTTCTCAAGGCGAGGTATACATGTTTCACACGCCCGCAGGGCGGAGGTATCCGAGCCGACGAAAAAGCAAAAATTAGCCAAAAATACGCCGCAAAATATGGTATAATAGCATATATAGAGGTCTTATGCAAGCACTTTTACAACCTGCCCTCGCTTATCAAGCCCTAGTTAAAGAAGTTGCGGAAATTTGCCTCTCCTATGGGCGCGATCCCAAAGAGGTCAAAATTTTGCCTGTTGTAAAATATGCCACCGTTCCTCAAATAGTAAATTTGTTAACGGATAAAAGTATAAATTATGTTGCCGAATCCCGTTTGCAGGACAGTTTGAAAAAGTGGCAAAGTGCCGAACTTAAACCCTATAAAGTTAAAAAGTTTTTTATCGGCCGCTTACAAAAAAATAAAGCGGCAAAAGTTTTAGAGTATTTTGACTTGATTTGTTCACTAGACAGCCTGACATTAGCGCAATTTGTAAACGCAAAAGCAAAAGAACAAAATAAAATTGCAAATTGTTTGGTACAAGTGAAATTGACAGACAAAAACACCCAGGGCGGTGTAAGTTTAGAAGGTGCAAGTGCTTTAATTGAAAACATTTTAAACACCTGCAAAAACATAAAACTAAAGGGCCTTATGGCTATTGCCCCACAAGCAAGTGAAGATATCATAGAACAAAAGTTTTTAGCGGTAAAAAAATTATTTGATAAATATTTTAAGCCCTCGGACATTTTATCACTAGGCATGAGTGAGGACTATAAAATAGCCATAAAATCCGGCAGCAATTTGGTGCGGATTGGCAGCAAGATTTTTGATAATTTGGAGGAGTAAATGATAATTAAAGTAAGGGCAATATCAACTAAAGGGGATAACGCTATTGTCAGCCGCATCGGCAGCGTGCTTCGCATGAAAGTTAAAACTTTAAAGATATCAACCGAAGCCAATGACATTATTAAAGACTTTTTAGTTGATTTTTTTGATGTTCCCCCAAGCGGAATAAACATTATTAAAGGTAACAACGGAAAGGAAAAAACTGTTGAAGTCCGCGGCAAAAGTGAGGAAGAGCTTAAAAAAGTAATGGACGCCGTACCATAAATTATGGCTTAATTTAAAAACCGGGTGTTTTGCAAGTTGTTAAGCAAGCACCCGGTTTTTTGTTTAATAAATTGACTATTAACTAACTTTACCGCCTAATTTGATGATAAATTTCAGTAAATTTTGTTTACCTTCAGGGGTCTGTTTAAAAACTGCACAGCCTTCTAAAGAGGCTACAAAAGCATACCCGATTTGAGTGCGTAAAAACTTTTGAACTTCCGCTAAATTTTTAAATTTTTTTCCGGTGCAAATTTCTTTAACCCAAGCATAATGCAGTTTTAAATTTTGGTCCTTTTTAATATTTTCAATTTTGTTTTTGTTGATTAACCCGGCAATATCTGCCATTTGTTTTTTAAGGCGGCCCGGCAGTACCGCAAGCCCCAAAACTTCAATAAGCCCCATATTTTCGCGTTTGATATTATGATACTTTTCAGGTGTATTAAAAATACCATAAGGGTGCATGATGTCAGTGCGGTTATTACGCAATGCTAAATCAATTTCATATTTACCTTTTTTGTAGCGTGCTATCGGTGTAATTGTGCTATGTAAATCTTTACCTGTTGCATGCAAGATCCCGGCAGATTTATCGTCATATTTTTGCCAAATTTTCAAGATATGCGCCGCTGCTAATGCAACTTGTTTTTTAGGCCCGCGCACACGCAAAACCGTAATTGGCCATTTAAGCCAAGAAAATTCAACTTGCTTGAATTCAGGTAAACTAAATTTTAAATTTGTTTTGGCATTATCCAACGCAAAAGTATAACGCCCGGCCTGATAATGATCGTGATTTAAAATACTTCCGCCCACAAGCCCCAAATCAGCATTAGCACCGATAAAATAATGTGGGAACTCCGTTAAAAAATCAAGCAAATTAACAAAGGTTTTCGCGGTAATTTTCATTGGTTTATGTTCGCAAGAAACCACTATGCTATGCTCATTATAATAAGAAAAAGGCGAATATTGGAAAAACCAATTTTCCCCCCCAAGTTTAAGCGGTATCTCACGTAAATTCTGGCGCGCACTGTAACCAAGGCGGCCGCTGTAACCCTCGTTTTCTGCACAAAGCACACATTTGGGATAAGCATGTTCTTTAAGCGGTTGTTTACCGAGCAAGGCAATTTCTTTAGGATCCTTTTCCGGTTTGGCAAGGTTTATTGTCAAGCCAATATTACCGTATTTTGTTGGTACCTTCCAGGAAACATTTTTTGCAATTTGTTCAGTCCGTATATAATTAACGGCTTTGGAATATTTATAAAAATTATCTGTTGCAAGTTTCGGACTTTTTTGTTTATCTGCAAAGAATTTAGCCTTAACTTCACTGGGCCGTACGGTAAAAACGCCCATTAAAGCAATTTCAAAATTATCACGGCAACTTGCGGTATCAGCCTTAAGTAAGCCCTTTTTAGCAGCATAGGCAGATAAATTATTTAAAATTTCGATTATCCTTTTGCCTTTAGGATTAGGTAAAATATCTATGCAACTACCGTCGATATCAAGCAAAGTGTAAAGCGCATTTTGCGCCCAGAATTTATCTTCTTTTTTAATTAAATTATTTTTGACGGCATAAGCCAAAAGTGTTTCTATGTTCTTTTGCATAAAGTACCCGTATATAAATTATTATAATATATTTGCCCTTTGTTTGCTATAATTTAAGTATGAGAACAATCAAATTTTTATTATTACTTTTAATTGCATCGCCGCTTGCGGCACAATCTTTAAATGAGGCATTGAATGGGAATACAGCCCTTCAAGCTAATGCCCAAACAGAGGAACAAAATCAAAATACCCCTTTATCTGCTTTCGGAGAACGGGATCAGGTACAAGCCATAACCGTGAACCGTTTGCCGGACATAAAATTAAATGAAGAAATTTTAACAAAAACAGTTCTTACTTATGAAATGCCTAAAAATCTAACTGAAGAAAACAAATGGTTTTTGACAGGCAATACACAAAAAGCTTTGGAAGAACTTTCCAAACTTTCTGAAGACCCCCGCGCCCAAGCAGAAATAGCATTAATAAATTTGCAAAGGCGTGACTATAAAAAGGCACAAGAGTCTTTAAGTAATGCTTTAAAACTCGCGCCACACGAACCGATTTATAATCTACTTCAAGTTTGGCTCTACGCCGCGCAAAACAAAGTAAAAGAAGCGCAAAAAACTTATGATAATATGCTGTTTTTAACTTCTGATTTTGAATATTTAGCATCCGGTAAACTTGCTTTAGCGCAAGCATATTTTAATAAAAAAGATTTTAAAGAAGCCGGTACAATTTTGCAAGATATTTACAGTAATGACCCTTATAAAATTTCTCACGCAGTTTATTTGATAGCACGCATTTACCTATCAAACGGTAACAAAAAAGGTGCGCAAACACTTTTTGAGCAAGCACTTGAGCACGACGGTAGCAACTATATGCCCCAACTATATTTGGCACGCACACAGTATAAATTAAAACAATATATACCATCTTGGCAAAGTTATGCAAGCCTGTTTATTTTAGACGGTAAAAATAAAGAGGCAAAAAAATATTTACAAAAACTTTCAAAACATATTAAGGGAGACGCAGAAGATTATTTATTTTACTCACGCTTAAATGAAATGTTCATAAAAAATGCTACACCGGATGAAAATAAACCACTTAAAATCGGGCTTTATTCCGCCCCGAACGGGACATTAACGAATATTACCGGATTTACTTTTTCTACGAGTTCCCCCTACACAATTAAAGACGATAAACGCGGCTTTGTTCTTAAAGCGGATGCTTTTGTGGCAAAAAATATTATTTTTGACAAGAAAGACAAAGGTGTTCATGTTCAAAATAAATGGGGCACTTATGACTTTTCCACAAAAAATCCTTTTATAATAAATCTTGAAGATAAAAAGTTAAGCATGATAATAAAAGATACCAAGGCTGATAATATTTTTGCAACTAATTTAGGTGACAAAGAATTAATAGGTTCTTTACTCGTTATACCTAATGAAGAAGGCATGCAACTTGTGAATATAACTTCAGTAGAAGAAACCGTTGCCCCCTTGCTTACTACCGCCTTACACGGCGTGCGTGACCAGGCAGTTTTGGAAGCTATGGCAATTGCAACAAGAACACGTCTTTATAATATTGTTGATTTAACTTCAGACTTCGATTTTAACATCCCAGATAATGTAGCAGATTTTAATTTCGGCGGAAACAATATGGTATCTTTCCTTGCAAGGAAAGCAGCGGAAACAACAAAAAACCAAGTTCTGCTTAATGACGGAGATGAACTTGCTTTAGCAAAAACTTACAAAGCCTGCGGACCAGTTACCGAAGATGGAATAAAAAACACGAAAAAGGCTTTTGAATTTAAACCAAGTGCTTTAAACATTTTCAAGTATATGTTTTCAAACCCGCCGGCAGATTTACTCTCTGCACCGCAAGACCCTACACAATGGTCAGAAATTAAATGGATTTACTCAATACCTATAAAAGACATACAACAACGCCTGAAACAAAATTTTAATATCGGCAAATTAAAATATTTTGAAGTAGCAGACTTTTCAGCTACCGGCAGAATTTTGGCTATACGTTTTGTAGGATCTAAAAAAACTATTGAACTTCCTTTTAAGGAAGCGAATTTTGTGCTTTCCGCAGGTACTTTAAGATCAGACTTTTTTACTTTTATACCGTTTAAAAAGGAAATCATGTTTATAGGTTCTGATACAGGTAGCGGCAGCGGTATTTGCATTGAGGGTGCCATAGGTTTGGCCCGTCAACAAAAAGATGCTAAAGGTATTTTGAACTACTATTACCCGTCCTACAAAACAGGTTTATGGCAACAAAAATAGCATTTGTTATAACGAAACTTGACCTCGGCGGTGCACAAAAAAGTGTGCTTTATACCGCACGCCATATCAGCGATAGTTTTGAGCCTTTTTTGTTATGCGGCCCAGGCGGAACACTTGAAAAATACGCAAAAGACCACATAAAAAATTTTTATATTATTCCATCTTTAGTTCGTCAAATTAACCCCATAAAAGATTTGTTGGCATTCAAAGAACTTGCAAAAAAATTAAAAGAAATTGACCCGCAAATTGTACATACAAATTGCCCGAAAGCCGGTATTTTGGGGCGTATCGCCGCAAAACTTTTTACTAAAGCTAAAGTAGTGCATACCACGCACGGTTTTGTTTTTTATGATGGACAAAATATATTTAAAAAATATTTTTATATTTTTATTGAACGTTTTGCCGCTTTGTTTGCGGACTATATGATTTTTGTTTCAAATAAAGATTTGCAAACTGCTTTAAAATATAAAATTACTACGCCTGAGAAAGCACGCCTAATCCGCGCAGGTGTTACCCCCAAAACAAAAGAAGGTTTACGCTTTAATAAAACTAAATTATTTGAAGAACTCGGCATACAAGAAGGTACAAAAATTGTTTTACAAACTGCAAATTTAAAACATGAAAAAAACCCTCTCGAAAGTGTTAGAATCGCGAATATTGTTTGTAAAAAAGTTCCAAGCACCGTATTTTTATACACGGGGGAAGGACCCCTTAAAGAAAAAACGGAAAATTTAATTAAGGAACTTAAACTTGAAAATAATTTTAAACTTATCGGCGAACGCGATGATATTCCGCATTTGCTTTCGATAGCGAATGTCTTTTTGCTTACTTCAATTCGCGAAGGTTTACCGATGGCTTTGCTTGAAGCACTTTTTATGAAAGTTCCTGCAGTTTGTTATAATGTGGGCGGCGTTGCCGAAGTTTTGAAAAACGGTGAAAACGGTTTTCTAATACCGTTTGGTGACACACCAAAGGCCATACAAAGCATTATTAACATATTACAAGGCAGTTTTACCTTTAAAGAACAAACACTTGCCCAAATGCAAGATTTTGACATTAAAGACATGCTTTTAAAACAACAGGAACTTTACACACTTATCGGTGATAAAAACGGCTTGTTTAACGGGTTTTAAATTTTACTCACTAATTCTTTGACGGTTTTATAAATTTCTTCTAAAACTTTTTCAAAACTTCTGCCACTTAAAGAAATAGGGTCTTTTATGTTTTGTTCTTTACCGTAAACATACTCATGCAAAGTAAAAACTTTATCGGAGAACTGTGCATAATTATCCAGGATATATTCTTTTTGATCTTCGGTCATTGTTAAAACCAAAGTACAATTTTGCATATCTTCAGAAGTTAATAAAGTGGCAATGTGAGGAGGTTGTTTGATACCTTTCGAGGCTAAAAAATTTGTAATTTTACTAGGTACTTCAAAATAACTTTGTGCAAATATCCCACGGGAAACAACTTCAACATCCCCCCGCCCTGCTTTAAATAAAAAGTCTTTTAAAAAGCATTCTGCGGAAAAACTACGGCAAATATTTGCATGGCAAACAAAACAAATTTTTTGACTTTTCATATTTTAGACAAAAAATTCCCTCACCTAAAAGTGAGGGAATTTTAAATTAATAACCTGTAACTACTGTGCAGACTTCGGCGTAGATTAAATAACCTTTAACGTCTTTATCTACTGTAGCGACTTTGGTAATATTACCGTTAAGTTTTGCTGTGGCAACGCTCATATCACCTTCGGTGTAAATACCGAAATAGTTTCTGGCACAAGCACGGCCGATTTTGGTACCTCTTTCAGCACCGACCATCATCGGTTGTTGAGTCATGCTGAACATTGAAGCACCTGTTTCCAAATTAGGCATAGCACAAGCCGCTAAAATGGCTGCGGCAGATACTAGTAAAACTAATTTTTTCATATAATCTCCTTTAACAATATTACTTACAAATTTATTTTAGCAAAATAAACAAAGTATTACAAATCTAAAAATTTATATCCAAAGCATCAATTAATTTATTATCGTGTGTATAAGTTCTTAAAGAAAGTTTCCTATCCACAATTTTAATATGTGAAAAATGCGGTAGGGCTAAATATTTTGAACCCCATGCATTATCATATGAATTTTCCTCAAAAAACTTACCGCTACCGCCAACTGTAACGTAAATCGGCCCACTTCTTGAAGGCTCACCCTTCCTAATAGGTTTAGTTCTTTCATAAGCACCTTGATGGCCTTGAATAACTAATTTTACTTGATGTGCTTCAAACAAAGGTGCAAGAAAAGCGCTTAATAAGTCATCTGTGCTACCGCTTGAATAAACAGGGTGATGCATTACCACAATTTTCCATTTATCAGCACCGGCTTTGGCAAGGGTATTTTTAAGCCACTCGTACTGAGGTGACTGCTTTTCAATTTTTGGAGCCTGCAAAGCACCATATAAGTTATTTGTATCAATAACTACTATACGAGCATTTGCGGTATCAAAATAATAATAATTCGGTGTACCGGCACTCCAAGGCATAGTATGGTTTGCCTTATAATGTGCCGCCAAAAATCCTTTGCCGTCCGCATTGTTAGCATCCGGGCCATATTCATCTGAACCTATAGCAACAACCAACGGCATATTTTTCAAAAGCCTTTGATAGGGTTCAAAAAACTGTACGGTTTCATCCTGTGCAAGCCCGGATGATGAAATATTACCAGTATGAACCAAAAAATCTGATTCATAATTTGCCATATTTCTTGCCATAGTTTTTTTGATTTCGGAAGTATCGACATCAACTTGCGCCGAAGTGTTACCTACTACCAAAAAATTAACTATTTTACGCTCCGGAGTAAATAAAGTTTTAAAAGTACCTTCAACCCCATCTTGCACACCGTTGCCTGAATTATTATTTACATAAGCCTTATAACAAAACTGAGTATTTGGCGTAAGGCCATGTAAAACAAAACGATGGCTTCTTGACGGGGCTGATATTGCCATAAGTTGATTACATTTACCCATAGGACCATACTCAAGCCATGCGGGTGTAGGATCTGTGGCAACAAATTTAACTATTGCGCTTTTTTGTTCCACATCCTCGGTATAAGGGCCTTTTATTATTTCAGCACCCCATATCGGACTAAATAAAGCAATAAATAAAGAAATAAGAGTTAAGTGTTTCATAATTAAAGCGGAATATTTCCTTTCGGTTCATTTGTTTTGGCAACTCTCTTCTTTGCCAAAACTTTTAAAGCACGAATAATGATACTGCGTGCTTTGGAAGGTTCAATAATTTCATCAATTGAACCGCTTGCTGCCGTCTGATAAGGTGAAGCAAACTTTTGTGCATACTCTTTGGTAAGTTTTTCTTTAAGTTCTTCAACTTTATCTTTCGCGGCTGCTTTTATATCTTTAGCATATAAAATTTCTACTGCACCGCGCGGGCCCATAACGGCAAATTCTGCAGACGGTAAAGCAAAGTTAAAATCTGCACCAAGTGCCTTTGAACCCATAGCGATATAAGCACCGCCGTAAGCTTTACGGATAACCAAAGTAATCTTAGGAACAGTGGCTTCACCGTAAGCGTACAAAAGTTTTGCACCATGCCTGATGATACCGCCGTGTTCTTGCTCTACGCCCGGCAAATAACCGCCGATATCAACCAAGGTTAAAATCGGAATATTAAAGTTATTTAAAAATCTTACAAAGCGGGCTGCTTTATCACTTGCATTTAGGTCCAATGCACCACCCAAATAATCGGAGTTATTTGCAACTATACCCACGACTTCACCACCAAGTTTAGCAAAACCGGTGATTATGTTTTTTGCGTAGTCGCGATGAATTTCAAAAAACTTATTTTCATCTGCAAGTTCCCAAATAATGTGATGTATGCGGAAAGGTTTGCCAGGGTCCATACAAGATAATTTTTCAAGCATAGGGGTTTGCCTGTCTGCAACGTCTAAAGTAGAGCTACAAATAGGTTTTTCTTTACAATTTTGAGGTAAGAACGTCATCAATTCTCTCACCTGTCTAAAACAATCTTGTTCACTGTTTGCAATTACATGGCAAACACCGCTTTTTTGTGCATGCGCTTTACTGCCACCTAAAGTATTGAGGTCAACTTCCTCACCCGTTGCTGCTTTTACCACGTTCGGGCCTGTTACAAACATGTGGCTGATACCATCTACCATAAAGATAAAATCAGTTAAAGCAGGGGAATATACCGCCCCCCCTGCACAAGGCCCTAAAATTACGGAAATTTGCGGAATAACACCGGAACACTTTACATTTCTTTTAAAAATTTCTCCGTAACCATCAAGGCTGTCAACACCTTCTTGTATGCGTGCCCCGCCTGAATCTAAAAGCCCTATTATTGGTATTTTAGCTTCTAAAGCACGGTCCATAATATAAGCAATTTTCTTGGCATGTGCCAATCCAAGTGAACCACCAAGTTGTGTAAAATCTTGTGCAAAAATTGCTACTTCCCTGCCGTTAATGCGGCCAAAACCGGTAATAACGCCATCGCCTTTAAGATGTTTTTCTTTCAAACCGAAATCTTGGCAGCGAGTTTCTACCAAAGAATGTATTTCAAAAAAGCTATTTTCATCAAGCAAATACTGCAATCTTTCACGGGCAGTAAATTTACCCTTTTCATTTTGGAGCTTTGCTTTTTCTTTATCTTGTTTTGTTGTGTTTTCGATAAGCTCGCGGAATTTTTTTATCTTTTCCGGAGTTTCTTTTAATTCCTTATCGTTAAGGTCAAATTTTTCTGTATCTTTCATAACTCTCCTAAATAATTGCCGGATATGCTAAAACAAATTTGTAAGCATCATCCAGAGTTTTTGTCTCAAAAGAAATTTTGGGGCTGCCTTTAAAAGCCCAAATATCTAATGCCTTACCAAAAAATTGCACTTCATTATTGATGATTTTTATTTGCGTAGTAGGGATTGTCAAACCTACTCCCAAAAGTTTTAAAACTGCTTCTTTTTTAGCCCAAAGTTCAGTTAAATATCCATCATCATTTGCAATTAATTCCTCTTTATTAAAATATTGCTCAACCCATCTTTGTGGCCTTGGTTCTATTTTTTCTACATCTATGCCGATTAAATCACCTGTTAAAGAAATAGCCGCAACTGCATAATCACCTCGATGTGATATAGAAATTGTTAAATGGTTCCCCCCATCAGCTTGCAAAACAGGCATACCGTTTTTGGCATTTTTGACTTGCATTTTTTTGAAAGGTAAATTAAAGAATTCAGATGCAAGTTGCTTTACGGCATAACGTCCGGCAAGCCACTCTTGTGCTCTCTTTTCAACAGCAAAATGTTTATACTGGGAGAACTCCATCCCTGTTAAAAATGTTTCTGCATCCGGAACTTCTGTTGTTTTTGTAATAATGTAACGATAGTTCATAAACTCTCCTAACGGCCTATACCGCCGATGGTTTGAAGATCTTTTATTTCTGCCCACAAATCTAATTTTTTATCAAATACGAAAGCATCAAAAGAACTTTTACCTTCTATGGTTTTGTCATTATATTTTGCATAAACATAAAGTTCCTTTGGTGGTGTTTGCCCTTGATGATAAAAACGTATTTTTGAAATATACTCAGGCAAAGTTGCATAACCTTCCACCGCATAATCCCTGTAAGCACATGCTTGGAACATGGCCTCAGTTAAAAGCGGGGCGCTTAATAAAGATGATGTATCACCTTCAAACAAAGGTGTTTCAGGTTCTTTATAAAGAGCCAAAACAGCATTGTTTTCAATTTTAACAATACCATCTAATACTTGCATACTCGATCCTTGAAAATATCCTTTATAAGTATCTTCTTTCGATACAGTTAAAGTATCGGTTAAGGCAATATTATTCTTAATCGAATTCCAAGAACTTTCAAAATCTTTTAAATTTTCTGCTGTGATATGGCAACGGGTATTACCTATTTTCTTACCATTACTGCCAATAAAATCAGATTCAATTTCAAAATTAGTTTTGTTTTCTTCTTTACCGGCTTTGATACGAACGGTTAACGGATTTTGCCTTATTAACTTGATAGGCAAATAAAAGTGTACCCTTTCAAAACCTTCCGCTGGGTGTCCGTCAAACTTTTGACTTATTTCGCCTAAACATTCTAACCCGAAAGTTCCTGCCAAAAACGGAACTTTATCAATGCTGTAATCTTGCAAGTATTGTTTATCTGGGGTAAAAGTTTTTTCCATCAAAATATTATTATCCGTTTGTTCCTTAAGTTTACCGGCAAAAGGATACTCGTTACTTGAGGTTTCTATTGCAGGAGTGTTTACCTCTGTCTTTTCTTCTTCGGAAGGCTTTTCTTCAAATAAAGCTTCTTGTTCTAAAGACGGGGCAGGCGTTTCTTGTTCTTGTTTTTGTTCCTCTGTCGAATCTTCTTCTTGTTGTTCTTCCGGTTGAACACTTCCTTCTTCCACTTTTTCCTGTTCTATTTTTTGTTCTTCCTTTGGAGCTTCAGTTTGTTCTTCCAGTTTTACATCTTCTTTAACTTCTTCTTTAACTTCTTCTTGAACAATTTCAGTTTGTTCTTCGTAATCAAAACGGAGTTGTTTATCCCAATCTATATTCCCTAAAGGATCGGTAAACAAAACTTCAGAATTCTTACCATATAAAACTTCATCCAAAATTAAATTAAGGCAAAATTCTTTAGGCAAAATCTCGGCATTTTCTTTTTTAAGAAATGCTTCTTCAAACGTTGGTATTGCAATGCTCAAAGCCCTAAAACCTAAAGCACTTAAGGTATATGCAAGTTGGTTTAAATAATAATCTGTGCTTGCTTTTTCACTTTGCCCAGAAAGGCCGAATTTGCTTGAAATATTGGTATTAAAAAGATATATTCCGCCGTCTTTAACAAAATTAAAAGCCAAAAAGTTTGAAATGGCATTAACATTAGTATCAAAACCTTTTTGACTTAAATTTATCAAATGAAATAAACCATCTACTCTTCCGAAACGATTCCTTATTTTTGAAATTGTTTCTTTCAATTTTAAAGTATTAGAAAAATCAGTACCGAAATATTCCACCTCGCGGTCAAGTGCTTCTAACTTCTGTAAATTTTTGAAAATAATTATCGAATTATCTATTCTTCTCAAATGTTCATTTATAGAATCTTCAGAGATATTCGCATCCTGCTCTTTTAATTGTTTGACAAAATTATCTTTTTCTTTTTTAAGTTCTTCAGGTGCTAACGTAGCATAATATGAAGTTTTATCAACCAATTCTTCTTCGCCGATTAAAACAAAACGTGCTTTAAATTTTTCAGCTACTTTTAAGGCAAAACTTGCACCGAGGCCTGAACCCGTAAAAGCAAGAGTTTTGCCTTCCAAAGAAAGTGCCGTGCTTTCTGCAAATTTATAAGGCATATAAAAAATTGTATGCCTGTTATTATCATCATAACCGATTAAGCAACGCTCATCCCCTTTTAAAATTTCGTATATGGTTTTTTGTGCCATTACTTCGGCAGATGTATTTTTATCAAAAGAAACTATTTTGTTTGAAATACCGAAATTATCATAAAGTTCTTTCCTTAAACATAAGGCAGCACCCAAAACAGTTCCGTTCGTCGGGTTTTCTTTACTGACAAAAGGTATCCCGCTTTCGTTTTCAAAGACAGTGGCAAGGAAAGTATCTGCATTAGATTTATCTTTTAAGTCTTTTTCAAATATTTTTACGGCGAGTTTTAAAGGTCTTAAATACTCTTCTGCTTCGGCAGAAGGGCTTTGTTTTTTATCATATTTTTTGAGTGAACACGGAAGCAAATAAACTATACCTTGTACAGGGTACTGATTTTCTTTGGCAAAAGTTTCCAAGGCGGTTTGGGTTTCTTGTAAAGAATCCCAAGAAGTCATACTTACATTTTTGCCTCTCGTTTTTAATTTTGTAAAAATATGTGTTTTAAGGCCTTCCATTTTAAAAGCATCATTATATGCTTTAGTAAGAGAGGCATTGTCCGAAAATATCAAAACAGTTCTTTTAGGTGATAAATTACGTTTTGCTTCTTCTGAAATCGGTGCATCTGCCAAAACAGGCAAAAAACGGTGTTTAGTATTTTCCCGTTTTTCTTCTTGCGTTTGTTCTGTTTGCAAAGTTTGTTCTTTAGGTTCGGGTTTTTCTTCTTCAACCGATGGTTGTTCTTCAGCAGGTTGTTCCTCAGCCTGTTCTTCTTGAACAGGTTTTTCTTCTTGCTTTATTTCTTCTTTAAATTCCGCTGCTTCCGGTTCTTGTTCCGACGGTTTGGGTAAAGGGTCTTCTGCTTTGGCAGAAGGGGTTTCTTTTTCCTGTTTAGGGGCATTATGTTCTTTACTCGTGTTTGACATAATGTAATTGATACAATGCCTAATCGTCGGGTAATCTTTTAATACTAAAGCGGAATTTGAAGCAATACCGTATTTTTCCTGAAGTAAAATCAACATTTCCGCTTGCTTAACTGTATCAATACCGAGTTCAGCTTCCATATCGACATCAAGTTCAAGCATATCTTCCGGGTAACCTGTTTTTTGAGAAATTAAGGCCACAACTTCCTTTGTTACTGTTGCTTCATCCAATGGCTTAACTTCTTTTTTAGGTTCGGGTTTTACTTCGGTAACAGGTTCTTTTTTAGGCTCTTCTTGTTTCGGTGTTTCTTGTTTACCTGTGGCAACAATACCTAATTTTTCCTGTAAAGTCTTGAGTAAAACTTCTGCTTGTTCTTTGGTTAAATTTAAAGTGCAGTTTATATTTTCTATCGTAATATCACCTGTACTGACTTGTGTTTTTACCGGCACTTCAACCGTTTGCACTTTGTTAGGCATAACGGCGTTAACAAAAGCGGGGTTATATAAAGTTTCTTGTTTTTCCAAATCAGTTTTGCTCCAATCTACTTCTATGCCGGCGGCAGCCAAATTGGCCATTAAGTCATTAAACTCTGTTATACCGCCACGTTTTGGATGGTTTGAAGCAAGCACGCGGATATCTTTTTTACCTTCTAATGTATTTGTTACAAAAGCGCTTAAAATGCGTTTAGGACCGACTTCAATGAATAAACGCACACCGCGCTGATAAGCAAGTTCAACTTGTTTTATCCACTCAACGGAACTCATGATTTGTTCCACCATGGTATCTTTGATAGATTGTACGTCGCTTGGATAAAAATCCGCAGATACGTTAGAAGTTATCGGCAAAACAGGTGCGTGGAAAGTTAAAGTATCTAAAAATTTTCTGTAACCTTCTGCAGCAGGGCGGACAATTGCGGAGTGGAAAGCATGTGATACAGGTATAACAACTGCCTGCATGCCCATGTTGTTAAACATATTTACAGCATCATCTACCGATTTAGATTCCCCAGCAATAACGGTTTGCGTCGGGCAGTTTTTATTTGCTACTGCCACGTAACCGCTAATCTTCCTAAGTTCCGGTTCAACTTTATCGGCGCTTGCGGCAACTGCTGCCATCTTGCCGTTATCTTTATTGTTTAAACCGGCCATGGCACTACCGCGCATAGTTACTGCCTTTAAAGCATCTTCAAAAGATAAAATGCCGGAAGCAACTGCGGCACCGTATTCACCTAAACTGTGACCCATAGTAACATCGGGCTTGATACCGAATTGGTATAAAAGGCGCATCATGGCAACATTTGCCGTTAAAATTGCGGGCTGTGTGATTTCGGTTCTTTTTATACCCTCTTCACGTTCTTTAAGTTTCTCTTTATCTTCGCCGGGTTTAGACCATATAACTTCGGTTAAAGAAACGCCGGCAAGTTTCATGGAGATATTATCGGCTTCTTCAAAAGTATCACGCACGATTTTGTATTTGCTTGCCAAATCTTTCATCATGTCCACATACTGTGCACCTTGGCCCGGGAACATAAAGCAAACTTTCGGTTTTTGTGTTGTAGGGTGGAAAGGATAAATACCTTTCATCTTAAGATATAAAGATTGTTCTTCCCAAACATTTGAACCTGCGGCAATTTTCAAAAAGTACGCAATTTTGGTTTTAAGTTTTTGTGTGTCTTCTGCGTTTATTGATACGGCAAATTGTGCGCGCGGTGCCGTGTGGTTTTTATAAGCTTGTTTAACTAAATAAAATTTATCGTCAGTAATTTCCCTGGAAATTTTGTTAAGCAAATCAAAAAGTTCTTCCCTTGTAGGTGCGGAAAATATCAGCATATCTCCAAGCAATTTATCTTCTTCCACGAGTAATTGATAATTCATTTTATCCTCCGTTTGGGGTGTGGTTATTTTTATTTCCTGTTTTGTTTCTTGTGTTAAAATTTCATTGCCGTAAGTATGATTTGCATCATATTCTTCCAAAGTTGCATGTGCATTTGTACCGCCGAAACCAAAAGCTGAAACATTGGCTCTTCTAAAATTTTTGGTTTCCCAAGCACGTGCTTGTGTGTTTACTTTAAACGGCGAATTTTGCCAATCTATATTTTTACTTGGTTCGGTAAAGTTTATTGAAGGCGGTAAAACTTTATTGTGTAAAGCCAAAGCGGTTTTAATTAATGATGCCATACCGGCATTTGCTTTAGTATGCCCGATTTGAGATTTAATTGAACCCAGGGCAATTTTCGTCTTTACATCTTTAAAAACTTCATTTAGGGCTTGCATTTCGGCGCTGTCCCCTACTTTAGTGGATGTACCATGTGCTTCCATTAAGCCGATATCTTTCGGCCCGTACTCAAGGCCTTCAAAAGCCCTTTGTACGGCAAGTTTTTGGCCTTCGGGGTTCGGGGCTGTTATGCCTTTGCCTTTACCATCGCTTGAAAGACCGACCGAGCGGATAACCGCATAAATTTTATCGCCGTCTTTTTTGGCTTTGCTTAAAGGTTTTAAGAGCAAGGCACCTGCGCCTTCGCCCATAACAAAGCCGTTGGCTTTATCGTCAAAAGGCCTGCTGCCGTCGGCTGATAATGCACCTATTTTTGCAAATTTGACATATTGGCTTGGGGCCATCATGGCATCACTTGCAACACAAAGCGCCATATCATATTTACCAAGCCATAAACCGTCCAAAGCACAAGCCAAAGCAAGCAAGGAACTTGCACAGGCGGCATCTACTGAAAAACTCGTACCGTGCAAATTAAACACATTCGCAATACGCCCGGCAATTACGTTCGGCAGTTGGCCTGCCATGGTATCTTCCGTTGTCAAAGGTAAAACTTTATTTAAACCTTCACGCGCGGTGTTTATAAGTTCTTCGCTTTGCGCGGTATTTAAAGTTTTAAAAGTTTCGGAATTTTTTAAAGCTTCCCAGATAAGTGGCTCGTAAATTCGCATATCGGAATACTCATTTGTAGGGCCACCGGCGGAATTTGCCGCAATTACGGCAACACGCGAACGGTCAAAATCTTTTTTATTGTAACCGCTGTCCTCAAGTGCCTGGGCAGCAACATCTAAAGCATATTGCTGGGCAAGGTCAAGTTGTTTGCCGACGGCAGGCGGTATTCTGTATTTTATTGAATTAAATTTATAGTCTTTTAAAAATGCACCGATTTTGGAATATGTTTTGCCCTCTGCGCTGTGGTCCGGGGAATAATAGAGTTTTGGATCCCACACACTTGCCGGGACTTCCGTTATAGAGTTTTTACCTGTGATGATATTTTGCCAAAATTCTTCTTTATTGTTGGCATCGGGGAGTAAGGCACCGATACCTATAATGGCTATAGGTTCATGATTGGACATAGGGACTCCTTAATATATACATATATATATGATATCATACTATTAGGCAGTTTAGCAAGATTTGAAAGGCTACAGTTGGGGTTGTGTGCTAGCGGCGTCTTTTGGGCTAATTTAAATTTTTCTTTTCCTAAAGTACCGCAAACTCACTCCGTTCGTTTTACTTCTTGGTACTAGTCGTCAAAGAAAAATTTAAATTATCTCCGAAATACTTGCCAGATAATGTGGTCGGTTTGACTTTGTTTTATTATTCTTTTGCGCCGGCGGCTTTGAGGAGTTTAATTATTTCTTCGTTTCCGGCTTCTTTGGCTAATGTCAAAGCAGTTTTACCTTCTTTGTCTTTTGCATTAACATCTGCACCTGCTTCTATTAAAGCCTTGACCGCATCAGGATTTTCGACAAGCATTAAAGCTGTATTTCCATCAACATCTTTTATGTTTGGGTCTGCTCCTGCTGCTAATAAAGCTGAAACAGTTTCTCCTTGATTTTCAAGTTGCCAAAAGTTATCTGTCATTAATAATGCTTGTGAAATATCTTTTTTGTCTATTCCACCTATTGATAATAAAGTTTTAACTACTTTTGAATAACCTGACATACAGGCTTCTTTAAAAGCTTGACTTAATGTCTTATCATCTATTTTGGAGTTTACACTTAACAAAAGTTTTAAAACCTCATCAACATTTTCCGGTCTTTCCTCTGCAGGATTATCTGAATACAACACTTTATCTATTATGACCTTTGGCCAATTATCCTTAGATATACTGGCTCCTGCATTTAATAAAACTTTTACAGCATACTGATTTTTTCCTCTGCATTCCTGTATTAAGATTTCATCAAGTTCTTGTTTAGAGATATTTTTCTCTGTTTCAATCCATTTTTTGTATTTTCGAGCCTCTTCTTTATCTGTTTCTCTATAAATGACATTTAAGGGAATAAGGTTTCCATTATCATCTATCGGCCAACCGTCACCTTCAACCTCATCTAATTTGGAAATTATATTTGACGATTCTTTAAGTTCTTTATCTATTCTTTCATTGAGTAAAATTATTTCATTCTGTAAAGTGATAGGCAGAGTTAATCTCTCTTCTTTATTCTTATTGTCTCCTAATATATCCTTTTTTTCCGTAATATGTGACTCTTTATGAGATAAAATGTCTTTTCTAGAAGGCTCTTTATTACAAGCAGATAAAGTTATTAAAACCACTACTAAAAATAAAACAGGTAAAATATTTTTGCTTAGTTTTTTCATAAAAGTTTTTCTCCGTTTTTTATTTTTCTTCCGAATCGCTGTCTAAAGAAAGTTGCTTGTTGCTTTTTGCGCCTAAATCTTCCAAATGTTTGGCATAATAAACTATGCCTTGCTTGCCTTGAAGTTTAGTTAAAGCATCATCATAAGCCCTTTGCGAAGTGCTTAAAGCGGAGCCGATTTTTTGCATTTCTTCCCCGAAAGCCACCGCTTGGGAATGCAACTTTTTGCCGGTTTTTATAACTTCTTCAATATTTTTTTGCGTGGTGTTTATTGCCCATAAACTTTCAATGGCTTTTAAAATCGGTATCAAAGATGATGCGGTTGCCGCCGCAACTTTTTTGCCGCTTGCAAAAAGGCCAAGGTCTTTTTGCTTTTCCAAAGCACATAAATAAGCGGACTCAAGCGGAACATACATTATCACAAAATCAGGCGATGAATTATATAATTCTTTTAAATCCTGATACTTTTTTTCGGAAAGTTCTTTAATGTGTTTTTTTATTGATTCAATATGCTCTTGCAAATATTTTTCCTTTTTTGCGGGGTCCTTTTCATTAACATAAGCATTGTATGCGGTAAGCGACATTTTTGAGTCAATAACCATATAACGCCCTTTTGGCATATTGATAATAAAATCGGGGCGTTTATCTTTGCCTTCTTCGTCAACAAAATTGGGTTGTTTTTGGAAGTGTACCCCCTCTTTTAAACCGCAACTTTCAAGGAGTTGTTCAAGCAACATTTCCCCAAAATCGCCTTGCTTTTTTTGATTGGTTAAAGCGGTTGTTAAAGCGGATGCTTCCTTTTGCAAATTTTCATTTAAGTGTTGCATGCTCGCAAGTTTATCTTGCAAATAATTTAAATGCTCGTTAAGCGGATTGATTAGTGGGTTTATTTTATTAAGTATAAGTTCATTTCCGTTATCTTTTAATTCTTTGGTTTTTTGGGTTAAAAGTTCGGTTGCGATTTCTTTAAATTTACCTTCTGCGATTTTTTGCATATTGTCAAAAATTATTTTTTGTTGTTCCTGCGTTTGTTTTTGTGCTTTATTTTCCGCATCTATTTTTGCCTTTTCTTTTTCAGCTTCGTTTAATTGTGCATATAGTTCTTGAGTTTTTAATTCAAGGTCTTTATTTTTTTCATTTAATTCTTTAATTGTTTTTGTTTTGCTAAAAAATTCGTAGCCGGCAACGCCGATAATAATGACTGTTAAAATAATGATATAAATTTCCATAAAAACTCCTAATTGTTATTTACTTCATTTTAGCAAATTTAGATAATTTTAACTTATTTTAAATTAAAAAATTTGGCAAGTGCTTAAATAATTTGTAAAATATATAAGTAAACAATTTGAGTTGGAGAGGTGGCCGAGCGGTTTAAGGCGTTAGTCTTGAAAACTAATATACGGGAAACTGTATCGAGGGTTCGAATCCCTCCCTCTCCGAAAAAATTTACCCTTCTAATCTTCCGTTTATTTTATATAATAGAACTATCAATAAAATTTAATTGTAGGCATAATATTATGAAAAGTAGTGATAATTTAAAAGTAGATTTTGTAAGTTTAAAAATGTTTCTATTTCGTCTTGAGCTTTCTTTACTTTTCATTCTCACTATTGCACCAACATTTTTGATTTACTTCTTAGCACCGGATAAACTTCCACTCTTTCTCCGCTCCGCAACCGTTTTTTACCTTATATTACCAACATGCTTCTTTTTACTTTTAGTGTTAACATTTCTTGTCAAAACACAAAATAAAATAACAAAAATGGAAATAAAGCATAACTATTTTTTTATGACGGTTTATGATAAAAACGGAACCAGACATAATTTATCTATACCTATTGAAGAAATCAATGATGTTAATATCCTGGTAACACAAATTTTTGTATATGCTGATCCAAAAAATGTTAATCCTTATTTAATAGTTGCAGCTGATCGAGATATAAACTATTGTATAACAACGGATCGTAATGGCACCCTTATATATCAACTGATAATTAACCTTAAAAACAGAAAAAGTTTTAATATAATTTCTGAAATTTCAGTACTTAACTTTGGGTTAAAATATTTTTTAATTCCGCGTTTGTTGCCTAATTTCTCATATAAAGTTAATGATATTCTCGAACTAGATGCCGATGTAATTAAACAACAAATAGATACTTATGCCTTACACGGAAAGAGTTTCGGTACTATAGGTTATATGCGGGCTTATTTAAAAAGCAAGGAAATCAGTTTAGGTGACAAGATTCTTTTTCTATTCCCGATATTCATTATGATATTTGTTGCAACATTTTACTTATATCTCAGATATTTACTCAAATAAACTTTTCATCGTAAAATAAAGCCAAACCGCACACACCAATCTGTCAAGTATTTTTAAAGAAATTTCAATTTTTACTTTGACGACGAATACCCAGAAGTATAGGAGCGTAGCGATTTTCGGTATTCTAGGAAATGAAAAATTGAAATTTATTAAAAAGACGCAGACAGCAAACAAATTAAAGAGAAACAGATTTCCTCTCCTTGCATTAATGTCAGATAAATTATATAATTAGTTATATGTTACCAACATACAGACCAAACAAATCAAAACGCGCTAAAACCATCGGTTTTAGGGCAAAAATGGCCACAAAAGGTGGCAGAAAAGTGCTCAGCGCCAGACGCGCAAAAGGCCGCAAAGAGCTTATTCGCAAGTAATTGTGAATATGTACGGCTTGCCTAAGAGTGAACGCATTTATTTGAAAGAAGATTTCAAAAATATCTTCTCAACCGGAAAAAAGGTTCAAATAAAGGGGTTTACTTTTTGGTGCAAGCTAAATTTGGGGGAAGCGTCAAAACCCCAAATAGGAATAATTGTTTCAAAAAAGTTGGGTTCAGCGGTTGAAAGAAACCGCTGTAAACGGCTTTTAAGGGAAGCTTTTAGGTTAAATAAACATTTACTAAAAAACGCCGCTATACTAATTTATCCGAAAGAGAAGGCCTTACTGCCTTCCTTACAAGCGGCTACAAAAGCCCTTTTGGAATTATCCGAAAAGGCGGGTATTAAAGAAGAGTGTAAGGGCCCAAATATTCCTTAACCTTACCCTTCTAAAGATTTTTTAAAGATGGCAAAAAATTTACTGTTAAAACTGATGGGGTTTTGTATCAAGTTCATAAGGCCTTTTTTAGGGCCCTACGGTGTGTGCCGTTTTACGCCTACTTGCTCTGCTTATGCCTTAGAGGCAGTAAATAAACATGGTTGTATTAAAGGGTTATTTTTAGCAACTAAGCGCCTGCTTAGGTGCCACCCTTTTTGTGACGGCGGATACGACCCTGTACCATAGTAAAGTTTATTTTTCCTAAAGCTCGGGAGAGCTTAATGGATAAAAACTTTTTCATCGCACTGGCTGCGGCCTTGCTTGTGTTTTTCGGGTATAACACTTTTACCATGCAAAAACAACTACAAACCAAGCAAGAAAATATTACTAAACAAATAGATGTAGTTAAAGCAAAACAGGCAAGTATTTCTGCGCAAATACAAAAACGAGATACTGTTTCCCTCACTACGGCAAAAAAACAAGAAACGGAAAAACTTTTTACGGTTGAAACAGAACACGCAAAAATTGTTTTTACTTCTAAGGGTGCTGCAATAAAAGATTTTATTTACAGGGATTTTAATACTGACCTTAATTTAACCCCCTTCGGTAATGAAGGTTATTTTGCGACTTTACCTGATATTTATTTTGAAGAGATACCCGCACAAGACGGTGCTGATATCGCCTTCCAAACGCAACTTGCAGACGGTGTTTTTTTGGTTAAGAGTTACACCATAAATAAAAAACAAGGTTTAAACAAATTAGAAATAAGTTTGAAAAATGATAGGGCAGAAGAATTAAATATATCAGACTTGTACCTAAATATGGGCCCCGGTTTAAATACGGTTAAAAGCGAAATCAGCGATAATGCCGCAACTTTGCGTGCTTTTTGCACAAGGCAAGAAAGCGGTAAAAAGAATATTTCCGTAAATAATTTAAAAGAAAAAACTTTTATAAAACCGAATTTATTGAAAGAAACCTGCGAAGATTGGAAATGGGCCGGTATTGATAACCGCTACTTTTTGACAGCTTTGATTCCTACTGATTGGAAAGGTTTAGCAGACGGTTTTAAATACAATAAACAATTTATGTATGAAACACCGTCTTTCTTCGGACTTTTTGGTAAGACACGAGCAGAAGGGCCAAACTTAAAAATTTTAGTACCGGCTGTTTTACCCGCAAATCAAACTGTTACTTACAGTTCAGATTTTTACATCGGGCCGAAAGATTTAAATTTACTTGAAAGTTTACCTTATGATTTACAACGTTCAATTCAATTTGGGTTTTTCGGGCAACTAGGTAAATGGATGCGCAACATCCTTGAGTGGCTTAATAAATATACCCACAATTACGGATTCGCAATTATTTTGATGACTTTCTTAATACAGATAATATTATTCCCACTTACCTACAAGCAACTTAAATCTGCTGCCGTAATGCAACGCATACAACCGCAAATGAAAATGATACAAGACCAATATAAAAGTGACCCTATGCGTGCACAACAGGAAATGATGGCACTTTATAAAAAATACGGTGCAAATCCTTTAAGCGGCTGTTTACCTTTATTTATACAGATGCCGATTTTTATCGCATTATTTAATGCTTTAAGAACATCTTGGGCATTGCATGGTTCGCCATTCATTTGGTGGATTACGGACTTATCTGCCAAAGACCCTTATTATGTTCTGCCGATTTTGATGGGTGTAATAATGTTTATCCAACAAAAAGTTACAATGCCGGAGAATATGACTAAAGATAATCCCTCCATGGCTATGATGAAGTGGATGCCTGTTTTCATGACAGTCATCTTCTTAAACTTCCCGGCCGGGCTTACGCTTTATTGGTTCATCAGCAATTGTATTAGTTTTGTAGTAAATTTAGTTTTAAAAAGGAAATTAGCCGATATTTAGGCTTATAAGGAGATGATTTTATGGCAAGAAGACAAGTTATTTCAACAGGCAAAGATGTAGCCTCAGCAGTAATTCGTGGTTTAAATGAACTCGGTCGCCGCCGCGATCAAGTTGATGTTACCATTATTCAAAAACCTACAAAAGGGTTTTTAGGTATCGGTGCGAAAAAAGCAAAAGTAAAAATTGTAGAAAAGGCATGGGACTCCGAACACTCAACCCCGATGAGAACCGGCCTCCGCAAACGCTCTAATGTTTCTTATAATTCAAACAAAAAACCGCGCCGCACACGCCGCCCGCGTCATTTGGTAGAAAAAACCGTTACCATGCGCGAACCAAAAGCTAACGAAGCACAAAAATTACCTTCCATGGAAATTCAAAATGCAGTTATTCCGGATAATGTTAAACAACCTATGGAAGATGCAAAATCCGCTTTAAACGAAATGCTTGGCAAGATGGGTGTAAAAGTTTCCAATTTAAATGCCTGGTGGGATGGTAAACAGGAACGCATTTTGCTTACTTTTGATTGTGATTATCCGGCTTTGGTTATCGGTAAAGAAGCAAAGACTTTGCAATCTATTCAATATCTCATTACTTTAATGATAAGCAGGAATTTCAATACACCTATTTCAGTAGTTGCAGATACTCAAAATTATTGGAATAAACTCGAGGAAAAACTTAATAAAGATATTTCTTACGCGTTAACATCAATCAGACGCAACAAAAGGCCGTATCGCTTTCGCCCGATGGCTGCACAAATGCGCAGATATATTCATCACTCTTTATCCGGAGAACAAGACATTGTCACTGTTTCAGAAGGTGAAGGCAAATGGCGCAAAGTTGTTCTTAAAATTGCAAAACCGGAAGATAAAATTGTACAGAATATTCCTACAGAAACACAACCTACAACAACAATAGCAGAAACACCTAAAACGGAAGAAACACAAGTACAAGATTCTTGCGTTTTAACGGCAGAAAGCACTAATTGTTCAAAAGATAATGCAAATAATGTTGCTACAAATAATATCAATACCGAACCTGCACAAGAGGTTAAACCAGTGGCACAAACTCCGGTTGTTACCGAAACAACAACAGTAGAAACACCTCAAGAACAAAAAGAAGAAGTAAAATAAGTTTAACTAATCCGCATACCCCCACAAAATTTGTGGGGGTTTTTGCTTGCCAATAAAGTTCCTAAATGATAAACTATATTTATGAAGAAGATTCTAACTATAACATTAATTTTAACTTGCGTGGCCTGTTCATCACGCCAAGATAATAACCTCCCAGGGCCTGCCGTTTATAATAATTCGCCTGTCCTGGCTTATGTTGACAATCAACCTATAACACAAAGAGATTTTGATAATGCCGCAAATAATTTAGACGATAATTTCAAAAAATTCGTCACCACAAAAAGCGGACGTGCAAATTTCCTTTCTTTTCTTATAAGCGAGAAATTACTTTTGGCAGATGCAAAAGATCGCGGAATTGATTTAACGCCGGAATATCAAGCAGAAATTGCCGCCATGGAAGAGGGCCAAAGAGCTGCACTTGAAACAGCAAAGAATTTCGCTTTAAGGCGCAATTTGCTTGAAAGTTTAGCAAAAGACGGCACTATCGGTGTCAGTGAAGAAGAAATAAAAGATTATTATAAAAAATATCCTTATGAAATAACAATAAAACAATTTATTATTTCAGATGCGCAAAAAGCGGCAGATGTAATGAGGCAAATGCGTAATGTCCGTTCCACTTCAAAATTTGCAGATTTCGCAAGGCAGTTTTCAGATGAACCTTTATCTAAAAAAAGTGGCGGTGATATGCCACCGTTTATCCCCGGTGAATATTTACCGCAAATTGAAGTTCCGGCTGCAAACTCTAAATTGATGGAAGTTCAGGGGTTTATAACAACAGCACAAGGCCATCATATAATAATGAAAGTAGCCGAAAAGCATTTAACTTACAATGAAGCTAAAGACAGAATCAAAATGATTATTGAAAATCATAAACTTGATTCTTATCTAAACTCTTTAAATAAAAAGTATAATATAAGTATAGCAAAGGAGGAAATAAATGAAAATAAATAAACTATTCATAATACCGGCAGTTTTGCTTATAGGGGCAACTTTAGCAGATGCCAAGGTTATAGATTCTAACGTTGCAACCGTTAACGGTCAAGCAATCTCAAGTTCCCAATATAATAAAATGGTAAATACAATTCTCGAAAGTTATAAAGTTAGGAACCCACAGATTTTACAAGATCCTCAAAATGTCTCTGCAATTAAACAAGAGGTTTTAAACGAACTTATTACTGAAAGCCTCTTAACACAAAATGCCAAAAAAGAAGGCATTAAAGTTAAAGACAGTGAACTTGCAGACGGCATAAATGAAATTAAAGGCCGCTTTACTATTGATCCTTTAACCGGTCAAAGGATAACCGATCAAAAACAAATTGATGCAGCTTTTAATGCCGAACTTAAAAAAGAAGGTTTAACTTATCAGCAATTTGAGGCAAAAATCAAAGACCAAATTGCCGTAAGAAAACTTATTGATAATGTGGTAAACAGTAAAGTTTCAGCACCTACTAAAGAGCAGGTTAAATCTTTATACGATGACGTAATTGTAATAATGTCAGGTGATGAACAAAAAGCCAAAGCTTTACCTAAAGAACGTCTTGAACAGGCTGTTCCTTTAGCTGCTAAATTAAACCAACTTACAGCAGAACAGATAAGGATTTCCCCTATATTTGTTAAATTTGACAACAATACTCCGGCGGAAGTTAAAGCAAAAGAACAATTAGCTAAAAAAATTAAAAAAGAAGTTAAAAAAGGCAAACAAACCATGCCGGAACTTATTGAAAAATATTCAGACGATAAATCCCCCCTCCAAACAGGCGGTGAAATGATTTTAATCAAAGGTGTAATGCCAAAAGATTTTGATGAAAAAATCTTTGCGGTTAATGTAGGGGACGTAAGCGATCCTATTAAAACCGACAACGGTTACTATATCATCAAAGTTCAAGAGAAAAAGGCAAAACGCGATTTCACTTTTGAACAAGTTGCACCCGATATGGGCCAATATTTGGCAGCTATCAAAATGCAGGAAGAATTAAATTCTTACTTAAATACTTTGAAAGGCAAATCAAAAATCAAAGTAATGATTAAGTTTGACGAACCTGCAAAAGATACAAAAGCAGAAACTAAAAAAACCGAAGCAAAATAGTTTTTTAAAAGCGCACCCACGCGGTGCGCTTTTTTTATCTAAAATTATGAAACATTTAGTAATAACTCTCGGCGATCCTTTGGGCATTGGTCCTGAAGTTACAAAAAAAGCTCTTAGTGCTTTTAAAAAGCAAAGAAACACACAAATAACCGTAATTGGTGCTAGTGTTGACGGCTTTACTAATTTTGATAATTTTATAGAAGTGAAAAGCAAATACGCGCGCCCACAAAATCCGAAGCCATCAAAATACGGTGCAGATATTTCTTTTAAATCATTAAAAGAAGGGATAAAAATTTGTTTGAAAGATAAAAATGCCTGCCTTATAACTGCACCGATTTCAAAAGAAGCCTGGGCAAAAATAGGCATAAAATTTACGGGGCATACCGAAGTTTTACAACATTATGCCGCAAAATCTAAAGAAGTTTTAATGATGTTTACAACAGGCAAAGTAAATACTGCTTTGGCAACTGAACATTTAGCCTTAGAAGATGTCTCAAAACATTTAACGAAACAAAAACTTGAGGCAAAAATAAAATTATTTTCAGAGTTTTTGGGTAACAAAAAAATTGTTGTTTCCGCCTTAAACCCCCATGCAGGGGACGGCGGTAAAATAGGCCGGGAAGAAAATAAAATTATCATTCCCGCCATCAAAAATTTACAGAAACAAGGTTTAAATATTGATGGACCTCTGCCTATTGATAGTGCCTGGCAAAAGCATTTAAAGGGTAAATTCAGCGGAATATTTTGTATGTATCATGACGCTGCACTCTTGCCTTTAAAAATAATCTCTATACCTGCCGTACATATAACTTATGGGCTTAAATTTTTACGTGTTTCCCCCGTCCACGGAACTGCCTTTGATATAGCGGGCAAAAATATTGCCGATTTCAGCAGTATGCTTGCCGCGATAAAATTTGCAGAGAAGTATTAGAATTGTAACGAGAACCATTTAAAAAGACTTTTTCCCACCTAAAAGACCTATATGCGTTTAGGTCTTTTGGCTCTTGTAGGGGTAATAGTAAATTTTTAATAATATAGGTATATTGGAACAGGAGGCAGTTGCCATGAACTACAAAAAGAAAAACACACAAAAAACAGTACCGAGTATTAAACACGCAATAATACTAACAGTATTATTATTGAGTTTATTTTTATTGTCTATGTCAGCTTTGGCTAAGGATACTAAAAATTTAATGCTTGAGGATATTAATCTTAACGAAACCGTAATGCTTGACAAAAATATAATTAAGGAATTAATTAATGATAATATAGAAACTTTAAATATGTCAAGCAGAATAGATAGATCAACCGTTGAATATATTGCTTTTAAACAATTTTTGTATTATAGGCAACATGGCGAGGTCAGCGGTTGCAAATTAGGGCAGACTCAAAATGCATATCTTGATTTCGGAGATATTTATTTTAAGGTTAAAACTCAATATAATACTAAACAATTTTCTGTCCCCATATATGTAGACGATAATGGTAATTTTAGTGTATCATTAACAGGTAGCGGCGAAAAAAGCTATAAGGGCGGTCCTTGTCCTGTTTGGTATGGAACAATTAAAGGTAATAGAAGGACCGACGGAAATTATAATATTTCTGTAAAGCGAAATGCCGGTGCTTATGGTGTAGAACCTGGGAAAGGTCTTGGCAGTCACGTTAGCGATTCTCAAGGAAATGTAATAAATCAGAAACAAATCAGACGGCGTTCACAAGCTTATTTACAAAAAGAATTAGGTAAAATTCAATATTTAGAGGATGTAAATAAAAATATGCTTTCCGCAATATTGGCCGGAAATGATGTGTATGATATAGATTATCTTGAAAAAGGATCTAATCATACTATATATGCCGATAAAGTTGATGGTAATATCGAAATCAGGTTTGTTAAAGCAGATGATGGGACTTTTTACGGAGTTTATGTATTATCTTTAACCTCAGCAAATTCTAACTGTAAATCGGGAAAATGCAATAGGCAAGCGCAAGAGACTAATAACGGTTCTGAGATATATGCCTTTAAATATTCCGATGATTCCACATCTAAGAAAAAACGTATAACACTTATGACAAAACGGGTAGTGCAATATGATTTTAATGAAGAATACCCCTCAACACAAAAGTATACTACCGGTACAAAAGTTAATGAATCCAGCCTTTCGCAGGAATTTATTACTAAGACGGGATTGTTTACTAGAAGAATATCAGGGCTTACCTCAGAAAAATTAAATACTATATATGAGAATTTTATGGCCGAAGGGATTATATATTCAACATATACCAAAGACGATAATGGTAAGTTCTACAAAAATCAACAAGTAATGTTTTAAATTACGGTTGTAAAAAGTGTATTCTTTACTAAAAAGCACCCGAAAGGGTGCTTTTTAAATAGCAGGACTAGATTCGGCCTTAAAGTCCTGACGGAAGGCAAGCAGCGGGACGCTGTGCCCTCACAGTTGCCTTCCTCCAGAAAAGCATTTAAAAACCCCCTAGTTTCCGGATAGAACTCGGCTTACGGTAAAATTCCTGACGGAATTTTCCTACAGCCCTGCCCTCGCGGTTTTTGCCTTTCGGTGCAAAGCACCTCAAACAAAAACATCGCTCCGGGCTTCGAGTCCTGACGGAAGGCAAGAAGTTGCCTTCCTCCAGAAAAGCATTTAAAAACCCCCTGACAATTGCCAGGGGGTTTTTAAATGGCTCCTCGGACAGGACTCGAACCTGTAACCTATCGGTTAACAGCCGATCGCTCCACCATTGAGCTACCGAGGAATCTATATATATTATATAACAAAAAGAGTAAGTTGTAAATAACCTTTTTATTTGCTATATTTATGTGGGGATTTCCGTCATTAGAAATTATTATATCATTTATGACTTACCTTTTTAATGTCGACGAGCTGCAAAAGAAAGAACCTACCCCACATGCCAAAGATAAATTTAAACAGGAAAAACAAAATTTTTTATCTGCTTTACTTGAGGCGGACACTTTAACCGAAGCCCTTGAAAATTCAGCACTTCCTAAAAACTTACTTTTCACTTTTTTATTCGAAGATAAACATTTTTTAAAACAGTTTGACAAAATAATAAATTTAAAACTTGAAATAGCTTTAATCGATACAGCTCTTAAAGCAAAAGCAGCAAATATTTTATCATTTTCACTCATTAGCAGATTACCAAACAAATACAATAAAAACAAAAAAGATACTCCTAAAGATTTAGCAGAGCCGCAAATAACTAAAATTATTTATGACGGGCAAGACGAAGATTATCAAAGTCAATAAAGTTTTTAAACAAACTTTTAATGCAAGCACTACCACCGTTATAAATGTGGGCGGTGCGCGTAGCGGTAAAAGTTATGCTATGGCACAACTTTTAATTTATAAAGCCGTCAATGAAATTTGCCAAATAGCGGTAACACGCAAAACAATGCCCGCCTTAAAAATGACTGCCATGCGCCTGATTTTAAATTTGCTTAAAGAATATAATTTGTTTACCCCCGCCTGCTTAAATAAGACGGAAAACACTTATAAAATGGGGCGGTCAATGTTTCAGTTCTTTTCTTTAGATGACCCTGAAAAAATAAAATCTTCGGAGTTTAATTATATTTGGCTTGAGGAAGCAACCGAGTTTACTTACCAAGATTATTCCGTCCTTTTAACCCGTTTAAGCGCACCGATAATAAACGGAAAACAAAACCAAATTTTTTTAACTTTAAACCCAACTGATATAAATTCCTGGATATATAAAAAACTTTTAACACAACCGAATATTACCGTCATAAAAAGTACTTATAAAGACAATAATTTTTTGCAAAAAAGTTATATTGACACTTTGCTCTCTTTAAAAAATTATGACAGTAATGCCTATAAAGTTTTTGCGCTCGGTGAGTGGGGTGCAAGTGAAAAAATTATTTATAAAAATTGGTCTTTAGTTGATGAACTTCCGCAAAACCCAAGTGAAATTTTTTATGGGCTGGATTTTGGTTTTAATAACCCTACCGCATTGGTGCAAATTAGCATTTACGACGGTAAATTTTACGCGCATGAAATTTTATATCAAAGCGGTTTAACAAATACGGCCTTAACGGAAAAACTGCACACGCTATTAAAAGGGCAAGAATCAAAAACAATTTATGCCGATGCCGCCGAGCCAAACCGCATAGCGGAAATCGCCGCAAGCGGCCTAAACATAAAACCTGCGCAAAAAAATGTACTAAACGGAATAATGGCTGTTAAGAGCGATAATTTTTTTGTTACAAAATCTTCAACAAATCTTATAAAAGAACTTCAAACATATTCCTGGAAAAGTGACATTAACGGTAATATTTTAGAAGAACCCGTAAAATTTAACGATCATTTGCTTGATGCTTTGCGTTATGCAATCTACACTTATAAAAATGAATTAAGCCAAAGCAGTGTTGCCGATATAAATTTTATTTGAATTTATTTATACAATGCTTTATTTCTTAATAATCTGTGATATGTGATTACGAAACGGTGTACTTCGTCGCGAATTTCTTGAAGTAACCTTAATGCCGGGGAATTTTTTGGTAACCGCAAACTGTTTGAGCGGTTTGGGAAAAATATTTCTTCTTCCTTTTTGGCAAGTGAAACAACTTGAATATTAAAACCTGCTTCTTTTATTGCCTGTGCCGCAAAATTAAGTTGACCTTTGCCGCCGTCAATTAAAAATAACTGTGGGCGTTTTTCCGGCGCCAAATTTTTAAGTTGGTTTAAACGCCTTAAAACGCATTCCTTCATCATTAAAAAATCATCTGCACCGGTATCTTTCATTTGCGATTTTATTTTAAAACGGCGATAATGCGCTTTATACTTTTCCCCGTCAACAAAACAAACCATAGCACCAACAGGTTCTTTCCCGAACAAATGGGAGTTATCAAAAGCCTCAATATGATTAATTAAAACGGGTGATTTTAATACACGCGTAAGTTCTTTTAATTTGGCGGAAACGGCAAGTTTATGTTCAAGTTTATTCTCGCTGTACTTGCTTACTTTTATACGCTCGCCCATTTGTTCAAGGGCGGAAATTAAGTCCCTACACTTGGCGGCTTCTTCGTAATTTAAATTTTTTGAGGCAGCTTTCATTGCCCCCTCAAGTTCATGTTTGGCTTGTTTAAAATTGCCTTCTAAAAACAAAGCAACGCGGTTAACAATTTGCCTGTAACCGTCGTAAGAAATTTTTGCGCAAGGCGCACTGCATTGGCCTGTATGATAATAAATACAGCCCTGAATTTTATTTTCAGCTAATGGTTTTTGACGGCTAAAACTGTAACTGCATTGCCTAAGCGGTGCAAACCCCGAACGACGCAAAAAATGCAAAAGTTGTTTGATATTATATGCCTTTGGGTATGGCCCAAAATACAAAGATTTATCTTTTATTTTCTTGCGGGTTAACATTAAACGCGGATAATCTTCCCCAACGGTTAATTTAAGGTAAGAATAACTTTTATCGTCTTTTAACATACTGTTAAAAAACGGTTTATATTGTTTTATAAGTTTATTTTCAAGAAGTAAGGCATCGCGTTCACTTGCACAAACAACGAAATCAATTTGCGAAATTAAAGGCATTAAAGCGGCAATTTTCCAACCGCGTGTTTGTTCTTCATGACCGCTAAAATATTGTGCAACACGCTTCTTTATATTTATTGCTTTACCGACATATAGAACTGCCCCCTGCTTATCCTTCATCAAATAGACGCCGGGAGCAGAGGGCAATATTTCTAAATTTAATTTACTTACTGGCAAATTATTTACCTGCTAAAACCTTGAAGTCATTAGGATCGGTTGAACTCATTAAGGCTTCATCATAAGTAAGTTGTTTTGCTTTGTACATATCATACAAACATTGGTTCATTGTATGCATACCTTCTTTTACGCTTGTTTGCATGGTATGAATAATTTGTTCCACTTTTTTATCACGGATAATACTTCTAACTGCCGAGTTAGCAAGTAAAATTTCTGTTGCAAGAACACGGTGTGCACCTAAAGTACTCTTAAGCAACTGTTGTGATATAACAGCTTCCAAGACGAAAGATAATTGGGAGCGTGCCTGTTCTTGTTGTTCCGGAGGAAACATATCGATAATACGGTTAATTGTCTGTACAGAATCACTGGTGTGAAGGGTACCGAAAACCAAGTGGCCGGTTTCTGCGGCGTTCATGGCGTTTAAAGCAGTTTCAAGGTCGCGGATTTCGCCGATGAGAATAACATCAGGGTCTTGCCTCAAAACATATTTCAAAGCACTTCCGAAACTTTTTGTATCTGCACCGATTTCGCGCTGGTTTACAATACTCTTTTTATGCGGATGCACGAATTCGACAGGGTCTTCAACGGTAACAATATGATAGCTGTAAGTTTCGTTAATGTAGTTTATCATACTGGCAAGTGTTGTTGATTTACCGGAACCTGTCGGCCCTGTAACCAAAATCAAACCTTTAGATAAATGCACGAGTTTATCAATTGCGGTAGGCAAATTAAGTTCCCTAAAATTTCTAAAACCTTGCGGAATTTGCCTGATAACTACCGCCACATGCCCCATTTGCCTAAAAACGTTAACACGCATACGTCCAAAGCCTTTCATCGCGATAGCGAAGTCAAGTTCGTTATTCTGTTCATAGCGGCGTTTTTGATCTTCACTCATGAAGGAATAAATAAGTTGCTGAACTGTATCATGGGTTAAAACTTCAAACGGAGTAGCATACAAACTACCTTCTATACGCAACACCGGCGGAACCCCTACAGTTAAGTGCAAATCTGATGCACCTTTTTCCTTCATTAAAGTAAACAACTCTTCCATTGACACCATTTTAAGACCCTCCTTTTACGCTAGTAAATCTAAAGTAATATTATTTAAAGCCCCTGTAATCTTTTTCTGATCCATATCAACCCTAAATAGATACACATAAGGCTCATTCCTAACCTGAGAAGCAAAAAATTCAACTATATACACTTTATCGGTAAACGGTTTAGCTGACCAAGATGATTGATAATTTTCCCCGTAAACTCTATCTAGATAATCCCCTATGCTTCCGCGGTTATTACTAAGACGTGTATTTTTAACTATATTTATGACTTGTTCTTCTGAAGAATAAGTTTTCGGCTGATTAATTTCTTCCTCTGATCCTTCTCCAGCAAATTGCTGATTTGAAATTTCCGAAGAGGCTGAATATTCTTCCTGATTTTGTTCCTGTTCTACAAAATTTTCACTTTGGGTGGTTTCTGTTTGCTGTTGTGCATTTTTATTATCGTTAACCATGTTCCAAAATGCCATACATAAAGCAATTGCAAAAACCATCAAAACTAGAAAAGATACGATAAATAATAAATCATTTGACTTTTGCTTTTTGACACGGCCGTCACTTGAACTTATAATTTTATTATTAGAAATTTCTAAGAAATCTTTTTGACCTTGAACACTATTATCTTCTTGAATAGTTCCGTTTATATCAGCCGGATTTTGTTCTTGCGTGCGTATGCTATCTCCTTCAGGGCCGATTAAACTATGTGCGGGTAAATCTTCAAGCAAATTATCTTCCTTATTAGAGATACGGAAAGTGTGATCTTTTATATCATCCTCACTAAGATCTTTATTTTCTTCTTGTGAAGATAATTCACCCATCACTTCATTAAAATTAGCGGAAAATTCATCCGAACTAAAGGTAGAAGAATCTGTTTCAGTATCTTCTAATAACGGTAAATCACCGGAAATATTATTATTTTCTTGATTTGAGGAATCTTGTTGAGGAGCAGGATTATCGTTAGTAACATCTTGCTTATCTTCTTTAACAGGGGGATTTGCTTCCCCGGAAATATTTTTAAATTCTTCGTAAGAAGATGCAGGTTTCCAAGCAGCCTCTTGTTCCGCTTTATCTTCAGGGCAAACTAAAAGATCATCGGAAAACCAATCTTCTTTTGCTATTTCCCCAGCTTCAAGCGGACCAAATATATTAATTCCTTTCAAATATAAAAATTTCATATTTCCCCTAATATGTATAGTTTAGCAATATTTTAGCACATCTTGCAAGCGTTTTAAAACCAAATCTTTACCAAGATATTCAAGCATCTTAAACAAAGTAGGCCCGTTCGTCCTACCGGAAACCGCTACACGAAGAGGATGAAATACTTGCCCGGTTTTTAAACCGCTTTCTTTTGCTTTTTGACGGGCGATTGTTTCTAAAGTCTCTGCTTTAAAATCAGGTGCATCCTTATAACAATTATACATAAGTTCTATCGCTTGTTTTGCGGTAGGTGCTTTAAAAACTTTATTTATGGCTTCTTCTTCATATTTGACGGGATTGAAGAAAAATTCAATTAACCCCGGAATTTCCTTTAAAGTTTTATACTTTTCCTGTTCAAGTAAAATTACTTTTGTTAAAGTTTCTTCGTCTACACCTTTTGCAATACCGGCTTCATCAATAAAAGGTTTGGCTGCATCATATAATTCTTTAGGTGAAAGTTGGCGTATATAATCACCGTTCATCCAAGTAAGTTTTACCGTATCAAAAACGGCAGGACTTTTTTGACAACCGGCAATATCAAATTTTTGTTCAAGTTCACCTTTAGCAAAAATTTGTTGGGAATCAGATGTACTCCAACCAAGCAATGCCAAATAATTGATTAAGGCTTGAGGTAAGAAACCTTGTTTTTTATATTCCAAAACACTTGTATCGCCATGGCGCTTGGAAAGTTTTGTACCATCCGGGCCATGAATCATTGAAAGATGGGCCATTATCGGATGTTCCCAACCAAGTGCTTTATATATTTGGATTTGTGCGGGAGTGTTTGAAATATGATCATCCCCCCTAATGACATGTGTCATACCCATTAAGTGGTCATCAATTACACAAGCAAAATTATAAGTTGGGTAACCGCTCGTTTTTTGAATAACGAGGTCATATAAATCTTTGTTTGCAAAACGCACTTCACCGCGAATTAAATCATGAAAAACAGTTTCCCCTTCCGTCGGCATTTTAAAACGGATGACATATTTTTTACCCTGTGCTTCAAGCTCAGCTTGTTGTTCTTTTGTTAAATTGCGGCATTTGCCCGGGTAACGCGGAGGGCGGTGTTCTTTTGCTGCCTGGGCGCGCATCTCTTCAAGTTCTTCAGGCGTGCAATAACATTTATATGCAAGGCCCTTCTCCAAAAGATAATCAATATATTTCTTATACAAGCCCTGGTCTGCACGTTCCGCTTGAAAATACGGAGAGTGTTCCCCTTTAAAAGTACCGTCTTGAAACGGGCCTTCGTCCCATTTCAAACCGGCCCAAGTTAAACCTTCAAAAATCGCTTTTACAGACTCTTGTGTTGAGCGTTCTTCATCGGTATCTTCAATTCTTAAAATAAAAGTACCGCCTGTTTTCTTGGCAAATAAATAGTTAAATAAAGCAGTTCTCAAACCGCCGATATGTAAATACCCTGTTGGGGATGGTGCGAAACGAACTCTTGTTTTCATAAAAAAATAAAACCTCTGTGCATTTAATGTATAAATATATTATACTTTATTAAGAGGGATATTTTAAGGAGATTATATGCAAGTAAGAATTATAGCCACTGGCGGAACCTTTGATAAAGAATATAATGAACTTACGGGGGAATTGTTTTTTAGGAAGACACATTTGCCTGAAATTTTAAAAATGGGGCGTTGCCATCTACCCGTAAAAATAACCACTTTGATGATGAAAGACAGTCTCTTTATGACTGAAAAAGACAGAAAAGAAATTTTAAAAACCTGCCTTAGTGTTAAAGAAAAATCTTTAGTTATTACACATGGCACAGATACTATGGAAAAAACCGCTATGTATCTTGGCCCTAAAATCAAAGATAAAACCGTAATTTTAACAGGTGCCATGATACCTTATAAATTTGGTTCTTCAGACGGTATTTTTAATTTGGCAAGTGCTATTTCTTTTGCACAAGCTTTGCCGTACGGCGTTTATGTAGCAATGAACGGTAAATTATTTAATTTTAACGATGTTACAAAAAACAGAAAGATAGGTGTCTTCGAAAATAAAAAATAGTATGTTTATTTTTATTGCTTGCTTTATTTTTTTATTGATGCACACAATAGTAATATTTTGGTTTTGCCAAAATACACCTATGCTTACTTTAAACACTTTAGCGAAGTGCCTGCCCTTATTGCTTACCACGGGATATATCGCATTATATATACTTGCAAGAAAAATAAATTATTGGCCTTTGGAAAGTGTTTTGCTCACTTATCTGGGGGCTTTATTTTTAGCTTTTTGTTTAGTATTTGGGATTGTAGCAATAACTTTACTTTTAGATATTTTTAAAATATCTTTACCAAATACTTTGGGCTTTTGGGTTTTGGGAATTTGGTTAATTATTGTAATGATAAGTTTATTTACTGCAGCAAAAACACCGAAGATAACTGATATAACTTTTGATGCTGCTAATCTTAAAAATAATATTAAAATCGCATTTGTGTCAGATACACATTTCGGGGCAACAGTAGGCATAAAAAGAGCAGAAGATTTAAAACAAATTATAGAAAATAATAAACCGGATTTAATTATTTTTACCGGTGATGTTTTTGAAGCAAATTCTAAAGACAGTATACCGTTTGCTAATGTTTTGAAAGATATTTTGCCAAATAAAAAATTCGGGGTTTTGGGAAATCACGAATATTATATAGGCCTTGATAATACGAGAGAATCTTTTAAGAACGCCGGCATAACATTACTTGAAAACAGAAGTGACAATGCAGAAAATATAAATATAATAGGTATAAACGATATAAGAACAGCCCATATTTCAAAACAAGAATTTGAAAACATTTTAAAACAGGAAATTAAACCAAATAATTTTAATTTACTTCTTACGCACACCCCTATGTATTTTGAAGAAGCGGCCAAAGCGGGCGTAAACTTAATGTTAAGCGGGCACAATCATGGAGGGCAAATTTGGCCTTTTAATTTTTTAGTCCGTTTGTCGAACCGTTACCTGTACGGACATTTTAAATCAGGGCAAGCTAATTTATTTGTAACTTCCGGGACATTCTTTTGGGGCCCACCTATGCGTTTTTTAACAAATAATGAAATAGTGTTTATAACTTTAAAAGGAGAAAAATAATGAACGTCAAAAAATTGTTGATTTTATTGTGTTTATGTTTCACCACCTTCTACCCATTATGGGCACAAAAGAATTTTGAGGACCTTACACTTCAAGAAAAAATAGGGCAAACACTTTTCGTTTCAATGGATATAAACAATGCAGACAAATTTAAACCTTATATACAACAGGGCCTTATTGGCGGGGTTTTAATCCAATGGGGAAATTATTCCAGAGAAGAAACAAAAAAACTTACAACAAAACTTCAAAGTTGGGCTAAAGAAAGCCCCAACCAAATACCTCTTTTAATTGCAATTGACTATGAAGGCGGAACAGTTTACAGCCCAAGAACATTAGGGTTACCTTTCTTGCTATCCAACATGTTAATAGCCGCTGCAAATAATTATGAAGATACCCAAACAATGTTTTATATCATTGCACAAGAATTAAAAAACTTGGGCATACATATAAATTTCTCCCCAGTAATGGATGTAAATATAAACCCGGATAACCCGATTATCGGTGTAAGATCTTTCGGAAGCAATAAAGATACTGTATCTTCCATGGGTAAAGCAGTAATAAACGGTTTACAAAACGGTGGAATAGTTGCAGTGGCAAAGCATTTCCCGGGGCATGGGGAAACAAGCCTTGATACACACAAAACCTTAACTATTTTTAACGGTACGGAACAAGAATTTTATGATACACATTTATATCCTTTTAAACAGGCTATTGATGAAGGTGTTAAAGGTATTTTAACCGCACATATAAGATATCCTTTTTTAGACAATAAACTTGCTACATATTCACCGGCTATTTTAACTAATTTGCTAAAAAAGAAACTTGGCTTTAAAGGCATAGTCTTTACAGATAGCCTAGATATGAAAGGGGCTTTACTTGAAAATATTTCAAAAGCTGCGGCTTTATCTATAAGGGCAGGATCAGATGTTGCTTTAATAGCAAGGGAAGACCCCCAAAAAGCAATACAAACAATACAGGAAAAAGTATCCAAGGCACGCATAGAAGATGCCGCACAAAAAGTTTATAATTTAAAAAAAGAACTAAATTTATTCTCAAAACCTTCAAATTTACCGGATACTAAAGTTGATAAAGCTTTTAAATTTTACGCAGGTAAAATAACCAATCAAGCAGTAACTTTAGTAAAAAATGAAGGGCAATTAATCCCATACAAACCTCAAAAAGATAAGCCGAAATTATGTGCAGTGTTTTTTGCTCCTACCCGTTTTGCAAATCAACTGACTTATTTTGTAAAACCGTTTTTAGAGAAAAATTTTGAGGTAAATTATTATAATGCCGCATTAACCCCTAAACAGAAAGATTTAACAAGGGCAAAAGCATGTATCTCAAATACTGATCTTGTAGTAATAGGAAGTTTACAATGGGCAAATAAAGAAGTTGCGGCGCAAAAAAAAGCAATAGAAAGTTTAATCAAGCTAAATAAAAATACTATATTATTATCGTTGATGAGCCCTTACGATATCAAAAATTATTCAGAGGTAAAAACCGTGTTGGCATTATACGGTGTTAATGAATTTTCTGCCGTAACGGCTGCAGAGATTATTTTAGGAACGAAGGAAGCAAAAGGGAACTTGCCTATTTCTTTTTAAATAGTTATAATAAATTATGGAGGTTTTATGAAACAATTTATTACCGTTATCACTTTTTTATTTCTAACCGTTTTTGTCAATGCCCAATTAAACATGGAAGAAATTTCTTATATTCCTTCCACCACCGGTCATTATGATAATCTCATCGTAAAAGGAAACGTTTACATAAAAGATTTAATAACAGCTAAACCTTTTGATATTCAAAGTTATGGTTCTCTTTTAACTTTACGAACCAATACCAATCATGTATACATCCACAATTTAACAATGACCGGAAACAATAGAACAATGGCTTTGTCTTCACAAAGTTCAAATCTGACTAGCACCATTATGACAAATCCGCTAGCCCCCGGTGAAACTAATCCTACTAATAAGCAAATTACTCCTTTTACAATGCACGGTGGAAGTTTATCAATAGCAACCGCAAACGGGACGGCGGTGGTACAACCTGTTTTGCTTGTAGAATCAATTGCTTTTTATCCGACAAGTGGTATAACACCTACATATAACATAAGAACCCAGAATTTAAATATTACGGACAATATTTATGTTCAGAATGAAGGATTATATTTAATGGGTATGAAAGTGCCATATTGTATTAAAGGATATGTGTGGGCAGATGTAACTGTAAGCGATGGTACAAAACCTTATAGCGTATTAGCATGTCCAAAGTAAAAAGGATTTTTTAGTTATAAATTATGCTATTTTTTAGCGGCCGCTCTTTTGGGCGGCCTCTTTTATTATTTCAGAAATTGTAGGATGAGCGAAAACCGTATCTTCGAGATCTTTTACTGTTAAACCTGTTTTGATGGCAAGTAAAGCAATATGAATTATTTCCCCTGCATTTGGTGCTATTATTTGGGCACCAAGCAATTTACCGGTTTTTGTATCTCCAACAAGTTGGGCAAAGCCATCGCTATCTCCTTGTGCTAAAGCACGGCCGTTAGCTAAAAGGAAAGATTTCTTAATTGTTACTTCATAGCCTTTAGCGCGGGCTTCTGTTGCACTTAAACCGATATTTGCGGCCTCCGGCCAAGTATAAATGGCAGAAGGTATTAAATTGTTGTTATAAACTGAATTTTGACCCATTATGCGACCTGCAACAACTTCGCCTTGAGCAGTAGCAGCATGTGCAAGTTGGCACAAGTTGTTAACGTCACCTATGGCATAGATATGGGGCTTAATTTCTAAAGTTTCGGAATTTACCTGCAAAGGTAAATTTATGCCTGCCGCTTCCAAATTTAAATCTTCTACATTTGCTTTGCGCCCAAGTGCCGCTAAAATTTCCTCACAAACAATTCCCTGCCCGTTATCAAGCAAAATTGTTTTTTGATTATTTTCTATTTTAATTTCTTTTGCCGCAGTCCCGGTAACTATTTTAACACCGCGTTTTAAAAGTATTTGTTTTAATGTACGACGTATAGTTTCTTCTTCTTTAGGCAGAATATCGGGTTGCATTTCAATAATTGTTACTTGTACACCTAAAGCCTGCATTAAACAGGCAAATTCACAGGCAATAACACCACCGCCCAGAATTGCAAGGGTTGATGGTAATTTTTCCAAATTAAAGATTGTGGAATTATCATAAATTTTATCTTTGATATTTTCAAATTGTTTAGGCAAAAATGCACGTGAACCGGTAGCAATAACGATATCATCAAAGGTAAGTTTATCCCCCCCGACTTCAAGGGTATTTGTTGATAAGAATTTTGCTTTACCTTTAATAATTTTAACTTTTGCAGCCTCAAGCATTTTTAAAATGCCCGAACGAAGTTTTAAAATTACTGCTTTTCTTTGTTCCTGAAGTTTAGCGAAAGACAAAGTTTTATAATATTCCTCCCCTAAAGATGGGTTTAAAGAATATTTGCCGAGTTCTTTAATTATATTGAAGTGATGAGCCCCCGCAAGCAAAGCCTTAGACGGTATACAGCCACAATTTAAACAAACGCCACCGAGTTCTTTGTTTTCAATCAAAGTTACTTGAGCGCCGAGTTTAGCTAATTTTAAGGCACAAGGGTATCCGGCAGGGCCGGCACCGATTATTGCGATATTTTTCATTAAATCGCATGCTCCAATTTTAAAGTTGGTTTGATTTCGCTAACGGGTAAGCATTCTTGAAGTTTAAACTTACTGACATCAGGGCACATTGCCTTAATGGTTTCAATATCGGCATCGTTTAAAACTTCTTTATAATATGTCGTCCTAAACTGATAATCAATACCACTGTTTACAATTAAAGACATTGTCTCATAAACCTTTGCAGTATTTACAGGACCACATACCAAATGATATTTCTCAAAAGGGGCTTTGATATCCATGGCAACAAAATCAACTAAGTGTTCGTTAATAAGTTCCCTGACCATCTGAGGGTTGGTGCCATTAGTATCAAGTTTTACTTTATATCCCAAGGCTTTAACTTTTATAATAAATTCTTTTAGATCAGGCTGCAATGTAGGTTCCCCGCCTGTAATAACGAGACCTTCCAAACAGTTTTTACGTTTTTCCAAATAATATAATATCTCTTCTTCACTATAAGAAGTATCCGCCGCTAGGGGCAAAAGTTCCGGGTTATGGCAATACTTACACCTGATATTACAACCTTGTGTAAAAACTATTGCCGAGATATAACCCGGAAAATCGATCATGGAAAACTTGAGAAGCCCACCTATTTTCACTGCAAAACGCCTGCCTACTTATAAAACTTATTTATCGCTTGCACATTCACAACCGCAGCTGCAACCACCGGTCATTTTAATGTTTTTGCGCATTGCAAATTCTTCTTTTTTACCTTTGTTCCAATTCTGTACCGGCCTTAAATAGCCAACCACCCTTGAGTACACTTCGCAATTTGTGCCTTTTGTGTTCTCTTTGGCTGCTTTAAGTTCTGTAATTTTGTTTTCGATGTTCTTTCTTTCTTGTGCGGTCATAAACCTTCCTCCAAATTATTCTTTACTTTATTGTTGCAAATTATTTTGCATTGTGCAAGACCCAATTTTTTATAGGTCCTTTTTTTCCTTGACAAAACAAGAAAAATTTATTTGCTATATAATTGCTCCTCTAAGAGTGCAATTTGTTTTTCTATAGCTTCAATTTTTTCCGCCTTACATTTGGGACATTCAAAATGTTCCCCTTCTATATACCCGCATTTGGGGCATACACTAAATGTCGGCGTAATAGAAAAGTAAGGAAGTTGGTACCCTTCACAAACTTTCCTAATGAATTTTTTAAGGGCTTCGGTATCTTTAATCCTTTCACCCATAAAAATGTGTAAGACTGTCCCACCTGTGTACTTGGATTGGATTTCGTCCTGTAAATCTAACAACTCAAAAATATCGTCGGTAAAATTAACCGGCAATTGGCTTGAGTTTGTATAAAACGGCGGGCGGCCTGCATTGGCTTGTTCATTATCGGAAACAATAATATCAGGATATTTTTCCCTATCAAGTTTAGCAAGGCGGTAAGAAGTACCTTCTGCAGGTGTGGCTTCTAAGTTGTAATTATTGCCCGTTTCTTTTTGGAATTCTATAAGTTTTGCACGCATAAAATTCATAACTTTTACACCAAAAGCACGGCCCTTTTCAGTACCGATATTTTCCCCAAACAAGTTGAGGCAGCACTCGTTCAAACCAACTATACCGATAGTTGAAAAGTGGTTTTTCCAATATTCATTAAAACGTTGTTTGACACTTCTTAAGTAGAAGCTCATATAAGGATATAAGTTGGCTGCTGTAAAGCGCTCAATAACTTTACGCTTAATTTCCAAACTGAGTTTGGCTGTTTCCATACGGTCGGTTAAATTCTTAAAGAACTCGTCTTCCGTGGAAGAAATGTAACCTAAGCGTGGCATATTAATAGTTACAACACCGATAGAACCTGTTAAAGGTGCTGAACCGAACAAACCGCCGCCGCGTCTATTTAATTCCCTGTTATCAATACGTAAGCGGCAGCACATCGAACGTGCATCTTCCGGGTTCATATCGGAATTTACAAAGTTTGCAAAATAAGGTATACCGTATTTTGCTGTAATATCCCAAAGCGGTTGATAAGAAGGATTGTCCCAATCAAAATCCTTGGTAATATTATAAGTAGGTATCGGGAAAGTAAACACACGGCCTTTTGCATCACCGTCAAGCATGAGTTCCAAAAATGCTTTATTGAACATATCCATTTCTTTCTGGAATTCGCCGTATTTTCTATCCTGAATTTTGCCCCCGATGATTACCCCTTGATTCTTATAATAAGAAGGAACGTTTAAATCAAGTGTAACGTTTGTAAAAGGTGTTTGGAAACCAACCCTTGTAGGAACGTTAACGTTGAATAAAAACTCCTGTAAAGCTTGTTTTACTTCGTCATAACTTAATTTATCGTAAGCGATAAACGGTGCAAGCAAGGTATCAAAGTTTGAAAACGCTTGAGCACCGGCGCTTTCCCCTTGTAAGGTATAGAAGAAATTTACAACTTGACCCAAGGCAGTTCTAAAATGTTTTGCCGGCTTTGATTCTGCTTTACCGATAACCCCTTTAAAGCCGCTGATAAGCAAATCTTGCAAATCCCATCCGACGCAGTATGCACCGAGCAAACCTAAATCGTGCAAATGGAAATCACCGGACAAGTGCATGTTTTTAATTTTTTCCGGATAAATCTTATTTAACCAATAAATTTTTGTTATTTCTGAGGATACATAATTATTTAAACCCTGCAAAGAATACCCCATATTGCTGTTTTCGTTAACTTGCCAATCGAGGCGTTGCAAGTATTGGTCAACGAGTTCAACATTAAATTTTGATGAAATTTCCCTGACTTTTGCCCTTTGATCCCTGTACAAAATATATGCCTTTGCAGTTTTATGGAAAGTTGAGGTGAGCAAAACGTTTTCAACGATATCTTGAATATTTTCAACACTTGGTGTTGTTTCCGCATAAAGTTGTTGAACGGTAATCACAACTTTTATAGTCAATTTTTTAGCGGTTTCGGCATCAAATTCACCTGTGCTTTGGCCTGCTTTTAAAATAGCGTTAGTGATTTTTTTTGCTTCAAAAGGTTGTGTTGAACCGTCGCGTTTTACTACTTTTAGTAAAATTTCATTGTTTTGCATAATTTATGTCCTCTGTTTTAAGTTTGAAGAAGGCTAAATCCCCTTAAAATAGGGAAGAATTAACACTGCTCCATTTGTGGGTAAGTAAATTGTAGCATAACTTTTAGCAAAATGTAAAATTACGAGGGAAAATTGGGCTTGACAAACTTATAGAGGTTTGTTTTTATCGTCGTAAAAAACAGACCTGTCCACAGATATTAATTTGTGGACAGGTTGTGTATAACTCGGCCAAATTTGTGCAAAACCTGGCGGTTTTATAAGAGTTTACCGGCCAAATCAGCCAAGGAACTCCTTTCTGTTTTGGTAAATGTTATGTGGCCGTAATTCTTTTGGCCTTTAAAGCGCTCTACCAGATAAGTTAAACCGTTTGATTCGGTATCCAAATAAGGTGTATCTATTTGATAAGGATCGCCGGTTACAACAACTTTTGTACCTTCACCTGCACGGGATAAAATAGTCTTAATTTCATGCGGTGTAAGGTTTTGTGCATCGTCTACTATCATATATTGTTTGGGTAAAGTACGTCCGCGGATATGGGAAACAGATGCAATTTCAAGTTTACCGCTGCTGGTTAAGTAACGCACTTCTTCTTCACCTTCTTCTGGGTTCTTTTTACCGGCAAGGAAACTCAAATTATCATAAATTGCACCCATCCAGGCATCAAGTTTTTCTTCCATAGTACCGGGCAAGAAACCAAGATCACGCCCGACAGGAACTATCGGTCTGCAAACGAGAAGCCTCCTGTAATTTTCATCATCAAAAGTTCTTTTAAGACCGGTTGCCAAAGTAATTAAAGTTTTACCTGTACCGGCAGAACCGACCAATGTTACTAAATCAATTCTGTCATCAAGCAAAAGTTCCATAGCAAAACGCTGTTCCTTATTTAAAGGTTTGATACCCCAGGCAACAGGCTCTTGATTTGACAGAGGTTTTAAAAATTTACCGTCAAGCGTAACACGCCCGACAGCGGATTTCTTGGAACCGTCATCACTTTTTAAAATTAAAAATTCATTTGGATAATAAGTACCCTTTAAAGGAAGTTCTTTTTTAGCATAAAATTCATCAATGCTGGCGGCAGGAACTTCAACTTCTTGAGAACCTACATAAAGTTCATCATACTTAATTTTATCGGTATTATAATCTTGCGCTTCTACGCCAATGGCTTCTGATTTTATGCGAAGATTAGTATCTTTTGAAACAATTATTACAGGTTTTTTTGTAGTTTTATTTGCTTGTTGCTTAAAATAATAGTAAGCCACATTTAAAATTTCATTATCCGCTTTATGAAAAGAAATTTGTGAAGGTAAAATATTTTCCCTGGGGAATTCTACTTTAAGAACACCACCGTTATCCAGTTTTACACCTTTACCGAGTTTACCCCTTTGGCGTAAAGCATCAAGTTCCCTCGCGATAAGGCGGGCATTCTTTCCACGTTCATCGGAAGAAGTTTTAAAATTATCAAGTTCCTCAATAACAACCATGGGAATAATAATTTCATTATCACCGAAATGCTTTATGGCATTTGGGTCGTGTAAAAGCACATTTGTATCCAAAATATAATACTTTTTCATAGAGCCTCCAAATAAATTTCACTTGCGTAAAACCTTAAACATATTGTAGCATATTAATATGGAAAGATACTTATGCATACATGGGCATTTCTACCAGCCCCCTCGCGAAAATCCTTGGTTAGACGAGATTGAAATTCAGGAAACCGCACGCCCCCATAGAAATTGGAATGAGCGTATCAGCGCGGAATGTTATCGCGCTAATGCTTTTGCACGCATTTTAAATCCGCAAAAGCAAATTATTGATATCGTAAACAATTACAGTAAAATAAGTTTTAACTTCGGGCCAACTTTACTTTCTTGGCTTGAAAAATATGATTCTTTAACATACAAAGCCCTTTTGGAAGCAGATAAAAAAAGCCAGGAACTTTTTGGCGGGCATGGCAGTGCAATAGCTCAAGTTTATAACCACGTAATTTTACCTCTTGCAAATGATAGAGATAAAGAAACACAAATCATTTGGGGTATTGCAGATTTCGAAAAACGTTTTAGCCGTAAACCGGAAGGTATGTGGCTTGCTGAAACTGCCGTTGACACAACAACCCTGGAACTTCTTGCAAAACACGGTATTAAATTTACCATTTTAGCACCGAGCCAATGTGCAAGAACACGCAAAATAGGAACACAAAACTGGCAAGAAGAAAACTATGCAAAAGTAGACCCTAAAAAACCATATCTTTGCAATTTACCGTCGGGTAATAAAATTGCTTTGTTCTTTTATGATGGCCCTATTTCACAAGGTATTGCCTTTGGTGATACTTTAAAAAGCGGTGAAAGATTTGCCGCGAGATTACTCTCTGCTTTTGATACAAGGCGCGAAGCGCAACTTGTGCATATTGCTACCGACGGTGAAACTTATGGCCACCATCAAAAATTTGCGGATATGGCCTTGGCATATTGTCTAAATTATATAGAAAAAAACAATTTAGCAACTTTAACAGTATACGGGCAATATTTGGAAATGTTCCCCCCAACTTTTGAAGCACAAATAAGGGACAACACTTCTTGGAGTTGCGCACACGGCGTTGAGCGTTGGCGTTCGAATTGCGGATGCAATTCCGGCATGCACAGGGGTTGGCAACAACTTTGGCGTGCACCTTTAAGAAAGGCTTTAGATTCCGTAAGAGATAAAATGTTGGTTACCTTCGAAAATTTAGGCAAGGAATATTTTAAAGATCCTTATCAAGCCAGAGATAACTACATTAACGTGATACTGGATCACTCCAAAACGGAAGAATTTTTACAAAATTATGCAACCCCAAAAGGCCTTGAAAATAAACCTGCCGCTTTAAAACTTATGGAAATGCAAAGAAATGCAATGCTCATGTACACAAGTTGCGGTTGGTTTTTTGATGAAATTTCCGGTATTGAAACCGTACAAATTATGGCTTATGCAAAACGTGCTATCGGTTACAATAAAGGTTTGACCGGGGAAGATTTGGAAAACGGTTTTATAGAACAACTTACACTTGCACCAAGCAATATACCTTTATTTAAAGATGGGGCAAAAGTTTACAAAGATTTAGTAAAACCTATTTCCCGCGGGCTTCGTAAAGCCGCAATTGATTATGCAATCTCTTATTTGTTAGATGAAATTTTATTTGAAGACCGCATATACATATATAACATTGAAGATAACAAAATTGATGTTTTGCATCAAGAGCACATAAAATTAATCTGCGGCAGTGCGGTTTTTGTTAACCGTTTGACTACTGAAAAACGCCTAGTCAGTTTTGCGGTTTTACATCAAGGCGGACCTGATATTACGGCAGGCGCAATTTACGGGCAAACAGATAATTTGGAACAATTAAAAGAATTATTTTCTTACGGTGAATATGCACAATGCGTGGCTTTAATTAAGGGTTCTTTTGTAGACACCCTTACCATCAAAGATTTACCTAAAGAAAAGCAAACTAAATTGCTTGCCAATGTAATTGACAAAGCAAAAAAACGCATAAGAACAAGTTATATTAACTTGTTTAAACAGGAAAAGACCGTATTGGAATATATCAAAAATATTGATTTACCGATGCCACGCCTTTTTTTGGATTTAGCGGAATTCGTTTTAAATTATGAACTCAGGGAAGAACTTATAAAAGATACCGTAGATAATGCCAGAATATCCCAAATCATAACAGATTTAAAACAAACCTCGGCAGAATTAAATATTGAAGATATCAAGAAAATTCTAACGAAGAAACTTGTTTCTTACACCAAACTTTTGGAACAAGATCCTCAAAATTTGGAGTGTGTAAATAAAATAATTGATTTACTTAATTTTGCAAATATGTTTAATTTACCGCTTGATTTATACTGCACGCAAAATACTGCGTTTCGTTTGAAAAAGGAAGGTTTGCTGGGTGACGGTGAACTAGTAAAAATACTTTTATCAAAACTTAATTTAAATTTAATGTAGGAGATCATATGCCAAATCCATCAGTCCCCCCCCAAAAAGGGCAAAGGCAAGAGCCTGAGGAAAGAATAAAAAATTTTGATGAGGTTGCCCAAGGTTTAACAAAAGAGCAAGCCTTGCAAGAGGCAAACCGTTGCTTAAATTGCAAAAATAAACCTTGCCAAATGGCTTGCCCGGTAAATGTACAAATACCGGATTTTATACAACATTTACTTAAAGATGATGTTAAGGGTGCAATTTCCAAAATTATGGAAACAAGTTTACTGCCTGCCATTTGCGGCCGCGTTTGCCCACAGGAAAAATATTGCCAAGGTGCTTGTACTTTAAAAGAAAAATTTGGACCTGTATCTATCGGTTTACTTGAAAGATATACTGCTGACAGTGCAAGAAAACAAAATTTAACTATTCCGCCTACCCCACAAAAAGAAAGTGGTTTTAAGGTCGCATGTGTCGGTTCGGGGCCTTCATCACTTGCCTGTGCGGCAGAACTTAGGCGTAAAGGCCATAAAGTTACTGTTTTTGAAGCATTGCATAAATTAGGTGGCGTGCTAAGTTACGGCATACCTGCTTTCCGTTTACCGCGTGAAGTTATTGAAGCAGAAATTAAAAACCTTAAAAAAATGGGTGTTGATTTCGAAGAAAATGTTTTAATAGGCCCCTCACTCAGCATTAAAGAACTTTTAAAAGATTTTGATGCAGTTTATCTTGGCAGCGGGGCAGGCCTTCCTATGATGGCAGGTATCCCCGGGGAAAATGCCGTAGGTGTTTACAGCGCAAATGAATTTTTAACACGTATAAATTTAATGAAGGCTTATGACCCAAAATCCGATACTCCAATCAAAATCGGTAAAAAGGTTTTAGTTCTCGGCGGCGGTAATTCCGCTATGGACGCGGCACGCTGCGCACGCCGTTTAGGGCAGGGGGAAGTTACTGTAATTTACCGCCGTAGCCAAGCGGAAATGCCCGCCCGTAAAGAAGAAGTTGAAAATGCCATGGAAGAAGGCATAAAATTTAGTTTCTTAACTATTCAAAAAGAAGTTTTAATTGACGAAAACGGCCATGCTTATGCCTTAAAATGCACCCGTGCAAAACTTGGCGAACCTGACGAAAAAGGCAGAAGACGCCCCATTGAAATTGAAGGCTCGGAATTTACAATTCCTGCTGACAGTATTATTATCGCTATAGGCCAAAAACCAAACCCGATAATTCCAAAATCTACACCGCAACTTAAAACTACGGAAAAGGGTACTTTGGTTTTAGACGATAACCAAAAAAGCACAATGGAAGGCGTTTTTGCAGGCGGTGATATTAAACGCGGAGGCGCAACTGTTTTGCTTGCTATGAAAGACGGCATAACAGCAGCAACAGAAATTAATAAATACCTTGAAAATAAAGGAGCAAAATAAAATGCAGAAATATCAAATTTTAAACAAAATAAATTTATCGGATACAATTTCTTTATTTGAAATTTATGCCCCTTTAATTGCAAAGTCTGCCAAAGCTGGGCAATTTGTAATTTTACGTTATACACAAGCCGGCGAACGTGTGCCGGTAACCCTTGTTGATTGGAATAAAGAAAAGGGCACAATAACTGTAATTATCCAGGCAATCGGCAAAAGCACGGTTTTGTTTAATACCTTAAAAACAGGTGAGTGTTTCGACAGCGTTGCAGGCCCACTTGGGCAAGCAATAGAGATTAAAAATTACGGAACTGCGGCAGTTGTCGGCGGCGGTGTGGGTATTGCGGAAATTTTACCTATTGCAAAAACTTTAAAAGAAGCAGGCAATAAAATTGTTTCAATACTTGGCGCAAGAACTGCAAATTTGTTAATTTTGGAAAAAGAAATGCAAGAAATTTCCGACACTTTTATTATCGCAACAGACGACGGCAGTAAAGGCCAAAAGGGTATGGTTACCGATGCCCTAAAAACTTTACATGAAAAAGGCGTTAAAATAGATGCCGGTTTTATTATCGGCCCTATACCGATGATGAAATTTACCGCGCGCCTTATGGTACAACTTGGAATAAAACCTTATGCAAGTTTAAACCCAATTATGCTTGACGGTACAGGAATGTGCGGATGCTGCCGCGTGGAAGTAAACGGTGAAACAAAATTTGCCTGCGTTGACGGTCCTATGTTTGAAGCGGAAAATATCAATTTCGATAATTTAATGAAACGCACTTCGGAATACACACAAGAACAAAAACAAAAACTTGAAGAATTTGAAAAACACCATAAATGTAAAATAGGCTTGCACTAATGGCAAATATTAGGAACTTAAAAGGCGTCGGGGAAGCAAAGGCAAAATTATTTGCCGCCTTGGATATTGAAACTACTTCCGATTTGTTGCATTATTACCCCCGTACTTACAGCGACAGGCGCAAAAATGCGCCGCTGGGTTCTTTTAAAAATATTGAAGATATTTGCGCACCTTTTAAAGTATTAACCACACAAACAATTAAAGCACGCGCCTTAGATATCTTTAAGGTTATGCTTGAAAGTGAAGATAAACAAATTTATGAGGCCGTTTGGTTTAAAAAACGCACTTTTAAATTTGACAGTTTATTACCTTTACGTCAAGCTTTTAAAACAGGCGCATGGTTTTGGATAGTCGGGCGGCGTGAAAATAAAAATTCTTTTACGGACCGCAAAATTATAGTTGAGGAATATTACCCGCTTGACAGTACAGATTTAAAATATAACGTAGATGCGCTTATTCCAATATACTCGCTTACAAAAGGTTTAACACAAAAATTTTTACGTTCTTGCCAAGCAAATGCTTTGCAAAGTTATTTAGTTGACGAAGAAGAAGTTTTGCCGCTTGATTTACTTAAAAAACGCGGGCTTTTGCAAGCAAAACAAGCAATTAAGGCAATACATTTCCCTGTATCGGTTGCGGAACTAGAAAATGCACGCCGCCGTTTAATTTACGAGGAATTTTTACTCATGACACTTGCCTTCAATTTAAAAGCACGGCAAAAATTTATAGTACAAAAAAAACATAAATACACCTTAACAAAAAAATATTTAACGCCTTTTAAAAATAATTTGGGTTTTAATTTTACCCCATCTCAAGTTAAAGTTATAAATGAAATTTTTAAAGATATGCTTGCACCTACTGCCATGACAAGATTAGTGCAAGGGGATGTCGGCTCCGGTAAAACGGTTGTGGCAATTTCCGCACTACTTTTAGCGGTGGAAAGCGGTTTGCAAGGCGCTTTTATGGCACCGACGGAAATTTTAGCAACGCAACATTTTATAACTCTAAATAAATACTTAAAACCGCTTGGTGTAAATACCGCTTTACTTACATCAAAAACAACGGCGAAAGAGCGCCAGACCTTGCTAAATAAATTGGTAAACGGAGAAATACAAATTTTAATCGGCACACATGCTTTGATTGAAGATAAAGTGGAATTTAAAAACCTCGGTTTAATTGTTATTGACGAACAACACCGCTTCGGTGTTAAACAACGCGCGAAACTACGCCAAAAAGCGGAGCAAGTTGATATGCTTTCAATGACTGCAACACCGATTCCGCGCACTTTTGCACTTGCTTTTTACGGGGACTTGGATGTTTCCACAATTTCAGAACTCCCAAAAGGCAGGCAGGAAATTAAAACTTTCCATACTTCTGAAACAGATGCATTTTTAAAAGCAAAAGAGGCCGTTTTGCGTGGCGAACAGGTTTATATAGTCTACCCATTAATTGATGAGAGCGATAAACTGGAACTGAAAGCCGTTACCGCGGAATTTGAAGCAGCAAAAACCAAATTTCCAAATTTTAAACTAGGCCTTATACACGGTGCGATGAAACCCAAAGAAAAACAAAAAATAATGGAAGATTTTTTGGCTAAAAAAATTGATATTTTGTTTGCCACGCCCGTCATAGAAGTGGGCATTGATGTTAAAAATGCAACTGTTATGATTATTGAAAATGCGGAACGCTTTGGGCTTGCAAGTTTACATCAACTTCGCGGAAGAATCGGCCGTGGGGAAAAGGCATCAACTTGTTACCTTGTAACAAAAAATTTAAGCACGGTTTCAAAGGAAAGAATAAATATTATTTGCCAAACCTGCGACGGTTTTAAAATCGGGGAAAAGGACCTTGAAATACGCGGTCCGGGTGAAATACTGGGTACACGCCAAAGCGGTGAACTTGAGTTTAAAGCAGGTGATATTATCCGCGATAAAGATGTTCTAAAGTGGGCCGTTGAAGACCGTGATTATCTTGTAAATAAAGATTTCTTTTTAACTTTACCGGAACATGCCACATTAAAACGCCGTTTGATAGAACTTTACCAAAAGAAATGGCCCCTAATTGACTTGGGGTAATATATATCTAATTAATACGGCAAGAATATCTGTTAAGTGACGGGACATCTGTACAGTTCCATGCACCGGGGAAAGAATTGCATATTTTTTTACCCATATCTCCACTATCAGGATAAGCAGCGCACATGGCATGGGCTCCGCCCCACATATTTACATTATCTAAACGAAGTGAATACATCATATAAAGATCATTGTTTTTCATCCAGTATACCATGGCTTGAGTAGTATATAATTGTATCAGTATATCATCAATAATCCCTGCTTCCCCTGCATAATCAGCTTCACTTATAGGGTCTGTTTCTTCCAGTGTATAATCAATATCTAAATCAGAAAAATTTTTAGCATAATTACCATGTGCCAAAAAATATCTTTCCTGCGCGTCTTTTATAACTCTTGCCATGTCTGCCATGCGCATATATTTTGTTTTCATTACAGAATATCTATACTGCGGAAGTGCAATACCTGCAAGTATGCCAATAATTAAAACTACAACTAATAATTCAAGTAAAGTAAACCCTTTTTTATTTTTCATGATATCTCCTATATATTTTCCATAAGGAACAATATATTTTATGAAAAAAAAAAAAATGCAACTCAGAATTTAAAGGAAGAGGTTTAAGAAAAAATTATTTAAGGTTCAATAACTTCTTTTAAATCTTCAATGCTTTCGTCATTTAAATGCATTTCGATTTCAAGCATGTAGAAATTATCTGAAATATATTCCTGCCAACCGGCCGGAAGTTTAACATAATCTTTAAAAGTGGTAATTAAAGGTAAATCCCCGCGCAAAGCAGCCATATTTTTTATATCGTCAAGGGTATATTTTTTATGATCTGAGTAACGCCATGTTTGCTTTAAATTTAAGCCAAGGTTTTTTAGAGTAGTTTCAAAAGATTTAGGGTCCCCAAGAGCACAAAAACATACGGCAGAACCTTTAATTGCATCTAAAGGTACAACTTCATTTGTAATTAAATCAAAATAATTTTTGGGTTTATGCATCGCTTCAACAACAGGTAAAGACGGATTATAGCGTTTAATTTGCTTTTTGATATTTGCAAGTTTTGACTCAGGAACCAAATCACTATGTGTTAAGAGTAAGAAATCAGCACGCTCTAATGCTTTTAAAGGCTCACGCAAATTACCGTAAGGCAAAAGCCCTCCGCCAAAAGGGTTTTGGGCATCAAGCAAAACGATATTTCTGTCCCTTTTAAGTTTATGGTGCTGGAAACCGTCATCAAGCAAAATGACCTGGCTTTTAAATTCTTCTACTGCACGTTTTGCGGCCTTATAACGGCTTTTACTAACGACAACCGGCACTTGTTTATCTTTTAAAAGAAGGTTCATCATATAAGGTTCATCGCCGGCATTTTGCCAATCAAGTGATTTCTGATCGTATAAAACTACAACCTCTTGGCCTTCTTTAGGGCGTTTATACCCGCGCGAAACTACCGCCACTCTTATGCCCATTTCAGCCAAAAGCCTGGCACAAAGTAAAACAGTAGGTGTTTTGCCTGTTCCGCCAGCCGCAATATTGCCAATACATACAACAAAACTATCCACACTTTTTTGTTTCTTTATTTTTAATTTATAAAGAAGTAAGTTAAATTCAACCGCAATTAAATATACAAAAGAGCAGGCCTTTAAAATGAAACGCCCGATTTTATATTTAAATATTTGTTTACGGATATTTTCTAACCCCATATTTTTATTATATTATTTTATAAACTTTTTTAGCAAACTAAAACCCACGCCTAGGGGTTTGGCGTGGGGGAGGAGAGAATATGATAGAATTACTGTTTATTCTTCACATTCTGCTATACAATCTGCTATTTTATTAAAATTACGCTGTACACCAAGCGGGCTTTCTTTTTGGGATACATAGCAATCTTTTTTGCCTTGATTGGATAAAACTACCATTTTGGTATTACTTATTGACAATAAAAACTTTAATGTTTGTTTCATAATGTTCACCGCCTTGTTGCTTCTTGTACTTAAATTGTAGCGTTTTTATAGAAACTAAAAAAGGGTCAAAAGGGTAATTTTTAAAGTTTTTAGACCTATAAAAATTTTCCCTTAAGACCTATATGGTAACAAATATCCCCAACGTAATGTTAAATAGACATATCAGAAATCTGACTTAATAAGGCATGAGACGGACATAAACCCGGCAGGTATTATTTGATAAATTTTATGCGTTACACTTTGAAAATTATTGGTTTATAAAAAGGCTATTGATAGTGATAAAAGCATCTACCCTGATCCTCATCGCCAAGTCCACAGTCCGGATTTGCATCACCGGTATCTTGTTCACACAATTTGCTAGCAATATGATTTGAATCTTGGGTTCCCACCACTCTACATCCAAAAGGATCTAAGTTTCGAATTACGTATCCGACATGTGCACCGGAAAAAACTCTACTGCAAACAGTGATATATCGATCTCCCGCTCCATAAAAATCGCAAGAGATATCATCTTCCGGAAATTCTGTATTTAATCTTGATAGATCTAAGGAATGGAGTGTTCCTTGCTGTTCCTCTTCCGGTATTCCATCATGTTCCAAAACGTACATATGCCCGGCCTCGGCTATTGCGTTGGCCCTGATTTTAAGTTCAGAAAGCCTACTTCTGCCTACTGACAATTGATATTGCGGCAAAGCAATACTTGCGAGTATACCGATAATTAAAACTACCACTAATAATTCAAGCAAAGTAAATCCTAATTTGTTTTTCATAATTTCTCCTACATTCACTTATGTAAAGTCTTTATACTTATATTGAAATTATAGTAAAAAAGACAAAACAATTCAATATTGTTGTAATTGGAATAAAAGCGTATTGATATGCTTCATCTAATAAAACCTGACAAAAAAACAATGATTGCATTTTTTCTGCCTTTCCACTTGAAAATATGCCCGTCTATTTTGTACCATGTATATATATGGAGATAAAATTAAATCCACAACAAATTTTCCTAATAAATAACCTTACAACTAAGCAGGAACTCGTACAGTATTTGGTATCAAATATCTGCAAAGATACTGCTTTGAACCAAGAGGAAGTTTTCAAAGCTATAATCAAACGTGAACAAGGCATAAGTACCACGCTTGAATCAGGTTTAAGTATACCGCATGCTCGCTTGGAAGGCTTAACTTCTTTTAGGGCTGTACTGGCGGTTATACCTCAAGGTGTACAAGATAATTACGGTAAGAATATAAAAGTTATGTTTTTATTCTTATCACCCAGTGGGGAACAATATTTTCCAGAGCATTTAAAGTTGCTTGCAAAATTGGCTGAAACTTTTACCCCGGCTTTTATTGAAGAATTATGCAACCTTAAAAGTACCGAAGAAATTGCCGCTAAATTACCCTTTTAAATATGAATGAAGATTCAACAAACACCCAATCAAAATCTAAGGTAAAAAGTGTGGTGGTCATATCAACCGCTATGCTTACATTTATTACTTTTTGGAAAGCAGCCGCTATTGTTTTATGTGACTTTGGCTCAAGCGCTTTCTATGCCGGAGGTATTGCTTATAATGCCTTTGGCCCGGCTTTCCCTTGGTATATTTTGGGGGTATCGTTTTTCTCCGGTTTACTGCTAATGATGTATTTGGAATCATGCTCCATGTTTACCAGAAGCGGTGTTTTCCCCGTCGTAAGTGCAGGCCTTGGGGAAAAGGCCGCACAACTTGCCGCTTCAGCACTTTTATTTGATATGGCCTTAACAGGCCCTATCAGCGGAATCAGCGCCGGAAATTATTTGATAGGTTTAATCAATTCCACTTTTACTATTTTTAAAATAAATTTTTCTTTGAACCCGGAAACATTTTCAATGATTTTTGCCGCGGCGGTGGTAATTTACTTTTGGTATCAAAATGTTAAAGGTATAGAAGATTCAAGCGAAAAAAGCGCAAAAATTATCAAACTTTCCTTAATTATTTGCGGCATCTTATTTTTATGGTCCGCAATTACTTTGGCTTTACGCGGAACTGTTACTTTACCCCCCCTTAAACCGCAACTTACCCAAGAAGCAATGGGTTGGGCGGCAAATATTCCGTTTATGCAAAAAGTCGGATATATCGGTGTACTGATTGCTTTAGGGCACTCTGTTTTGGCTTTAAGCGGTCTTGAAACTTTAGCACAAGTTTTTAGAGAACTTGAATATCCTAAGGTCCAAAATCTTAAAAAGACTTCAATGATAATCTTTGTTTTTGCCGTCGTTTTTACAGGCGGTTTAACTTTCTTAGCCGCTTTAATTATTGACCCTGCCGATATGGCAAAGTATAGCGATAATTTAATTTCAGGCCTTGCAATGTCCTTAAAAGGGCCGACATTCTTGAAACTGTTACTGCAAGCAGCGGTAGTTTTTGCCGGCGGTTTAATGCTTTGCGGTGCGGTAAATACTTCAATTATCGGTGCAAACGGAACAATGAACCGTATAGCGGAATCCGGTATTTTAACGGATTGGTTTCGGAAAATCCATAAAAAATACGGCACTACTTACCATATAATAAACACTATTTGCTTGACACAACTCCTTGTCATATTTTTATCGCGCGGACACGTTTATTTAATCGGCCAAGCATATGCCTTCGGTGTACTTTGGAGTTTTGTGTTTGAAATGGTATCAATTGTTGTTTTACGCTTTAAAAACCGCGAACAGAAACGTGAGTTTATGATGCCGTTAAATATAAAATTTGACCATTTTTACATACCGATAGGTGCAACTCTGGTCGGTTTAATTGTTATATCACTTGCCGGTATTAACTTAATTACTAAGAAAGTTGCAACAATCTCCGGTGTATCATTTGGTTTAATATTATTCACAATTTTTTACATATCAGGCCGTTTAAATGCCAAAAAAGCCAATATTATGTTTGAGGAAGGCCCCCGTGAAAAACTTAATGAAACACAAGTGCCGGAATTAAACAAAGCATTTGAAAATTTGCCTTATAAAGAAAATATTTTGGTTACTGTTAAAAATGCGGATAATTTATATCACTTAGAAAAGGTTTTAACAGATTTAAAAGACAGCGAAATCAATATTATTGTGCTATATGTACGCCCGCTTGATAACTGGAACGCCGGAAAAGATAGAGAAGGCAGAACCGTAGATTATAAGGAACTTTTCACACAAGTGATCTTAAAGGCGGAAAATTTCGGCCGCCCCGTGCACCCGATAATGGTTAACAGTAATGACTTTTTTACCGCTGCGGCACAAGTAGCGTATGCGGCAAAAGCACAAAAGATTGTTATGGGTGTTTCCGGCACATACGGTGCAAATGAACAGATGGAATATATGGTTATGGCTTGGGCAACAATACCTGAAAAATATAAAATTATGGCTGAAATTTTGTGGCCCGGTCGCGAAGTATCATTTAAATTTTAGGAGTTATTATGGCAATTTTAAAAATCTATAAATACGGGGAAGAAATCCTTACACAAAAAACCAAAAGAATTAATTTTAATTTAATGGAAAAGAAACTCCCTAAAATCATCAACGACATGACGCAAACCTGTTTAATGATGGAAGGTGTTGGGCTCGCCGCACCGCAAGTCGGGCTTGATATTGCTTTAGTGGTTGTAATGTTGCCGCAAAAAGAAGAAGGCAAATATAAACGCTATGTTTTAATTAATCCTGAAATTACTACTAAAAAAGGTAAAGTCTTGAGTAAGGAAGGGTGTTTATCTTTCCCGGGCCTTTGCGTTGAAATTGAACGTGCAACCGAAGTTAAAGTTAAATATTTGGATGAGCGTGGCCTTCCGGTTGAACTTACCGCAAAAGGCTTTTTAGCCATAATTTTACAACATGAAATTGACCATTTAAACGGAAAAACCTTTATTGACAATTTACCCAAAGTTGCCAAAGACAAAGCCTTAAAAGAAATTGCCGAACTTTCCAAAGAGTGGTAAATTTGATTTTATAAACAAAAAAATACCGTTGGTTTAACACCAACGGTATTTTTTATTTAACAATTTTTTAATTAAGAGAATATGAACCCCAATCATCTTCGCCACCATCTATTAATTCGCCACCTAATGCTTTACAAACTTTATGAGCCACGGCATTATTTGCGTCACAAATTACTTTATCATGGTAAATTTCGTCCATATCAGGGTCATCAGGTTGATACATGTATATACCGAACCCTAGATTATAATTATTACAGTAAACATAACCCGTGCCTACCTCATTGGCTGTACAATCATCCCAATAATCATTTTTACAATACAAACTATTTTCACAGGGATTACCAATCCCATTTTTCCAGTCACTTGGCCAATTAACTCCCAAAATAGATGCATCATTTACTTCATAATTACCATGTTGTAAATTATATTCCATTAATGCATCTTTCCAACGGCGCATAAGCGGTAAAATGCTTGCTACTCTAGATTTTGTTACCGCCATACGATATTGTGGCAAGGCAATACCGGCAAGTATACCGATAATTAAAACAACCACTAATAATTCAATTAATGTAAAACCTTTTTCATTTCTCATAATATTTCTTGTCCTTATACTATAATATATATATTATAGTAGAAAAAAACAGTCAAGTATAATTTTAATTGAGATACAAAACGAAATAAAATAAAGCCAAACCGAACACGTAAACCTGGAAAGTATTATTTTTTCTTTATTTCTTCGTATAAAGTATAAAAACCGCGGCCGCCTTGCTTGACATGATACAAGGCATCATCTGCGCACTTAAACAAATCATTGACATCGTCGCTATCAGTTGGGTAAACCGCTATACCTTGGCTGATTGTTAACTTTACAATCTTTCCGCCGCTTAAATCCGAAGGAATTTCAATTTCTTTAACTCTCTTTAAAAGACGAGCGGCAATATGTTTAGCTTCTTCCCCGGAAGTGCGAGGGAGAAGAATAACCATTTCATCCCCGCCGTAGCGGCAAGGAACATCAGTTTGGCGTAAACTGTTTTTTATAACATTACTGACTGCTTTTAAAGCCGCATCACCGAAAAGGTGGCCGTAAGTATCATTAATTTTCTTAAAGTGGTCAATATCCAAAAGTATCAATGAAAACATCAAGTTAAAACGTTTTGAACGGTACACTTCTTGTGCTAAAGTTTCCTTAAAAAACCGTCTTAAAGCAAGGCCGGTTAAATCATCATAATTTGAAAGTTCCTGTACTTTTTCAAAAAGCCTTGCATTATCAATTGCCAAGGCAATTTGCTGGGAAAATTGTTTTAAAGACAAAACTTCTTCCTTCTTTATCGGCGTTCTGGAAAGAACATTATCAAAGCACATAAAGCCCAAATTTTTACCTTGTACCGATAGCGGTATCATCATACGGATATCGGAGTTTGATGCTTCATCAGAAAGTTCTTTTTTGATATTGGCCCTTAATTCCAAAGTTTTAAACTCACCCGATAAATCTACAGAATAACCTTCTTTAATTTCGTTGGTTTTAGGGTCACATAAATATAAAGATGTTCTATCAAACCTAAAGGTATCTTGAACACTTAAAAGTATTTCTTTTAAACTATCGCTTAAACGAAGGGAAGTAGCAAAAACTGTTGTTAATTTGTTCATGGCCTCCGCGCGTTTTAACTGCGCACTATGGTACATATCAACTTCGGTCAAGTTGATACGGGATGAAAGTTCACGCGCAAGTTCAATTAATACTTCCTTTTCATCCTGTGTAAAAGGTGCATTCTTTTTTATTCGTTCAACACGCAAAACGCCCAAAGAATCTGACATCATTTTGCCTGTTTTCATCGTCTTAATACTATTACCGGGGCCACGCCATTTAAGCAGAACATATACGGCAGGATAGTCCAATGTCGGGCTATCCATAATACCATCTTGCAAAAGTTTTATAATTTCCGGTGAATCTTTATCAATAAAAATATCTTCCTGTAAGCTGTAAGATTTTGTACCTTGGCACATTATTTTTAAAGAAAGGACTGATTTATTTTCTTCCCAATCATAATAAAAAACTCTATCAGCCCCAATATAATCTTCTATCAACGGCATAGCGTTAGAAAGCAAGGAAGATAAATCCCCAAAATGTTGGGAAAGGGCCTGGTAAAAAGAATAAAGTAAAGAGGTTCTTTTGTTCGTTTCCATACTAATCCTTGTAAAGACGGAGTATTTCTTGCACATCCCTATCCGCCTTTTTAAGTTCTTGTGTTAAAAGTTCCGGTGTGTATTTGCGCATCAAAATTGCACTTGAAATAGCACCCATCACATTAGCCATAATCTCCATCACGGCACCTGTAACTATATGGTTTGGTAAAGTTCGTGCTGAAGAAATGATATTTGTATATTTTTTTACTCTTTCAGGGGATGCTATTAAAAAGTTTTCAAAAGCACCGTCGTATGAGGGAAATGCCTCAATTTTAGCGGCATAAGCAATTTGTTTTTCAGGTTGTGCAAGCCACTTTAAAAGTTTATAAGCGGCTTCACTTTCCTGACTTTTTCTCAAAATACCAAGGTTTATACCGCCAAGGTAGTTTACGCTTTGTGCACCTGTTTTAGGTATAGGTAAAGTTTGCACTTTAAACTGGGCGCCTTCAAACATGGAAATATTTTGCCTACGTGTAATAATTAAACTTGATTTACCGGCGGAGATATTGCCGATGGAACTGCGCTCCCTTAAAATAGGCATATAACCTTTCAAGGCTAAATCAATAAAACTTTGCATACCTTCTTGAAAGGCAGGCATACTTAAACCTGATTGTTCCAAGTCTTTAGAAAACAAAAAAGCACCTTTACTCCACAAACAAGGCAAAACGCATCTGTGTGAAAGTGAACCGCGCCAATCACTGTTTTGAACGGGGTAATAATCGTCTACATCATTAAAATAATTTCTAAGTTCCTTACAAACATCCAGCATCCCTTGCCAAGTAGAAAGGGCTTCTTCCGGTTTAGAAGTAACCGCTTTTAAATGATCTTCCCTATAATGTAAGGCAGTTATATCAAGCCACCACGGAAAGGAATAAATTTCTTCCGTATCGTTTAAAAAACAATGAGGACGGAGTGGATCAAGAACATGGGATACCGTTATATCTTTATCAAATTTTTGCAAAGGTTCAAGAAGTTTAGCCGTAGCCAAAATTGAAGTCCAATAATGTGGAAATGCTATTAAATCAGGGCAACCTTCCTTGCCGATATCGTGCTTTAAAGTGAAAATTTTGTTCCATAAAGTACGGCGATTGATTACCTGCACATCTAACTCAATATCAGGATGTTGCTGACAGAAGTCTTTTAAAAAGCCTTCCATAACTTCTGAAGTTTCTAACCCGCTATCGGGGAGCATCCAAAAAATCATTTACTTATCCAACTCCTTAAAGGCATATTCGGATTTATTTTTATACTTCTATTTATTTTAGCATAATTTAATTTATGAAAAGCACACAATGCAAGCATTGCGGCATTATCAGAGGTCAAACCCCTGCCCGCAAAACGTACTTCATAACCGAGTTTTTTGCCTTCTTCCGTCATCTTATTTTGTAATTTTTTATTTGCGCACACTCCGCCGCCGATAACAATATTCTTTATACCATATTTTTTGGCGGCACTTAAAGTCTTATAAACCAAAGTATCCGTAACGGCTTCTTCAAAAGCAAGGCAAACATCCGCCGGATTATAGTCTTTATGATCCCGTAAATAATAACTTACTGCCGTCTTAATTCCGCTAAAAGAAAATTCAAAATTACCTTTCATAAAAGGCCTAGGGAATTTAATCGCGCCTATCTTACCTTTTAAAGCCAAAGCAGAAACTTGGGGCCCGCCCGGGTACGGTAATTTTAAGAGTTTAGCAACTTTATCAAAAGCTTCGCCCGCCGCATCATCACGTGTTTTTCCCAGTAGTTTATATTTACCGTAACCGCTCACTTTCCAAAGTTCCGTATGTCCGCCCGAAACAATTAAAGAAATTAAAGGGAATTTTAAGGGTTTGTTTGCAAAAATTCCGTCAAATTCAGCCGCATATAAATGGCCTTCCAAGTGATTAACGCCCATAACCGGAACATTATATAAAGCACCCAAAGTTTCTGCTGCGACACGCCCAACCAAAAGCCCACCGGGTAAACCGGGGCCATTTGCAAAAGCGATAGTTGTCGGCGTAATTTGTTTTTCCTTTAAAGCAGTACTTACTACGCTGGCTACTTTTGCGGCATGTGCGCGGCTTGCAAGTTCAGGCACTACGCCGGCATATTTTTTATGTAAATCTATTTGAGTATAAATGACATTTGAAAGCAATTCTTTACCGTCTTTTAATACGGCTGCGGAAGTTTCATCACAGGTTGTTTCAATTGCCAAAATATAACTACTGTTCATTATGCCTCTTTAACTTTTTCAGTCTTGGAATCTTGTGCTTTAATTTCTTCGATATTTAAAGCACCCAAAACTTTACGAGCTTTTAAAAGTTCAACGGCACGGTTTAATTGCTCATCTTTAATTTCTTTACCTTCAATAGTAGCTGTCTTTTTAGAAGGTGAATAAATCATTGTCGTTCTTTGTAAAACAGCAGCTTTTGCGGTAGCAAGATCGGAATTAATTACAATATCCGGGACTATGCCGCCCGTTGTATTTGGGCCTTTCTTCTTGAAATCTCTGTGTATCATACGGCCTGAAGGTGTATAATATTTTGCGACTGTAAGTTTCAAAGCGGAACCGTCTTCAAGAGTGGTTATTTGCTGAACGCTGCCTTTACCGAAAGTTCTTGCACCGATTAAAAGTGCGCGTTTATGATCTTGTAAAGCGCCTGCGACAATTTCACTTCCGGAGGCGGAGTTCTCATTAACAAGCAAAATAATAGGCAAATCAGGATATGGGGCCTTATCCCCGCTTTTATATTCTTTAAAATAAGCCTCTTTTCTGCCTTTTGTGTAGACAATAAGTTTATTTTCCCCGATAAACATTTTGGCTAAATCAATAGCACTGTCCAAAGTACCACCCGGGTTAAAGCGAAGATCCAAAATAAGGCTTTCCATACCTTGTTTTTTTAAATCTTCTAAAGATGTTTTAAAATCGGAAATAGTGTGGCCTGAGAAATCTTCAAGATACACATATGCAATTTTATTTTCAAGCATCTTGGGATAAACGACCTGAGGTATAATTCTTGATTTTTTCATCGTAAATTTTTTGGTAATCTCTTTACCTTTTGCGTTTTTACGTTTAATAACGAGGGTAACTTTTTCTCCGACAAGGCCGCGCATCATATCTATTGCATCAGCGGAAGAAATATCTTTTACAAGTTTATCATTAATTTGGATGATTTCATCCCCTGGTTCAATACCTGCCTTATAGGCTGGGCTGTTAGGCAAAGGTGTAACTACGAAAAGTTCCCCCTCTTTACCGATTAAACGGATACCCAATCCGCCGAATTCCCCACGGGTTTCTTCTTTAATACGTTTTGTGTTTTTGATATTGATGAATTCTGAAAATTCATCTAATGTATTTACCATACCATACAAAGCATTAATAATAAGTTCTTTGGGTTGGGTTTCTTCTACGTAATCGTCCTGAATTTTGGCCATTACGTCAATCATAATTTTAAGTTGGTCAAGCCCGCTATCTACCCCTGAATAAGCAAACGGGAACAAACTACCGATGAAAAAGGCAGTTGCTATAAAAATAATATATTTATTTACTTTTCTTTTCATATTGTACCTCTATATATTTATTGTAACAAATTTAATGTATATTAGAAAATATGACAATATTAGTTACTTTTCAAATAAATTAACGGATCCAAAGCCTGGGTGCCGGAACGAACCTCAAAATATAAGGCTGACTTCCCCTGCCCCATAGCAGAACCTTGCGTATCATAACCGCAAGTACCTATAATATTACCGCTTTTTACGACTTGACCTACATAAGCTTTAATTTCCTGTAAGAAACCGTATATCGTAAAGAAACCTTGCCCATGGTCCACAATAACTACTTGCCCGTAGGAGCGGAAGGCACCTGCAAATATAACTTTACCACCTTCAACTGCTTTAACAGGCGTTCCGGCAAAAGCGGCAATTTTGATACCGTCTCTAAAAATCCAGGTTTTAAGTTGTTGGTTATATTCTTTTCCAAACCTGCTTATAACCTGCCCATTAAGCGGCCAAGGTAAAGATTTTTTAGGAATATTTAGTTCCTTAATCGCAGCGGGCTTGGGTTTAACACCTTGTTTCTTTTCTGCCGCAGCACGTTGCTTTTCAGCTTGTTTTAAAAGTTTTTCCATTTGCTCAGCACTGTTTTTAAGTTCTTCAAGTTCTTTTTTGGCTTGTTTTAATTTCTCTTTGGCAGTCGTTAAATCTTTTTCTTTATCTTTATGAGTGGCTTCAAGTTTTTCCTTTTCAGCTTCTAATGCAGATTGTTTAGCAAGTAAATCTTCCTTTTCCTGTTCGGTTAACTGTAAATCTCTTTCATTTTGTTCCAAAGAATTTTGCAAATTTTTATAATACCCTGCTTTCACATTGAGCAGAGAATTTAGAAGTAAATTTCTTGAAACGGTTTTACCGGTATTAAATTCAGATTGCAAAATATTTTCCACCACCGTTGCGGTTATTGTTTCCTGCATTAAAGTTTGCCACATGGGCAAAGTGTTTTGCATCATTTCCCTACGGCTTTGTAAAGAAGAAGTTTTGCTTTTAACTTCTATTAAATTACTTTTTATTTCTTGTGTTTTTTGACCGGTTTGCTTTTCTTTTTGTGTTAGATTTTTTAGCTCTTGTTCCAGTTTTCTTTGCTTCTCTTGGTACTCTTTAAGTTGTTTTTCTTTCAAAGAGGCTTGTTCCTTTATTCCCTGTAAATCTTCCTTGGAAGCAGCAAAAAGCATGCTTCCCAAACTTAAGAAAAGGCAAAAAACGGTTATTAAAACTTTCCCCATTTAGCTAAACTCCTGCCAAATAATAGACAGAATAAAAAGCACCCTATTTGCGGTAAAGTAAGAGGGTCATAAGGTGTTAACGGGAGCATCTTTAAAAATGTAAGCAAAACATACATAAACCCAAAAGCAAAAGCATACGCAAAAACCGAAGAACCTACCGCATATAAACGTTCTGTTACCGCAACAGGCATATATTTTACTTCTATAAAGAAACCTAAAGCAAGCAATGCAAATGCAACACCTATTAAAACAATATCTATGGTTTTAATAAGACCAAGTAAATAAAATGCAACGGAACTTTCTTGTTCCTGAAAGTATGCTTGGGCATCTTCACTCATCGGTGCAATATTTTGTTGAGCCCAAGCACTTGGATTTAAAAAAGCAGTTTTAGATAATTTAACTTCATAGAAGTATGGCAATGCACCTTTAGGTAAAAATGCCTGCAAATTTAAACCGGAATTACCTTGTTTTAAATATCCTTTAATATCGTCTTCTCTGAGCATTTTAACTTCGCTGACTTCCGGCAAGAAATATAATTTAGAAGAAAAATTGCTTGCCTGTTCCGGTGTAGAATTTTTTAGAACAATAGCAATTTTAAAATCATCCCTGATTAAATCAAGCGCATAATTTGCACGTTCACGGCAAAATAAAATGACCTGAAGAAGCAAACCCAATGCAAAAACCAAAAAGAATATTTTTATTGCTTTAGTGCCGTGCTTCGGCTGATTTTTTTTATTGTTTTTTGCTTGTTCCATTTTACCACCTTGCACCGAGGCTAATTGCATCTTCGTAAACTTTTAAATATGCAGCGGAAGAATTATCCCAAGAAAAATCAGCCAACATTGCATTTTCACGCATTTTGTTTAGGGCTGCTTTGTTTGAATATATCTGAAGAGCACGGTTGATTGCATATATTAAAGCATTAGGATCGAAATTATCTATAAAAAACCCTGTAGCTTTATTTATTGAAGCATTATCCGTAAAACCTTTGACGGTATCAACAAGGCCGCCCGTTTTTGTAACTATAGGTAAATTACCGTAACGCATTGCAATCATTTGGCTAAGTCCGCAAGGTTCAAAACGGGAAGGCATTAAATAAAAATCCCCCGCTGCGTAAACTTTGTGGGCAAGGTTTTCATCCACGGCACCGCAAAATGCGACGTAACGAGGATTTGAAGAAGCCAAGTTTTTCAAATTTTGTTCTGCACTTTGCTCACCTTTACCTAAGAAAGCAAATTGCACTTTACCGGCTAATGCGGGAACCACAGAAGAAACCAAATCAACACCCTTTTGGTAAGTTAAGCGTGACACCATAACAAAAAGAGGTATATTTTCATTAACTTCAAGCCCAAGTTCTTTTTGTAAAGCAGTCTTACAAAGCACTTTACCGCGCATTGATTCTTCATCGTAACCCATAGGTATTAAATTATCACTTTGCGGATCCCAGACATCTGTATCTAAACCGTTTAAGATACCTCTGAAAGCAGGGCCTTTTGAACGCAAAACACCTTCAAAACCGAAACTATTGTGCCCATTTAGAAGTTCTTTGGCATAAGTGGGGCTAACGGTAGTTGCACGTGTACTAAAAACTACACCTGCTTTTAAGAAACTGATACCACCCCAATATTCAAATTTATCAGGTGTAAAATCAGGCCCCCAAAAACCGGCTTTATCAAAGGTAGATTTCGGATAATAACCCTGATAAGCAATATTATGTATTGTAAAAATACTTCTGGTTCTTGCAAAATAGGCATCGGTTTTATAGAGTGTTTCAAGATATGCCGGAATAAGGCCTGTTTGCCAATCATGGGCATGTATAATGTCAGGTTTAAAACCTATAAATTTACATGCTTCCAAAACTGCACGAGAGAAGAAAATAAAACGTTCATCATTATCTTTATAATCTTTACCGTTTTCATTATAAAAGCCCGGTCGATCGAAATATTTGCTTGAATGTATAAAAAACACCAAAGTATTTCCCCACTTAAGGTAAAACAGACGTGCCGGTTCAATATGCCCACCGACGGGTACCAAAAAAGTACCAGGTACAGCCTTTAAAGATGCTGTATTTTTTACACGCCTGTAATAGGGTAACATCAGTAAAACTTTGGCACCGCGCGCACGGGAAAATTCTTGTGTAATTGCCCCGACAACATCAGCTAATCCGCCTGTTTTACAAAAAGGAAAAGCTTCACTTGCCGCTAAAACGATATTCATTATTTTATTCCTCCATCATCATTTTGATCCTGATTTGCTTGGTTTGATAACCCCTCATTTTGCACAGTATCTGTCTTTTTCTCATCTTCTGTTTGTATTTCCGAAACATTATTTTCTTGTGTAACCACATTTTCTTCCAAAGGCAAAATGTTGTCTTTAAAAGGTGGCATAATTTGGTCAAAAGGTAAATCACTTTGTATTTCTTTAGGACCTTTGGCGGCAAAAGTCTTCATATCCGGAAGTTCACTTAAGTGATTAAGGCCAAATACCCTCAAAAATTGTTCGGTAGTTGCGTAAACTAATGGACGGCCGGCAACTTCTTTCTTACCGGCTATTTTGATAAGACCACGGTCCAAAAGTTTTTCAAGCGGGCCACTGATATCAACACCGCGAATCATTTCAATTTCCGCTCTAGTAACAGGTTGTTTATATGCGACAATTGCAAGTGTTTCAAGTGCAGCCGGTGATAAACGGGTAGACATTTTTTCATTATAAAGTTTTCTTACCCAGCGTCCATATTCCGGTTTGGTACACATCTGAAACCCACCTCCGATTTCAAGCACTTGTACAGCGCGGCCGGAATTAACGTAATCATTTTGAATTTCCTGGATGATATCACGCGTTAAAGCAAGATCCCCGATCTCGGCAATCTGATTTATTTTAGGGGCACTTAAAGGTTTATCCGTTATAAAAAGTAAGGTTTCAATAATATTTTTAAAATCATTGCGGGATAAAATAACCTCTTCCGGTTTTGCTTCATCTGTTTTTATTTCTTGATTTTGTTCGGTGACAACCGGTTTTATTTCCTCTTTATTTAACTCTTCGGTTTGTGGGGTGTTTTCCATTTATTTTTCCTCCGCTTCTTCTAAAAGTTTATGATAATCATCATTTTTGTGTTCTTGGTTTAGGTAAATTCTTATTTCCCCGTTTTGTTTATCTTGGCGTGCATAAATTTTATTTATTTTAAGCAATTCAAGCACCGCCATAAAACATGTTATAACGCCGCGTTTTTTGGTTTCCCCCATAAAAATATCATCAATCAAAACCCATGGACGGGAAGTAACCATAGCAAGGACCTTTTCAATTTTTTTATCTATCGGGAATTCTTCAATTTTCAAAAGATCTGCATTTTGACGCTCTTCCAAACGGGCAAAGGCGCGTTTAACTGCAGCAAGCAAGTCAAACAATTGAACGTTTACGACTTTATCTTCTTGATTAAAAACAGGTGCCTGCTTATAAAAATTATCTTTAAATTTATCAAAATTTTGTTGCAAGAAATTAGATGCCTGTTTAAATTTTTCATACTCAACTAATTTAGCAATAAGTTCCTTGGCCGGATCCGGGCCTTGTTCTTCTGTCGTCGGAACTTGGCTTGGTAAAAGTTGGCGTGCTTTAATTTGCATCAAAGTACTTGCCATTACCAAAAACTCGCCTGCTACATCTAAATTTAGTTGCTTCATTAAGTCAAGATACTCAAGATATTGCGTAGTTATAGCAGAGATATTTACCTCGTAAATATCTAAATTATCTTTTTTGATAAGATGTAAAAGCAGGTCCAAAGGGCCTTCAAAAACATCCAGTTGTATTTTAAGAGTATCCGTTTCCATTTAACAAAATTTCCGTTAATAAAGTTTTATTGCCTTTTTAACTTCGCTTAAAGTTTTTGCAGCGCTTTCGCGCGCTTTGGCGGCCCCCTCTGCTAATATTTTATTCAAGTAGGTTTTGTCTTCTAAAATTTCTTGTTTTTTGCGGTTAAATTCTTCAAAAGAAGGGCGCATATGTTCAAATAGTTCCTTCTTACAAGCCACACAACCGAGTGCGCCGGCTTTGCATTCCGCGCAACGCTTTTCAAAATCTTTATTGTAAAGTTTGTGGAAAGTAAAAACCGTACAACCGTCGGGGTTTGCAGGGTCTGTTGCTTTCTTTTTGTTAGGATCGGTAAACATAGTCATAATCTTTTTACGCAAGCTTTCAACATCTTCGCCGACTTCAATGGTGTTCCCATAAGATTTAGACATTTTACGCCCGTCTAAACCCGTTACTTTAGGTACTTTTGTAAATAAGGCTTTGGGTTCAACTAAAACATCAGTATGAAATTGTTCGTTAAAACGCCTTGCAATTTCTCGGGAAATTTCAAGGTGTGCGCTTTGGTCTTGCCCAACCGGTACATATGCGGCTTTGTGTATCAAAATATCAGTTGCCATTAAAACCGGGTAACCTAAAAAACCAAAAGAAGCAATTTCCGAAAGTTCTTTTTCAGTAAGCATGGCAAGCTTTTCGGCTGCGGTTTTATCATCACCGATTTGCCCGGCATATTTCTTCTTAAAAATTTCAACAAGTTGTTCTTTGTATGTCGGGTTTCTAAGTAACCAACCAAGCGGTGTAATCATACCAAGCAAGGTGTTAAGTTCGGAAACTTCCGGCACATGAGACTGAACAAAAATCGTACATTTTTCCGGATCAAGCCCGGAAGCGAGCCATGTTACGACCATATCAAGTGTGTTTTTGGTTAAATCTTCAGTCTTTTCACTCGCGGTAGTTAAAGCATGCAAATCTGCCACAAAAAAATAACATTTATGGGAATTTTGCAAAGTGAGCCAATTATTTAAAGCACCGAAAAAGTTACCTAAATGAATTTTGCCCGTAGGGCGCATACCGGAAACTATAATTTTAGAGTCCATTAAAACTTCCTCCGACAAAAGATAGAATTAAATTAAAAATGAAGTAAAATACCGGTACTATTATTTTTGAAAATGCACCGGTTACAATCAAAATTATCACGATAAGCATGCCATATCTTTCAAGACGCATATACTTATTTGCCGCTTGCGGAGGTAAAAAACGTGCTAAAATTTTACTGCCATCAAGGGGCGGAATTGGCATTAAATTAAACAAAGCTAGAAGTAAATTTATCATTATAGCATATACAAAAACCCGGATTAAAATTGTAAAATCTGGGGCAAACATAGCAGTTAATTTTAATACTAAAACAGAAATTAAAACTAAAATTAAATTTGATGCCGGACCTGCAAAAGCAACTTTTGCCATGTCATTTCTGATATTATTTAGGTTATAAGGATTTACGGGAACAGGTTTTGCCCATCCAAAAAGTGGCCAATTCATTGCAAGGCAAAAAAGAGGCACAAAAACGGAACCTACTATATCGATATGTTTAAGCGGATTAAATGTAAGGCGCCCCAAAACATAAGCGGTATCATCCCCGTTACGGCAAGCAATATAACCGTGGGAATATTCATGTAAAATAATAGAAAAAAACAATATGGGCAAATATACTATAGCGCTCATATATATATTATAGCATTTATATGTTACATCTAAGGCAATCTGTTGCTATATTTTACTTATTAGAAATATCTTGCTATTTACACCGAAATTTTGCTATATTAAATGCGGGAGAGTTGCCTAAATTCATAAAATAGGAGCTCTTTTTATGATCATTACTGATTTATCACAAACTACCCCACTAAATGAGGCCGTAAATTTAAAAGATATTGCATTGCATCAAGGCATAACTAATTGCGTAAGCGTTCTTACAACAGGTACAATTTCAGCCGGTACGCCAAAATTAACGATTTCCCAAGACGGAACAAACTTTTATCCTCTAAACAACGAAGAAGGTGAACAAATTGAACTGAAATCCAATACTGTAATCTTTTTACAATTTGCTAATCTTTATTTAAAAGCTGATTTGACCGGAGTTATCTCTAACGATTTAAAAATTTCTATTCAATAAGGAGATATTATGCTATACAATTTGCAAAATTCTCTTTTAGCTGATTTAAAAATAGGTAAAAAAAACGGTTTTAATAAACCAAGCAGTTGGCCAAATATCAGTAGAAATGTTAGAGAAAACAGCATTAGATTATTAGTAGATAACAGATATCCTCTTGGTTTTTCTGCTACCTGCAATGGCGGTTATTATGTAAATATCGACGGAGAATATTACCAAGATTATAGCAGTCAAGCACATTTTTCAATGGCAGACTGGTCCCAGTATACCGACACAGATGGTTATATTATTGATTACCCTATAGGGGCAAGTAAAGCTCATATTGTCGATATTTATCCACAAAATGAAGGTAATAATATAACAACATTTAACTGTTCAAGAGTAGCAGATAGCGGATATGAAGAACAAGGTGTTTTATGGGTACATTTCAACATAGAAAATTCAATCGCAATAGGATGGTTGTTAAATAAATATAGTTACTATAAGAATTGGCTTACTACCGCCATAACTGCAAAAAACAATATTCTTAAAGGAGATGTTTATTTTACTTTTTACGATTGTAAATCTTTAGAATATGTACCTCTTATTGACGGAAGTAATATAAGTAGTCCCGCAGAGAACTTTTTTGCAGGGTGTGAAAAGTTACCTAAAATAACTTTAAAAAATATAAATATAAAACAATACACCCCCGCTTGCTTCAATAACTGTAAAGAATTGAAACAAATAAAGTTTGACAATGTATCTGTAACAGGAACTAATATAAACAATTTTTTCAAAAATTGCTATGCATTAACACAATTACCTAATTTTGTAAATTGGACTAATGTCACAAGTGCAAAAGATTTTTTAACTGAAGCAACAAACTTAAGTGATACTGTTATAGATGCCTCTGCCGCTAGAGGTTTAAAAGCAATAGGTTGTCACGGTTCTTCTACAAACTTTATGTCGGGTTTAAAAGGTTTAAGAGTATCAAGTCAAGCACCGTTTAATGACGGTACTGCACCACAAATAAATGTATCTTACACAGGAATGGATAGAACTGCACTTGTTACTTTGTTCAATGATTTACCGACTGTAACAGGTGGGCAGATTATCAATGTTACAGGATGTACAGGTGCTAATGACTTAACTGATGACGACAAAGCAATAGCAACTGCAAAAGGTTGGACTGTAACTTTATAGGAATCGATAATTAAATTAGTAACATTTATATTATGATTTAATAACTTAGCGATAAAACAATTAACCCTGTATATCTAAACCCCGTTTATAAATTAAACGGGGTTTAATTTTTTAAATAATTTAAAAATTGCTGAAACAGCATTTTGCATGGCATAATATTTATATTCACCAAGCCGGCCGATAAAATAGACATTCTTTTCTTTCTTCGCCAATTCTAAATATTTTTGATAGAGTTGTTCGTTTTCCCTCTTGGGGATAGGGTAATATCTTTTATTTTTTCCGACCTCAAAAGTGAAAGGATATTCGTAAGCGATAGTAGTTTTTTGCGTTTGTTGATTTAAAAAATGCTTAAACTCCGTTATTCTCGTATATGTTTCTTGTCCGGTATAATTGACAACTGCTACGCTTTGAAATTTTTGTTGGTCCAATGTATTAAACCTAAAATTCAGACTACGATATGGCAGCGCATTAAATTTATAGTTAAAAAATTCATCAATAGAACCGCTGTAAAACAAACGTTCATAATTAATATCTTTTAAATCTTTAAAATCTATATTTAGTTGTATGTTTATGTTTGGATGATTTAACATGTTTTCAAACATTTTTGTATAACCCGGCACAGGTATGGCTTGATATTTCTCGGTAAAATAACCGTCGTAATAACTTGTATATATAGGAACTCTCGCTAATGTATCTGCACTAAGTTCTTCAGGCTCGCAACCCCACTGTTTTAGTGTGTAGTGATAAAAAACATTTTCATAAATAAAATCTGCAAGTTCTTTTAGATCCGCATCCGGAAATTTTTTTAATTCCAGTATTGGAACTTTTTTATTTTTTCCGTAATTTTTAAGTAATTTTTCTTTAAAAATTTTAGCTTTTTGTTTATCAAACAAAATATCTATAGATTCAAAATTAAAAGGTATAGGCACTTCTTTATTATTAATTTTAGAACGCACTTTATGTGTATACTCATGCCAAGCGGTGAAACGTGATAAGAATTGCCAAATTTGTTCATCATTGGTTCTAAAAATATGTGGGCCATATTTATGGATATTTATACCGTTTTCATCCGTGTAATCATAACAATTACCACCGATGTGACTACGTTTATCAATAACTAAAACACTTTGCCCATTTTCCGCAAGTAATCTAGCCAAAACTGCACCACTTATACCGGCACCTACAATTAAATTCTGATAATTTTTTTGCATATTGTCCTCATCTTACATAGTGGTTTTATAATTAAATCTTTTTCATATCGATTAAATGCCATTTCCCAAATTAATATACAATAAATACTGGACATTATCAACCCATGAAAAAATAAACTCTCCCATGTGTTTTTTACAGGCCAAATATAAAATAAACCTATAATTAGCACAAGGCTTAAAATAATACCTTTACTTATGGAAAATAAATTATAAAAAAATCTTTTCAAATCAATACCGATACGGGCATAATACCAGTTAATAGCAAAACCTGAACCGATTATCAAACAAATTACCGTGGCCACGGCACAACCTATTTCACCATAGCGTTTGGCAAGTATAATACACAAAATAATATCTAATAATGACATTGTTACATAGACATAAGCACGAAAAGCATGTTTTTTCATCGCTTGTAAAATAGGATTCCCGATATTTTGGGAGACATCCAAAACATATGCTGCAATAAACATAAGTGTTATATAATAACACACATTATATCCAGGGCCTATCCAAAGCATAATAAATGTTTTACCCAAGAAAGCAAACCCTATTAATAACAACATTATAAACATATATTGCAAGCGACCTAATTTACAGAAAATATCATTGATTTGAGTCATATCTTTCGTTTTAGATGTAATTGCAGAAAGCTGCGGTAAAAATACACTACTCATATTTGTCGGCAATAAAATAGTAAAAATAGCCAACTGCATAGCAATTGCGTAATTAGCAACCGCAGCAGCACCTATCAAAGCTCCAAGCACAAGTTGCCCCAAACGCCAAAAAATCATATCCATTACACTATGCAAGAAAACGAAGAAAGAAAAACCTGTCAATTCCCCCATAAGTTCTCTATCGGACATATTAAAAGGAAAAGAAATATTAAGTTTAGTTCTACAGTAAATGTAATTGATTAAAATAGTAATTATATTAAAAATTGTTTGCGTAAGCACTAAATTTAATACTGAAGCTTTCCAAGCCAGAATTGCCCAAACAATCAATGGTTGTAAAATAATTTTTAACAAATTAATGCCTCGTATAAATATAAAATGCTCGTAAGCATTGATTGTTGCAACAAAGATATTAGCCGGAACTGTAACGGCGATATTGAATAACATTATTAAGAATATCTGTTTGGCAATTAATAGATCTGCTGCACCAAGTGTAGAACCATATAACTTGGGAATAAATGCGTAAAAAATTCCACCTAATAAAACAACAATTAACGCAAAAAACAAATAAAGTGTGTGAGATGTACTTATGATACGTTTTGCACTTATTTCATCATTTACAGCATATGCTTGTGATAAATAACGCGTTGTAGTATTCGCAAGACCGAAATCCATAATAGCCAAATATGCAATCAGGGAACCCATCAGTTGATAAATTCCATATTGTTCCTTGCTTAAATAATACAACAACAACGGCACATACACCAACTGTATAACACTATGTATTCCGGTTGCTAAATATGAAAGTAAAACACCAGCTTTACGTTGATTCATAAATTGATACCATCAATTAGTTTTTATTCTAAAAATAATACGGTAAATCATTTTTGCTAAAGTAAAATTTATACACCCTATCAAGACAAAACATCTTTTGCTTAACTTCATAGAACATGCAAAAAAATATTTTAAATTACTTCGTATAAAATTTGTTAATTGTCTTACGGATTCTCTATATTCTATATCTTGTTCTGCTATTTGTTTCAACCAAGTTCCTGCGGCATTCATCCTGGCATCAAGTGCTTGTTTATACAATTGTGGCAAATTATTAACCTTAGCATAATCCATGATTCTTTTTTCTATATCTAAATATTGCATATTACGCTTATTGAATTTATGAGTAATACTGGAACTATTTTCTCTGTAATAATATTTTTGTTTATTTCCTATGGCCATCTTATCTGAATGGGTAATAACTTCAAACAAAAATAAAGTATCTTCTCCATATGATATACCAGAAGTAAAACTAAAGTTTCTTAATAATGATGAACGGTATAATTTATTCCACACAACACGCCAACAGGGAAATTTGAAAAATTCTTCTTGCGTTACACATTTATACAACGTATCTATTATATTAGACTTTATCCTTTGTTCATTTTTTTCTATAAACATATTACACATCGAAATATCTGCATTATTTTCGGTTATCAAATTATATAAATATTCGTACATATCCGAAGAAATATGATCATCACTGTCTACAAAACCGACATATTGACCTGAGCAAACTTTTAAAGCAACATTCCTAGCGGAAGGAAGCCCCTCATTTTGTTTGTGTATTACTTTTATACGATTATCTTTTTTTGCATATTCATCACAAATTTTACCGCTATTATCAGTAGAACCATCATCTACCAAAATGATTTCTAAATTTGTATAGGTCTGTGCAATAATACTGTTTAAACATTGCCGTATATATTTTTCAACATTATAAACAGGAATAATAACTGATATTAAAGGATTAGTCATTTACTAAAAATCCTCCTATAAATTATACTAGCTAATTCGAAATTTATACAGCAAATTATAGCAAAAAGTTTATTTGATAATTTAAAATTACCACGAAAATATGGCCAAAAATTTATTTTTATATATTCTATTAAGGTATTTATAATTTCCCTTTCTTTAAAATCAGATTCTATTATCTGTCTTAAAAAACCTACGGCATGATATGCTTTTTGCGCTCTTACTTTACTTTGCATATGCTCATTGCAATGTTTTAAAATAAAATCATTCACTTTAAAATAAGTTAATTTCTTATCATTAAAAGGCATTTTCGTTAAACTCTGGGAATTAACGCAATAATGATATTTCGCTTCTCTGCCACATACAATTAGTTTCGCTTGGGCAAAGGCTTCAATACAAAATTTAACATCCTCTCCCAAAAAAACATTTTCATCAAATACCAAATTTTCGATAACGCTACTTGTAAAAAGCATATTCCAAAGATAAATATTAGGCAGACATCTCTCTAATGCATCTGAAGATTTTATAATTTCTGTTTTTATAAATAAATTATTTTTACCAATAATTTCGCATCTTGCTACATCTGCTTTTGAAGATACTATCAAACCTAAAAGATATTCAAACATATCTTTTTCTATGTAATCATCACTATCTACAAAACCGATATATTCCCCTGTACACATTTTTAAAGCAGCATTTCTCGCAGAAGAAACCCCTTCATCCTGTTTGTGTATTACCTTAATACGATCATCCTTTTTAGCGTACTCGTCACAAATTTTACCGCTGTTATCCGTAGAACCGTCATCAATTAAAATAATTTCTAAATTAGTGTATGTTTGAGATAAAACACTGTCTAAGCATTTACATATATATTTTTCAACATTAAAAACTGGAATTATTACAGAAATTAATGGATTATAAATCATGTGTATTCTCCTCAAAAACAAAATTCAAACGGCAAAACATAATTCCATTCTGGTCTATATACAAAAACAATACTTTTGTATAAAATAAAACAGCAAATCATACTTACGGATATAAATATTTGTGTCCTCTTAGGATAATAAGACACGAAAAACGGTATAGAAATAAAATTAATAAAAGAATAATATAAAACCAATCTTTCCATTACCGTGCCGCGAATAGAAATAAATTGCATACATAATGCAAATAAACTGCACCATAATAAAAACGATGTTTTTATTTGATAACATGATTTATCCGTTTGCGGCCGAATATATCTGTAAGAAAAATAACAAAAACAAGTAATAGAAAATTGAACAACTGTTTTTACTAAAGAAGCAACTCTAGTTTCCTCTCCGAGCAAAATATTACCCTTATAACTGCCATAGCGACCTGTAATATTAATTATTATATCTAAAATGGGAACCAAGAATAAAAAGATAACTAAAGTACTTGTTAACGCAATCAAAACATATTTAGTATTAAAAGATAAGTTATATAAAAAATATAATATTATTGCAAAAACAGCAGATATGTGAAAACTAGTTGCTAAAATAACCATCAATGCGAAGAAAAACAATTGACGACGAATAATAAAAGGGATAGACAGTAAAACGATACCGATAGCAATTTCTTGTCTGATCATAGTCAGAGTAGTACTATATTCTAAAATAACAAATAATAACACTGAAAAAAGCAGTGCAATGCTATATTTATAAAAAGTTTTTAACCAAGCCCCTATAATAAAAATAGAAGTCGTTATTAATAAAACTTGGGGATTAGAAGTAAACAAATGTAAAAACCTGTTAAAAATCAAATATCCTACTTCCATATGACTTTTAAGTAATTCAGGATAACTGCCTGAAAGAATAAACACATTAATGTAGGCTTGTGTATCGTTACCTATATTCCAAGAACGAAATCCAGATATAAAAGCAAGTTCAATAAAACACATAGTAATAAATATCACCCTTGTAGATTTGGTTTTAGGGTTTATTAACAATCCTTGCACAATAATAATTGCAATTAATAAAATAAATTGCCATAAATTTTCCATATCAATTTAATCCTTCATAAAACTTTTCCATTTGTTTTGCTATATCTTTAATATCAAAACCTTTTATCTTCGAATAATATACATCACAATGGCGTTTATAGCCTTTGAATTTTAAAATTTCTTCTGTCCATACTTCAGGTAGATCTTTCAGCGAAAACATTTTAGAATCTGGTAAAATTAAAACTTCTTTGGTTATTGTATCCGCAAAAACACAAGGCAAATCGCTTGCTTGTGCCTCTATAGCTACAACGGGCATACCTTCGTGTAAAGATGGTAAACAAAAAATGTCAAAAACCTGATATAGCGCTGCTACATCCTTGCGAACACCTAAAAATAAAACTTTTTCTTGTAAATTTTTAGTATTAACTAAATTTTTTATTTCTTGCTCCAAAGGGCCGCTACCTACTAAAATAAGTCTTGCAGCATTATCTTTTTTATATACCTGTTCAAAAATTTCAATTAAAAATCTATGGTTTTTTTCACTTGAAAACCGCCCGACATGCCCTATAACGAAATTATCTTCTAAACCTAATTCTTTACGTTTTAAAGTACGGACATTAGGATTATATTTAAATTTTTCCAAATCAATTCCATTATTAATTACTGTATAATTTTTGCCATACCAAAACTTACCTGCAAACTCCGAACAAGCTAACTTATGTGTAATAAGAGGCCAAACAGTATGAAGCATCAAATAATTACGCCATCCGTTTAACTTCTTATCACTCCACTTAGTACCGTGTGCATGTTGAATTATATTTTTTGTACCAAACATTTTTGCCAACGGATAGAAGAAAAAGTTTAAATGCGTTATATGGGAATGAATTGTATGATAATGATGTTTCTTAAAAAAACGGTAACTTTCTATTAAAAATTTAAAAGGTGTCTTACACGGATTAGGTAATTTATAATATTGTCCGCCAAGTTTCTCTATTTCTTCTCTATTTTCCGCTGGTGAATCTAATACGTATAAATAGTCAAATTGTATTTTGGATTTATCTATATTACGATGCCAATTAAGCACCACGGCAAGTACCCCACTACCCACGTTTAAACTAGAAACTATTTGCAAAATACGGACTATACCGGGTTTATTTTCTTTATTATTTTTTTTGTTTGATAATATCATAAATACGCTCGGAATTATTAATGTCATACAATGGGAAATAATATGCGTGTGCCTTTAAAAAGGCATCTGATACTTTAAAATTATTTTTGGCATAAGACTCTAATGCCTCTAATACATCTTCCGGATTTGTATATCTTATACTAAAAGGATTGTCCGCATAATCAAAATACCCTTTAGCATATTGACGTTCACGGAATTCCTTTTCATCAAATTGATAAAACAAGACGGGCTTTTTCATATAAATCATATCAAAAAATACACTCGAATAATCGGTAATCAATAATTGTGCCTGCCTAAGCAGGGTTTGAACATCATAATTGTCTCTATCACATATAGTTATATTTTTTGATGTAGAATGGAATAAATCTACAAATTGTTGCATATTTCTATGAGGATAAAAAAGCAATTTCAAATTATATTTATCTAAGATTTGATGTAAAGTTTCAGAGGATAAAAATTTTTGCCAAGCTTTTAAATATTGTGAGTTTTTTATTTCAGGAATTTTGCCGTCTTTATTATTAGATTTCAAACGAAACCAATTACGCCAAGTGGGCATTACCAAAATTAAACGGGGATCAGTAATATTTTCATGCAGGAAATCAAAACGTGCCAATCCTGTTAAATGAACTGATCCTTCAGGATAACCGAACTTGCTTTTAATAAAATCATATTCCGGTTTAGAACCGGCTGTATAAATACTAAATTTCGTATTTTTATAATATAGAAAAGGTAAATTACTGATTACAAGACCATGCTGTATATAAACGCGCTTACTATGTAAAATCCCCCCCACTTCAAACAAATAACATACCGCTGCATTAGGATTTCCATCCTTTTGAGAACTAATATTTTTAGCAGCCGCCAAATAATAAACCCAATGTTTAAAAGTACCGAAGGAAATAGTTTTTCCTAATACCGCTACTTTTTTATAATCAGGTGATTTCTTATCAATAGCATAATATACATCTTGCTTCGGGTAATGCTTGCAAATATAATTAAACAAAGCAAAGCCATTATCTCTGGCTTCCATTTTATCTTCGCAAATCAACCAAAAATCAGGGTGCATCATCTTGAAAAAAAAGGAACAAGGAAGAGCAAAAATAAACAAAAATATATGCCTGATATCTTTCCAAGTAACATCTACTAAACGTTTACGAATTGTCTTTAAAGGAATCATTTTACCTCAAAACTTTTCTATAAAAATAACTGCGTACACTATTTGGCATTAAAACTTGTACACAAAAACGCACAATCATGTTAAATAAATGTGTAGACAAAGAAATTAAACCAAGTTCTCGTAATTTTCTACTTATGGCATAATTACTTTTAAAATATTTTAGCCCGCCACGACGCCCATACATGGCTTCATCTACCCTAACTTTTAATAAAATATCAGGTAAATTTGCCATTTTATGCCCCTTTACGGTCATACGCGCCCATAAATAATAATCTTCTACAAAATAAAATTTCTGATAATTACCTGCGTCAACAACTGCACTTTTTTTGAACATCACACTAACATGATTAAACGGGCTACGTGTTTTTATATATTTTTTTATTTCTCCGTCGCTCAAAGGTACTTTGCGAGTAGCAACCGTCTGTAAAGTTTTGCCATCTACTTCTTGTATATAACCACCCAGAACTGCAACATTTGAGTGTTTTTCAAAATAAGCAAGTTGTTTTTCAAAACGGTCCGGCAAGGAAATATCATCCGCATCCATGCGTGCAATAAATTCGTTGGAACACTTTAAAATACCTTGTTTTAATCCCTCTCCAAGACCACAATTTTGTGCTAAACGGTGCAAAATTAATTTATCTTTATAATCAGCCAAGACCTCTTCAAGTTTTTTTGTTAAAGGCCCATCGCAAACAACAACTATTTCATCAGGTTTTTTTGTTTGGGTAAAAATACTTTCAAGCGCTTGCCTTAACCAAGCAGGATTATCCCCTTTATATACTGAAATTAAAACACTAAATTTCTGTTCCATAAATATTATTGACAAACTTAACAGATACCATTAGTTTGTGCTTTTTTTATTCAACTTTGTCTTAAATGTATATATTTATTATATCAAAAATGAGTAGCAACGCCAAAAATGGAATTTTGATATTTTAATTGGATTTTTTAGATTCTGCCTGTCCGGTAGATCCTCTACGAAGACGTGATATTTCCGTTTTACGCATTTCACTAAGCAGGAACTGAATGTAAGTAAATAACAAGTAATAGGGATGTTCTTTACAATGGACCTCATCGTAAGTTAACATTTTATAAAAATATCCTTTATACCCTAAAGCAAAAAAATTAATAAAATTCAGTTCAGGTGGCTTTGGTAGAGTTTTGCAAATATCCATATTGTAGGTTAATTCCGATATTTCGCTTAAAAAATTGTTAATGATGTAATTAAATGTTTGATTATGTTTTCCGATTATTTGGCCTATATCGTTTTTAGAGTCCTTTTCATAATAAAAACCGCTATCTCCACTTGAATTTACCGCGACAAACAAATTCCTGCAATGTCCGCAAGAATCACACATATTAAATTCCGCACCGGCAACTACAATTTCATCAATACCGAAATATTTAACCATCGGTTTATTAAAATTTTTTAAATTGTGCCAAAATATCCGCTTATCTTTATATGCTCGATTCATAATAATAATAAACTAAAAAAACTAACCTAATTTAATTATATCACTTTTACAATCAGCATTGAAACATTTTTACACCATGCTTAATATTTGATAAAATATAGATAGAAGTTTAGAAGATTTACGCAGTTGAATGTCTCGTTCGTCTAGTGGTCCAGGACGCCGCCCTCTCAAGGCGGAGATCACGGGTTCAAATCCCGTACGAGACGTTTTTTTGTTGTCAAAATTATCTAACTTTTATGTGATAATCGTATTTGGAAAGTTTGTAACTTATTATGCAGGCAATAATAAGCATCAAAGCACCTAAAATCAAAAAGGTATTTGCAACGCCGACTGCCCCTGCTAAAGAGCCTGCAAAAAAACTGCTGAAAGAGTTTGTGCCGGCATAACATAAACTGTTTATACTCATCACGCGCCCGCGTTTTGAGTTTGCAATAACAGACTGCAAAAGCATATTTTCAGTAGAAGTAAAACTTGACATTCCAAGCCCGGCAAAAAACATCAAAATCAAAGTCAAAGTGACACTATGAAACACACTCATAAAAATATATGCAAGGCAAATTGTCGCGCAACCGCCAAACAAAATGCGGCGCATCCAATTAACACTTGTTTTTGTGGCAAGCATTAAAGAAGCAAGCAAAGAGCCAACCCCCACCGCACCTAAAACAAAGCCTAAAGTATCCGCGCTACCGTTTAGTACTTTACTGACATAAACCGGCATAAGCATCGGGTAAGCAAGTATAAGCAAACAAAAAACCGCGAAATAAAGTTGCAGTAGCGAAATTTGATGATGTTTTATAACATAACTGAACCCGGTTTTTAAGCTATGGAACATACTGTCATTTTTGACTTCTTCCGGTTTTTCGTCGGTAATTTGCATTTTTGAAACTAAATAAATATTTGGCAGTATCAGCAAGAAGTTTATAAAAAAACAAATTGTAATATTTGTATAAGCAATCAACATACCGCCGATAGCAGGCCCGATAAAACGTGCCAAATTAAAGCAGGCGGAGTTTAAGGAAATGGCATTTGGAAGGTCCCTAATATTATCAACAAGCAACACAAAAGTTGATTGCCTTAAAGGTGCATCTATTGCCGCAATACTGTTTAAAAACAAACCGCATACCACAATAGACCAAATTTTAATATTCCCGGTTATTGTAAAAAGTGTGATTAAAAGTGCCTGCAAAGCAAATAAAACTTGCACCATTAAAAGTAATTTTTGGCGGTTAAATTTATCAACAATTACTCCGGCAAAAGGTGTGATTATAAAAAGTGGTACAGAGGCAAAACACATAATTGTACCCATCGCAAAAGGTGATTTGGTTATATCGTAAACAAGCCAAGCGATAGCGATATTTTGTATCCAAATTCCGATTTGGGACACAGCAAGCCCGGGGAAAAACAAACGAAAATTACGGTACTTGAAAGCCCGAAACATTAACTTAAATTCTCGCATACATATATTTTAGCATTTAAGGAGTGTACGGGAAATATACCCCCACCCTCTAAATTTAGTAAAATATATATAAGTAGTTCCACACTCTAAAACTTTAATTTAAGGAAATAAATTTATGGATATCGGAATTGTGGGGTTGCCAAATGTCGGCAAATCATCCCTCTTTAATGCTCTAACACAAGCAGGCGCACAGGCGTCAAATTACCCTTTTACTACTATTGAACCAAATGTCGGCGTCGTACCAATACCGGATAAACGGCTTGATGCTTTGTTTGACATCTTCAAGCCACCAAAGAAAACCGCTGCCTTTATCCGCTTTGTGGATATTGCGGGTATCGTCAAAGGTGCAAGCAAAGGCGAGGGCCTTGGCAATAAATTTTTGGCAAATATTAGGGAAGTGGATGCAATAATTCACGTCGTCCGCTTATTTGAAAATGAAAATATTACCCATGTTGCCGGCAGTATTGATCCTTTGCGTGATATAGATATTATTCAAACCGAACTTATGCTTGCCGATTTGGAAAGTGTGGAAAAAATGCTGCCAAAGCAAGAAAGTGCCGCAAAATCAGGCGATAAAGCCGCAAAAGCAAAACTTGAAGTACTTAAAAAACTTCAAAAATGTTTAGCGGACGGCAAACCTGCCAGCAGTTTAAATTTAGAAGAAGAAGAAAAGGTTGATTTACAACTTTTAACCTTAAAGCCCGTATTGTTTGTCGGTAATAATTCCGAAACACCAAATAAAGAAAATGCCCAAAAAGTTGCGGACTACGCAAAAAGTTGCGGCGCGGGTTTTGTGGAACTTTGCGTTAAACTTGAAGCGGAAATTGCCGAACTCCCCGACGATGAAAAACAAATGTTCCTGCAGGACCTCGGCACCGAATATACGGGGCTTGAAAAGATTGTCCGTGCCGGTATGAACCTTTTAAATATGTGCACATTTTTTACCGCCGGGCCGGAAGTTGAAGTACGCTCTTGGCTTATACCTATCGGTTGCCCTGCGCCGAAAGCGGCAGGCAAAATACACTCAGATATTGAGCGCGGTTTTATTTGCGCGGAAGTGTATGATGTTAAAGATATTTTGGAATATAAGTCCGAAAAAGTTTTAAAAGAAAAGGGCCTTATCCGCCAAGAAGGGCGCGATTATATTGTTAAAGACGGGGATGTTTGTGTCTTCAAATTTAATGTGTAAAAATGCCGCTTTGTGCGGCGGTTGTGCTTTAATCAAAGTGCCGTATGCGGAACAACTTAAACAAAAAGTTGCCGCCGTCAGTACTTTGCTTGCGCCATATTTTGCAGGCGAAATTAAAGTTACGCCAACTGCATTAAATAAATTTTACCGAAATAAAATTGAACTGAGTTTTACACATCAACCCATACACAAAGAGCCGCAAAATAAAAAAATCAAACGCGATAAAACTATTCCGCTTGAGTTTGAAGATGTCCTCGGCTTCCGTCAAATGGGCCGTTGGGACAGAGCGGTAAATTTAACCGATTGCCTTATTTTTAATGAAAATTTACCTTGGTTTGTTTACAAAATTAACTTGTGGGCAAAAGCAAAAAATTTAAGTTTTTACGACCAACGCAAACATACCGGCATTTTGCGAACTTTAATGATCAGGCAAAGTTTTAATAAAAAAGGCGGCATGATAATGTTTATTTCCACCGTGCCTTTTGATACCAATGGCCTAACGGAAATTTGCAATCAAATTTACCCCGGCTTTAGCGTTTTAACTGCCATTAATGACGGGATGAGTGATGCAAGCGGCATTAAAGATGTCCGCGTCTTAAACGGTGCAAATACCATGCAAGAAGCAATTTTGTTAGACGGCGGAAAGGAAATTATTTTTGAAATTTCGCCGCAATCGTTTTTCCAAACAAACACAAAAACCGCAAATTTGATGTACCAAAAAGTGCGGAGTAAAGTTGCCGAAATTAAACCGAAAATTTTTTATGATTTTTACGGCGGTGCAGGTAGTTTTTCCTTAACAAATGCAGACCTTGTGGAAAAATCTTTTTGCGTGGAATGCGTACCCGAAGCGGTGGAAAACGGCAAAAAAAATGCCGAGTTAAACAATATAAAAAATGTGGAGTTTCACTGCCAAACGACTGAAGATTATTTAACCGAAAATCAAATTGATGCAAATAATTCTTTAGTTATTTTGGACCCTGCCCGTGCAGGCGTGCACCCAAAAGCATGCGAAAAGTTGGCTAGTTGCGGTGTTAAAAATATTTTGTATATATCGTGTAACCCTAAAACTTTAGCGGAAAATTTAGAAGTCTTAACAAAAAATTATACCGTTGTTCAGGCGGAGTGTTTTGACTTTTTCCCCAACACAAAACATATTGAAACATTTGTGGAGTTAGTGCTTAAATGAACCAAGATTTTTTAAAAACTTTAAACCCTGCCCAACTTGAAGCGGTTAATTATACCGGCGGCCCATGCCTTATTATTGCCGGTGCCGGAACGGGCAAAACAAAAACTTTAACTTGCAAAATCGCAAAACTTATACAAGACGGTGTCCCTCCTTTCAAAATTCTAGCCGTAACATTTACAAATAAAGCCGCAAAAGAAATGCGCGAGCGTTTAAATATGCTTGTTGGTGGCGTTGCCGGGCAAATTTGGATTTATACTTTCCACTCTTTTGCTTTGCGTATTTTAAGGCAAAACGCGGAAGCGGCAAAACTTGTGCGCGACTTTGTTATTTACGATGAAACCGAGCAAAAAAAAGTTATTTCTTTGTGCCTTGAGGAAATAGGTGCAAAAGATGCAAAAAAAGAAATTAATCATTACATCTATGAAATCTCATGTGCAAAAGACAAAATGCTTTCCTCGGAAGATTTTTTAGCACAGGCGCTTGCTTCAAATAATGACAAAAAAATTCTGGTTGCAGAAGTTTATAAACGCTATCAAAAGAAACTTGAAGAAAGTTATGCTCTAGATTTTGATGATTTACTTTTTAAAACGGTACTACTATTAAAAGACAATCAAAATATCCGTGAATATTACCAACAATTTTTCCAATATATTTTAGTGGATGAGTATCAGGATACAAATAAAACACAATACGAGTTAATATCAATTTTAGCGAAAAAACATAAAAATCTTTGTGTAGTAGGTGATCCTGACCAATCAATATATTCTTGGCGCGGTGCAGATATTAAAAACATTTTAAATTTTGAACGTGATTTTAAAGATGCAAAAGTAATTACGCTTGAGGAAAATTACCGTTCTACCCAAATTATTTTGGATGCTTCAAATAAATTAATAAGACGAAATGAGAACAGGAAAGAGAAAAATTTATATACCTCAAAACAAGGGGGTGAACCGATAACAGTTCGTGAATTAGTTTCAGAAGGCGAAGAAGCACGTTTTGTTGCCAATCAAATTCAAATGATGGTGGATGATGACGGCGCAAATCTAAACGATATTGCAGTTTTTTACCGAACAAATGCACAATCAAGAAATTTCGAAGACACTTTTAGACGTTACCAAATACCTTACCGCTTAATCGGTGCAGTAAAATTTTATGACAGAAAGGAAATTAAAGATATTTTGGCTTATGCAAAACTCCTCGTCAATCCAAGTGACAGCGTTAGTTTACTGCGCGTGATAAACACGCCGCGCAGGAGTATCGGTGAAACGACAATTGAGGCGCTACTAGCATACGCACAAAAAAATAATGTCACTTTATGGACAGCCTTAAAACAACAAAATTTTATTGAAGGAATAAAACCCACCGCATTACGCGGAATAAAAGAATTTGTTAATTTAATAGAAGGCTTAACTTTGGAAAAGGAAATGCTCGCACCATCTGAAACTATTGCAAAACTTTTGGACCTTTCCGGATATAAAAAAAGTATTGAAGACAAAAAAGAAACAGATCAGGAAGCCGAACAAAGAATTGAAAACTTAAACGAACTTGTAAATGCAGTCAAAGAATATGAAGAAAGATGTTTTAAAGAAAATACCACCCCCACTTTAAGCGGATACTTACAAGAAGTTTCTTTAATAACTTCAGAAGACGAAAGTGAAAAACAAACCGACGGCGCGGTAACTTTAATGACTGTACATCTTGCAAAAGGTTTGGAATTCCCAACGGTATTTGTAACAGGTTTAGAAGAAGGTTTATTCCCTATACCTCCTAAGAAGAATGAAAACCCCGAAGAAGCACTCGAAGAAGAACGTCGCTTATGTTATGTCGCTATGACGCGAGCAAAAAAGAATTTGTTTATGACATATGCCGCATCACGCTTTGTATATGGGGAGCGCGATAACAATCGTTATGCGTCAAAATTTTTATTTGAAAGCGGTTTGCTTGATGAAGAAAACTATCTCCTGCAGGAACACCGAAATCGTAACAAACCGCGCGGCGGAAATTACTATGGTAAATATAACCATTTTACAACAAATACAACTTACAATAATGCAGCAAATTATCAAAATGATGACGATTTTAGTTACACACCTTATAAAACTTCCACCCCGCCAACACCTGTAGAAACACCTGAATCTACCCCTGTCAATGTAAGCAGCGGGGTGCGTATCGGCACAGTTATAAAACACGGTGTTTTCGGTCTTGGAAAAGTTGTTTTAATTACCGGCAGCGGCGAGGCAGCAAAAATCACCGTCATATTTAACAATGGCACGAAACGCGTTTTTATGCTTAAATATGCCCCGCTAGAAATTGTAAGGTAAAAATACCCCTAGGAATTAATCTAAGGGTATTCTGAATTTTTATTTTGTTAACAAAACGACTGTTCATCATCAAAGTAAGATAGATTTATCTCTTTAATTTCAATAGTTTGTTTATTTATAACACCAATATTGTATTGAAGCATCAATTTAGCAAGTTGTTTACCATTAATGAGAATAATATTTCCCTTTGAAGCCATTTCAATTGCCTTGGGATCGAAATCACTTGCCGTAACAAAAATACCTTTACTAGAATTATTTTCTCTTAATGACCCCAAAAAATAACGCATTTCTTTAGAATGAACTTTCTCATTTGTATACTTCTTGGCTTGCATATAAATTTTACTAATTCCTAAGGGATCTTCTTTAATTATTCCATCTATACCACCATCATGGCTCTTTTTTGTCATTTCTGCAGCATCTTCTCTATTGCCGCCATACCCCATTTTAACAAGTAAATCTAGAATAATTCTTTCAAAATAAACATCATCAACATTCCTAATTTTTTCCAAGATATCATTTTGTAACTTGTTATTTATAGAATCTAAAGCACTATTTATTTGTTCATTAGGAGATAATTCATTATTTACATCTATTTTCTCTTTAACATCTTCACCATTTCTAAACTCATTAAAACTATCAAACTTTTCTAAGTAAGAATTATTAATTTCTACATTCTCATTCAGTGCTTTTAAACCAAGATCTGTTATTTTATAAAAACCTCTTTTTTCTCTATCAAGCAATCCAGCTCTAAACATATAATAAAGAGCCCAATTAGTTCTATTTCTAACTATTGTTTGTGTACCACTGGGAAGAAGTTGTTCTAAATCTTCTTTGTTTATTGATAAAGATTTTACAACAATTTCTTCTACTGATTTCACGCTCTTTAATTTTTTATCCCCCAATGCTTTTAAAGCGGGGGTCATAAAATATTGGTACGGCGGAATAGACATAATAATTCTCCTATATAAATATAATATAATTATAACAAATAAAAGAGAATACCTTTTAAATTAATTTATTTTATGCAGTTTTCAAGTAAAGCATGCATATCGGGGTTTGCACGCTTAACTGACAAAGGCCTGCCTTCCTTAGAAGTAAAACAATGCTCGCTTGCGGCAGTTGCGGAAAGTTTGTTTTTGGTTAAATTAAAAATTTCATATTCAAAATTTACACGGACACCTGTATATTTTACCGCTTTAACGCGGACTTCAAATTCATCATCAAACCAAACAGGAAATTGATATTTACAAGTCAAACTCACCACCGGGCTGAAAATATTTGCATCTTCCATTGCGGTAAAAGGCAAATTTATTTTATCTAAAAAATGAACGCGGGCTTCTTCCATCCACTTTATATAATTTGAGTGGTGCACGACGGCCATTTTATCAGTTTCATGGTATTGTGCTTTGCGTTTATAGGTAATAATCATTTTCTTGTATCCTTATTTAAAGTCATCCCGTCAAGTAAGAACCCAAAGGCTGTTTGGAAAATTTTTAATGCCTCATTAAATTCCAGACGGCTTTTTATTGCATCCACGTTAAAACCGCGACAAAAACACCAAATTGCATAGGACATTGCGTGGACATCCATCGGCTTTAAAAACTTTTCTTTAATACCGTATTCCAAGAGGGGGATCATATGGTCAATCCACCAAATTTTATTACTTTCATTGACGATATCATTCATAAACATATAGTCGCTGAAATCTTTTTTAATTTCATAAGTTTTTATGAAAACGTCTGATGCAATATTCATTAAATATTTGTGGTAATTTTCTTTTTTATCAATAGGGCGCAAAATGCATTGGTGCATTTTTTGAACGATATTTTGTGAAACGCAAAGCAAAACTTCTTCAATATTTTTAAAACGGTTATAAAAAACGCGGTTTGTAATTTTCAATTTTTTCAAAACGGCTTGCACATTTATTTTTGATGCACCGCCTTCATAGACCATTTTTGTAACGGTATCTATGATTTTTTTTGAAATATCATCTTGTAATTTAACGCCGCCTGAATAGGCCATAATTTATCCTTTCAATACTGTGCTGTATTGTTAGCACACTGTATGCTTAAATTATAGGAGTTTTTAAAATATTTGTCAAATTTTTATTGACATTTGAGAAGAAAAATTTTATTATTGGTTATATAACCTATAAGGGTTATATTTGGGGGTAAATATGGAATTTAACGAAACGATAAAAAAACGCCGTTCTTGTTATGACCTTGGGCCGTTGCCTGCGGAAAAACAAAAACCGGTTCCGCAAATTATAAAAGACTGTATGCTTGTTGCGCCAACGCCTTTTAACAGCCAAAGCGCCCGCCTTATTTTGCTTGAAAATAAGAATCACAAAAAACTTTGGGATATCGTTTTGAGTGTTTTAAGCAAAAAAGTTCCGCCGGAAAACTTTACAACTGTTAAAGAGAAAATAGGCACTTTTGCAAAAGCAAGCGGAACAATTTTGTATTTTGAGGATCTTTTAATAACCGAAAATTTACAAAAACAATACCCGGCTTATGCAGTCAATTTTCCGATATGGGCGGCGCAATCAAACGGGATGTTGCAATTTTCAATTTGGTGCGCTTTGGCCGGCGTTGGGATCGGTGCAAGTTTGCAACATTATAACCCAATAATTGACGCGGATGTTCGCACTGCTTTTAAAGTGCCTGCCACTTGGCGGCTTATTGCGCAAATGCCTTTTGGGGAAATTTTAAGCGCACCGCAAGAGAAAACTTTTGAGCCGCTTGAAAAACGTTTTAAAATTTTAAGTTAATTATTTTTTGTTAAGATAATTTTCTAAGATTTCCGCGGCCATGGCAACAAGTTCCGCACAAGGGCGTTTTTTGTAATATTCCCCGGTGCGTTCCTCGGGTTTAAGTGGTAAATTATTTTTATCAAGCCCTAAAAGTTCGCGGCAAATTATGCTGCCGTTTTGCTTTTTAAACTCGGCACAAATTTCTTGCACCGCCAAATAATGTTTTTGTTTGGACGCATAATCTTTGGCGGTATTATAACCGCGTTTTAAGCCTAGAGCCATACACATACCGCTTACGGCACCGCAAACTTCACGTTGCGCGCCAAGCCCGCCACCAAAAGATGATGCTATTTTAAGGGCAACATCTTCGCTTAAACCTTCGTCTTTAGCAAAAGCCAAGAAAACGGCCTGCGCACAATTATAACCTTGCAGAAAATAATTTTTTGCAATTTCACTTTTTGTCATAAATAAATTTTACAATTTATCTGCTAAATTTGGTATTATTTTATTACTCGGCACGCCGAGTTTAGGGGGATTTATGTTTGAAACACTAATGTCAAAAACTTTCATAATATTGACCGCATCCTTAACGGTCGCATGGCTTGCCTGCATGTTTGCGGCACGCTTGTTTAACAGGGCCTTGCAAATGCAAGATTATCCTGCAATAAAAAAATACTCGCTTTTTGCGATAATAATAAACATCATTGTATTTTTAGTACTAATGTTTGTGAGAACGGCTTTCCCGTTAAATATGATCTTGATGGTACTTTTTACAGCGTCAAGCGGTTTCACTTTAGGTGTTTATTTTATCGCACATAATGATACAGCGCAAAAAGCACTTTCTTTGACGGTTTTAACTGCTTTTTTGACGGGTTTAATTGCTATGTACAGCGGCCTTGATTTTGAATGGTTGGGCAAATTTTTATTTATCGCACTTATAATTTTAGTGATTTATTCTTTGATTAGAATTTTTGTCCGCATACGCGGTCAAAAATTTATGGCAGGTTTGGGGGTTTTAATTTTTACGGGTTATTTACTTTTTGATTTTAACCGCCTTGCCAAACTTAAAGCAGTCGCAGATGCAAATAATTGGGATACAGCCTTAAATTTTGCTATCAGTATTTACCTTGATATTATTAACCTGTTTATCAGTTTGATGAATTTAATGTCGTCTAATAATTAAAACGGAAAATTTACAATAAAAATAACCCTCGGTATTCCACGAGGGTTAGTTAGTTATAGACTTTCGTCATTATACACATTTCCTTTTAATCCGCCAGCTCAACTTCTTCAAGGGGGCTTAACGCTATGTAGGGGCACCGCTGCCACCTCACACAACACCCGCCCGAAACGGCCTCCGCGGATATACTATAGTATAAAGGTTTTTCTAAAAATGTCAAGACCCAAATTTTATTTTAGATTTTCCAAATCAGTGGTAAGTTCAAGCCATTTGCTTTCAAGGTCGGCAATTTCTTTATTTATAAAGGCAAGTTCTATGCTTAAATCGGTGTTAAATTGTGTGGTCAGACGTGTTTCAATATTTTGCTTTTGATTTGTTAATTTATCAAGTTTCTTTTCAATTTCCTTGATTTGCTTTTTTATAGGTGCAGCCTGTGCGCGGAGTTCGGCCGCGGTTCTGCGGCGTTCTTTTTTAATGTCTGCTTTATTTTGTGCGGCACTTGCACCGCCACCGTGTAAGACGAAGTTTTTATAATCTTCCAAATCCCCCTCATAATTTTGAACCGTTCCGTTAGCAACAAGCAGAAGGCGGTCTGTTACCTCTTCCAGCAAATTAAAATCGTGCGTAACCAAAATAACCGCACCGCTGTAATTGTTTAAGGCTTCGCTTAAAGCACGGCGGGAAGTTATGTCTAAATGGTTTGTAGGCTCGTCTAAAATTAAAATATTCGGGCGTGCGATTGTGATTATTGAAAGTAATAGGCGGCTCTTTTCCCCCCCTGAAAGGCTGCCGATTTTTGTATCCGCTTTATTTTTTTGCAAACCAAAACAAGCAAGATGTGTGTAAACCTCGGCCTCTTTTGCTTCGGGCATTTTTTCTTTAGCAACTTCGTAAAGTGTTTTATCAAGGTCAAAAACTTCCGTCTGATGCTGGGCGAAATAACCCACTTTTATTTTGCGTGCATAAGTTAATTTACCTGACATTGTGGGCAGTAACCCGGCAAGCAATTTTGCAAGCGTACTTTTACCGTTACCGTTTGCGCCGAGCAAGGCAATTTTATCTTCTGCGCCGATAGTAAGGTCAATATTTTGTAAAACGGGTGTATCATTATAACCGCAAGAAACTTGCTCTAAAGTATACAAATATGCATCCAAAAGTTCAGGCTCAGGAAATGAAAAACGCACACTTTTTTCTATCGGAATTTTTGGGGCATCCCCCATACGCTCAAGCATTTTTAAACGGCTTTGCGCTTGCTTGGCTTTGGTGGCTTTATAGCGGAAACGGTCCACAAAACTTTGCAAATGTTTGCGTGTTTCCTCATAGCGTTTTGCATCTTTTATAATTTGCTCGGTTTGATTATGGCGGGTGCGTTCATAAGTATCATAATTGCCGGTATAAGTTTTTAGTTTACACTCGTCAACCAAAATAATTTTTTCGCAAATTTTATTAAGTAAATTTCTATCGTGGCTGATTAAAAAGAGGGTTTTATCGGTTTTCTCTAAAAAACTTTCAAGCCAAATTGATGTTTCAAGGTCAAGGTGGTTTGTAGGTTCGTCAAGAAGTAAAATGTCAGACGGTGCAAATAAGGCCGCTGCCAAACTTGCCCTAACACGCCAACCGCCGGAAAGTTCCTTTAAAGGCTTTTTTAATTCTTCATCCAAAAAACCGAGACCGCCCAAAATTGCACTTGCACGCGCACTTGCACTGTTTGCACCAAGGTTATTTAATTTATCGTAAATTTCGGCAATTTCTTCGCCTGATTTCGCGGTAGTAAGTTTATCATACAAAACTTTTAACCGCTTATCTGCCTGCAAAACATATTCAAGCGGAGTTAGATTAGTATCTTTAATTTCCTGTTCTACCGTTGAAATTTGCGTGCCGGAACTAATGGTAATTTTACCGCCATCAGGGTAAATTTGCCCAAGAATTAGGCGAAATAATGTAGTTTTACCGCAACCGTTTAAGCCGACAAGACCGGTTTTTGTACCGTCGGCAATAAAGCAAGAAGCATCCTCAAAAATAGGGCGAAGGCCTATGTGATAACTTAAATCTGAAATATCTATCATATGCTTTGCCCTAAAGCAGGGTTATTCTTCTGCGGCCTCTTCTTTACGGGAGGCTTTACGGCGCTCGTGAATATTCAAAATTTTCTTTCTAAGTCTGACGGATGTAGGCGTAATTTCCACAAGTTCATCCGGGGCAATATATTCAATGGCTTGTTCCAAACTCATAATACGCGGCGGTGTTAAAACCAAAGCATCATCAGCCGCTTTACTGCGCATGTTTGACATGCGCTTTGCTTTACATGGGTTTACAACAAGGTCATTATCGCGTGAGTTTTGCCCAATGATCATACCCTCATAAACCTGCACACCAGGGCCTAAAAACATTTGGCCGCCGTCTTGCAAAGCATTTAATGCATAAGATGTTGTTACGCCCGGCTCTTTGGCAATCAAAACGCCGTTGGATCGAAGTGGCGGGACATCAACTTTTGGGTAATATCCATAAAAACTGTGGTGCATAATACCAAGCCCGCGCGTGGAAGTTAAAAATTCATTTTTAAAACCAATTAAAGCGCGTGAAGGAATAACATATTCAAGGCGCAAGCGGTTTTCGCCTTCACTTACCATATTCTCAAGTTTGGCACCGCGCTTGCCCACAAGTTCAAAAACAGCACCTTGGACATCTGAAGAAATATCTAAAATAAGATATTCCATAGGTTCCAAAATTTTACCGTTTTCTTCTTTATACAAAACTTCGGGGCTTGAAACGGCGAGTTCAAAACCCTCACGTCGCATATTTTCGATTAAAATTGTTAAGTGCAGTTCACCGCGCCCGTAAACTTTAAAACGGCCCTCACCTTCAAGTTGTTCAAGTTTCATACCCACATTAGTTTGGGCTTCCTTTTCAAGGCGCGCCTTTAAATGGCGGCTGGTTAAAAATTTACCTTCACGCCCGGCGAACGGGGAATCATTAACAAAAAAGTCCATTGAAATTGTGGGTTCATCAATAACAAGCGGCGGCAAAGCTTCTTCAGCACCGACCATGCATAATGTATCACCGACTTCTACACCTTCAAGGCCGCTGATTGCAACAATATCACCGGCTTTTGCACTTTGTACTTCTTGCTTACCAAGGCCAAAAAATCTTTCAATTTTTGCAGCTTTACCTAAAACTCTTTTCCCGTTTTGTTTGAGCATGGCAACCGTTTGGCCTTGCTTAATATCACCGTTTAAAATACGGCCGATACCGACTGCACCCAAAAAGTTATTATAATCAAGCATAGTAACTTGCATTTGAAGCGGTTTTGTTTCATCAGCGACAGGTGCAGGAACATGTTTTAAAATAGCTTCAAAAATAGGGGCAATATCCGTGCCGGGTTTATTCATATCGTTTGATGCCCAGCCCGCACGTCCGGAAGCATAAATAATAGGGAAATCAAGTTGTGCATCACTAGCACCAAGTTCCATAAAAAGTTCAAAGACTTCGTCAACGACTTCAGACGGCCTTATATGATCGCGGTCCATTTTATTAATTACGACTATCGGTTTAAGGCCGAGTGCCAAGGCTTTACGCAACACAAAGCGTGTTTGCGGCATAGGGCCTTCAACTGCATCAACCAAAAGTAAGGCACCGTCAACCATTTTTAACACGCGTTCCACTTCACTGCCGAAATCTGCGTGGCCCGGGGTATCGACGATATTAACCGTATAGCCTTTATAGTTTACAGCAGTGCATTTTGATAAAATTGTTATACCGCGCTCACGTTCAAGGGGGTTAGAGTCAAGGACAGTTTCCTGTGCTTCGTCTTGTTTTACTTTGAACTGCCCCGCTAATTTTAAAAGTGAATCCACAATAGTGGTTTTGCCGTGGTCTACGTGAGCAATAATAGCCACATTTCTTACATCTTGTCTTGTATTCATAATTTTATTCCAAAAAAATAACGCCCTAGAGCGCGAGTGATTTGATTTACGTCTATATATATTATATCTTTTTTTGATTACAAAGAAAACTCCCCCACTGAGTGTGAGGGAGTTTTTAAAACCGAAAATTATGCTTTTATGCTTGATTGCCGATGGATGAAAAGTCAAAATCGCGCATAATCTTTTCTATTAAAGCATCTATCTTTTTATCAATATTGATAGCAAAATTTTCTTCTATATTTTGAATTTTAAAAAGATCTAAAGACGGAACAAATTCAAAAGGTATAATATTTTCAACTATATTATTTGAAGCGATTTCGTACAATTTATCATTATATGCTTTTGCATCGTTAATGATTTCTTGATTATGTTCGGTCCTATCATACCAATCTCTCACTATTGATAACACCTCTTCGGCACATCTTGCTCTACTTCTATCAGGGGTTTCATTTTTCCATTTCTCTAACGCCTTTTCCGCTATTCTTAAACCGTCTAGTTGGGATTTATCAGGAGAAACACCATAATATATATATCCTGCTTTCTTACGTAAATTTACATTATATTTTGATATTAAATATTTTAAAATACCGGGCTGCCCTTCCCTTATTGCATTCAACGCAGGTGTCATATATTCCCCATTAGAAAATCTCGGCTTCTCCGGGTATATACCGCTATCCGTTAAAAATGTTAGTTCCGGTTTGTTTAAAATCAGTGTTTCAGATATTTCTTTATTATTGAACATAAAAGGAAGAGCAACCATATTCAAAGATACAGAATACTCATCCCCTACAAGAATCCTGCTAGAATTCCTAGCTACAGCACAATCATATTGCTCGCAGAATTCCAAAACTTCAAATTTAAATTTGCTTTTATCTTCGCGTGTACCTAGCATATATGTAAGTGTTGTTGCATTATCATCTCTATGCCCGAATCTAGAAAAAACTGTATCGTATATACGATTATCACAATATTCCAGGCTCTTTTCATCTGTTGCCATACTCTTTATAGGCAAAAGTGCAACTAACAATATCGGTAATAAGTATTTTATTTTCATACTGTCTCCATTAAATCAAGCAGGAATATTACCTGCTTGAGAATTTTCTATATTCTGTAACTGCCTACTAAAATCATTATAAAACTGATTGAAAGACGAAGGGGTTAAAATAAGTTCCGGCAAAATTATATCAGCGGCATTTCTGTCTGTAGTAACAAAATTTATCTCTTCGCCGTTTGAGTCCTTCTTTTTCATAATATTTTGTATTAATCCAGATAACCTTGAATCCATTTTTCCTGTATCCACATATAATTTAACATTGCTAGGTAATGAATGATTTACTAGCTGTTTTATCTTGTCAATATCACTGTTTATTTTGGATATATTTTCTGAGATTTGCTTATTATTACCTAATAATCCGTCTTCCTCTGGTTCAATTAATTTATTAGTTTGAGTATCAATTTGAGGAATAAGGATTCCTGATATTTGTTTGTTGCCAATAGTAACCTGTGTAGGTGTTCCCCATTCAGAATAATTATTGTAATTATCTTCTTCTATAAACAGAACATCACCCGTAGTACCATCGTTAGAATATTTATAGGCTTTTGTAGACCACTCGTATGTTAAATCTCGAATTACCACGGAATCTTGAGATTCATAAACTTCTTCTTGATTATTTTGAAATTGATTTTGAGGTTTATCTTCCGGTTTTGGAGTTCTTACAGTTGGTTTGAATGCATCCCCTGGTTTAGTGGGGCGTGCACCTTCATTACCTCTTTGATAATTACCTCTGTTAGATGACTGCAAGTTCACCTGCTCTTGTACCGATTTGGTAATTCCGCTTGAAATTAAACTATTACCTGACTGCTCGCCACTTTGGTCATAAGAACCTGCTTGAGCAGAGGAATAATTATTGCCCCGGGCAGAACTGCCACTGAAAGAACTGCGTGAAGTACCACTACCAGACGGGGCTAATGCATCCCTTCCATTTTTCAAATTAATATTTTTTAAATCTGCATAGGCCTCATTCAAAACATCTTCGTCGAAACCGGTATCCTCTGTGGAAACACGGGCATAATTTGTGCCGCCCATATTTGTAGCCGTACCGTTTTTATAACCTGTAGCATTAGCCTGATATCTTTGCCTATTCGCTAAGGCCTGCCTTTCCTTTTCCTGTTGTAAAGCAGCTAAAATTTCCATATCACTTGCACCGGGGAAACGTTTTTTAGCATCCATAATTTCTTTATCTGAAACTGTCCTTCGTAATAGTTCTTTATAAGGTACATGACCTTTAGGAGTGACGACATATTTATCACCCAAAGCATCTTCAATTACAGGATAATTTTGGCCGTTAATAGTAACATAACCTTTTATTGGGTCATTATTGTTATAAGAATTATGTGCAAAATTATTTTTACTATTATTATTTCTGGTATTTGAGAAATTAGAATTTGAGGAATTTGTATCAAAATTTTTAAAATTTCTAGAAGAAGCAACTAAAGTATCATTTTGTGAATTTGCCGATCCGCCACGATTAAATGAATGTTCCTTATTAAAAGAGACTTTATCTTTTATGGAATCTACACTGCCGGATGAAGCCATCATTTGTGAAGCAGGCTTTGAAAACCCATAAAAAGAGGCTATTTTATTAGCCAGTTTCGAAATGGGGTTTGCTTGATAAGACATTCCTGATTTTACTGCGAAAGGAGAAAAGTCTTCTTCTTCCTCATTACCATAAATGAAAGGAAGAGTAAAAAATGCAACAATTGCAAGTAGAGCTATTTTACCTGAGTTTCTTTTTAAAAAATCCATACTAGTTCGTCTGTACAAATACCCTTTTTTAAAATTTTACTTCTCTCCTATATTATATCACTTTTTAAAAAAATTGCAAGTACTTTTTTTATTGTATTTTTTCAGACGTAAATTTTTATTTAATTAAACTAGATTAAAAAATTATTGTCATATTTTATATAATATAGATAGTATTTGGAGAGGTGTGTGAGCGGTTGAAACAGCAGGCCTCGAAATCCTGTATACCGAAAGGTATCGAGGGTTCAAATCCCTCCCTCTCCGAAAATTTAAAAGCACCCTTTTGGGTGCTTTTAGTTTTTTGGAAGGAGCAAATCCAACTGCTTGGCATTTTATTATAATTTATTGGGGAATAACTTTACCTGTACGGTTTGTATTTCGAAACATCTCTTCTAAATACATTTCGTGTATGACTTGCCTACCGACTTCTTGTATTTTATCTTCTGATATTAAATCGACATTAACACCATACTGACGCTGTAATACCAGACGCCCGGCAATTTCTGTTTGTTTTTTGTACACATTGTTAATATAAGTAGTTGCTTCCGGTGTAAGTAAAAGTTCAGGCCAATTATCGGTATGATACTTTTTGGAAAGTTTGCGGAATAAATCAGCTATTTCCCCTAAGTTTATTGATTCATCACCATGCTTATATGATACCAATTGTGTATCCGGAATATTATGAATTTGACGATAAATATTATCTAACATAACTATTTCCATTACATAAGTCGGTAATTCACTTAGAGAATCTTCTAAATCTCTTTCCCTGCCTGGAAATAAATCTTTTGCATGTTCAAATTCATGTAAAGCAATTAAACCAAACGGTACATACTCGAACTTATCTACGACTAACAATTTATTTTGCGGACGTAGGAAAATCAAACAATACCACTCAGATCCTGAAGAAACTTGCCCCATTATTCCATTACTTTCGCTTTCATCTAAAATCGCCTTGCCATTTTCTGAAGTAGCAACTTCAAGCCACTTATCAATTTGTTCCGTAGTCATATCGTATTTTTGCAAATCGTTATATAAAATTTGTTTGGCAATTTTTTCAGCCTTTTTAGAATCTGCCCTAGGAATCATTGTAGTAACACCTCTTACCATACTGATCGATAAGGTAAAAGATAAGTAAGCATCATTGTTGCCGAATCGTTCTTGCAATTTAGCGAAAGCTTCCGAATGTTCACCCAATAAAGGGAAGTGTTCATCTATACGGCCTATTTCCGGCCTTGACGGCTTATTATTTAAAATTAAATTATAAAAGGCTAAATAGGCTTTCATCGTGGCTGCCTTAGTTAAATCCGGGGAACCATCTTTTTTCCAAACAATTTGATTGTAAAAATCCTGATAATGTTTTAAATCTTGGTTATATTGATTTTTTTCAACTGACGACCTAATGATTCCTCCATAATATTTAAGGACATCATGTCTATTGCCTTTCCTAATTTGTGATAATTCAAACAAGAGTGATGGAGATTGTGGCTCTTGTTTTTTTGAATAAATGTTTTGATAGGACAAATCTTCCAAAGATACTTCCTTGCTTTGTTTACCGAAAAGCAATTTGCTACCCTGTGCAAAAACTTTTTGTGCTTCTGCGACAGAAGGGAAATGATATTTTTGCTGAACTATAGATTGGCAAAAAACACATGATCCGAACACCATACCGACAACGCCAATAATTAGTTTTTTCATATTTTGACAGTCCTCTTTCCATAATTGTAAAAGTTTCCTATGTAAACAACAAGGGCCAAAAGACCTAATTTCATTTTTCCAAAGGACCTATTTTCATTTTTACCAACCCACTGAAATTAAACAATAAAAAACACCCGCAAGGAAAACCTCCACGGGTGTTTTATTAAAGAATAATTTTAAAAAATTATTTCTTTTCTGCAGGTTTCTTATCACCTGCGGCAGCTGCACCTTCTTCTTCTTTCTTACCTTTTGTGGCAGAAAGTTCAGGTTGTGCGGCTTCAGTTCCGGCGGCTGCGGCAGCAGGTGCTGCAACGACTTCTTCACGCGGAATCATGATGTGTACAATCATTCTGTCAGCTTCACCCAAGATGGTAACACCTTTAGGGGCGACCAAATCGGCTAAAGTTACATGTTTATCCAATGTTAAGCCGGTAATATCGACATCAATTTCATGCGGAATATCGGCAGGTAAACATTTGATTGAAACTTCACGGACTGTATGGTCCACGATACCGCCGTTTTCTTTAACCCAAGCACAATCGCCTTTCAAGACGATAGGAACAATGGTTTCAAGCGGTTTATCCATAGAAATTCTTTGGAAATCAATATGTATCGGACTGTCGGTTACAACATGATATTGAACTTCTTTGATAATAGCATTTTCATTACCTTTAGGTAAGGCAATTTCGACGATAGCATTGCTGCCTGCTTTTTGAATTTCAGCCAAATCTTTTTGAGATACGGTTATAGAAATAGGTTCTAAACCTTCACCGTATAAGACTGCCGGAATATTTTTTTGGGCTCTGATTTTTGAGAGTTCCCCGCGAACGCCGGCCTTTTCTCTAGGCTGAGCATTAATTTTTACTTTTTGCATTTGTACTTCCTCCAACTATTTTTATATTAAATTTAATTAAACATTTCACTTATTGAACGGCCATCATGGTTACGGCTGATGGCATCTGCCAAAATATGTGCTATTGAAAGCACTTGTATTTTAGAACTTTGTTTACGGTTTTCTTCCGGTAAAGTATCGGTAATAAAAAGCTTTTCTAAGGCAGAAGCCTCAATTTTATCTACACCGTCACGGGACAAAACGCCGTGTGTTGCGACGGCATAAATCTTCTTAGCACCGCTTTCTTTTATTTTGTTTGCAACTACTGTTAAAGTACCGGCTGTATCAACGATATCGTCAACAATAATAGCAGTTTTATCTTTAACATCGCCGATTACGTTATAAACAACTGCCTCATTTTTCTTGGGGCGTCTTTTATCAATAATAACCAAACCTGCATCCATGCGGGCGGCAAAACGCCTTGCGCGTTCCACCCCGCCTACGTCAGGGGAGACTATTACCAAATCTTTTGGTTTATTTTTAAGGAAATAATCTAAAAACACACCGCGCGCCCTTAAATGGTCCACCGGAATATCAAAGAAACCTTGTATCTGGCCGACGTGCAAATCCATAGCCATTACCCTATCGGCACCGGCCATTGTAAGAAGGTTGGCCACAAGTTTTGCCGTTATTGGTACACGCGGGCTGCTTTTCCTATCAGCACGGGCATAACCGTAATAAGGCATAACTGCGGTAACGCGTGCAACGGAGGCGCGTTTTAAGGCATCAAGGGTGATTAAAAGTTCCATTAAGTTTTCATTAACGGGCGGGCAGGTAGGCTGGATAACATAACAATCAGCGCCGCGTACGCTTTCGGTAACCTGGACATCAATTTCGCCATCGGCAAAACGCTCAACACGCATAGAGCCGAGTTCTTTGCCTAAATGTTTTGCAATTTTTTCCGCCAAAGTGCGGTTTGCATTACATGTGAATATTTTTAGTTCCCTGGGTACAATAGGGTCGTTCATTTTATTTTCCTTTTTTGTTTTTGAGATTAACTTGCCTTGCCCTGGCTATTGCCAAAGTTTTGGCAGGTATATCTTCTGTTATCGTTGAACCAGCACCGATTTTCGCGCCCGCGCCAACTTTAACAGGTGCAACAAAATTTGTGTTTGAACCGACGAAGACATCATCCCCTATAATAGTTTGATGTTTATTTTTACCGTCGTAATTACAGGTTATTGCGCCGGCACCGATATTGACATTTGCGCCCATAACCGTATCCCCTATATACGAAAGGTGCGGCACCTTTGAACCTTTGCCGATTGTGGACTTTTTAATTTCCACAAAACTGCCGATTTTGGCAATACTACCCACCACCGTTTGAGGGCGGAGTTTGGCAAAAGGTTCTGTTTGCGCACCTTCTTTTAAATAACTGTCCAAAATGTAGCAAGACATTTTGACATCAACATTATTTTCAAATTTTGAATTTTCTATCCAGCAATTTGGGCCGATTTTACAATTTTCCCCAATAACCGTTTTACCGTAAATATAGCAGTTTGGATAGATTACCGTGTCTGCCCCTATTTTGACGGTTTTATCAACATAAGTATTTTGCGGATCAATTAAAATTACGCCCGCATCCATTAATTTATTATTGATTTTTTCGCGCATTGCTTGTGCGGCCTCGGCAAGCTGCTTTTTGGAATTTATGCCCATGGCCTCTTTATAATCTGCGGCTTTAAAAATTTCCACTTTCTTGCCTTGTTTTTGGAGCAAAGCCAAAGTATCGGTTAAATAATATTCTTGCTTTGGGCCTTGAGGTTTTAAAAGTTTTAAAACCTTTTCAAGGTCTTTAATTTCAAAAATGTACATGCCGGAATTTACTTCTTTTATCGGTGCGGTTTTAGAATCGGTTTCGCTTTCTTCAACAATTTTTATGATATTATTTTCTTTAACAATGCGGCCATAACCTTTGGGGGTTGGAACTTCAACGGTTAAGACGGTGCAAGAGGCTTTTTTATTGTTATGGTGTTTGACAAGTTGTTTTAAGGTGTCGGCCTCAATTAAGGGGGCGTCGCCGGCTAAAATTAAAACTTGTTTATATTTTTTTAGTGCCGGCATTGCATATTTTACAGCTGAACCGCTGCCGTTTAAAACTTTTTGCAGAGCAAATTTTAAATCTGCTTTAATACCCCAATTTTTATAATTTTCTTTGACGGTTTTTTCTAAAATATCAGCCTGATGGCCGCATAAAACGACATTAGCAGACGGTTTAAGCGCATCTGCAGTTTGTAAAATGTGTGCCAAAAGCGGCAAACCGAAAATTTTATGTAATGGTTTAGGTGTGGCGGATTTCATGCGCGTGCCCTTGCCGCCTGCAAGGACTAGGACTGATAAGTTGGCTACCATAGTTCTCCTTACTCTTGCCTTAATATACATACATTATACCAAATTTTAATGCGAATTTTAAAATAGGAATGTTTTGCAATTGACATTTTTTGCTAGCGGCGTCTTTTGGGCTAATTTAAATTTTTCTTTTCCTAGAATACCAAAAATCGCTTCGCTCCTATACTTCTGGGTATTCGTCGTCAAAGATAAAATTTAAATTATCACCAAAATACTTGCTAGGTTTGTGCACTCGGTTTGTCTTTGTTTTATCTGTCGCAGATAAAATCAAAATTTCTTCCTCTTATTTTCCTCACCCTTTGTCGTTTTATTTTTGCGTCAGCAAAAATAAGAAAGGGCGGAGGGTGGCAAGCAAAAATTTATTTTTGCTTGACGGGTGGGGGTTATCTGTGAAATCAAAGATTACCTTATTTATACCCCCCTCTTGACGAGCAAACTACGTTTGCTCAGTCGTCTCCCGCCCGCGTGACAAAGCACGTGGGTGGCGACAATAAAAAATACTTACTAGATTTGCGTATACGGTTTGGTTTTATTTATGTCAAAAATATCTTTTGGCTTTTCATTTGTTTGCTATATTTGCCTTGTTCTTTTAATTCTTTAATTATTGCCTGTTTCATTTCTAAAATAAATTTATTACTTGGTGATATTTTTAAAATACTCTCACAATCGGTAAGTGCTTTTTGATTTTCACCGATAGCCCTGTAAAAACGCGCCATGCTCATATAATTTAAGATATTGTTTTTGTCTTTATTTATCTTTTGTGTATAGAACCTTTCAATTTCCCGGATTAAATTATGCCTTAGGCATACGGCAACAATATCATAAATATAATCTTCATGTGCAGCCTCATAATCTTTTACGGCTTTTTCATATTCCCCGATTTTTGCATACAAAACAGCCCTGCCGATATATAAATCTGATATATCCGGGTATTTTTTTATTAGTTTAGTAAACTCTTCTATTTCTTCTTTGATTTGTATTTGAATATTTTCCGGCATAATTTGTCCTCACTATTAAATTTAGCCAATGAAAAACGGCTAATATATCTGAGCAACAATAATAACCCTTCAATAATAGCCGTGGTTTTTTGCTAACGCAAAAAACACTCGGTGCAAAATATCTAGGGGATCAACCAAGATATTTTACACCTGTAACGAACTATTTTCAGAATTATTGTTTGCCCTTATTTTCTAAAAGCTTACCTTTTGCAAGGTTTCCAAAAACAGATTGAATTTTTTTAAGCCGTTGTCCGGCTTACATTAAAATAAATCTCCTTTTAGATATGGTAGCAAAAATGACTTTTGTTTGCAATAAAATATTTTTGCTATAATATAAGAAAACAACACAAAAACCAAGGAGGTTTTATGAAAATAAAATATATTTTACCGTTAATGGCAGTAACTGTTTTGGCCGGTTGCTGTTTTAATTTGGTAGGGAAAGATTTTAATAAATGCGGTTGCCCTGCCTGCGGTTATCCTGCAGGTAAACAGCAAACTTTACCAAACGGAAATACACTTTATAAATATGAAAGACGTTGCAACGATAAAATAAATTGGCAAAAAACAACAGAAGAAGTTTCCCCTGACAATATTATAGTTAAAGTAACCACAATTAGTACTTGTCCTTATTATGGTGATATAGTAGGCAAGAATTTTGATTCCTATGCCCAAAAATACGGTATTCCTATAAATGAATATACTATGCAAAACGGAAATAAACTTTATTCATACAAAACTCTTTGCGATGATAAAATAAATTGGTTGGAATATAATATAGAAGTTGACCAACAAAATAAAATTGTAAAAAGGCAAGATGTAAAAGTCTGCCCTATTAATACACAGTTTTAGAAAATATTGCAAAATATTCAACTTTAAAAAAGGCGCTCTAATGAGCGCCTTTTTTATTGCCATTACAGTTAAAACTAAACTAAGCCTTGGGCTATCATAGCTTCCGCCACTTTCTTGAAACCGGCAATATTTGCACCGGCTAAATAGTTACCGGGCATTCCATATTCCTTTGCTGCTTCAACACAAGAATTGTGAATATGTACCATAATGTTATGGAGTTCTTCATCAACTTTCTTTGCAGGCCAAGATAAGCGGATGGAGTTTTGTGTCATCTCCAAACCTGATACACCTACACCGCCGGCATTTGATGCTTTACCCGGGGAATACAAAACACCTGCATCCTGAAATTGCTTGACTGCACCCAAAGTACAAGGCATATTTGCACCTTCGCAGATAAGTTTGACACCGTTTTTAATCAAAGTGGCGGCATCTTCGTCTTTGAGTTCGTTTTCGCAAGCGGTTGGGAAGGCGGCATAACAAGGAATAAACCAAGTTTTTTTACCTTCGTGGAATTCCGCTTTTGTAAACTTCTTTACATATTCCCTTAAACTGCCACGCTTAACGAAAACAAGGTTTTTAAGAAAGGCAAGTTTTTCTTGGTCAAGGCCGTCTTTATCATAAACTGCACCGTCATAATCATTAAAGCCGACGACTTTCGCACCAAGTTCCATAAGTTTTTGTGCGGTATGTATACCCACATTACCTGTACCGGAAATAATACAAACTTTGTCTTTAAAATCTTCACCTTTATTGAGTTTAAGCATCTCTTGAGCAAAATAAACTACACCAAAACCGGTTGCTTCCGGTCTAATTAAACTACCGCCGAAACTTACGCCTTTACCGGTAAATACACCGACAAATTTATTTGCAAGTTTTCTATATTGCCCAAACATATAACCGACTTCACGAGCACCGCAACCCAAGTCCCCTGCAGGGACATCGGTATTTTCCCCGATATGGCGGTATAATTCCGACATAAAACTTTGGCAAAAGTGCATGACTTCCGTTTCGCTTTTACCGCGGGCATCGAAATCTGAACCTCCTTTACCGCCGCCCATAGGCAAACCGGTTAAAGAATTTTTAAAAGTTTGTTCAAAACCTAAAAATTTCAAACTGGCAAGTGTAACACTTTCATGCAAGCGCATACCGCCTTTATACGGCCCGATGGCGCTGTTAAATTGTACACGGTAACCGCGGTTTACTTGCATTTCACCTTTATCATTTAACCAAGGCACACGAAACGTTATAATACGTTCCGGTTCAACCATACGTTCCAAAACTGCATATTTTTTATATCTGGGATCTGCATCAATTACAGGTTTTAAAGTAGTTAAAACTTCTTCAACAGCCTGATGAAAAAGGGCTTCAGACGGGTCCTTTCTCTTTACTGCTTCTATTACATCTTGAACATAACTGGACATATACACCTCTTCTTATTTTGTTATATATAGGATAACATTATAACGACATAAAGTCAAACGACAAAAATTTTATATTATTAAAAGCCGTGATAACGTTCCCTTCCGGTTGATTTAAAAGAATCTAAATCCTTAACATTTTCGGAAGCAAACATATATCCGCGAATATTTCCGCGCCCATCCCTTACTTCCACGACATGCCAAAGCAAATTAAGACGTTTGGAATCAGGTAATTTAACTTCAAAAACGAAATCAAAAACCCCGCCTTTTGAAGTCCTTTGGGCATCATTAAAGCCTTCTTCTGCCTTTTCTTTATTAAAAGCAAAAGCAGAAAATATGTCTCTATCATCCAATTCAGCCATATCTTGGATATCAAACAAAGCAAATAAACTATCATTTGCATTCTTGATGGTTAAATCATAATCCGTAATAAAAGCAGGGACATCAAGAGTTTTCATTAAGTGCCGCATAGTGGTTAAACTATTATTTGTTGCTTTTTTAGCGCGACGAGTTTCAAGGGCCATACTCATAAGATTGGAGATTAAGGCCATTAAATTTTCTTCCTGATCGCCAAAGCGCATTTCATTTTTCTTAGTGCTGACAAAGCAAATTATACCCTCTGTTTTACCTTTGATAAGCAAAGGGGCTGCCCACATGCCTTGCAAATCATTTTCCGCATGCAAACATTTTTTGCACTTATAATTTTTGAAATTTGATATTGAAACCATTTCCCCATCTTTAACGGGTTCTAAGCAAGCACCTATTTTAAATTCCTGCCCTTGTTCCAAATCAATCTTGTTGTCCGTAACATAATTGACCAAGATATCTTCTTTATCTTCACCGCTTAAATGGCATATTAAAGCAGCTTCCGAATTAAAGACCTCATTTCCGTAACTTAAAATGGCATCCATATTATCTACGAAGCTGGTATCTTTGCGGTTTAAGATCATATACAAATGCTTAACCCTTTCCTCAAACCCTTTGCGATTATCTATTTTGTTTATAAACATTTGGGCTTCATTTTTACCGGGGATTGCAGATAAAGAATATTCATAAAGGTAGGATTTCCCATCCTTATCAACAGCGACATTTCCCTTTTTAATATCTTTATTTTTAAAGACCTCTTTTAAAGCCGCTTGCATATTTTTTGCTTCTTTTTTAGATAAGAAATCTTCCAGTTTTTTATTTAAAACATCTTTAGAACTTAAACCGGCCAATTTCTTCCCTTTGCCGATTCCGCAGGAAATAACTTTACCGGTATTATCTAGTTTCAAATAAATACCTTCAAGGCTTTCTTTGATACCCTCAAGTTCTTTGCTGGCTTCATCTAAATTTTGGGCTATCTCAAGTTCCTTGGCTATTTCCTTTATGATTATAACAACCCTGTTCTCACCGGCAGTTTTATATAAAGTTAAAATAAGAGCACAAACAGTTTTACGTGATTTAAAGTAAATTTTTGTTTCAAAATTAACTGTTTTACCTTCAGATAAAAGCGCTGCATAATTATCCAATAAAGAAACTGCTTTTTGTTCTTCGGCTTTATTTGCATCAGGCTCGCACATTAAATTAAGCAAACTGAGTTTTGATAATTCCTGGCGGGTATAACCGCTTAAAGTGCAGGCTTCGGGTGTAACATTAGTAAACTTTGAAAAGGCAAAATTCTTTTTATTCTTAGTGTTTAATAAACATTCTAACATAACCCCGCCCAAACAACGTTTTAACGCTTCGTTATGGGCAGTTCTTTCATCAAGAACTTCTAAAAGTTGCCTTTTACCTGTATTGTTTCTGAATATCAACAGGAAATTATCTTCTTTAGCCAAAACAGCTTCACATTCCAAAGTAAGCCCACCGTATGTTTTTAAAAGTGTATATTCCCGGCTGGAAAGAGTGCCTTGGTCGTAAAGTTCTTTAATATCTTTTTTAAGATAATCAGAATCTTGCTTGTTAAAAATATCAGTGACGTTAGATTTTTTCAAATCATTTATATTTTTACCTAACAAGCGTTCTGCTTCTTTGTCGCATTTGAGTATATCACCCTTCTTGGAACAAAGGAAAACACCGTCTTTGTATGCTAAAATATCATTCCAAGAAAGGTCAGAAGAAACTTCATCTGTAGTGATATTTCTGTCTTCAAGAGGTGTAAGTTCAAGCAAGAAATCTGCGGTAGATCTATTATTTATACCCTCACGGATATTAAAAGGGGTCATTTTAACCGCTAATTTTAAACTACCTTTTTTAACAAGTTCATTAACTGTTTTTTTAAGTCTGTCAAAATCTATTACACCCTCGAAATCACATGGTTCTAAGTTCATTAATGCCCTGCGTGCATGTAAAGGAAACCCGGGCAAAATATATAGGCTACCGTAAAGAGGCCTGTCTTCCGGGGTAAAGCCAAGCAAACGGCGTGCTGCTTGGTTCATATCGTAAATATAACCGTTTTGTTGCAAAATTACCTGTGGTGTTTTAACGGAATCGAAGGCAGCTTTAAATTTTGTATCTTTGCTTACTTTACCTTCATTTTCCTGATGAAGTTCACGCGTTATATTCCTCATAAACAATATGACGATACGTTTGCCCAAATATTTTGCACGAACACCTGAAGTTTCAAATTCTACAACATCTTCATTTTTCGCGCGAAGTTTTAATGTAACAAATTCTTGGGAAGCCGTTTGAGAACTTACTTTATCATAAAATTCTTCCGCTACCGCTTTATTACCTTTATCTATGAAGTCAAGAAACTGTTTGTTTTCTATATCTTCAAGCGTATAATTTAAGGAGGAAAGCAAAGTTTTGTTAGCAAAAGACACTTTACCTTGTTCAATAATTAAAATGCCCTCTCTACAATTTTCAACTAGTAAAGAATATTGCGTTTTAGCCTCATAAACTTGTTTTTCCATCTTGGTTTTCAATGTAATATCTTCTGAAATGGCAAGCAAACAATGGGGGCTGCCGTCTTCATAAAATAAAGGCATTTTTACAGTATGCATAATTTTGATATCACCGCTTTGGGTAGAAACAAGTTCTTGCGGAATATCAAGTTCTTTACGCATATCAAAAACTTTGCTATCTTGCATGGCAATAAATTCTTTTTGCTCCGGGTTTAAGGAATCATTATAATACGTTTTGCCTAAAACTTCTTTTGCAGTTTTACCGAAAATTTCCGTACATTTTTTATTCCATAAGATATACTTACCTTCATAATCTTTTGCATACAAAGCAACCGGCAAGTTATCAATTATTTCATTCAAAAAATTCCTTGCATGTAAGGCTTCAAGTTCCTGTTTATGCTTTTCGGTTACGTCTTCAGTGATAGTAACAACCATTAAGGGATTATCTTTTTGATCATAAATCGGGGCTTTCACAGCACGCAGTATACGTTTTTTACCGTCATTACCGGTGTATTCTTCTTCCCCTAAAACAACTACTTTTTTACCCTTAAAAATGCTCTGTTCACGTCGGAGATAAAAATCCACTTGTTCCTTGCTTTCATGCGGTACATCACCTAATTTAAAACCATGCACTTCGCTGGATTTTTTATTTCTAAAGATAATATTTCCCTTGCTATCCCTGGCATGAATTGAAAGCGGAGCATTATTTAAAATAGTTTGAATCAAAGTCTGATTTTTTATATTTTCTTGCTCTTGTAAATAACTTTCGGTAATATCTTGAACGATACTGAGCACACATTCCGGGGTATCCCCTGAAGCGGGTATTGGAATTTTTGTTATGTGAAGCATTAATTTATTGCCATTTCTGGTAGTATATGGTTCTTGAGGATATACAACGACTTTACCTTCTTGCAAAATTTCTTCTTCCCTAGTTTGGTAGTTTGCCGCCTCGTTCTTATCTTGCATAGGGTGCGCACCTGGGCGGGCGACGGTTTCCTCATCATCTTCAAACATTTCCATTGTTTTCTTGTTCCAGAAAGTTAAACCGCCGGAAGCACCGCGTGTATAAATTGCCATAGGGGCATTATCCAAAATACTTTTAAGAAGATCTTTAGAATTTACAATTTCTGTTTCTTTTGAAACACGCTCTGTATTATCTGCAATCATTGTAAGCACAACATTTGGTTTTTTACCTTTTAAAGTAAGAGGAATCTTTTTAATGGTTGCAATGCGTGTATGATTTTGGGAATTGATATAGGTAATATTTTCTTCGAAAGATTTTTGGTTATTTAGAACGGTTTTATCAAGTTCTTCATCCTTTTTAATATATGCTTTTGACATTACACTTGGGTTGTCGGAATTCGTTAGCCCAAGTATTTCTTTTGCTCTCTCAGAGGCAACAAGCAAATTGCTTTTACTATCTCTTGCATAAACTGCAGCGGGCAGGTTCTCAAAAAGTTTTAAAAAGATAGCACCGCCTTCATTATTTTGGTTTTCCGCTTTTGCCGGGGAAAATAGAGATTTTATAATATCCATGAAATTGTTTTCTTTATCTTGAGCCATAAATAAAACTCCTATTTAATATTCACATTAGACAACTGACTATATTACTATAATACAAAAGCGCGCCCAAAAATGCAAATGCATTTTTTGTATTTTAATTTTAGTATCATATTTTAGCCAATATAACTGTACATGAAAAAGAACTCTTCTTGTGACAGGAGAAGAGTTCCTTTTTCAAATATCTTGAATTTATATTATTATACTAGTCCAAACATTGACCGTTTGTCATATCGACATTGCTACAATTATCAATAGTTACTCTATTAGCGAGATCATCTTTACCGTTTACAATAGGTGTATAAACTACCTTGTAACCGCCTGTACAAACTAAACCGGTATATTTATTACATTTAACAGTGGTAAAAGATGTTTGGGTAGTATTATTAGAAGCATAGGTCCTGTAAGTACTTGTTTCCGAAGAATACTGAGTACAGTTATTGTTTGCATCATATTTACCGCAACCAACTGTAATTTCCGATAGTGCTTTACTTGCTGAACCGTTCCAAACATAACTTGTATTTTTACTGGAACTGTACTGTGTACATTCTGTAGCATTTTCCGTAGAAGCGCAATTATATTTAGAGTAAGAAGTAGTTTTATTGTTGCTGTCGTATGTATATGCCTCTTGATAGTTAGAATTACTGTTACGTGAATACTGGGTGCAATTACCTGAACTGTCTTTTGCCAAACATTCACGAACAGACATATACTCCAATTGCCCCTTTGGGGTATACTGTCCTTGTGCTGTTGTGTAAGAACTGACTTCGGCACATTGTTTATCAGCTGTTATAGAACTGCAATTCATGACTTCATGAAAAATATTTTTCTTATTTTCATTCCATTCGTCGGTAGCAAACCAACCGTCTTTGTAAGAAGTACAAACCCCTTCGTCATTAACTGTTGCACAATTTAACTGCGTCCAATAAGTTGTAGAACTTGCATAATCCATTGATCCTGCTTGACCGCGATCACCTAAAGCTTTATCGTTTGAAGAATTATGTGTACCGAATGAATCATATCCTTGGTTTTGTTTATAAGAAAGGCATCGCCCATCGGAATCATATTCCGCACAATAACGACGGTCTGCCTCTATTTTAGTATCACTCTTATTGTATGTGCGTTCGGCTAATTGGGAACATGCATTTTTGCTGGTATCATAACTATCACATTGTCCTTCTATTCTATTTCCGTCTTCATCCCATCTTTTTAAATATGTACCGGTTCCTGTGGCAATACAGGTATCACCTGCCAACTTGCTTTTAGCAGCATCACATTCCCAAGTATTGGCATCCTCATCATGAATATAATACTTACAAGTTTTAGGGTCAGCAGAGTTAGAACAAACTGTTTTTATTACGGAATTGTTTACCTTGGTTACTTCACATGATTTTTTCCCGCTATTTTCACTTTCTTCACATACTATTCCATTCATGGAAGAAAGTATGCTATATGAAACACCTTTGCCTTTTCCTGACAACACATAAGTATTGTATCCATCCGTTAAACTACCGTGAATCCTTTCCCCCCCTAATTCTTTGCAAAGGCGTTCTGCTCTAGTGTTATCTTTTAACGCTTCACAATGTATTTCATTTGAAAAATTTTCACTTTTATCCAAGTAAATTATATAGTTGTTATTCATGCCTTCTTTACTAACTTTAACATACTCGTACTCGGAATCATCCCCTATGCTGGCTGTAAGCCCGGATGATATACTATCAACACGTCCATTAACATCTTTACCGAAATGCACATCTAACATAGCTAAATCTGAACTATAACGACCATTTTCCATTAAGTATCTTTCCTGGGCACTAGCTAAATTTCTGGCAGGCACTATCATTGTTGTATATCGGCTCTTGTCTACCGCAGTTTGATACATCGGAACTGCAATTGTTGCAAGTACACCGATAATCACTACTGCAACTAATATTTCTACCAGTGTAAAACCTTTTTTATTTATTCTCATGTTTTAATTCTCCGTAATTTGAATCACTGTTTTACGACATTACATATTTAAATTATAGCTCTTTCTTCTTATTAAAACAAGACTCACAAATAAAAATACCCCTAGGACGTAGGGGTATTTATGTAACAAATAAAAGCCTTATTTAATTTCTGAAGTACAATTGGGGCAGCGGGTTGCATCCTTGTGAATATCAGTTTTACAATAAGGGCATTTTTTCGTGTTAACAGGTGCAGGTGCCGGGGCTTTTTTAAGTTTGTTAATTGCTTTAATCAACATAAAAACAGCAACTGCGACAATTAAAAAACTAACCAATGTGTTTAAAAATGCACCGATGTTTAAAATGATTGCACCGGCTTGGTTTGCTGCATCAACTGAGGCATAAGGCCCTGCAACATCGGCACCGTCTTTAATAGTGAAAAATAAATTGGAAAAATTTATTTTTGACATTATTAAATTAAACGGCGGCATAATAATATCTTTAACTAAAGAATTAACTACACCGGAAAAGGCAGCACCGATTATGATACCGACTGCCATGTCAATCATATTGCCTTTTACGGCAAATTCTTTGAACTCTTTAATGAATTTTTTTATCATTTTTATCCTCTCACACTTATTTCTTTTTACTTCGTTTTACTGCTTTTTTTACAATCTTTTTTGCGGGTTTTTTTACTGCTTTTTTAACAGCCTTTTTAACCGCTTTTTTCACTACTTTTTTTGCTGCTTTTGATTTTTCTGTTTTCCCGAAAACGACTTTTGCAACTTCATCCATGTGGGTTACCGGAATAAGGTTTAATTCCTTTCTTATTTGTTCCGGTATTTCTGAAACATCTTTTTCATTTGTTTTCGGGTACAAGATAGTATTAATTTTTTCACGGTAGGCAGCCAAAAACTTTTCCTTAATTCCGCCTACGGGTAAAACACGCCCTGTTAAGGTAATTTCACCTGTCATGGCAATACCTTTTTTAACAGGGGTACCCGTAATCAAACTAACTAATGCCGTACAAATTGCTGTGCCGGCACTTGGGCCGTCCTTTGGAACAGCACCCTCGGGGAAGTGTATATGAATATCGTTTTTATCAAAGTCAAATTTTTTGCCATACCCTTTTGCGCGGGCATAACTTAAAGCGGCTTGAACACTTTCCTTCATAACATTACCCAAAGCACCGGTTAGAATTAAACGGCCTTTGCCTTTAAACGTGGTGGCTTCAATAGCAAGAGTTTCCCCCCCGACTGAAGTCCACGCAAGACCGGTAGAAATACCTATGCCGTTTTCTTCTGCCGCAAAATTTGTATATTTGGGAATACCTAAAAACTTTTCCAAATTATCTTTGGTTACCGTTACTGGTTTCTTGTTTTCAATGTACATTTTTGCAACTTTTCTTGCTATTGTACCTATTTCCCTTTCAAAGCGGCGTACACCTGCTTCACGCACATAATCGCGCATAATACTGTCAAGCGCAGATGTTTCAATTTTAAGCAAATTATCTTTCAAACCATGTTCTTTTAATTGCCTGGGTATTAAATATCTTGTAGCAATTTCGCGTTTTTCATAATTTGTGTAGCCGGAAAATTCTATAACTTCCAAACGATCACGCAAGGTTGTAGGAATTGAAGCCAAAGAATTTGCCGTAGTAATAAACATTACTTTTGATACATCAAAAGGAACATCCAAATAATGGTCCACAAAATCTTTATTTTGTTGCGGATCCAAAAGTTCAAGGAGTGCGGCAGCCGGATCCCCGCGCCAATCTGATCCCATTTTGTCAATTTCATCTAACAAAAATACGGGGTTATTGGTTTTGGCTTTGCTGATACCCTGAATAATACGCCCCGGCATTGAACCGATATAAGTACGCCTATGCCCACGGATTTCGCTTTCATCACGTACACCGCCAAGGGACATCCTTATAAACTTTCGCCCGATGGCTGAAGCAATTGATTTTGCAATTGAAGTCTTTCCTGTTCCCGGTGGGCCTACAAAGCACAAAACCGGGCCTTGCAAACTTTTTGTAAGTTGGCGAACTGCAAGGTATTCTAAAACACGCTCTTTAACTTTTTCAAGCCCGAAGTGATCTGCTTCCAATACGGCTTTGGCTTTTTCCAAATCTAAAACATCTTCGCTGGAAATATTCCAAGGCATATTTACGAGCCAATCCAAAAAGGTTCTTGAAACAGTTGATTCAGGTGAAAACGGCGCCATTTTGCTAAGGCGTTCAATTTCTTTATTTGCAATTTCCGCTGCTTGTTTCGGCAGATTATTTTTTTTGACTTTTTCACGTAAATCATCTAAATCTTTTTGGAAATCATCTTTTTGACGAAGTTCTTTTTGAATTGCCTTCATCTGCTCATTTAAGTAATATTCCTTTTGGGACTTATCAATTTGGCGTCTTACTTTAGTATGAATTTTTTCTTCCAAATTAATAATTTCTACTTCGCTTGCAAGCAGTTTTAAAAGTTTTTCAAGACGGTCTTTAACATTAACAGCCTCCAAAATGTTTTGACGTTCTTGTGTTTTAACTATAATATTTGAAGCAATAGTGTCGGCAAGTTTTGACGGGTCTTCAATTTGCCTTAAAAAAGAGACGCCTTCAATCGCAATACGTTTTGAGGCCATGGCATATTCTTCAAATTGGTCTAAAGTTTGGCGCATTAAAGCTTTAATTTCCGGGTTAGGCTCGGCGTCATCTTGCGGATAAGTTACCTCCGCAAACCAACATTTTGCAACATTATCAAAAGCCAAATTATTTATTTTTGCACGGGATAAACCTTGCAAGAAAACTTTCATACTGCCATCCGGCATTTTTAAAGATTGTGTAATTTCCGAAAGTACACCGAATTTATAAATATCATCGGCAGTAGGATCATCAATTTCCGCAATTTTTTGGGAAACGGATAAGACATATTTACCCGTAGTACCAAGTGCAAGTTCTATTGCCATTACAGATTTTTTTCTGTCAACCGAAATAGGCAAAGACATGCCCGGAAACATTACTACATCTCTAATAACGATAGCCGGCAGTCTACTTGGAAAAATTGATTCTTTTTTAATATCATTTGTAAGGTCCATACTACACCCCTTTTTTATAAAACAAAATTTTTGCCCCGTGGGCATTTTTTATATTATACCATTTTAACAGAAGTCTCAATTATTTATCGAGTTTTAATTTGACGGGTAGCACTCAATATGTTAAAATAATCTATATAAATTAGGGGTCTTAAATGAAAATTAAATTAGGTAAATCTGTGTTTACTATTCACAAAAACCGAGTTTATAATACTGATGAACTTGGCATAACAGATGAATTCCTAAAAAAGTTGCCGGAAAATTTTGACAACATAGGTACAACCATATATGCTGCACGCAACCAAATTAAAGTAGTAGATTTTAATGGCCATAAAATCAATATAAAAAAATATTGCATTCCACCCATAATTAACAGAATTTTTTACTCCATAGGTTTGCGCACCCCAAAATGCGTAAGCGCATTTATTAATGCTGAAAAGATACTAAATGCCGGTTTTGAAACACCAAGGCCTTATGCTTATATAATAGAAAAACAGAACGGTATCATCCGTTATTCTTACTTTGTCAGTGATCAATTTGATGACTTTAAGCAAGTGCGTTTTTGTACGGGCATATCATTCATTAAAGAATTTGCTGCTTTTACCGCAAAATTACATGAAAAAGGCCTATTCCCACGCGATTATACCCCAGGCAATATTTTGTGCCGGAAAGAAAACGGAAAATGGCATTTTATTTTAATTGATGTAAACAGGTTTAATTTTAAAAATAAACCTTTAAGTAAAGACCAAGCACCGTATAATTTATACACAACAATGGTTAGTGAACGTAAATTGAGTTATTTTATACGTTGCTATGCAGAGTATCGCAATTTAAGTACAAATTACCTAATGAAGAAAACTTTTTTGTTGCGCCGTATAAGGGCATCTTATAGTGCATTAAAAAGACTCTTGCGTAAAATCCCCGGGGCAAGTAAATTTACACTTAAACCCATTAAAAAATAAATTTTCCCCTTGAAAATACAAAAAAAAACTATTATAATGATACTGTTGTGAAACTCAAATATTAAGGAGAGTGATTATGAGGAAGTTTTTGTTATTCGCAATTGCAATCTCATTAGGTAGTATTGCATTTGCAGACACATGGGATCCACAAGAATTACCTGCGGAAACTTGTGAATTTTTCTCACATCAAAATTGGGCAGGTGGAAGCCGTAAAGGGTGTCTTACTTGCCCGGTACGTGATGGAAGCGGCCATTTGGTAAAGTGTGAAACTAATTTTGATAGAGATTGTTGTTGGCTTAATACGCCAAAGGCACCGCATCTAGATCCCATCTTGGCTAACTGCTACACTAATGCCTGTATACTTGGTCCGAACCCTTGGTCTGTAAAATGTATATGCAAACTTAATTGTGCAATGAGTGGCTCTTCACAAAGTTGTTATACACAGTGTAATGCCATCCAGCATCCTAACCAAGTACCGCAAGGTTACAGTTGTAATGTTCCAAGTGGCAATGGCGGCAATGCCGGCAACGGTGGTAACGGTGGCAATGGCGGCAATATAGGCAACAGTGGTAATGGTAATAATGGTGGTAATGGTAATCATAAAATTAAAACCCACAAGAAAACTACAGTACAAAAACCAACTGGCCAAACACCATCTAAACCTACATCCGAAACACAAACACCGGTGCAATCCAATAATAAACAACTCAGCAGCAAGAAAGCTACCAAATAAACAATATTTACCCCCACAAATTGTAACTCTTACAAGGTGGGGGTTTTTATTTGCAAAAAATTTGACCTAAAGCGTATAATATGTTAAAATAAATTATCAACACATCACGCAAAGCGGCTTTCAAAGCCGCTTTTTTGCTAGAAATAAAGGAGGTTTTATGCAAAGCAAAAACATTATTGAAGAAACAATTTATAAAGCCATTCTTCAAGACGGTTATGAACTTATTGACCTTATCATCCAACATCAAGGAAGCAAAGAACTTTTACAATTCTTTGTTGATAAAGAAGGCGGTATAAGTTTAAATGACTGCGAACTCTTAACCAAAAAAATCGACTCCGTTTTAACTATGGAAGATTTAATCGAAGGTGCGTATATACTTGAGGTTTCCTCCCCAGGTATTAAACGCGTACTTAAAAAACCTGAACATTTTAAAAGATTTGTTGGCGAACGTGCCTGCATTTACCTTAAAACACCACTTGAAAAACGTGGCCGTTTCACAGGTTTAATCGAAAGTGCCACAGATAAAGATTTTGTAATTGATGACGGTACAAACAAATTTACATTTACATATGACAATGTAAAAAAAGCAAATTTAGATCCCGTAACGGATTTTTAAAATAAAGGAGATTAAAAAAATGGAAAATAAAGATTTAATAATGGCCCTTGAAAGTTTGGAAAGGGAAAAAAATATAAGCCGTGCAGATACAATTAAGACTATTGAAGATGCACTGATTTCTGCACTCCGCAAACACTTCGGCAGAACTGCTTTACTTACCGCAAAAATTGATCCGGAAGTAGGCACCATTGAAGCATATCAAACTTTAGTTGTAACCGAAGAAGTTACAAACCCCGAAGTTGAAATCTCTTTAGAAGATGCAAAGAAAGAAAACCCTAAAATCAAAGTCGGTCAAGAAATTGTGATTACATTAAATGTTGAAGACTTTTCAAGAATTGCCGCACAAATTGCAAAACAAGTATTAATACAAAAAGTACGCGGTATTGAACGCGATAACTTATATAAAGAGTATAAACCGCGTGAAGGTGAAGTCGTTACCGGTTTGGTAAGAAGATTCTCTGACAAAGATATTGTGGTGGACCTTGGTAAAGCAGAAGCTCTTTTGCCTTATTCAGAACAAATCAGGAAAGAACGTTATACCCACGGCGGCCGCATCAAAGCAATGATTATGCGCGTCTTAACACAAGCAGATTTTGCCAATATGGATATAAAAGCGGACCCTGCTTTAGGACGTTACAAATCTGCCGCATACCGCTTAGATAAAGCACAAAGAGGGCCATATATCATTTTATCAAGAACTTCCCCGGAATTTTTACAAAGTTTGATGAAAGTTGAAATACCGGAACTAGATGAAGGTATTATCGAAATCAAAGGTATTTACAGAGACCCTGGCATAAGGGCTAAAGTCGTAGTAAAAAGCAATGATAGCAAGATTGACCCTATCGGAACATGCGTCGGTATGAGGGGCATAAGAATCCGAGCCGTAACAAATGAACTTTCCGGTGAAAAAATTGATTTGATCAATTTCAGTGATGATATTTCAAGCACAATTATCAACGCACTTTCACCTGCAAAAGTTTTATCCGTCAAAATTAAAAGCCACGAAGAGAAAAAGGCCCTTGCCATCGTTCCTGATGACCAACTGGCAATCGCTATAGGTAAAGATTGGCAGAATATCCGCCTTGCAAGCCGTGTTTGCGGATGGGATATCGATGTAAAGAGCGAAAGCCAACAAAAACAGCAAGGCCAGGAAGAAAGCCAACTTAAACAAGACGTTTTAAGCGAAGTTGAAGGCATAGGCCCGAAACTTGCGGAAGTTTTAATCAAAGCCGGTTTTACTACAGTTGAAAAACTTGCTTCCGTAGGTGTTGAACATTTAGCCACCGTTCAAGGTGTTGGTGAAAAGACTGCTGAAAAGATTATTGAAGGCGCAAAAAAATATTTAGCCGAAAAAGAAAATGCTTCCCAGCAGCCCAGCGAGGAGGCACAAAATGACAACAGCGAAGAATCAAAGTAAAGACGCGGAAAAGAAAGTAAAAACAACCGCTAAAAAAACAACGGCAAAAAAGACTACGGCTAAAAAAACTACTGCCAAAAAAGCAACGGTAAAAAAACCGGCAGCCAAAAAAACTGCAACCAAAAAAGCTGTTGAGGAAAAAAAAGTTGTGCAAGAGGCACCTGTAAAACAGGAAGTTAAAGAAATTAAGCCGGAGCCAAAACCGGAAATTAAACCGGCCCCTACGGTAGAAGTTAAACCTGAGGTTAAACAAGAATTTAAACCCGAGGTAAAACCTGCCCCAAAGGTTGATCCGACCCCAAAAGCCGCAGCACCTGCCCCAAAACAGCAGGAAAAGGCTGTTATAGCGGAAGATAAACCCAAAGAAAAAGTCATTAAAATTTTAGGCCAGCCTACAATTAAAGAACTTGCTGAAAAGATGGATTTTAAAATAAATGATTTCATCAAAAAACTTATGGGTATGGGTATTTTTGCCACCATTAACCAAAAACTTGAGCCGGATATGATGGAACTTGTTTTATCCGAATGTGGTTTTAAAGCAGAAATAACGCAAGAATTTGCGGAAGAAGAAATTGCTTCCCAAGAACAAGATAATCCTGCTGATCTTGAACCCCGTGCACCTGTTGTAACAATTATGGGCCACGTAGACCACGGTAAAACGAGTTTGCTTGATGCTATACGCCATTCAAACGTAGTTGCCGGTGAATTTGGTGCAATTACGCAACATATCGGTGCATACAGGGTTAAAACTTCACGCGGATATATTTCGTTCTTAGATACCCCGGGCCATGAAGCATTTACTGCCATGCGTGCAAGGGGTGCACAAGCAACCGATATTGTTATTTTGGTTGTTTCCGCTACTGACGGTATTATGCCACAAACTATTGAGGCTATTAACCATGCACAAAGTGCAAAAGCCCCCATTATTGTGGCTGTCAATAAAATTGATTTGCCGGGTGCAAACCCTGACAGAGTTAAACAAGATCTTGCCGGCCGCGGTTTAGTACCGGAAGAATGGCAAGGAAACACCATTTTTGTTGAAATTTCCGCTAAAAAACGTATTAACATTGATAAACTGCTAGAAATGGTTTCAATACAAGCGGAAATGATGGAACTCAAAGCCAACCCAAAACGCAAAGCAGTCGGCGTAATTTTGGAAAGCAAACGTGATAATAAAAGGGGCGTTGTCGCTACTGTATTAGTACAAAAAGGTACTTTAAAAGTCGGTGATCCGTTTATCGTAGGTACTACTTACGGTAGAGTGCGTGCTTTAATTGACGAACACGGACACCGTATGCAAAGTGCCGGGCCAAGCGTCCCTGCTGAAGTTTTAGGTATTAACGGGGAGCCGCCTGTCGTAGGCGAAACTTTATATGTAGCAGAAAGCGATAAAGAAGCCAAACATATTTCCGAAAAACGCAAACTTGCCCATAAAGCGGAACATATTGAACATCAAAAACATGTTTCTTTAACAAATCTTAAGAGTGCAGACGGTAAAAAAATTAAAGAACTTGCAATTATTTTGAAAGCTGATGTTCAAGGTTCTATTGAGGCAATTAAAGATGCTATTTTAGGCCTTAGCAACGATGAAGTACAAGTTAAAGTCATCCACTCTGCAGCCGGTGACGTTAACGAGTCCGACTTACTGCTTGCCAAAGCAAGTGATGCTGTTATAATTGCATTTAACGTCAATACTATGCCTTCAGTTGCTGATGAAGCGGAACGCGAAGGCATTGAAATACGCACCTATAATATCATCTTTGAACTCTTGGAAGACTTAAAGGCCGCAATGGAAGGCTTACTTGAGCCTGAAATTATAGAAGAAGTCGTCGGGCGTGCAACAGTGCGCCAAGTATTTGATTTAAGTTCCGGTTTTATTGCCGGTTCTTATGTCGAAGAAGGCAAAATCACACGTAATTTTGATGCAAAAATTATGCGTGGCGGCGAACAAATTCACAAAGGCAAAATCGGTGGGCTTAAACGCTTTAAAGATGATGTCAAAGAAGTCGAAAAGGGTTATGAATGCGGTATTTTGATTGAAGGTTTTAGAGGTACAAAAGCCGGGGACACCGTCCTTTGCTTACAGAAGAAAACCATCACACGCCGTATTACGAAACCTGAGTAAAATTTAATTTTACTTAACAACAAAACCCCCGTGCTTCAACACGGGGGTTTTAATTTCTCTCAGAAAAGGCTATCTATAGCAGTCGCATTTCTCTGTCACAGAATTCCAAGGGCAACCGCGTGATTCACATTCTACCTGTCTGGAATCTACGCATTCATCCCCTGCGCCAACCATGCTTCCGTCTCCGCAAGATTTAACTGTGTTACCAATGACAAACATATCGCAAGTTACATTATCTGTTGCTAACATATCTTCGCAAAGCATATCACCTGTTTGCAAATTTTTATATATACCGTAAATACTATTACCGCCTTTTTTTCTTATTGCTTTAGCAAGAGGAATATTATCGTTAGCACTTTCTAATGTAATTTCATAATGATGGAGAGTAATTGTGGAATCATCTTGGCTTCTTTCCAAAGCTACATTGGAAAAATCAAGGTATAAATCATCAAACTTTTCCGCATATCTACCATGATCAAGAGCATATTTATGCTCCGCTGAGTATATACTGCGTAAATGTTCGGCTGCTTCCGAATATCTTGATTTCTCAAGTGTTTTCATATATTGCGGTACTGCAAAAACAGCAAGAATACCAATGATAAGCACAACAACCAACATTTCTATTAAGGTAAAACCTTTTTTAAACATGTTATTTCTCCTAATATTTTAGACTTAAATCTGCATATCTAATGTAGTTTTGTATTTAGCATTTAAAGCATCACTGAAAGCAGCAGCAAAACTATTAGCTTTAAGTTCAAGTATGTAACTTTCAAGAGCTTGCTTTTCTTCTTCTTTTAACTCGGAACCTTTTGTTAAGACGGCCTTTTCAAAAGAAGTAGGCAAAGCACTTAAAGTTAAAACCCTTTTGAATTTTTGTACGGAAATTTGCTTTTTTAAATCCTCTTCAAATTCAGCAGGATTTACATGGAACTGATTCCTCACCACGTAAATATACGCATTTTTATTAAATTCGCCATTCGGAGAAAACATCGGTATATTTTTAATTGTGTAGGCAACTTCTGTTTTGCTTGTGCCGATGTCAAAATCTTCCGCAGCTTGGCTTAAGGCTTCTTGCCTGACCAAACTTTGTACAATTTCTTGTTTAAGTTGTTTATCTTGTTCCTCGGTCAATTCTTTACCTTCGTTGATATATTGTTGGCGTTGCATATTATAAATATTGGCAAAAGTTTTATATCTAACTTTGGTATTACCTACTTTGGCTAAAACAGCATTTGCACCGTACTCATCTGCAATAACACCCGCCCCTAAAATACCGATACTTGCCAAAAAAATTATAACAGTGGTAATTAAGATGGGGTTCCTATATTTGATAAAAAAAGAAATCATTTTTTCTTCTCCTTTTTATCTTGTTTCTCTTCAATAATTTCTTCACCTTTAGGGTCTTCTTCATCTTCGGTAACTACTGTAATTGTTGCATTAACTTTGGCGCCCTTTTCAATTAAAATGCTTTTGGTACGGATATTGCCTTTTAAATATGCATCAGATAAAATTTCAATTTCTTCTACGCAAATATCACCCTCCATTTTACCGATGACTACAGCACCTAAACCGGACAAATCACCTTTCATTGCACCGGTTTTACTGATGGTAACCAATTTGGCATTATCAATATTACCTTCAAGGGTACCGTCTATTCTGATGGAACCCTGCAAATCTAATGTGCCTTGGAATTGGCATTGTTCGCTTATTACTGAGGTATATTCACCTGCTCTTTCTTCTTTGTCAAGAAAACTCATAAACTCTCCTATAAATAATCTTTAGGATTGACGGGCGTTCCGTCTTTCCATACTTCATAATGTAAATGTACGCCGGTTGAACGACCAGTCGTTCCCATACTGGCAATAACTTGGCCCCGTTTAACCCTGTCGCCTTTTTTAACGCGGATATCCGCTAAATGTCCATACAATGTTGAATAACCAAAACTGTGATCTACCAAAACCGCCTGCCCATAGCCCAAAGCCCAGCCTGTTTGCCTTACGACACCATCTGCCGTAACGTAAATCGGCGAATTGGCTTTACCGGCAAGATCCATACCATAATGATACGATGGGAAAGGATTTAAACGATAACCGAAACTCGAAGTTACCCTATAATCTTTTGCCGGTTTAATTGAAGGTTTTGCGTTACTGCTGTTTTTTTGGTTTGTATAAAACCAGGCAATTTCTTGGAAACTTGCAAGTTGCTCTTCCGCAGCGGCGGTTGTTTCTTTAAAAACTTCATTTATTTCTTGTTCATTTATATCTTTACTTTCTTTAGAAAAAATTGAACTGAAAGTAATTCGTCTTTCTTCTTTAGCGTCATCAAAACCACCGGGCATATTAATAAATTTCCCGCCCTTCATTCCAAGCATTTGGCGCATTTGTTTGTCCGTATCACGGGCAAGTTTTAAATATTTGCGATTATTTGAAAGTTCTTCGGCAATCATTGCAAGTTTAGCCTTCATAACCTTATTATCGGCTTTAACAAAATTATAATCGATTTCCCTGGTAATCACAAAGAAAGAATAAAGTGTAATACCAAGCCACAATAGAGCCAACAAACAAACAACATAAGGCCGCACGGTGAATTTAAAACCACGTGACAATTTTGGAATTATAACAATTTCCATACTTTCTGTAAGGAAACTATACAATGAAATCTTTTTCACCCTTAAATTTTATCATATTTAAAAGTGCTTTTGTATAGTATTGTTGCTAGGTCTAAAGGCTCATATATGTTTAGGACTAAATTATACTTGCGTTAATTCATTTTTTAAACTAAAATAGAAAGTAAGGAGATTACTATGAAATTAAGTAAAATTATAATTGGCTTAGCTGTATTTTTATTACCAACTTTTATCAATGCTCAAGAAAGTAAAGAGATAACAAAAAAAACTACCGAAAATGGTATAACTTTCACTGTTTCAGATATCGTTTTAGATAGTACAAAAGTATCTGATATTAAAAATTGCATACAGCAAGAAATTTTACAGCAAGAGAAAAAACACAAAGAATACAACGAGCATAAAATTGTCACCAATAATAAAATAGAAGCAGAGGATATCATATCTGATGGCATATACGTGTATACCTTAAATGTTCATGATGCTTATGATGATGATTACGGCCCATATTATTACACCGAATGGAAAATTACCCAGTACCTTAAATCTTCAGGCGAAATTGTAGCAGAAACCGGTTATAGGGAAGGTAAAGGAAGGTTTTCGACTTTTAAAGAATTAGTATCCCAAAAGGATTTTAGACCTGTAAAAGAATGCAAACTTGCACAATTAGCTTTTCAAGCGATGCGAAAGCAAGAAGAGAAAAAATAATAAATTGGATATAAAAAAGTTATCTCCCGGGAACGGGAGATAACTTTTATTCTTACATCATCAAAACAAATATTACAGTGATACTATTTATACCGCTGTATAAGTTCTATAGCGGCCTCAGTACCGTTTTCTTCAACAATTTGTGACACAGTTTTATACTTACCATCTACTTCAATCTTGGCACGAATATTACTGCCTTTATCAAGCAAAACTTTGGTCAAGCCCAAATATTCGTTATGTTTAGATTTCTCTAAAGCCCATAAAGCTAACAAAGGAATCCTCTTATCCCCATATTTTGCTTTTAATTTATCAGGATCTTTCAAAGTTTTTATTAATGTTTCCGTAGCATTAGTTTTTCCTTGGCACTTTTCATTCATACCGTAAACGCCACGACCTCCTGCATAAAATATATACAATGTATTCGCGTCAAAAGAATTAGAGATTTCTTCAGGTTTTACCAATGTAAGAAAATCTCTGAGATATGAATTATATTCACAGTAATCATATACAAAGCGATAGATAATATCCATCTTTTTTGAAGTGGTATATTCATCTTGCCATTTTTTAGGTAATTTATAAAAAACTTTAGATAATTCAGGAGGTACATCAGAATATTCAAATATATCCATCATAAACGCATACGGGGTACCCCCGTTAATAAAATATTCATCTGCGATATAATTAAAAATATTGTCTTTCACCAAAGACCAAGATAAAAGATTTGCTCTATCTTTTCTGATTATTTCATCCCCATTTTCATTTTTGGTCTGAATTAAATCCGCATCAACTGCGTAATTATACACACGCGTGAAATCATTAAAGGTTCCGTTTTTAGATTGAATTATCTCCTTTAATGCTCTCATTACATTGGCATTAGTTGTAATGTCACTGCCTGTATAAGTTTTTAGGATTCTTTGAACAGCCTCTATAGGACTTTCCTTAAGACTAGCCCTTATATCACGCCGAAGATCCGCAAAAGTATCGGCGCATGCAAATGTGCCTAAAGAAATTATTAAACTGAACATTAATATAATATTTTTCATAATCAACTCCTATGGTACTAGTTTAACACACATTTCCTCTGTTGTCAAGACCATAAATATATCTTGCTAGCTACTTTGTATAAAACCCCGAGTCAAGGATAACACCAAAACTCGGGGTTTTTACTTTCAAAGATGAGTAGTTATTTAGCTCTTTTTTTAATTATTTTATCCGTTAATGTTTGAACTAATACATAAAATAACGGAATAATGAACAAACCTAAAACAGTTCCTAGTAACATTCCCCAGAATACCGGCCTGCCGATTGCCCTACGGCTGTTTGCACCGGCACCCGTTGCAAATATCAAAGGAGCAATACCTAAAATAAAAGTAAACGCGGTCATCAAAACTGCGCGGAACCTTTCCCTTAAACCTTTAACGGCAGCATGTATAATACTGCTTCCGCGCTCGCGTTCTTCCTTAGAAAATTCCACAATTAATATTGCATTTTTTGCAGCAAGACCAATAAGCAAAACTATACCGAGCTGGGCATAAATACTTAATGTTTCACCCATCATTATAAGCCCCAAAAGGCCACCGGCCAAAGCTACGACGACAGACATCATAACTGACATTGGTATACTCCAGCTTTCATATTGCGCCACCAAGAACAAGTAAGCAAATACTAAAGCGAGTAAAATCAACACACCCATTTGGCCTTCGTTTTGTTTTTCCTGATAGCTGATACCACTCCATTCATAAGAATAACCTTTGGGTAAAAATTCATGAACATTATTTTCAACTTTTTTCATTGCTTCGCCGCTACTTGCACCCGGTTTAAGCATAACGGTAATACCGGCTGAAGGATATTGGTTATAACGTACAATCTGACGCGGAGAAAGAATTGTTTTTAAATTAACCAAAGCGCCCAAAGGCACCATAGCTCCTTTATTACTTGGAACATAGATATTATTTATGCTTTGCAAGTTCTTGCGGTATTTCCAATCAGATTGGACAATAACTTTATTAACTTGCGTACCCAAGTTAATATCGTTTACATAACCTGAACCCAAATAATTTTCAATAGTACTGAAAATACTTGAAAGTGGGACATTCATGGCTTCTGCTTTTGTGCGGTCAATATCAAGGTAGATATTAGGCGTTTTAGAAGTGAAATCAGAGAAACCAAAACGAACTTCCGGTAAACTCATTACATTTGCGATAAAGTTCTTGGCGGCATTATCAAGTTGATTATAATCACCGCTTTCAAGCGACTGTATTTTTATTTGCATACCATCAGATAGACCTAAAGCAGGTATAGCAGGCATTTCCATTAGCTGGAATTCTGCCTCTGGTATATCCATTGTTTTTGCCTGCAAACGGTTTACTATGGCGGTGGAAGAATCCTCCGCTTTAGGGCGTTCACTCCAAGGCTTTAATGCAATCATAGCAATAGCAACGTTTTCACCTGCGCCACCTGTAAAACTAAAACCCATTATAGTTATAATATCCCTAATGCCGGGCTCAGTTTTTGCAATTTCGGCAAATTGTTTGGTGATTTCTTCAGTTCTGCCTAAAGTCGCGCCTTCAGGCAATTGAATATTTGCCATAACAAAGCCCTGGTCTTCTGAAGGAACAAATGATGTTTTGTTTAATTTAAAAGTACCGAAAGCAATAATAACCAAAACAACAAATATTGCAAATATCAAAAATATATGCCTGCCTACTAAACGGGCAAAAGCTGCATATTTATTACGGGCAAAATCTACAAATTCGTTAAACCAAATAAGAACTCTTATTTGCGTTGGCTTAATATCGGTAAGCATTGTGGCGCAAATTGCAGGCGATAATGTTAAAGCATTAACTGAAGAAAAGCTGACAGCCGTTGCAATTGTAACAGCAAATTGCTGATAAATTTTACCTGTAATACCGCCTAAAAATGCTATAGGCACAAAAATGGCAAGCAAAACCAAAGTAGTAGCAATAATCGGGCCGGAAATTTCCTGCATAGCACGAACTGTTGCATCATAGCGGTTCATTTTTTCGCGGCTCATAAGCAAAATAACACGCTCCACGACGCAAATAGCATCATCTACAACAACACCGATAGCAAGTACTAACCCCAGCAAGGTAAACATATTAATTGAATATCCAAGCCCTTTAATTACAATAAAAGTCGCAAGTAATGAAACAGGTATTGCAATTGAGGGAACCAAAGTGGCATGCCAATCTTGCAAGAACAAATAACATACAAAAACAACCAAAATAAAAGTTATAAACAAAGTCCAAATAACTTCATGTACAGATTCATTGATAAAATCTGTTGTATCAACGGTTACTTGATATTTCAAACCTTTAGGAAAGAATTGGGATAAACGCTCAACCTCTTCTTTTACGGCTGCCATGGTAGACAAAGCATTTGCACCTGAAGTTAAACTAAGAGACATATTTGCAGAAGTTTTACCGTTAATACTACCTGCAAAAGAATAACTTTCCATACCGATTTCAATTTTAGCGACATCACCAAGTTTTAAAAGGCCGCCTTCTTCATCTGTACGAATAATAATATTTTTAAAATCTTCTACTGTATTTAAACGCCCTTGTGTCTGCAAAGGGTAAACGATAAGTTCGCTGTTATCATTTGGGCGTGCACCGATTTTACCCAAAGTAGGCATGTAGTTTTGTGATGCTATTGCACTTTTTACACTTGATATAGGTAGACCGAGAAGTGAAAGTTTATCTGCATCAAGCCAAATGCGCATGCTCTTTTTTGCACCATATACCGTTGCATCCCCTACACCGTTAACTTTACTTAAATTCTTTTTAACATTATCTTCAACATAGTCGTTTAAATCATTGGCAGTCATTGAATCGTCTTCTGAAATAAAACTTAAAACACCTAAAATACTTGAAGATTTTGAGCGAACGGAAAACCCTTGCCTGGTTACTTCACTGGGGAGTTGACCTGTAGCTTGTTGCAAACGGTTTTGCACTTTAACTTGCGCAATGTCAGGATCTGTACCGCTTTTAAAAGTAACATTTAAAGAATATCTGCCGTCAAAAGAAGTTGAAGACATATAAATCATATCTTCAACACCGTTTACGGCATTTTCTATAGGTATACCTACAACTTTTGATACGACGTCTGCACTGGCGCCGGGATACATGACACTAATGTTTATTTCCGGCGGTGTAATTTCAGGATATAATGCGACGGGCAAATTCCACGCACAAATTATACCGGCTAGCGACATTACTATCGCAATAACCGCAGCAAAACGGGGCCTGTCAATAAAGAATTTTGAAAACATTATTCTAAAGCCTCCGTAGCTTTAACTTTTTGTCCGTTGCTGAGTTTTTGGACGCCGGTAATGGCAATTTTATCTTGTACAGTTAAACCGTTTTTAACTACAAAACGATCTTTAAAAGCATCCCCTAGTTCTACATATCTTTGTTCGGCGACATCTTCGTTAATAACCATAACATATTTACCGTTACCGTCTTGTGCAACCGCTACTTGAGGGACTGTAATTTCTTCTTTAGAGGAAGTTTCGGAAATTAAAATATTTATAAAATTACCGGGTATTAAAAGATTTTCCGCATTTTGATATTCGATATAAAGCGGTATCGTTGCAGTTTGTGTACTGACTTCATTATCAGCATAAACTTTATTTGGCTCAATATCAATAATAGTACCGTCGGCAATTTGGGCCTGAAGATGCATAGTAGATTCTGTTCCTTTTGCCATTTCTCTAACTGCATTTAATCTTTCTTTATCAGTTACAGACATACTGATACGCACCGGTTGCATTTGCACAATACGGGCAAGGTTTGCACCGCCGCTTGCAACAAAATTACCTTTACTTACCAAAGTTTTACCTATGCGGCCGGAAATAGGTGCCTCTATATCTGCATGATCTAAATCAACTTCCGCTAAATCTAAAGCAGCTTTGGCTTTAGCAACATTTGCTTCAGCTACTTCAAGTTCTGCTTTGGGGAGCATTTTATCTTTATACAAAGCCTGTTGCCTTTTATAATCATTTTCGATTTGCATTAAATTTGCTTTTGCGCTTGCAACATTTGCTGCATAGCGGCGCTTTTCAATATTATAAAGGCTTTGGCCTTCTTGAACTTCTGAGCCGTCTTCAAATAAAATTTCTTCAATGTAGCCGGAAACCTGAGGTTTAATATCAACAGCGTTTATGGCCTCAACTTTAGCAATATATTTTTTGTTTAAAGTTACATTTTCAATTTTAGGAGCTTGGACCGTAACATAAACTTCCCTGTTCATAGCAGCCATTGCTTTTGCTATCTTTGCCGCTACAAATTTACTGCCGATAACAAAACCTAAAATAACACCAACGAGAAGTATTGCTAAAATCTTCCCCCCCCGAGTTAAATTCTTTTTAGTTCCAAGTTTAGACATCTTTTCCATTATTTTTTGTTTATTCATTTTTCCAATCTCCCTACTGCTCTGTATAGCTGTGCTTTATCCATAAGCAAGCCATAGAAGGCATTTACTACACCTTGTTTTGCTTCCGCTAATTGGGCATTTGCCGTAAGTAAATTCAAGATATCAACTTTACCGACTTCATAGTAACGGAAAGCCACCCTCGAATTTTCTTCAGCGGTAGCTAAAATTTGTTTGCTGATTTCATAAGCCTTAACACCTGTTTGATAATTTTGATAATAACTCCACACCTCGTTTAATACAGCATTTTTTTGATTATCAAGGTTTTTTTGGCTTTGTTCATATAAAAATTTTGCCTGGTCAATTTGATACATTGTAGACATACCGGAAAATAAAGGCCAACTAAGTTTTAAACCAACTTCACCATTAAGATTATATGGATTTGAATGTTTCCAATTATCCCCGTAAGTACCGTTTGCAATTGCACTTAACGACGGCAAAGCACCTGTTCTTGCATAACCTATTGATTCTTTACTTGCCAAAACAGAACTTTCCCCTGCTTTTAATTCAGGGCGGGAAGTTAACGCCTCTTGCATAAGTTTTTGTATCTCATCCCCGGCTTGTAATTTAGTAATTTTACCGTCATCTTTTATTGCGGAAAGTTTAATTTCTGTAGATGGATTTAAGTTTAATAAAGTAGCTAAATTACCTTGAGCCTGACGTAAAGCATTTTCTGCTTTAACCACTTGTAATTGGCTTTGTTCATAACTTGTTTTGGCTTGTAATTTATCCACTAAAGTGACCATACCTAAGTCATAACGTTTTTTAGATTCTTGATATGCCCTTTGGTAAGTTTTATTACTTTCTTTATAACTGTCTAAAGAAGCCTTTGCACTTAAAGTACTCAAATAAGCATTGTTGACTTTCAAAATCAATTCTTGCAAGGCAGCATTATAAGAATAATTTGTAGCAGATAGTATTGCCTTATTCTGTCCAATTTGGGAAGAACGCCCTCCGAAATCATAAATTAACCATTGGGCACTTGCGGTTGCGGAGTAAGGTTCATTTCTTGTGGTACCATCTACATGTTCAATTTTATTTTCCTGCAATGTGCCTTGCCCGGTAAGCGTAACGTTCGGTAAATACTGCCCTTTTGAAGCCCCTAAAGCTGCCTCTTTTGATTTAAGGAGCATATACTCTGCACTTAAGGCAGGATTATTGCAAATGGCAACTTGCATTAAGTCCGGCAAAGAGACTTCCTTTTGCAAATTTGCTTCTATACAACCTTGAGGTGCTTTACTGTCATAAACACCATACAAATCAAGCCCGTTTGTTTGAGTAATAGCACAAAATACCGTTAAGGCAATTACTAAGTTCCTTTTCATTTCTTTTCCCTATGTATCCCTATGTAAGTTTATATAAAATGTTTACTTAGAACAGTCCATATTAGGTGCTGCCGGATCCACTGCTACCGCATCACAAATTCTAGTACCACCATCTGTTTGTATACACCACATTTTACTATCCTCTACGTGCATATATATAGTAAATATCGTGTTATTTTCAGTTTGACCATAATCAATTCTTACACAACCGTTATCTACGCCATTAGCATCAAGAATACTCATAGTATATAAACCTTTTTTCAATCTTCCGTTGGAAAGTGTTACATCATTACCTTTTATTAAACGGGTTCTATCAGAAATATGAGTATTGTTAAATGCATCGAAATAACGCCCATTTATTGCTAAACTCCTCTGCTGTGATTCGCGAATAATTTCCCCTAAAGAAATAGCCTCTGCAACCCTTGCTTTCATAATCACCCTACTATAAAGTGGGTAGGCAATTGATGCAAGTGTTGCAATAATTATAACGACTACCATCATCTCAGTTAAAGTAAAACCTTTTTTATTTTTCATAATTTCTCCTCTAATTTTAATATTCTTGACCTCTGGGCGTATCTTTAACCACAATTCCCATAGCAAGCAATTTTGCCCTGAGTTCATCTGACTTCTTAAAATCTTTTTGTTTTCTGGCTTCAGCACGTTCTTCTAAAAGTTTTTTTGCTTCGATAGAAATTTCCTTCTTTTCTTCTTCCAGCAAATTGAGCCCCAGAAAAGTATCGGCAAATTTTACAAACTGTAATTTTTCATCTACACTAGCCTCACTCTTAATAAAATCCCAAAGTAAAGAAAGAGCTTTAGCGGTATTCAAATCATCTTCCATCGCTGAAACAAAATTATTTTTTGACTCTTTTAAAATACTTGTTTCTTGAGTAATTTCTTTAGCACATTCTTTGATGTTTGCAATTTTAGCCTTTAAACCTTGACGGCTTTTCCTGGCAAAATCTAAACTGTCATAAGAAAATTCAAGTTGCGTTCTATAATGTGCACCAAGGCACAAATATCTGTAATCAAGAGGGCTGTAACCTTTCTCTTTTAAAGTATCTAAAGTGACAAAAGTACCGGCTGACTTAGACATTTTGCCAGCACTCATTACCAAAAACTCACCATGTATCCAATAGCGAACATATTGTTTACCTGTTGCCGCTTGCGCTTGGGCAATTTCATTGGTGTGGTGTATGGCAACATGGTCTATCCCACCACAGTGAATATCTAAAGTTTCCCCTAAATATTGCATGGCCATTGCCGAACATTCTATATGCCAACCGGGGAAACCAACACCCCAAGGGCTGGACCATTCCATTTGGCGTTTTTTATCTGTAGGTGAAAATTTCCATAAAGCAAAATCTGTGGCATTTCTTTTCTCCCCGAAATCGACACGTGCACCCGTTTTTAAACCTTCCAAGTGTGCTTTATTTATCAAAATACCGTAATCTGCGAATTTGGAAGTATCATAATAAATACCATCTGAAGTTTTATAGGTATAACCCTTTTCTTCAAGCGTTTTGACGAGATTTATCATGGCAGGGATATGCTCTGTTGCACGTGCAGTAATATTCGGGCGATGGCAGTTTAAAGAATCGAAATCTTCAAAAAATTTCTTTTCATAAAATTTAGCAATTTCCCAAGCACTTTTACCTTCACGAACAGAAGCAAGAGCCATTTTGTCTTCACCGGCATCTGCATCGGAAGTTAAATGTCCGACATCAGTTATATTCATCATATGTTTAACAGGTAAACTATAACGAAGCGTACGCATAAGTAAATCTTCAAAAATATAAGTTCTCAAATTACCTATATGTGCATAGTTATACACGGTAGGTCCACAACAATAACAAGTTGCTTCCTTAGGATTTAAAGGAATAAATTCTTCTTTTTTATGATGTAAAGTATTATATATTTTTAGCATTTTATTCGTGTTTATTTAACCTAATATTTTCATATTCTACAGGTATTTTCGCAAAAAAAGCATCACAAACCCTCTTACCCGATGTGTTAGCAAAATTTTCACTAAGCAAACATTGAACATTTATTACGGAAAGAGGATTAACAGTTCCCGCGGGTGAGAGAGTATAAGTAAACCCTTGTGTCCTGTAATTTTTAAGTATAGCATTATAAGATTTATCTAAAGCAGTTTGAAAAAGTTCAAGATCTGCACCGGTTGCATTTTTACTCAAAGGTATTTTTTTGCTTGCCATAACTACAACAGCTTCCCCGTAGGCTTGATTGCTGCTTTCAATAATTTCTTCTTCCGTAATTTCTATTACTTCCGGAATTTCTAAAGTATCCTCTTCTTCAGTATATCCTTCTTCCAAATTTAATTCAGTATAAGTGCTTGGAGCTTCATAAGAATGATAGTTGATACCGGAATACTGTTTATATCTTCGTGACATAGTATAATCACTGCAACCTGCAAGTAGTGTTAAAGTAAATACTAATAAAGTTAAACGTTTCATTTTTCCCTCTTTTATTTTTTAATTTTTACAGTGACAGCAGCAAAGCAAGAAAGTGCCTTACCTTTGCCGATATCACCTAAACCTTCATGACTTTTGGCTTTAAAACTGATATTATCAAGCCCTATTTTAAAAATTGATTCCAAAGACTTTCTTATCGTCAAATAATGCGGGCGCATTTTTGGCGTTTCGGCAACAAGTGTCACATCCATATGGGTAATTTTCGCACCTTTCTTTTTTAAAATCCCTAAAATTTTTTTAGTTATAACAACACTTGAAATACCTTTAATGCTTTTGTCTGTAGGAGGGAAATACTCCCCTATTTCCCCGGCGCAAACTGCACCTAAGGCAGCATCACAAATAGCATGCAAAACCAAATCCCCGTCACTATGACCAAGCATACCGTGGGTATGGGGTATAAGTGCACCGCCTAAAAAAAGTTTTAAACCTCTTTTATAACGGTGTGTATCATAACCGAAACCAAATTTTATTTCTTCTTTTTGCATAAAGCACTCGCTATTATTAAATCTTCCGGGGTTGTAATTTTTATGTTTTTATAACTGCCGACTACTGCCGTAATGTTAACCCCTAGTTTTTCAACTAACTGCGATTCATCTGTTGCCAAAATTTCTTTCCCATATTTTTTTAAGGCACTCCTTAAGATTTCAGCGTGGTAACATTGTGGTGTTTGCGCTGCAAATAATTCTTCCCTTTTTAAAGTTTTTACAACTTTACCGTTCTTTACCGTTTTAATCGTATCTTTAACAAATACCCCTAAAACCGCTGCCTTATTTTTCTGCGCTGCTTTTAAACAAGCTTCTATATCATCTTTATCCGTCAAGGGGCGTGCCCCATCTTGCACTGCAATTAACTTCGTATCGCCGGACACTTCTTTTAAACCATTTTTTACAGATTCTATCCTTTCAACACCTGCCGGAGCAAACTTTAAACCTTTAATTTTTGCATTGACGACTTTAAAAGTTTCCGGCGTAGTTACTACTACAATCTCTTTAACTCGTTTAATCTTTTTAAAAACTGTAATAGTTCTTAACAACACTTCCTTGCCGGCTACTTTCAGTAATTGCTTCGGGCGCCCCATACGTGTGCCTTTACCACCGGCTGCAATTATTACAGAAGTATCTTTCAGCATTATTCTTCGCTGTTACAAACACGGGTAAAGAACATCTTTCCTGCTGAAGTTTGTAATATTGAATATACTACCGCATCAGCACGCTTACCGATAAACTTACGACCACCTTCAATTACGACCATCGAACCATCATCCAAGTAAGCAATGCCCTGATCTTTTTCTTTACCTTCCTTCATAACGAATAATGAAATTTGAGTACCGGGTAAAAACACAGGTTTTAAAGAACGGGTTAAATCCGAAATATTTAAAACAGGCAAATTGAGAATTGCCCCTTCCTTATTTACATCGAAATCAACCGTGACTATAGATGCTTTATAGTGGTCCGCCAAGGATGCTATCTTACGTTGAGATGTTGTACCTTTTCCTTCCCTTGAAGTAGTAGAAACTCGCAAACCCCTTATGTCTCTTAATTTCCTTAAAATTTCTTGTCCACGACGGCCGCGCGCCTTTTCGGTTGGCTCTTTAGAATTTGCTAAAGAAGATAATTCCTTTTCAACAAAACTCGGGATCAATAATTCGCCGGTTAAACAGCCACTTTCACACAAATCATAAATACGGCCATCAATTAACGCCGAAGCATCCACAACTTTTATATGGCGCCCTTTACGTTTGATACCCATAACTTCAGGCGCACTGATTAAAGAAATACAGGCACTAAGCATTGTCAGTACTGCAGAAATTGTGGAAGAATTAGAGTGCCAAAAAGAAGAAACTTCCGGCAAAGCCATTTGCACTACCAAGTGTTGGCCTACTAAGAAAATTGCATAACCGATAAGCGCACCGAAAATTCCGATGAGTATTGACATAAATTTTAGAGTTCTTACAAAATATTCTGCTGCTACTAAAACTAATGCCAACAAAAATGATAAGATAACCGAATACCAATTATGTAAGAAGACATAAGTGAGCAACGGTAACCCTATCAATGCTGAACAACGAAATAACCAAAACAACATAAAATCCTCCAAGAGTAATATCCCTTCCCATTTTCCTCTTGCTAAAAAAGGGAGGTATAAGATATTTTACATTTTTATTAGTTTTACTGCAAAAAATATGTTAAAATGTATGAGAAACTTTATTTAAAAGAGGGTTAACGATTATGAAAAAGATGTTGGGTGTTTTTTTACTTTTTGCTGTTTTTTTAAGTTTGGGGAATCTTTCAACTGCCGGGACAAAGGAAGATAACTTATTGGTAAACGACGATAGAGTTTTCGCTTTATCCAACAAATACACTTCTATGCTTTCTGCTTTATATGAGGAAGAAGTTGCCGCCATCGGCATGGATTTATATAACTATGATGTCAGTATTAGCAAACACAATGCACGCAATGAAGGAGAGAAAGTCAAAGCATTAGATTCTTTATCTAAAACTTTAAATGATATTCGCCCTAACTCATTATCGGCTTTTGCGCAGGCTGATTATTACACCTTAAAAGAACTCATAGGTCTAAAATACTTTGATATCAAAAATAAAAACAAATTAGAACTTGATGCCTTATGGTATTTAGAACCGCTAAATACGGTTTATGAGGTATTACTAAAAAACACATTACCCATGCAAAAACGTATAGATTATTCTCTAAGGCTTTTAGAAATTATGCCGGAAACTTTAAAAGAAGCACAAGCAAATATCAAAAATCCGGCAGATTTAAATCTAAAATTAGCTATAGAAAAAATAGACCTTGAGATCGGTGCTATTCCGGGTTTAACGGAATTAATATCAAAAATCAGTGAAGATAAAACAATAAAAAATCAATTTAATCAAGCAACAAAAAATTTGGAAAAAGCTTTGTTGCAGTACAAAACATTTTTACAAAATAAATTAGGAGATCCAAATAACGGGGACTTCAGAATCGGTAAAAAAGATTATGAATATTTGTACAAAAAAGTATATATGCTCTCAGGATACGGTAGCTTAAAAAGCACTTTAAAAAATAATCTTGATCGAGCACAAAAATCTTTATTAGAAGGTATTGCTCAGCAAGTTATTGCATCACTAAACGAAGAAGAATTAGATGAAAGATTCTTGAACGGACAAGTAGCTGTATATCCTCAAGATTATTATTTACTTTATGAACAATATAAAGATGCACCGGAAAATAACAAAATATTAAATGCATATTCTGACAAAATAATGGCAACGGACCAATTTTTCGTAGATAATAAACTTTTCCCGACTCTTTCTTTACCTATCGTAATTACTCCAGCTCCGTCACTTTTTAAAGAAAGACCATCCAAAATAACTGTATTCCCCCCTATTCCTTTGGCACAAAAACCTACAGGGGAAATTTTAATTACCGTTCCGCAAATAACTAAAGTAAGCAAGGTAACAGGTAAAACAGGAAAAAAGAATAAAACAACCAAAATTATTCAGGAAAAAGATGAAAAATATTATAAAGATTATAATTATGGGAAAATAAAATTTAATACGGCAGAATTTATAACACCGGGGCAACTTTTAATTTATTCAATCGAACCTGCAAATGCTTCCTTGTTATATAAATTATCGAATGATATTTTCTATATACACGGTTGGATCAAATACGCTTTAGATACCGCATATGAAAATGGTTTCTTTGATAAAGAGGAAGACGAATTAAACTACCTTTGGTTTAATTATAAAAAAGCAATTTATGCTACGGTAGATTATAAATTACAAACAAAAGAATTAGATTTTGATTCCGCTTTAGACTATATAATAGAAGCAGGAATAAAAGAAGAAGAAGCTAAAACATACTTAAATTATTTAGCATTAAATCCTTTTGAGGCAGTTTCTTACATAGTCGGTGCAAAAGAATTTGAACGCTTGCAAAAGAAATACAAAAAGAAACTCGGAAAGGATTTTGATTTGGTAACTTTCCACACTAAAGTTCTTTCTTTGGGCCGCATTCCTATGATTGGTTTGGAGAAAAGTTTAGCAAAAGCCTATGCTAAAAAAGATGTTGATAGTTATTTCACTTTAACTTATTTTTAAATCGGATGATTAACTTTTTTAAAACCCGCGCGCTTTTTTAGGCGTGGGTTTTTTAGGGCCTAAATTAACTTATTTTATGAGTTCAAAAACAGAAAAAAATCCTTTTAAAGATAGAACAATTTCAAGATTACTTACCAAATTTTCAGCACCGGCAGTAGCCGGAATGTTCGTCATTGCTTTACATAATATAATATCACGTATTTATATCGGTAGATCTATTGGCGCATTAGGCATTGCCGGTATTGCGATAGTTTTTCCGCTTGCTATTTTATTCATGGCTTTAAGCGTACTTATCGGTATAGGTTCAAACGCTTTATTTTCAATATATTTAGGCAAAAAAGATGAAGAAAAAGCACGCCATACTTTGGGGAATGCAGTAGTATATCTTTCTTTGGTTGCAATATTTGCCTTAATCATTTCCTATATATTTTTGGAAGATATTTTAGTAGCATTCGGTGCAACATCGGAAATTCTACCTTATGCAATTGCATACACAAAACCCTTGCTCATAGCAAATGCTATGGCAATGGTTACCATAGGGTTAAACCATTTTATACGTTCAAGCGGACATCCGAAAACAGCAATGGCGACGCAAATTATCGGTGCTATAATCAATTTAATTTTAGCCCCTTTGTTTATTTTTTATTTTGATATGGGCATGGCAGGTGCTGCTTGGGCAGTAGTATGCGGGCAAGTTTGTTCTTCAGCATGGGTAATGGCTTTTCTAATTAGTAAAAAGACAAAATACCGCCTACAACTAAAATATTTAAATGCTGATTTCATTTTGTTTGTGGACGGCATAAAAATCGGTTTTTCGCAATTTATTTTTCAGCTTGCAAACAGTTTGCTTAATATTATTTTAAACCACTCACTTGTAAAATACGGTGGCAATTTGGCAGTTTCCGCAATGGGTATAGTTATTGCAATAAACACGATTATAATTATGCCGGTTATCGGTATCAGCCAGGGGGCACAACCTTTGGTCGGCTACAACTATGGTGCAAGGAAATATAATACCGCTATACAAACTTTAAAAATGGCAGTTCGTTGGAGTGTTATTGCAACTACGATTGGCTTTATTTTAACAGAAGTTTTTGCAAGGCAATTTGTTTCAATATTTAATTCTACAGATGATGCTTTAATCAATATGGCATCAAGCGCTTTAAGGTATTTTAATATCATGTTGCCTCTTGTACCGATGCAAATACTTACGACTGCCTTTTTTCAAGCGACAAACAAACCTTTAAAAGCCTTAATTTTAAGCCTTTCAAGGCAAGTTCTATTATTGATACCTGCCGTATTAATTTTGCCTTTATTTTTTGGTTTAAAGGGTGTTTTTATTGCAACACCTGTGTCGGATTTGATATCGATATTGCTTTCCAGTTATATGCTTAGAAGATATTTTATCAAGCATAAGCAAAACTTCTTTTTTTCAAACAGGTTCTAATAATTAGTTGCGTAATTTTATATAATAAATATATGCGGAAATTGGGGTTTGTAGTTTTTCTTTGTTTATTAAGTTTATCTTGTTTTGCTAAGTCTTTTAACTCTAAAGACGGAAGTTTTACTATATCACTGCCACAAAAATGGCAAAATGTTAAAACAGTAAAAAATGAAGTGTTAAGTTTAAAAAAAGGAAACAACAAAATCATTATATCTAAATTAGAAAATTGTAATAATTTAGATTGCCTTGAAAATACCGCAAATACCAGAATAAAACAATTAAAAAATAAAAAATTGAAATTAACAAAAAATACCTATTCCGGCGAAGAACTTAAAAAAAGCGAATTTTCCACCCTAGATCCATATTTATATTTTAGTTATACTGCAGGCGGATCGAATTTCACCGAAGGTTATTTTTTGGCAGATTCCAAAGCATATAAAATAGAGTTTTCCGGTATATCGAATACTGACGCCGACCTTTATTTATCTTTCATAGCCCCAAAGCCCAAAGAAATTGAAGACTTACCGCTTATAACTGATGAGGACCATTTAGTTGAAGAAAATATTTCTGCACCGGAAGCACAAAAGCCGGAGTGGCAACCTCTTCCAAACAATTTACCTGATAATAAAACCCAGGAAGAAACAAAAAATCAAAAACCGTATATATCAAAGAAATTTACTATTGTTGCTTCTCTTGTTTTTATATACCTTTCGGTTATGTTTTTCTTCTTCGTTTATAATTTTGTTTTTTCACCTCTTATGTATAAAAAGCAAACGAACCCAAAATCTTTCTACCCGATAATAGGTACCCGTTTATACGGCTCACCGGATTTGTTTTTTAAATTATATGACAATCAAGGTCATAATTTTATTATTACTTCTCAACGCTGGAGCAGTTTCTTAAAGGAATACGGATTTTACGGGGCAATTTCTTTTACATTACTTCACCTCATAATATATTCTTTGATGAGGCAAGATTTTACTTCTTCTATTTGGTTTAATACCGCTTTATCTTTATGTTATTTGTTTGCGGGATTTGGTTTAATATTTATGCTCGGGGGATATATACTTGATATTTTATTTCCCGCACCTATTTTTGTTTACACAGATAAAGGCAAAATTTTATTTAAAATCATACGCAGGAATAACGGCCTATTTAAATATTCCTATTTGGTATTAACCAGTGCTTACACCGTTGTGTTTCGTATAGAAACATGCAAAATTTTCTTTCAAAGAAAATTTAAAATCTTTGAAAAAGACGAACAAATTGCAACCATAACGGAGAGTTCATTACTCAAAGCCTTTGCACGCAAATTATTCGGGCACTTAGGTGGCAGCCTACGCACCGACTACTTAATAACCGGTAAAAATGAAAGCAAAGGGAAAATACTCTCTTTTAGACGTGCGACCGCAAATTTCCAAATTGATATTGATAAACCTCAAGCATTCTCCCCTGCTGCTTTGTTAACGGCATCTGCCGTAATATTTACAAAAAACAGGGATAAATTTTACCCTTGGTTCGACTAATTATGAATTTAATTGAATGTGTTCCTAATATCAGTGAAGGCTCAGACAAAAATAAGATTAGACAAATTTTATCTGCACTTACATCCGTAAAAGGGGTAGAACTACTTGGATGTGAAATGGGTAAAAGTGCAAATAGGACGGTTATAACATTTACTGCTCCTAAAGAAATTATTCCTAATGCAGCCTTATCCTTAATTAAAAAAAGCATTGAACTTATTGATATGCGTAAACATTCCGGTGTGCACCCCAGAATAGGCTGCGTAGATGTTTGCCCGTTTATCCCTCTTAAAAAAACAACCCTTGAAGATTGCTCTGAAATAGCAAGAAATGTATCACAGGAAATAGCAAAAAATTATGATGTGCCGGTATACTTATATGGGGCCGCAGCAAGCAATTTAAAGCGCCAAGAACTTAGTTTTATAAGAAAGGGCGGTTATGAAAACTTGATGGAAAAATTAACAGTTTGTCCACCTGATTTCGGCCCGAATAACTTAACAGAAAATGTTAAAAAATCAGGTGCTTTATGTATCGGTGCAAGGAATTTCCTCCTCGCTTATAATATTAATCTTAATACTAAAGATTTAAACTTGGCGAAAACAATCGCTAAAGAATTGCGCGCAAAACTATCCGGCATAAAAACTTTGGGTTGGTATATAGAAGAGTACGGTTTTTGTCAGGTTTCAATAAATATTGAGGACTATAAAAAAGCCCCCTTGTATTTGGTATACGAAACTTGTAAGAACATCGCAAGTAAATTTGATATTAAAGTGACGGGTAGTGAACTCGTTGGGCTTGCCCCAAAAGATGCTTTGCTTGACAGCGCCAAATTTTATTTAAACAAACAAAACCGAATTATGCAGGGTTTGCCCCACGGGGAACTTTTTGACCTGGTAGCAACAAATTTAAATTTAAACCAAATTTCCCCATTTATACCCGAAGATAAAATACTTGAACTCAAATTAAAAAATATAAATAATCAATAAAGCAAAATAACATGCAAACGCTTCACTTGCGTTTGCAAAAAATATGATGGGAAAGAACGCGTAAAATTCCTCTTTACAAAGCCCCTAATAAATGTTAAATTGTATATATACAGTGAGAGGTACTATGGATCTAAAAACTTTAGTGTTGTACAGCCCTATTAAAGGCAAGGCACTGGATATCACGCAAATTCCCGACGAAGCCTTTGCCCAAAAAATGTTGGGCGATGGTGTAATAATACTCCCGGAAGAAAATTTTATATATGCCCCCACGGATGCCGTGGTTAAAACTTTACACAAATGCTTACATGCAATTGTCCTAGAAAAAGACGGTTTCGAAATATTGATACATATCGGGGTAGATTCAGTATCTTTAAAAGGCCAAAGATTTAAAACTTTCGTTAAAGAAGGCGATAGAGTAATACGAGGCCAAAAATTAATTGAATTTGATAGGGATTTCTTAGCTAAATATATTCCCAGCAACGCCGTAATTATGGTTGTTGCCTCCCCCCTGGATGTGACCCTTAAAAAAGAGAATTTCGGGGAGACAAATATCCAAAATAAAATTTTTGAAATATCTTTAAATAATACCGCAATACAAGAAGACATTTCTGAAGATGAACGTTCCGCTACTACTGAAAAGTTTACTATTTTAAATAAAACGGGTCTGCATGCAAGGCCTGCCGGTGAAGTAGCCGCACAAGCACAAAATTTTAAAAACACCAATGTTTTTATGTTGAAAGACGATAAACAGGCCAATGCAAAAAGTGTTGTGGAGATTTTGGGCTTAGCAATAGAATACGGTGATAAAATTCAAATAAAAGCTTACGGCGATAATGCAGACGCTGCGGTATCTACAATTAAAACTTTTATTTCCGAAGATTTAAAAAATAACATTGTAAAACAAAATCCTATTATTGAACCCGTAAAACTCAATAAAACCGGGGAAACCAAAATAAAAGGTATCGGTATCCTTGACGGATTAAGTATCGGTAAGGCTTATGTGCTCAAGGATCTTCAGTTCAAAGTAGAAGAAAAAACCCCTTTAAGTCCGGAAGAAGAATTGTCAAAATTTTTAACATCCTTGCAACATGTTAAAAGCACATTAGACAAAGAACGCCATGCAGTGTACGGGCAAAAAGATCGGGAAGAAATTTTGCTTGCCCACATCACTATTTTGGAAGATCCGTTTTTAATACAAGAAACACGCCAGGCAATAGCCAAAGGTTATAGCGCTGCTTATGCATTTTCTACTGCTGTAAGAAGGGCTATAGATGTTTTAAAAAATACAGGCAATGATATACTGCGTTCCAGAATAGCTGATTTTATTGACCTGGAAACCCGTATCTTAACCGATTTAACCGGCAATAATTACTCTTTGCCTGAGTTTAAAGAAGATACAATAGTAATCGTAAAGGAACTTTTATCACATCATTTGAAAGAACTTAATGAACATGTTACAGGCGTAGTAATGGCAGAAGGCTCTGCTTTATCACATGTTTCAATAATGTTAAAAACTTTGGGGCTTCCTACAATTATCGGGGCAGGCCCGGCAGTTTTGGAAATTCAAAATGGGCAAGATATTATTTTGGACTCTAAACTCGGTATTGTTACTGTAAATCCCGCCAATATTAATGAGATAAAACAAAAAGTTAAGCTGCTTAAAATAAATAGAAAGAAAAATTTGCTTCATGCTTTTGATGCGGCAAAAACTAAAGATGGCGTTGAGGTAATCGTAAGCGGCAATATCGGCACAATAGACCAAGCCAAACAAAGTGCAGAACAAGGTGCGCAAGGCATCGGATTAGTAAGAACGGAATTCTTATTTGCTAATGCCAAAAAAGCACCTACCGAACAGGAACAATATGAAATTTATCAAAAAATAGCCGACTTGCAAAAAGGACATCCGGTTATTATCCGCACCTTGGATGTAGGAGCAGATAAGCCTATCCCTTTTATTCCGCAAATACAGGAAGAAAACCCTATTCTGGGCAGGCGCGGAATAAGAACTTCTTTTGCAAATGTGGAACTTTTAAAGACACAACTCCGCGCGATAATGAGGGTAAAACCCTACGGGATAGCAAAGATAATGATACCGATGGTAACCTTTATAGAAGAAATTAAAACAGTAAAGAGATTTGTCAAAGAAGAACAAGAGAAATTAGGTATAGATAAAGTTTCAGTTGGTATGATGATGGAAGTGCCATCCGCCGCCATAATGGCTGATGAATTTGCAAAGGAAGCGGACTTTTTCTCCATAGGAACAAATGACCTTACCCAATATATATTGGCATTAGATAGGGCACATCCTACTTTAAATTTCCTCTCAGACAGTTTAAATCCGTCTGTTTTGAGAATGATTGATATTATTGTAAGAGGTGCTAAATCCAAAAATATTCCAGTGGGTGTTTGCGGTGCTGTTGCAAGTGAACCCGCCGGTGCTATTTTACTTATGGGCCTTGGCATAAGGGCCTTAAGTGTAGTACCCAGTGTAGTTGCAGATATAAAAGCTTTAATTCGTCAATTAGATATCAAAAAGTGTGAAAAGGTGGCCCAAAAGGCACTTACTTGCACAAGTGTCGGAGAGGTTAGATCTATGGTTAAAGAGGAGTTCGATTTATAATTATGAGAGATTTTCTTAAAAAAATATCGGCATTTTTCGTAACTTTAGGTAAATCTTTAATGTTACCTATTGCCGTACTTCCGATAGCCGGTTTACTTCTCAGATTCGGTCAACCGGATATGCTAAATATCGAATTCTTAGCAGCTGCCGGAAATGCTGTATTTAATAATCTCCCAATTATATTTGCCCTTGGTGTCGCGGTAGGATTTTCCAAAGAAGAACACGGCGCAGCAGCATTATCCGCTTTCGTAGGTTATATGATTATGACTGCGGGAATAAAAGTTTTTAATGACAAAATAGATATGCAGGTGCTAGGCGGTATTATTATGGGTGTAACTGCAGGAACACTTTATAATAAATACAAAGCAGTTAAACTTCCCCCATTTCTTGCATTTTTCGGTGGCAGACGTTTCGTGCCTATAATCACAGGATTGTTTGCGGTTGTTTATGCATTGATCTTCGCATATATTTGGCCGCCTATTTCCAATGTAATATCCGGTTTCGGGAATTGGGTTATAGCAAGCAATAATATAGGTTTATTCTTCTTCGGTGTGGCAAACCGTTTACTTATACCTTTAGGTTTGCACCATGTATTGAATAACTTCATTTGGTTTCAGTTCGGTGATTTCAGTGTTGTTGAGGCCGGTGTGCAAGTTATGAAACACGGCGATTTATGGCGCTTTTTCGCAGGGGATCCTACTGCCGGTGCCTTTATGGCAGGGTTCTTCCCGATAATGATGTTTGGTTTGCCTGCTGCAGCACTTGCGATGATAATGGAATCTTATAAAGAAAACCGCAAAGCCACTGCAGGTATATTGATCAGTGCTGCTTTAACTTCCTTTTTAACAGGTATTACAGAGCCGATAGAATTTGCCTTTATGTTTTTAGCTTTCCCTCTATATGTTTTGCATGCGGTTTTAACAGGTTTAAGTATGGTAATCATGAACTTACTTAACGTTAAACTCGGCTTTACATTTTCAGCAGGTTTATTTGATTATCTTTTGAACTTCGGAATAAGCACAAATCCTTGGTTAATGCTTATTGTCGGCGTAATTTACGGAATTTTATATTTCTTATTGTTTAGGTTTGCTATACGCAAATGGAATTTGAAAACACCCGGTAGGGAAACAATACCGCAATTCCAACAGGAAAGTGTTCCACCAACCCAAAAGCAAGTGCAAACAAATGAAGAAGATTCAAGGGGCTCAAAATATCTGATTGCTTTAGGCGGTAAAGAGAATATTAAAACTTTGGGTGCTTGCGCTACACGCCTGCGTTTAGAAGTTTTTGATAACGCAAAGGTTGATACGGAAACCCTAAAATCATTAGGGGCAAGAGGGGTCATAAATAAAGAAGGTATAGTACAGGTGATTATTGGCCCGGAAGCAGATTTGATAAATGATGAGATACATCAAATAATGGAGAAATAAAATGAAAAAGTTATTTTGTTTGTTTGTATTTTGTAATTTGGCACTAACAGGATTTGCTTTTAACTTGGGGGATTTATTTATTAAAAATTCTCGTTTTTGGCAAAATGAAATTTCTGCAAGCATATTTGAAGGGGATACAGTTTCGGCAGGTTTTATTTTTGATCTTACCGATTATGAAGGTTCAAACGACAAAATTTATTCTTTTCATTTGCCTTTTATGTTAAGTTTCCCGATTGTCGATCTAACATTGGTACCTTTTTGGTACCCTGATGCCAATGAAGCTTCAGCTTATGGAGGGAGTTTAAAACTTGAGGGCATTTTAAGAAGTGATGATATAAATAATATTTACGCCGGCGGTTATTTAAAAACTGCTTTTGCAAATCAAAAAGCAAATATGGCAAGAGGAACCTCCCCTCTAAATAAAGAAAATTTTAAACAGTGGGCTTTTGAAGGTGGGCTTAATTTCAACTTCGCAAATCTTTACAATTTTAATATTAACGGAAATATTTTTACATATCCGGATAAAGTAAACGATATAACTGCTTTCGGCGGTATCATGAATCAAAATGAACTTGCTGACTTGGGAACGATAGATTATGTTTTAAATTTACCGCGCTTTTCCACAGGTGGAAGCATTACATGGTTATCTACTGAAAACAGTACAAAAACTACATTAAGTTATAAGTATATTAACTATGAAAATGATTTAATAGCGCATTCAGTGATGATTAAAACTATAATTCCGATTACGGAAAAATTAGTAACAACTTTAATATACAACCATCTATTTGAAAAACATCATACTAATAGAGACTTATTTGGTGTTGGGTTAAATTATTTATTTTAGAGGTAATTATGGAAGAAAAAGAAAAACATGCACAACATTCTACGGAAGGGGATAATTCCCTCGCCAAAGATGCAGCCACAAGGGTATTATCTTTGGTATCACATAAATTAAAAACACCTCTTTCAATTATTAATGGTTATTCTGAGGCAATTCTTTCCTCTGTAAAACCGGAAGAGATGTCTTCTTTTAACATAAAAGCACTTGAAGATATCAATAAACAAGGGGAAAAGTTAAGTGTCTTGGTTGACAAGTTGGTAAGGTTCGCTAATATCAGTGATTTACTCCCGGAAGATTTAGTAAAGACAGATGTAAATGTAAGGAAAGTATTTTCAGATACATCTTCAAAATGTATTCTTAGAGATGATTCAATAAGTATAACTTCATCGGACAATACTATACGTAAAAAAGCGCCTACTATAGAAGTTAAATGTGAAAATGATACTACCGTAAAAGCAGACGGAACTTTGCTTGCTATTGCGATAGAGGAATTAGTGGACAATGCAATAAGATTCAATAATAATGTATCTAAAAAGATACGTTTATTCTATTACCAAGATAACGGAAAAGATGTTTTAGCTGTAGCAGATAACGGCGTAGGTATCAGGGAAGAGCATATAACTAAAATTTTCCATAAATTCTATCAAATAGATGACTTTTTTACAGGTCAAATTGAAGGTTGGGGGCTGGGCCTCGCTTTAGTTAAACGTATTATGAATTTACACGGCGGGAATATTACTGTTCGTTCTCAATATGGGGTTGGGACAATTATTTCTTTAGTTTTCCCTAAAGCTGCTGATGACAAAAAACTTAAAAGCATTTAACTCGGAATTTAACGAACAAATTAAACTTTTTTCCTCATTGATAAAAGATTTCAAAGTACTTGAGGACAGGTTTGATAAAATCTTAGTTCAAAAAAAACGCAAATTTGAAGTGCGTGATACTGCTTTTGAACAAGATTTTTTAAATTTTGCTTTAGCTTTACAAAAATTTGCTTTTAACGTATATGATTCTATACAAGAACTCCGTTTCAATTGCTTAAAAATTTTCCCTACTGAAGAAACCCTTACTCTAAAAGAACTTGCGATATCTTGTAATGTCTTTAATAATAATATTAGGAAATTTGACGCACTGTTCAAAATATTAGATCCGCAAGTTTCGGCTGCTTCTTTAAATTTAAAATGGGGTATAATAGATATCGCCCATAATGATTTTTTAAATTTGGAAAAGCAACTTATATCCTTAGTAAAAGAGGTCAGAAAATATTATGAATAAATCTTCAAAATCAGTACCGGCACCGGCAACCGTTAGCACATATAATAAAATAAATACCCTTTGCCTAACAATTATTGCATCTGTATGTATAATAATTGCGCTTATTTATACGCGTGCAATTTTAGTACCTTTGGTGATATCGGTCTTCGTTTTCACTATGATTACCCCCCTCATCCGTTATATCAAATACTTTACACGTTGGCCTAAATGGTTATGTGTCCTAATTGCAACAACTGTTGTTTTAGTACCTCTTGTGCTTACCATAATTTTTGTTGCCAACTCTATATCAAACTTCGCCCAAGAAGCATTAACCTACCGGGTAAAAGTACTTGAAGCTTTAAACCACTTCACAGCATTTTTAAAGAGTTTGCAAATACCTGTCCCGGAAGAATTCCTTAATTTTACAAGTATAAGGGAGGTTTTATCTGTCCCACATTACGGTAAATTTTTAAAGGGGGTAGGCTCAGGTGCTATGACATTTATTTCTTACTCCTTTTTAATATTTATCTTCTTATTTTTTATGTTACTTGGTAGCGGGCGCACAAAAATCACTAATGATTTACTTAAAGAAATTCAAAATAAAGTTTCTGCTTATTTATATATTCATATCATAATGTCTGTAATAACCGGTTTTTGTGTATGGGTAGTATATACGACATGTGGGCTTGATTTAGCAATAATGTTCGCTGCCTTAACGGTACTACTTAACTTTATACCTAATATCGGCTCCGTTTTAGCAGTTATTATTCCTATGCCTATTGCTTACTTGCAATTCGGGTGGGGTGTAAAATTTGTTTTGATTTTGCTTATTCCGTCTATCATCCAATTCGTTTTGGGCAGTTTAATTGAGCCGAAAATCTTAGGTGACGGTGTAGATTTACACCCGGTTGCTGTAATAGGTTCTTTGATCTTCTGGGGCCTTGTTTGGGGTATACCGGGCGCGTTCATGGCTGTACCTATGACGGCAGCGCTTCGCATTGTTCTTGCTAAACTTGAGCCGACACGCCCCTTTGCGGAACTATTATCAGGCAGATTACCGAAATAAGAATTTATTTTAATTCTTTCCAGGCAGATAAAAAATCTTTAGGTGGTTCCACTTCAAAACACTCTTGCCTATGTGTTATAGGATTTTTAAATTCAAGTTTACGCGCATGTAACATCAAACGAGGGGCTGTTGCACCTTTATAAAGCCAATCGCCCAAAACAGGGCAACCCAGCCAATTCATATGCACACGCAACTGATTTGTGCGGCCTGTTAGAGGATGCAATTCAACCCAATAAAATTTACCTTTTTGGTGTTTGACTTTAAATTTTGTTTGTGCTTCACGACCTACGGGTGAGGCCTTTATTCTGCCACCTGCTTCGCGTCCTATCGGGACATCAATTAAACCTTCTTTTTGGGGCATTTCCCCGCAACATATTGCATTATAAGTTTTATGGACTTCGCGGTTTGCAAACATTTCCATCATAGCACTTTGGAAACGCTCATTTTTGGCAATTAACATTATTCCGCTTGTTTCTTTGTCAAGCCTGTGAACAAGGCCAAGGCGTGGCATATTTTTATCAAAATTGGCAGGAGGGTTTGCATATATAGCCGAAACCAAAGTTTCCTCTGAAGCAAAAAGCGCAGTTTTATTTTCTTCCCATGCAAGACTTTGCGGATGAACAAGCAGCCCTGCCGGTTTATTGATTACAAAAAAGTTTTTTCCCTCGAAAATGATTAAATCCTTAATGTGTAATGTATTTTTTATCACAGGCCAAGTTATTTTTATTTCGTCACTTTCTTCCAGGGGATAAGATGGTTTTACTGTTTTACCGTTAACCGTAATTTGCCCTTTTTTTATTAAGTTTTGTATCAAATTCCTTGAGTGTTCGGGGAAGTTTTCCGTCACAAAAATATCAAGCCTTTCAGGCCTTAATCCGTTATATTTTAAAATATCTTGTTTTGCGCTCATTTTTCTTTTCTCTTAAATAAAAATACCGATATAACTATTAAAATTATAGCAATTATTTGCGAAGGCGAAAACCCAAATAAACCAGCCCCTCTATCGTCAAACCTAAAATATTCAAGCACAAAACGGATAACCCCATATCCAAGCAAATAACCTGCAAAAATTACGCCTTTTTTATGAGGTTTTTGGTAGAAATAAAGCAAGATAAAAAATAAAATTAATACAGCAAAACTTTCCATAAGTTGTACGGGATATAGGCCAACATTATGTAAATGATGGGGTACTAAACTTTGAGGATCAGTATATTTAACAGCCAAGAAATTATGGGAAATTTTACCATAGCAACAACCTGCTAAAAAGCAACCAATACGCCCGATTGCATGGCCTAGTGCAAGCGGTACAGCAAAGAAATCAAGTGCCGGCAATATCGGCTGTTTATACCTTTTAAGCCAAATATAACCTGCCGTAAAACCGCCTATAAGCCCACCGTAAAAAACAAAACCATAACGTATTTTTTCAGTTAAATTTGAAGATAAAAAATTATCAAAATTAAACCAAATATAAAATACTTTTCCCCCGACAAGAGCCCCGATAACTATCCAAAAAACAAGATCAAAAATTTTATCTTTATTAAGCCCGAGTTTTGCTTGTTCTTTATAACAATAATAAAGGCCTGCTGCATAAGCCAAGGCCGTCATTATGCCGTAAGAAGGAATAGGAAAACCGAAAATATGTATAAAAGGATGCATTAAAGCATATCCTCCAATATTTTAGGGTTTTCCTTAGCCATTTTTAAATATGGGTTTGTGGCAAGTTCTTGCTTGATAGTACTTTTAAATCCGTCATTTATACCGTAAGAATGCCCGGAATAAATTACTGTATCCTGCGGTAATCCAGCAAGCATAGTTAAACTTTGAATTAAATTATCGGGGTTAGCTCCTGGCAAATCTGTTCTGCCGACCGAATTTACAAATAAAGTATCCCCGGTAAACAAAACATTATCTATCTTTATACAAACGGAACCGCGTGTATGGCCGGGTGTTAAAAGAACCTCTATATTCAGCCCTGCAAATTTAAATTCTTTGGGTGCTTTATAGGTCTCTATTAAATTATTAGGGAGTTCACAAAACGTTTCATCTTTTTCTTCCAAGTAACCCTTTAAACCGTATTTTTTAAGCAATTGATCGGCATTTGTCATATGATCCTGATGCGCATGTGTAAAAAATACAGCAACCGGCTTTAAAGATTTATTTTCTAATAATTTATAAATCGCAGCCATATCCCAAGAGGGATCAATTAAAATTGCCTGCCCCTCGTTTTCAACGATATAAGTGCAATTGGACATAGGTCCTAACATAAGTGTATATATTTTCATTTTTTTATCCTAAACTCTATTTCCCCTTCACGTGCCATATTATAATTAACACGGGCTTCTTCCTCCAAGAAAGAACGATCACCGGAAAGAATTTTGTTATATTCTTCATTTAATTTTTCATATTCGGCGTCAAGTACATCAATTTTTTCATTTAAATTACGCATTTTAAGCGAGTTATGCAATAACGCGAAGAAGCTGTCATTAAATACTAAAACCGCCAACAAAATTGCGATAATAATCAACAAAATATTACGTTTATTTTTAAATATTTTCATTATCTTTTAAAGTAATCAGCATATTTTGCTTTTTTACCTAATTCCTCTTCAATTTCAAGCAGTCTATTATATTTGGCCGTTCTTTCCGACCGTGCCGGAGCACCTGTTTTAATTGCACCTGCATTTACTGCAACGGCAAGATCTGCTATAAAAGTATCCTCTGTTTCACCAGAACGGTGTGAAATTATCGGCAAATATCTTGCTTGTTTTGCCATTTTTATAACTTGCACCGTTTCTGAAACTGTACCTATCTGATTTAATTTTATCAAAATTGAATTTGCAATTTTACCGGTTATACCTTGTTTTAAGCGAATAGGGTTTGTAACGAATAAATCATCTCCGACAATATTTAATTTTTTCCCAAGTTCTTTTGTAAGGTACTGCCAAGCGGGCCAGGCATCTTCCTGTAAAGGATCTTCTAAAGAAATAAGCGGATATTTTTTTGCCCAATTTTTATAAACTTGTATAAGCCCTTTATAATCAAGTTTCTTACCTTCAAAATAATAAATTCCGTTTCTAAAGAACTCACTTGAAGCGGCATCTAAAGCGATTTGCATTTTAGGGTAGCCTGCTTTTTTGGAAGCTTCCACTAATATCTTTAAAGCGTCTTCATGCTTTTTTATTTTAGGTGCGAAACCGCCTTCGTCGCCGACAGAAACACTCATTTTTTTACTTGCTAACAAAGATTTTAATGTATGATAAGTTTCACTTGCGGCACGAAGGGCATCCTTAAAAGTTTTGGCAAAAGCCGGCACAATCATAAATTCCTGTATATCTAAACCACTGTCTGCATGCTTGCCGCCATTAATAATATTCAACATCGGTACAGGCAAAAGATATTGCTTTTCCTTAATGCCGTAAACCTGCCTTAAATATTTATAAAGCGGCATATTTTTGCTTGCAGCACCTGCCCGCAAAACAGCCATAGAAATACCTAAAATAGCATTTGCACCATAGGTGGTTTTATTAGAACTGCCATCTAATTTTAAAAGAACTTTATCTATTTCCAAAACATTTTTAAAGTTTTTGTTAACTAAATGTTTTTTTAATTTCTCAACATTTTTCTTGGCTTTTAAAACACCTTTACCGAGAAAACGATTTTTGTCTTTATCTCTTAATTCCAACGCCTCGTGGCTACCGGTGGAAGCACCGCTTGGAACACTTGCAATACCTATAAAACCCCCATCCAAGACAACAGTCGTTTTAAGAGTAGGAAACCCACGCGAATCTAAAATCTCGCGTGTATAAATATCCTTAATTTTCATAATACCCCCCGTATTATTTATGATAAGTTAGCAATTATTTTTTTAGCCTCAGCAATTAAGATACCAGGAAGTTTGGGATCTTTTGCTTCGGCGTAAATTCTTATCAAATTCTCCGTTCCTGAAGGGCGGAGAGCAAGCCACGCACCGTTTTTTAAGATAAATTTAAAACCGTCACTTTGATCAATACGCCAAACAGACATTTTGTTTATTGAGAGTGGAGGTCTTAAATTTAATTTCTCCATAATTTGCATTATTTCAACAGCCTTTTTGGGGATACTGACTTTTTGATCATAACAGGGTTTGTACTTTTTGTAGAAATCTTTAAAAATCTGTTTTAAATTTTTACCGCTCATGGCAATCATTTCAAGTACGAGCATACAAGCCAAAATACCGTCTTTATCCGGTGTGTTTCCGGATACTGCTATACCGCCTGATTCTTCCGCACCAAAGATATATTGCCCACTAATCATTAGTTCATTAATATATTTGAAACCGACAGGTGTTTCCCTTACAGTCATGCCGTGGCTTTTAGCAACTTCGTCAATCAAATTTGTAGTGATTAAACTACGGCAAACACGCCCTTGTTGTTTACGTTTCAAAATAACGTGTTCAAGTAAAATAGGGGCAATTTGGTTTGGGGAAATCCACTCACCGTCCGGCCCAATAATACCGAATTTATCACAATCGCTGTTACACGCAATACCTAGGTGTAATTTTTTACTTACGACAAGTTTACTTAAATCTTTCAAAGACACAGGCCCGGCATTTGGAACTGTTCCTCCAAATAATACATCACGTCCCTCATTAATACCATATATTTCAACACCGCCTATTTTAGTTAAAAACTCACGAAAATAATTATCAGCAGCACCAAAAAGAGGATCTATACCTATTTTTAACTTCGCCTTTTTAATAGCTTTCACATTAATGAAAGACATTAAGTGTTTTAAGTATTCGTTTCTAAAATTTTGCTCGGCCACAGCGGCATTTTTATAACCGAACTCAGTAATTGAACGTGTTACCATATTAGCCGGTAATGTTTTCGCTTCGATATCTGAAACTACTTCATTGTTTGCGATACCGCCATAATATGAAATCCATTTAAGGCCGTTTTGTGTATATTCACCTTCACTTGCGGTAATAACAACTGCACCCACTGCACCTTCATTTAATACGGCCCATTCGGCAACAGGTGTCGGTAAAGGATATTTAGCACGGCGTACTGTTATACCTTTTGTGGTTAAGACATCACACACTACATCCGCAAGATTTTGGGACATAAAACGTGTATCCCCACCGACTAGAACAAGCGGGCGTTTAAATTTTAAGCCTTTTTCTGCTAAATGTTTTTTATATCCTTCACCTTCGAAACCATAGTAAGGATCGGTAAAAATATGTTCAGCAATACCACAAGCCAAACGATAAATATTGTGGGCGGTTACAGTTTCACCCAAAGTGCCGCGAAACCCGGCGGTAGAAAATTTTAAATCTGTTGCCATAAAAACCTCTGAAATTGTAAATTATCCACTAGAGTATATTAAATTACAAGAGAAAATGCAAATTTTTTATTCTATGGAACGGGTATTAACAATTTCGGCTATATACATTGTGTGGGTATCCCCGTCTTGATACCAAGTATCATTGACAATTTCATCAAGTTCGGAAAGTTTTATTTCCGTTTGATAAAGTACCATACATTCATAATGTAAACCAAGCATATCGAGACAAGGAGTGTTTATTTTTTCACTCTCAAGTATTTTAAGTTTTTGTGTGGAGATTTTATCTTCATCTTTACCGGAAACAGTCCCGCAATGTGCCAATTCTTTTTGCATATCGCAATTTAAAGGAACGGAAACAGTAAATTCCTTTGAACCGTCTAGTAAAGTTTTTGTATGGCGGCTTTTACGAACTAAAACCGTCATCACGGGTTTGCGCCAAATTATACCGATTTGCGCCCACCCGATAGTCATGACATTATTTTCCCCGGCATATTGTGTGGTTAAAAAAGCGCCTTTATCTAATTGTTTTAAAAAGTCTGAAATTTTATAATCGTATGCAACGTTTTTAATATCTGTTTTATATTCCTTTTTCATAATCCCCCCTAAAATAACTTCAATAACCTTGTAGCCATTTTACATTATTTTTAAAAATTAGGCAAAAAATACCCCCACGCTTAATAGGCGTGGGGGCTGAATTAAACAACTTATTTAAGATGTGTGCTGACAATTTTTGTCATTTCAAACATATTAACTTGATTTTTGCCGAAAATGCATTTCAAAGTTTCATCAGCATTGATCATGCGTTTATTGTTTGTATCTTGTAAATTGTTTGTTTTGATGTAAGCCCAAAGTTTTTTGACGACTTCGGTTCTCGGTAACGGATTGCAGCCAACTACCTTTGAGAGTTCAGCGCTCGGTGTGAGCGGTTTCATAAATGTTGCGTTTGCTTTTGCCATAATAATTCTCCTTTGTTTTTATTTTCTTATATTGTACTATATTATTTAACAAGTTCTGCAAGTTTAGGTGCAGCACTTAAAATTTCTTGAGAGCAACCGTCTTTAAACTTTTCAAAGTTCTTGACGAAAGCTGCTGCAAGTTCTTGGTATTTTTTATAATACTCATCCTTATTTGGCCAAATATTTGCCGGTTGTAAAATTTCTGACGGAACACCTTCGCATTCGCAAGGAATTTCAAAACCAAACACTGTATCTTTTACAAAATTAACTTTTGCAAGTTTACCATCTAAGGCAGCATTTAAAAGTGCACGGGTATATTTAATACTGATGCGCTTACCAATACCATAAGGGCCCCCTACTAAACCCGTGTTAACGAGCCAGCAGTTTGCGTTATATTTTTCAATTTTTTGCTTTAAAAGTTCGGCATATTTGGAAGGATGTAATGCCATAAAAGGCCCGCCAAAACATGTGCTGAAAGTTGTTTGCGGTTCTTTTACGCCCTTTTCCGTTCCGGCCACTTTGGCGGTATAGCCGCTGATAAAGTGGTACATTGCCTGTTCTTTTGAAAGTTTTGAAATCGGGGGTAAAACACCAAAAGCATCATAAGTTAAGAAGATAATATTTTTCGGATGTGGCCCGCGTTCTGAAGGAACAGCATTGCTAATATAATTAAGCGGGTAAGATGCACGGGTGTTTTCTGTTAAAGCGGCACTGTCAAGGTCCAAGGTGCGGGTGTTTTCATCAAATACGACATTTTCCAAAATAGTGCCAAAGCGGTGCGTTGTTGCATAGATTTGAGGTTCTGCTTCTGCAGAAAGTTTAATAACTTTTGCATAGCAACCACCTTCAAAATTGAATACGCCATCATTATCCCAACCGTGTTCATCATCACCGATAAGCCCACGGTTTACATCAGCGGATAATGTGGTTTTACCTGTACCGGAAAGGCCAAAGAACAAGGCACTGTCATTATTTTTGCCGACGTTGGCAGAGCAGTGCATTGTCATAATACCCCTTTGCGGTAACATATAATTCATTACTGTAAAAATTGCTTTTTTGCTTTCACCTGCATAAGCAGTACCGGCAATTAAAACAATCTTTTTGTTAAAGTTGATTAAGATTGCTGTTTCACTTTCGGTACCATCAGTTGCGGGGTCTGCTTTCAAATTAGGTAAAAATACAACGGTAAATTGCGGAATAATGTTTTGCCTTTCTTCCGGTTTAGGTTGAATAAACATATTGCGGGCAAAAATATTATGCCATGCATATTCTGAAACTACGCGGATCGGCATTCTGGAAGCTTCTGCGGAACCGACATATGCATCTCTCACAAAAAGATCAATGTTTTCCATATACTTTTTGGCTTTTTCAAAAAGAATATCGAAATATTTTTCATCTATCGGTTTATTACTTTTATTCCACCAAATTTTATCTGCTACTTCCGGTGTTTTGACAAAAAATCTGTCATTTGGTGCACGTCCTGTTAATTTGCCTGTTTCCGTACAAAATGCGCCACCATAAGTTATGTTACCTTCACCTTTGGCAAGGGCCATTTCATATAATTCTTCGGTAGTTAAGTTCCAATATACGGTTTTATTTGTTTTGATACCGATATTATCTAAACCATATTTGCTTTCATAAGCACATGCATTAATCTTTTTCATACTTACCAATCCTTTTTAACTAATTTATCACCGATCTGTATAGGATCAGTGTCATTTTTATCTAAAGCCCAGATTAAGCGCCTTAAACCTTCACGAATATTTTCTTCGCTGGCGCAATAACTGATGCGGACATAACCGTCCACCCCAAAGTTTGCACCCGGTACTACAGATAATAAAATTTTATCAAGCAAAAATTCGGCAAAAGCCATTGAACTTTTGTTGTATTTGGAAATGTTTACAAAGGAATAAAATGTTCCTTGCGGGGTAAAAACTTCAATATCTTTAATCTTTGCAAGTTCCCCAAGTAAAACATTTCTGTTGTGTTCTAAATTTTTACGGAGTTCATCAATAACCCCTTGATCCCCTTCCAAAGCACCCAAAGCGCCGGCTTCGCACAAGGAACTGTTACAAGAAGTTGTTTGTGCTTGCATGCGGCCCATGGCGGCAATAAGTTCCGTATTGTAAGAAACGCCCCAACCTATACGAAGACCTGTTAAACCGTATACTTTTGATACACCGTTAACTGCCAAAATGTTTTGTGGGTTTTTTGCATATTTAAAGGGGCTTACATAACTGCCGTTATCAAAGACAAGACGGTTATAAATATCATCTGTCAAAAGCCAAATATTTTTTTGTTCACAAAATTCCACAATACCTTTGATAAAACTTTCCGGATATATCAAACCGCTTGGGTTATTTGGGGTATTGATCATTATTCCTTTGGTTTTTGAAGTAACTTTTTTAAGTAAATCTTCTAAAGTAATTTGTAACCCTTTTGAGGGGCGTGCCTCTACAGGAACACCACCGACAAGTTTAATCATTTCAGGGTAACTTACCCAATAGGGAACGGGGTAAATTACTTCATCGCCGGGGTTAACCGTACAAAGCAAGAAATCATAAATTGACTGTTTTGCACCTACTGAAATTACTACATTTTTGTTTTCAATATCTATACCGTAAACATCTTTGGTAAATTTGGTAACTGCCTTTTTAAGTTCAGGAGTACCTGAAGCAGGTGAATATTTTATTTTGCGGCTTTGTGCTTTTTTAACAAGAGCCTCAACGGCAGCAATAGGGGCAGGAAATTCCGGTTCACCGCCGCCCAAATGAACAATTGGTTTGCCTTCCTTTCTTAATGCTGCAACTTTTGCATTTAATTTAAGTGTAGGTGAATCACCTATTATGGTTGCTGTGTTACTTAGTTTCATAAGTATATTATACAATTAAAATAGGTAATCTGCTATACCTTTGCCAAATATTGTAAAATATACATATATACTATAAAACGGAGATTTAAAATGATTATCTTATCCTTAAATTGCGGAAGTTCTTCAATAAAATACAATCTTTTTGATTGGGACCAAAAAATGAATATAGCAGTAGGGCTTATTGAACGCGTCGGCTACCAAGATGCACAAATGACACAAGAAGCCCCCGGTAAAGAAAAATATGAAGTTACCTTTAATTGCCCTGATTTTAAAGTGGGTATTGAAAAAGTTTTAAGTTCTTTGACTGATCCCAAAATCGGTGTTATTAAAGATATGTCTGTTATAAGTGCAGTAGGCCACCGTGTAGTTCATGGCGGTAAACTTGCTAAATCTGAAATTATTACACCGGAAATTATTGCCTATTTAAAAGAAATTGCACAACTTGCGCCTTTACATAACCCGGCAAATGTTATGGGTATGGAAGCAGCAATTTCCGTAATGCCCAATATTAAACATGTCGTTATTGCAGATACCGCTTGGCACCAAGCCATGCCGGCAAGTTCTTATATGTATGCACTTCCTTATGAATGGTATACAAAATATCAAATGCGCAGATACGGCGCCCATGGTACTTCCTATTTATATAATGCAAAACGTGCGGCCGCATTACTCGGCAAAAACCCATTTGATTGCAATTTAATTATTTGCCATATCGGTAACGGTTCAAGCATGAACGCAGTTAAAAACGGCCTTTCTTTTGATACTTCTATGGGTTTAACACCTCTTGAAGGTTTAGTAATGGGTACACGCTGTGGGGACTTTGACGCATCAGTTGCTTTCCAAATGATGGAACGCGAAAATATTGCACCTGCCGAAATGTACAAAATTTTAAATAAAAAATCAGGCGTACTAGGTATAACCGGTAAATATCAAGATAGGCGCGATGTCGAAATCAATGCCGAAAAGGGTGACGAACGTTGCAAACTTGCTATTGAAATGGAAGCCTACCGCATTAAAAAATATATCGGTGCATATTCCGCTTCCTTAGAAGGCAAACTTGATGCTGTTGTATTTACCGCAGGTGTTGGCGAACGCGGGCCGGTTTACAGGCAAAAATCTTTGGAAGGGCTTGAATATCTCGGTATAAAAGTTGATAAAGAACGCAACTTTGCCGCCATGACAAGAAATGCGGAAAGTTTAATTTCCGCGGAAGATTCCAAAGTAAAAGTTTTTGTAATTCCTACTGATGAAGAAGCGGTTTTTGCGGAAGACGTTGCCGCAATTTGCAACGGTACTTATGATATACACACCAAGTTCCATTATTCTTTTGAAAGTATTAAGTACAGGAACAAACTCCGTGATGAATCTTTAAAGAAAGAATTAATTAAGAAACCGTTCTTGAGAAAAGCAATCATCAACACCCCCAAAGAAATTTTAGGGGAGTAGTTGATAATTTATTATTTTAATATTAATGCCCGCGTACTTTTTGCGCGGGCATTAATGTTTATCTCATTAAATTACACTAATTGTATTTTATTTATTTTTCAATATAATATCTTGCAGAGATATCCAAGCAGACATATCTTGCATTTGATTTTGCCATGTTTGATTATCATTTGGAATAGCAAATTTTTTAACATCTAGTAATAACATCCACCCAGAAGAAATCATTATATTTAAGCGATTTTTCTCCATCCAAGAGATAAGCGAAGGAGATAGAAAAGATATAAATTTCGGATCACCTGCAAATACATATTTTTCATCCCATTCCTTATTTCCGCATAAAAATATTTTTTGACTGCAAAACGGCGACACATCATTAGGAGCATGGCGGTAAAATATTTCTACATTTGGTAAATCGATAGGAAGTTTACCCAACCAACACCGAATTTCTGTTTCGCCAACTATTCCCGCGCCCGGTATAGGATTAGATAATCCAATTTTAGTGTGGAAGGTTTTACCATGCAGCAAGAAAGAATATAAGGTATTATTATCGCAAAGTTGTGTAAATACATCAGTTATATAATCACCTTTAATATGAAAGATTTCAAACTGTTGCAATTCAAGCGGTAAAGTTATATCCCCGGCCGGTTTATCTAATATCACATTGGTAATATGACCTTTTTGCTTCACTAGTTTTTCAGCGGGGGAAGACGCCTCCAGTAACAAAGAAATTATACCGTAAAATATACCTGCTAACAATAATATGATCAAAAATATATAAAGCATCAAAAATTCCTCCTGTTTGTTACATGCAATATTATAACAAATTAATTTATCTTATTTGATAATTTGAGTGCATGAAACCGTAGCGCACGAGTATATTTGCGCATCGCACAGTAGATTTAATAAAATCAAACCGAACACCAAAACCCGGCAAGTATTTTTTGAGGAAATTTTGATTTTTCTTTGACGACATGTACCAAGAAGTAAAACGAACGGAGTGAGTTTGCGGTACTCTAGGAAAAGAAAAATCAAAATTTACCAAAAAGACTTTGACGGCAAAAATATAAAGTTGTAGAATATACATATTTGAGGTAACTATGAAAATAACTTTTTTGGGAACTAACGGTTGGTTTAATACTCATACAGGCCACTCCACTTGCGTAATGGCAGAAACAAAAGATGCCTACATTATCCTAGATGCCGGTGGCGGTTTCTATAAAACACATGATTTAATTAAAGAAGATAAACCTATATTTTTGCTTCTCACACATTTACACATGGACCATATTGAAGGCCTTCAAGTTTTACCGCTTTTTAATTTCAAACAAGGTATGAAAATTTTGGTGGAAGATTCATCAATGCTTGACCTGCAAAATGTTATGCACCTACCTTATATGCCTGCACCGAAAGACTTAAAAATGCCGACGGAAATTGTGCCGCTTTCCAAAGCCAAAAATTTACCTTTTAAACTCAAGTATTTACCGCTTGTTCACCCTGTAAAAACTGTTGGCTTTCGTATATCAGCGGAAGACAAAATTTTAACTTTTGCACTTGACAGCGGCCCTTGCGAGAACTTAATAAAACTTTCCGAAAATGCTGATTTAATGATTACGGAATGTTCATTTTTACCGAACAAACCAATGGGCAATCATCACTTAACACCGGAGCAAGCAGCCCAAGCAGCAGCGGAAGCAAAAGCAAAACTTTTAGCCTTAATCCATTTTAAAGCAGATGATTATGATACGCTTGAAAAACGTGATGAGGCACTAGTTGCTGCAAGTGTTTACTTTACAAAAACATTTGCACCTTATGACGGGGATTTCCTAAACATATAAAAATTTGCTATAATATTTGTGTTAGGTTTTTCAGGTTTTCCACCCGGTTTGAAAACAACCAAAATAAAATGCTGGACACCTTTTAAAAAATTTGTTATAATATAGGTGTTGGGTTTAAACCCAATATTTTTTTGCTCTTTAAAATCGTTTTCAAGCGCTCTTAGCTCAGTGGTAGAGCATCCGCCTTTTAAGCGGGAGGCCGTGAGTTCAAGTCTCACAGAGCGCAAAATGCCCCCTTCGTCTATCGGCTAGGACACCAGATTTTCAATCTGGTGAGAGGAGTTCGATTCTCCTAGGGGGCGTTTTTATTTTAAGGCTTGTCAAGCAAGCCTTTTTTAATTTCCAAAAAGTAAACTAATATTATATAATGTAAGTACAAAAATTTATTATCTAAAAGAAAAATGTACACACCGGTAAAAAAAAGATTTAAAGGCCCCGTTAACAGGCGCCGCGCCAGCAGGAACCGTATCAAAAAAATAGCTATATTTTTAACGGTTTTGGCCTT